>Ga0187867_10002191_pt1 | contig 16376 bp, 13 predicted proteins | sample June2016WEW_13_1_FD_132976 | JGI IMG/M metagenome (GOLD analysis project Ga0187867, IMG submission 132976) | Peatland microbial communities from SPRUCE experiment site at the Marcell Experimental Forest, Minnesota, USA - June2016WEW_13_10 | ecosystem: Environmental > Terrestrial > Soil >...
GCCCGTCCCTGCTTAAGAAATGGATTACTGCGCACGTGGAGTTGACCAAATGGATCAACGGGCACCCCGACGAAGCCAGGCGGATCCTGAATGACGAGATCCGGGCTGAGACGACTCGGGCGTTGCCCGAAAACATCTTGAACAGCGCCTGGAAGCGGTTGGTCATCACCTATGACCCGATCAAGGATTCGCTGCTTAGGTCGGCCGAGGACGCGCATCGGATAGGGTTCCTCAAGGAGAAGCCGGATTTGTCTCACATCTACGATCTCAAGTTGTTGAACGAGGTCTTGCGAGAAAAGGGCATTGCCGAAATCAAATGATGGCGATTCAGGACGAACTCCAGGTCGTTCCACCGGTCAAGCTGGTTGTCGATAGCGTATCGAAATGGTTTCAGCTGCGCCGGACCACGGTCCACGCCCTCGACAACGTCTCGCTGAACATTCGCGAGGGCGAATTCGTCTGCCTGGTAGGACCGTCCGGTTGCGGCAAGTCAACCCTGCTGAATATCATCGCCGGTTTGGAGCGGCCCGATAGTGGCCAGGTGCTGGCGGATGGCAAGATCGTGACAGCGCCGGGCCGCGAGCGGATGATGATGTTTCAGGAAGCGGCGCTGTTCCCCTGGCTGGATGTCATGGACAACATACTGTTCGGCCTGAAACTGAAACCGAACCTGTCGCGCAGGGAGCGCCGCGAAGTCGCCGCCTACTACCTCGAACTGGTCGGGTTGAGCAAATTTGCCCGCGCCAATATTCACGAATTGTCCGGCGGCATGAAACAGCGCGTCGCGTTGGCGCGGGCGTTGGCCCCCAATCCGCGCGTGCTGCTGATGGACGAACCGTTCGCGGCGCTGGATGCAATCACTCGGGAACAACTCTACGGAGACATTCAGCGTATTTGGCAGGAACGAAGGAAGACGATCATCTTCGTTACCCACAATGTTCGCGAAGCCTCCTGTCTCGGCGACCGCGTCGTGATGTTCTCGCCGCACCCCGGCCGCATTCACGAACGGTTTGAAATCGATCTACCCCGGCCACGCGACATCAACAGCGTCGCCCTCGCCAAGTATTCCACGGAAGTCACCCGCGCCCTGAAACGCCACCTGAATCCCGATTTGGTGGAGGTGGGAGAATGAGGCGTCGGTTGATCGTGGTCGCCTTTTTCGTGGTGCTCCTCGGCATCTGGGAGGCGCTGGTGCGCATGAAGATCTGGTCGCCCGTGCTCGTGCCGTCGCCGCTGAGCGTGGCCGGCTACCTCAGGGGCGCGCTGGCCAGCGGCGACCTCGAACACGCGACGTTCGTGACCGTGCGCCGCCTGCTCATCGGCTACGCGCTCGGGTTGGTTGTCGGCCTGCCGCTGGGATTGTTGACGGCTCGCTTCCGGATCTGCGAGTCCACCCTGGGCGTCATCGCGTTGGGATTCCAGACGCTCCCGAGCGTGTGCTGGGTGCCGCTGGCGTTGCTGTGGTTTGGGCAGACCGAAGGGGCGATGCTGTTCGTGGTCATCATGGGAACGCTATGGTCGGTGGTGATTGCCACCGACAACGGTGTGCGGACGGTGCCGCCAATCTACGCCCGCGCGGCCCGCACAATGGGCTCGAAGCAATGGCACACCTGGGCGAAGGTGATCGTACCCGCCTCGTTGCCGTTCATCGTCAGCGGCATGAAACAGGGATGGGCCTTTGCCTGGCGTTCGCTGATGGCGGCGGAGATTTACGTGACGATCCTGACAGGATTTGGCCTGGGCAACCTGTTGAACTACGGACGCGAACTCCAGGCGATGGATCAGGTCATCGGCATCATGTTGGTGATCATCGTCATTGGCCTGCTGGCCGACAAAATCCTCTTCTCCCCGTGGGAACGGCTCCTCCATCGCCGGTGGGGAACCGCGTCTGCCGAACCCGTATCCTCCCGCTGAAGCGCGTTGGATTCTACAGCCCCCCACGCTGGATGCCACAAGCCTTGAAAACAAAGGGCCAGAACGATTGTTCTGGCCCTTGTGATTGGTAGCGGGGGTGGGATTTGAACCCACGACCTTCAGGTTATGAGCCTGACGAGCTACCGGGCTGCTCCACCCCGCAGTCCGCAAACCTGCCATACCTTAGAGAGAGTGTGAAGGTTCGTCAAGCCATGATTCCGGGTCAAAATCTGAGAGGGCCAACATGCGGGCGGTGAGGTCAGGCTCCGAAAAGGAGTCGGGGGCAGGAATTCCGGGTAAAAAGCCGGCGCCGAACGGCAGAATTCAGTGCGGCGGCGCTGCGGCTTGAGGCGGGGGTTCGAAGCGGAAAATGATTTCGTTGGGCCGAGAGAGGTTCAGTTTGTTGCGGGCCATTCGCTCGACGTAGCCGGGGTCGGTCTTCAGCGCTTCGATCTCGGTCTGTTGCTTTTTTTCCAGCGCATCCTGCTGCTCGATCTCGTGGTCGAGTCGGGCAATGTCCAGTTGCATGGCGTGCCGTTGATGAAGCAGCGGCACAAACAGCAGGGCAACGCCAAATCCGACAACGGCCACGAACACGAAAAACCCGAGGGATTGTAATCGCGCCCACAACGCCAGGGGCCAACTCATTGGCTAGAGTTTCCCTCCGTACACCGCGTCCTTGCCGAGGATTTCCTCGATCCGCAGCAATTGGTTGTATTTGCAAACGCGGTCGGTGCGGCACAGCGAGCCGGTCTTGATCTGGCCGGCATTGGTCGCCACGGCAATATCGGCGATGGTGGTATCTTCCGTTTCACCGGAGCGATGGCTGATGACCGCCGTATAACCGGCTTCCTTGGCCATTTCAATCGCATCCAGGGTTTCCGTCAGCGAGCCGATCTGGTTGACCTTTACCAGGATCGAGTTGGCGACGCCCATCTCGATCCCGCGTTTCAGGAATTTCGTATTGGTGACGAACACATCGTCGCCAACCAGCTGCAATGTATCGCCCAACTTATCCGTGAGTTTCTTCCAGCCGTCCCAGTCACCTTCCGCCAGGCCGTCTTCCAGCGAAATGATCGGGTACCTCTTGCAGAGGTCCCGGTAGAACTCAATCATTTGTTCCGCGGTGTGCTTCGATCCGTCGGACTTCTTGAAGACGTATTTCCTGGACGCCGCGTCGTAAAACTCGCTCGCCGCCGGATCGAGAGCGATAAAGATGTCTTTGCCCGGCTTGTAGCCCGCCTGCTGGATCGCGGCGATGATGACTTCCAGTGGATGCTCGTTGTTCTTGAGGGCGGGAGCAAAGCCGCCTTCATCGCCGACGGCGGTGCCAAGCTTGCTGGCCTTCAACACGCCCTTGAGCGCATGAAACACCTCCGCGCCCATTCGCAATGCCTCGCGGAAACTCGACGCGCCCTTGGGCATGATCATGTATTCCTGGAGATCGATCGGCGCGTCGCTGTGGGCTCCCCCATTGAGAATGTTCATCATCGGGACCGGCAAGACCTTCGCATTCGGCCCGCCGATGTATTTGAAAAGTTCGATGCCGAGTTGGGCGGCCGCCGCATGGGCCGTGGCGAGTGAGACACCAAGGATCGCGTTGGCCCCGAGCTTGCCCTTGTTCGGCGTGCCATCCAGCGCGATCATCAGATGGTCGATGCCGACCTGATCGAGCGCGTCGTGGCCGATCAACTCACCGGCGATTTTGGTGTGTACGTTGGCCACGGCTTTTTGCACGCCCTTGCCCCCGTAGCGGGCCTTGTCGCCGTCGCGCAGCTCCCAGGCTTCATGTTCGCCCGTGCTGGCGCCGCTGGGGACCGCGGCGCGACCGACTGCGCCACCGGAAAGTTCCACATCCACTTCAATCGTTGGATTCCCGCGGGAATCGAGAATCTCGCGGGCTTGAATTCGAGTAATCTTGGTCACAGCAATCAACTTCCTCCTTGGAGCGCATTCTAGAATGAACGCCTCACGAATCAAGAAATTAAACGCACCCTACGAGGACTCAGGGCGTCGGCTAGAAGCGCTCACGATGACAAGCAAAGGACCCGAAACCAAGGTGTTGACGAGGCGCGCCTCCAGAAATGACAACCGTTGTAAAGTCGTGGCCGTTGCCTGATACTGGCTAACGACATGGCACTGATTGATTGTCCTGAGTGTGGAAGACAGGTTTCGATGGCGGCGACGGCGTGCCCGTACTGCGGTTATCCCGTGGCCGCAGAGTCGGGCAAAACGCAACGGACAAACGGGCGGGACGCCGAACAGAATTCGGGGCAGGTGGCTCGCCCCTCGACACGCGACACGCTGCTGGCTGAAGTATGGCCGTCGTGGTGGCGGTTTTTTTGGCATCTGTTCTTCTTCTGGCTCATCGTTCCGCCGATTATCGCGTGGGCCCGACGGCGGTCCGTGGTGCTGCGGATCTACCCTGGACGAGTCACGCTGGAGCGCGGGCTTCTCTCCAAAAGCTATCGGGAGCTGATGGTGAGCGACATCCGATCCATCGAAATCGATCAGGGAATCCTCGCCCGAATCATCGGCATTGGGGATTTGACCATCTCCACGGCGGCCGCGGTTGACCCTGATGAAGAGATCGAAGGCATACCCAATCCGAAGGCGGTTCGCGACCTGATCGCGGCGCAGAGACAGGCCGGCTGACAGAGCGATCTTCGTGCTCGCTGCTTGCCCGCCTTTTACCCGCCTCTGGCGGGCTGGCAGGTGAATCTCTGTGGTTTATAATGGTTGCTGGCAATGCTGTTCTCCCCGATGCCTGACTGCGCGCGCACCAGGACAACCGGCGTCACGTCGATACGTCGACCATCTGCCTTCCGCGCGCTGAATCCAGCAACGCCTCCATGACGCGCATGTTGGCGCGCGAATCCTGTTCCGCGTCCACGTCCGGCGGGAATTGTGGCCGGTGATTCTCGCGGACGCACCGGCAGAAGTATTTCACCTCAAGCGCGTAGGGGGCGAGCGTGTGTCGCGGCATATCGTCCGTATCAATGCGGATGACGTCGGTCTTGCCGTCTCGCGTGAGATACAGCTCCGCCGGCCATGTCGGCGGCACCCAGGGATGCGGAATCAGCAGCTTGCCGTCGGTGCCGACGATTTCCGCAGGATAGGACGGTTCGCCCTCCATGCTGGACAGGATGCTGGCGGTGACACCGTTGTCGAATTGGAGGCAGCCGCTCAGCGTCAGGTCTACGCCGGTCTTCTTGTCGAAATGGGCGTGGGCAGCGACACGTTTCGGTTCGGCGCCAACCAGGAATCGGGAGAGGTTGACGCAGTAACAGCCGATGTCCATGAGCGCGCCGCCACCGGCATCGCGCCAGTAGCGCGGATTGTCCCGGTCGCGTCCGTGGGTGGTGCGGTGGCAACGCACATGCAGGACCCGTCCAATTCCTCCGCCCGCAACGATCTGCCTGGCCTTGGCCATTTGCGGATGGAACCGATGCATGAAACCTTCCATCAACCACCGCTGGCCGGCCTGCGCCGCAGCAAACATCTTCTCGACCTCGGCACTGGAACAGGCAAGCGGTTTCTCGCATAACACATGTTTGCCCGCTTCGAGCGCGCACACAGTCCATTCGCAATGCAGCCCGTTGTGCAGCGCGTTGATCACGACGTCGATTTCGGGATCGCCGATCAACGACCCGTAACCCGCATGGACCCGCGGCACGCCATGCTTCGCGCCGGCCGCCCGGGCGCGCTCGGCGTCGCGGCTGGCCACGGCCACCAGCGACGCGTCATCGATCAACCGAAACGCCTCGGCGAACTTGCCGAGGATCCATCCGGTTCCCAGAATGCCGCAGCGGAGTTTCCCACTGGTCGCCATGCCTCCAGACTAATCACTCCAGAGGCGCCCGGCAAGTTCGGAGGTCGTGTCCTAAACTGGAGGGCCACGTTTACCCGCCCATGGCGGCGCCGAAGGCGACCAGGGCTCGGCAGCCTGCCCCGATTCCCAGTGTCGCCGACCGCGGCGCCTCACACCGCGACTGTGAGCCTGAACTGGTAATGTCCTAATTTGGTTTTTGGAGGGACGCGCTTCGTCGCGTCCATAAAGTGGGGCCGCGCTGCTGCGCGGCCATGATAAGGTTCATCCCGAAAGCTTTCGGGACTCACCACGAGCAGCCACTCCGATGTAGGGAGGGCGAAGCCGCTGCCGAGCCGTCGAGCCGCTGAAGTCTGTTTCCTCTTGGCGGGGTTGGACGAGGCTGATAGGCTCCGACGCCGATGACCCAGTTGGTGAAATGGCTGTATGTGATGACCCTGGCCGTGTGGATCGGCAGCATTGTGTTCTTCAGTTTCGCGGTGGCCCCGACGGTGTTCCACACGCTTAAGCCGGAGGACGCGGCAACGCTGATTCGGCGGATTTTTTCCAAGTACTATCTGATCGGCATCGCGTGCGCGGCGGTGGGCATCATGTGTGTCGGACTGCTGCTGGCGGACCGGTCGTTTGCCAGGTGGCCGGCGATCCTGACTTTGCTGTTACTGGCCGGCATGGGCGGGACGGATCTCTGGTTGCGTCAGGGGGTCATGCCGCACATGAACGCGCTCCGCGAACGCAGGGCGACGGCGGAATCTTCGGGCAAGCCGCCCGATGAGGAATTGGAGACGGATTGGAAAGCGCTTCATCGTCTCAGCGTGCGCTTGAATGCCGTGGTTTTGCTCTGTGGGCTGGCGTTGGTGTTTTTGTTCGTGTACTCTCGTGTTGTCTGAACGGGACGCGGTCGTGAAAAAATCCACAATGAACGAGTCAATTGCCGTGCCGAGTCAGCTCGCTAAACCGTTTTCGCCGGCCCGGGGCCAGACCCAACACTTCGCGGTTCAGTGCAAGCTCCGCGCGTCCTTCCGCCTCCCCCGTGTCTTTCTTCCGATGCTCGTTGCGGTTCTCGCCTGCTGCAGCGGCGGCTCCAGCGAGCCTCAGACAAAGTTCCAGCCCCAACCGCAGACGCGGGGCGCGGTCGTCGCGACCGTGGACATCACGCCGCCAACGGGAAACGCCGGCCGTAAAATCCTCGCCGGCCTCAAGCGTGACGGACGCGTCGTCGCCCGCGGCGAGGCCATCGTGCCCAACAGCGGTCCCGCGCAGCTAATCATTCAAGCCATGGATCCTTCCCAAACCGTGCCGGATGGCGAATACGAGCTTTGGCTGACCATCAGCCGAGACGGGCTGGAGTCGTGTTACCCGGGCTACGGCGATTGGTTCGTGGAGCAGAAGTGGACTCTGCAACCGAGGGCGCGCGCGAAAGTGTTGGATGATTCATCCATTTGGAAGACGCGCACGCTGTCCAAACCAGGAAATCTGATCACCATCCATTATCACCGCTACGATGCAGACTACGACAACGTCAGCATCTGGACCTGGGACGCCTACTACCAGCGGTCGCCGGAGGCGAACGAAATTTTCGAGGTCGGCCGCGATGCGTATGGATCGATCCTTCAACTGGATCGCGGTAACTATGGTCTAAAGGGCGAGTCGGACAAGATCGGTTTGCTGCCGCGGCTGGCCGGCGATTGGAACCGCAAGGACGGAGGAGGAGACAGATTCTGGAGGACAGACATGGGTAATGAGATTTATTTGATCGGTGGCCAGGACAATGTCTGGACAAAACCGCCCGACACGAGCCCGCAGGTGGTGGCCGCCTACATCGATGCGCCGACTCGGTTGGTGGTCGAAATGTCGCGCCCGGTCAAGCCGGACGAAATCACGATGGATCGCTTCTCCATCTACAACAGCCAGCAGAACCGGCAGGCGCTCGTCTCCGCCCGGATTCTGTCCCACGAAAAGAAGCTGACATCCAACGAGATCGAGTTGCTCCTCGCTTCGCCGTTGGACATCGCCGGCGGCGCGTACGAGGTCAGTGTCGAAGGGTTCGGCGGTTCGGCCCGCGTGTTTCCCCGGGGTGTGCTGGATGACACCAACGAGTTCTATGACGCCCAGGCCGTGCTCGGCGCCACGTACCGACCCGAAGCGACCACGTTCCGCGTGTTTACGCCCATGGCGCGCTCGGTGCAGGTAGTGCTCTACGAGGACGCCACCGGCGTCAAGGGCCGCGCGACGCACGACCTCCACATGGCCGGCAAGGGCATTTGGGAGGGCAAGGTCGACGGCGACCTCGAGGGCCGGTTCTATCTCTACAAAATCGACGATCACGAGCGCGAGGTGCTCGATATCTATTGCGTCAACGCCGTCGACAGCAGCCGCCGGGCGCGTATTACCGACCTGTCAAGAACCAACCCGCCGAACTGGGACAGTGCGAAGATCGGGCCGCCGCTCGCCTCCCCGGTGGACATGGTGGTCTACGAGATGCACGTGCGCGATTTCACCATCGCCGCCAATTCCGGCGTCGGGCACAAGGGCAAGTACCTCGGTTTCGCCCAGGCGGGCGCGCGCCTGCCGGAGGACGACGCGATCAAAACCGGCCTGGATAATCTCGCCGAGCTGGGCATCACCCACGTGCAGTTGCTGCCGGTCCAGGACTTCGATAATGACGAGACGAGCACGAATTACAACTGGGGCTACGTGACGATCGATTACAACTCGCCCGAGGGTTGGTACGCCACCAACATCAACGACCAGAGCCGCATCCGCGAGTTGAAACAGCTCGTCGCCGCCCTGCACCAACGCGGCATCGGCGTGATACTGGACGTGGTGTACAACCACACGTCCAACAATGCGCCATTCAATTCGCTGGTGCCGCGCTACTATTATCGGTTTCTGCCGGATGGCAGTTACTCGAACGGCTCCGGCTGCGGCAATGATTTCCGCAGCGAAGCGCCGATGGGCCGCAAATACATCATCGACACCCTGAAATATTGGGTGCAGGAATACGGCATCGACGGGTTCCGGTTCGACCTGATGGCGTTGATCGATCTCGACACGATGAAGGACGTCGAACGCGAGTTGCGCGCGATCAAGCCCGGCATCGTTCTCTACGGCGAACCGTGGGGCGGCGGCGGCAAACAGGCGCCAGTCCGGCCGACCAACAAACAGACCATCTGCGGCACGCACATCGGCGCCTTCAACGACAACATCCGCAACGCGCTGGTCGGTTCGCCATTCGAGAAGAACAACGCCGGGTTCGTTCAGGACGGCTCGAACCTCGACAACGTCTGTCGCGGCATCGAAGGAAGCTGGCGCGATTGGGCGCCCACGCCCGCGCAGGCCATCAACTTCCTCAGTTGCCACGATAACTGGGTTGTCTGGGACAAACTCAAACTCTCCAAACCGGACGCGTCGGACCGCGAGCTGGTGGACATGATGAAGCTCGGCTACCTGCTGCTGCTCACCTCCCAGGGCGTGCCGTTCCTCCAGGGCGGTGAAGAGTTCGCCCGCACCAAGTTCGGCGACGGGAACAGCTACAACGCGCCCGACAGCGTCAACGAGGTCAATTGGTCGCTGAAAAAGAAGCACTACGATCTGTTCACCTATGCGCGCGACATCATCACGCTGCGCAAAGCGCATCCACTGTTCCGCCTGCGCTCCAGGGAGCAAATCGGTGCGTGGCTCAAGTTTCCTGACCAGCCCAATCCCAGCTCGTTGATGTTCACCATCGATCCCGATGGAGGATTGCCGGGCGAGACGTGGAGACAGGTTTGCGTCATCGCCAACAGCGCGGACGAGCTCGGCTACGACTTCGCCCTGCCCGCCGGTCCCTGGCACGTGGCGTTCGACGTCAACGGCTCCGTCACCAGCAACCGCGTCGTCGAAGGCACCGTCCGCGTCCGCCACAAGTCGGGAATGATATTGTTTCAGCAATGACTTCTGCCATACTGCGCTGGATGATTTCCCGATTGCAATGGTTCCTGGCGTGTGCCGTGGTCCTGGTCGCCGCGATCGCCACACCGATCGTCCCTCTAGCTTGCGCCTCTGACAGCTTCACTCCTGTCGCCCCTGTGCGCCGGGAAATCGACGAGGCTGTCGCGGGCGTCAAACCGGCTCTGGTCCGCATCAAAGTTGTCGCCACGCAGTATTACCAAGGCCGCGAAGTGAAATTCGAGGGCAGCGGCAGCGGCGTGATCATCACCAGGGAAGGCCATGTGATTACCAATCATCACGTCGCCGGCCACGCCACCCGCCTCGTCGTCATACTGCCCAGCAACGAGGAAATCCCCGCCGACCTCGTCGGCACCGATGCGCTGGCCGATATTTCGGTGCTGAAATTGCGGACCGACGGCAAACGCCGGTTCCCAACCGTCAGGTTTGGCAATTCCGATGCGGTGCGCGTGGGCGACACCGTGCTGGCGATGGGCAGTCCGTTGGCCATGTCGCAATCCGTCACGCTCGGAATCATCAGCAACATGAAAATGGTCATGCCGGAAGCATTTTCTTCATCACGGTTCACGCTCGATGGCGAGGACGTCGGTTCGCTGGTGCGCTGGATCGGCCACGACGCGGACATCTATCCGGGCAACTCGGGCGGGCCGCTGGTCAACCTCAGGGGCGAAGTCATCGGCATCAACGAAATCAGTTTCGGCCTCAGCGGTGCCATCCCGGGCAACCTCGCCCAACGCGTTGCCCGCCAGTTGATCGAAAAGGGAAAAGTCAGCCGCAGCTGGCTTGGGGTGGAAATCCAGCCGTTGCTCAAGCAGGACAAGGAAAACCGCGGCGTGTTGATTTCCAATGTGCTGGATGACTCGCCCGCGGGCCGGGCCGGCATTCACTCGGGCGACATCATGGTGAAGATCGCCGGGCGCGACGTTCTCGTCCGCTACGCCGAGGAAATCCCGCTGCTGAACCAGATGGTCGCCAATTTACCCGTGGGCCAGGAAATCGAAGCCGTTGTCGAACGTGATGGCCAGCCGAAGACCCTGAAGCTGGTCACCGCCGAACGCGAACACTCCCAGCGCCAGCAATTCGAACTGAGACAATGGGGAATGACCGCCCGCGATATTTCGGCGTTGGCCGCCCGCGAGCTGAAATTGAAGAGCCTCGACGGCGTGATCGTCACCTCCATCCGGCCCGGCGGTCCCTGCGACGACGCCAAACCGCCCGTCCTCTCCGGTGACGTGCTCACGGAAATCAACGGCACCCCCGTTCGCAATGTCGTCGAGATGCAGGACCTCACCGACAAGATCACCGCCGGCAAGTCCAAGCCCGTGCCCACGACCGTCGGCTTCCATCGCAAGACCGAACAATTGCTCACGGTCGTCAGGGTCGGCATCAAGGAATTGGAAGATCCCGGGCTCGAAGCCCAGAAGGCGTGGTTGCCCGTCGCCACCCAGGCCATCCCCCGGGATTTGGCCGAGCAACTCGGCATCCCCGGCCAGACCGGTGTCCGCATCACCCAGGTCTATCCTGATAGTACCGCCGAGAAGGCCGGGTTGAAGGTCGGCGACTTGATCCTCGCCCTCGATGGCAGCCCCATCGAAGCCTCGCAGCCCGGTGAAGAGGAGGTCCTCGACGCCATGGTGCGCCAATACAAAATCGGCGCCACCGCCACGCTGACCGTCCGCCGCGGCACGGACAAGTTGAGTGTCCCGGTCGAATTGGTCCGCTCCCCGAAGCTCGAGCGCGAAATGAAAAAGTACCGTGACGACGACTTTGAGTTTACTGCGCGGGACACAACGTTTATCGACAAGGTCCAGGAACACTGGTCGCAGGAGCAACCGGGCGTGTTGGTCACTGAGGTCAAGGAAGGCGGCTGGGCGGCTCTCGGCCGACTCGGCGTTGGCGACCTGATTATTGCCGTCGATGGCAATCCCGTGACCGACGCCGCCTCGCTCAGACAGAATATGAAAGACGTGGCGGCCGAGAAGCGCAAGACCGCCGTCCTGCGCGTCATTCGCGGGATTCACACGATCTTTCTTGAGTTGGAAACCAACTGGGACAAAGGCCCCCAAGTCGCGAAAGGAAACCTCTAATATGAAAAACCACTCCCCGCTGGTTGTCACGCTGGCCATCGCCACGGCTGCCACCATGATGACGGCTGCCGCTTGGGCTGATGACCTCGCCAGGACCGGTCGCGAAATTCTGGCTAAACACCAGGAGGCCGTCGTTGCCGTGAAACTGGCGATCAAACAAAGCGTTTCCATGGGCGGGCGTGAAAACAAGTCCGAGTCCAAGACCACGACCACGGGAACCGTGATCGATCCCTCGGGGTTGACCGTTGTCTCGCTCGCGGCGACCGACCCCAGCAGCACGATCAAAGACGCCTACGCCCGCGCGATTACCGCGCGCGGCGGCGACTTGTCGCAGTTCAAGTTCGACAGCGAATTGAACGATGTGAAAATCGTTCTTGCCGACGGCACGGAAATTCCCGCGGATGTCGTCTTGCGAGACAAGGATCTCGACCTCGCCTATCTGCGGCCAGCCGAAAAACAGGCAAAACCGCTGGCCTGCCTTGACCTGACAAAAGATGCCAAGGCGCAGGTCCTAGACGAGGTGATCGTGATCAACCGTCTCAACCAGGCCGCCAATCGCGCTCCGGCGATCTCGATTGGCCGCATCGAAGGCGTTCTCGACAAACCGCGCACGTTCTACCTGTTGGGTCAATCCATGTGGGCGTACTCGCTCGGCGCGCCGGTGTTTTCGACCGATGGCAAACTCGTCGGCATCGTGCTTCTCCGCAACTCCAAAACCCAGTCGGACCAGGACAATGGCTTCCTGTTCAGCAATCTCAACCAGTGGGGAATGATGCCCGTCATCCTGCCCGCGTCGGACATCATCGATGGCGCAAAACAGGCCATGGAAGCCAAGGCTCCCGCAACGGAGGAAAAACCGTCCTCAGATAACAAGCCGCCAGGCGCCAGTGAGAAGGCAAGTCCCGCTGCCCCACCCGCGAAATCTCCGTAGCCCGGCTACGGTTTGACCGCGACGAGATCGATCTTGGCGCGGTCCGATTGGCCCAGGCCGGCCTTGGCGGCGGTCGTAATGTGCGTCGCGTGCGGCCCAGCCGGCGTAATCCTGGCTTCCAGCCGTTTGGCATCGATGGCTTCCAAACACAGCGCGTCGATGGCCACGGGGTCCACGCTCATGTACAACGCGCCATAACCCCACGAGTATTGGAGTTTGAATTCCGGTCCGCCGGCGTATCCGGCGATCAACCCATCCATGACGTTGAGCGCCAGTTTCTCGCGCAACAAGGGCATGCCGCAGATTTCCGCGATCATCGGATCGCCGCGCTGGCCCAGCGTTTCAAACCGGCGTGTATTGTCCACCATGCCGAGCGAGAGATTGTACAAACAACCCGCCTCTCCACATGCGTCATGGTCCTGCAGCACGGGAACGTTGATGAGCTTGGTGATGGTTCCGCTCACCAGTTTCGGTACGTGGGAGCGCTTGCTCAACAGATCGTCGTCCTTGCCGAAGAGCAGATCCCCCCAGATCAGTTTCCCCGCGAGGTTGTTCTGGAAGTAGGCCTGCGGGTCCCAACCGGTTCCGCCGATGATGCTCACGACGCGAAATCCATTGCTTCCGTCGTTTGTCAGACGATAACCGGCGGCTTGCATCTGGAGCGGGTCGCGGTCGAAAACGTAAATGTTCGTGCCGGACACTCCTGCCGCGCGCAGCCCGTGGGCAATCGTCTCGACCACCACATGACGGGTGGACTGGAGCGGGCCGGTTTGCGTGCTGATCTTGATGCCGACCACATCGTTGCTGGAAACGAAATGCCGCCACGCCGCCGCCTCGTCGCCTTCGCCCGTGAGCGACTTGATGCCCGTCGCGACCATCTCCTGCGCTTTGGCGGCGTCCACGCTGTAGCTGCTGACGGCGCTCGGATCGCGCACGAGTACCACCCGGCTTTTCACCCCCGTGGACGCACTGGCCGGCGCGTTGCCGGTGAGGATGGGGGCCACGGCAGCCGGCGCGGAGTTCGTGTCCTGCGCCCGAAGCTGCGGACAGAGGAAGCCAACAAACAAGACCGCTGCCAGACGCCGAAAGCAATGTCTGGGCTGCATAGGCAAACGCTGCCCGGGCTCAGAATTTCATCGACAGCAGGAATTCCGCGTTGGAGCGGGTTTTCTTGAGTTTCTCGACGATCAGCTCCATCGCCTCGACGGGAGGCACGCCCGCCAGCGCCTTGCGCAGGATGTAGATCCGCTCGAGTTCATCGGGGTGATACAACAACTCCTCCTTGCGCGTGCCGCTTCGCTCAATGTTGATCGCCGGAAAAATCCGTTTCTCGACCAGATGGCGGTCGAGGCACAATTCCATGTTGCCGGTGCCCTTGAACTCTTCAAAAATGACCTCGTCCATGCGCGAGCCCGTCTCCACCAGCGCCGTGGCAATGATGGTCAACGAGCCGCCTTCCTCCACGTTGCGCGCCGCGCCAAAGAACCGTTTCGGCTTGTGCAGCGCGTTGGCATCCACGCCGCCCGACAGAATCTTGCCGGAATGAGGCTGCAGTGTGTTATACGCGCGCGCCAAACGCGTGATCGAGTCGAGCAGAATCACCACGTCCTTCTTGTGTTCCACCAGCCGCTTGGCCTTTTCCAGCACCATCTCCGCCACTTGCGCGTGGCGCTCGGGCGCTTCGTCAAACGTCGAGCTGATGACTTCGGCGTTCACCGTCCGCTTGAAGTCCGTCACTTCCTCGGGACGCTCGTCGATCAGCAACACGATCAGAATCGCTTCGGGAGAGTTGGTCAGCACGGCATTGGCGATTTTTTGCAGCAGGATCGTCTTGCCCGTGCGCGGTGGCGCGACGATCAACCCGCGCTGGCCCTTGCCAATCGGCGTGAACAAATCCATGACCCGCGAATTGATCTCCTCGGACTTCGTTTCCAGAATGAACCGGCTCGTCGGGAAGTAAGGCGTGAGATTATCGAACATGATCTTCTCTTTCGCCTTATCGGGATTGTCCCGATTCACCGCCTCGACCTTGAGCAGCGCAAAGAATCGCTCCTTGTCCTTGGGCGGCCGCACCTGGCCGGCCACGAGATCGCCCGTCTGCAATTCAAACCGCCGTATCTGCGACGGTGAGACGTAAATGTCTTCAGGGCAGGGCAGGTAGTTGTACGCCGGCGAACGCAGGAACCCGAACCCATCCGGCAGTATCTCCAGCACCCCCTCGCCGAACATCGCGCCGTTGCGTTCGGCGTTCTTCTTCAGAATCTCGAAGATGATCTCGTATTTCTTGAGGACCGCCACGGCTTCCACGCCGCCGTCGCGCGCCATCTTTTGCAGCAGCGGCATGGACATCGCCTGAAGATCGGCAAGATTCAGCGTCTCACCCGCGGGCAATTGATTGCGCGGGGCGGGCGCCTCTTCCTTTTCGGCTGTCGCCACCACAACGCCCCCATTCTTCTCGGCGTCATCCACTTTCGTTTCCGTCCCGGCGGGGGCGCCTGACTCGGGTGCCATTGGTTGATCGTGCTTGCTAGTTTTTGCTCGGGGCATGGTGGGTCTCCTTGATGGTTGCCCAAATGATCTCGGCCTGCTGGTGTAACACCGCCAGCGTGCCGTCGTTCCAAATCACAAAATCCGCCCGATCCATCTTGGTCGGCAGCGGCCACTGCGCGGCAATCCGCGCGCGGGCCTGAGCGGCGCTCAATCCCTTGCGGCCGCAACGCGCCAGTTGCGTCGGCTCGCTGCAACCGACCACCACCACACAGTCAAATTCGGATTCCGCCGCGACTTCGTATAATAACGGTATCGCCAGAACCACGAATTCCTCCTGGTGAGCTTCGCGCGCCAACTGCTCGACGGCTTCGCCCCACATCCGTTTCACCGCCGGATGGATGATCTGATTCAGCTCCTCGCGCTTGCGGGCATCGGCAAAAACCATCTTGCCCAGCCGGGCACGATTCACCGTCCTGTCCGCGTTCAAAATCTCGTTGCCAAACGTGCGCACCACCCGTTCCCACGTGGGCGTGTCCGGCGTAAGGGCCTGATGGGCCAACTCATCCGCATCGATCACGGCAGCGCCCGTTTTGCGCCAAAACTCCAGAGTCGTGGATTTTCCCGTGCCGATGCCTCCGGTAAGCCCGATTTTGATCAGCTGTTTCATGAATCAGTGTTCCCAGCCAGCTTCATGGGAGATGGTGAACCGATTGCGTGCTAGTGAATTAGGATTGCCTAACAACCAAAGGGGCCAAGCAGCTTTGCTTACGCCGGAAAAGTAACCGCACCGATACGCTTCGTCAAGTGTCCAGATTACTTTTTTTGTTCGCGCCCCGCCGCTCCTCGCCGAACTCCCTCATCTCTCTTTCCCTTACTCTCGCTCTTTCTCCTGCGCCGAACGAGCCCCCGCCTTCTTGTAGGGCGGGATGCCCCGATGCCGTTCCGGGGTATCCCGCCGTTCTCTGGGCGTCGGTCAGCACCAAAACGGAATGGGCCACCTTTTGCTTTGCACTCCGCTGCCAATAAACTAAGGTGCCATAAGCATGAAGTCGATGCGCCAGGATTTGGAAGCGGTGCTCCTGACGGAAGAGCAGATTCAGCGCCGTCTCGATGAACTGGCGGCAGAGATCCAGCGCCACTACGCAGACAAAGATCTTACCGTGGTTGGGATCCTTAC
>Ga0187867_10002195_pt1 | contig 16368 bp, 11 predicted proteins | sample June2016WEW_13_1_FD_132976 | JGI IMG/M metagenome (GOLD analysis project Ga0187867, IMG submission 132976) | Peatland microbial communities from SPRUCE experiment site at the Marcell Experimental Forest, Minnesota, USA - June2016WEW_13_10 | ecosystem: Environmental > Terrestrial > Soil >...
ACGTGCTATTCTGAGCCGGACGCGCTGCCGCCCTTTGCGCGAGCGGCGCCGGAAGGAGAACGCATGCAGGAACAGAACTACGCCAATCACCGGCAAGTGGTGCCGGCTTTCCACTTTGTGCTCTTGGGCATCCTGGCGTTGACGCTGATCGGATCGCTGGTCAACCTGTACAAGTCTCTTGGCAGCCATGCGCGGCTCTACAGCGCGTCGCTGATCGTGGTGCTGGTCGTCACCTCGGTGATGACCGCTTTGTTCAGCCGCATGTTTTCCCTCAAGGCGCAGGATCGCGCCATCCGCGCCGAAGAGAACCTGCGCCATTATGTGCTGACCGGCAAGCTGCTGGATCCGCGGCTCAGCGTGGGGCAGATTGTCGCGTTGCGTTTTGCGGCCGACCAGGAATTCGCGGCTCTCGCCGCCCGCGCCGCTCAGGAGAGTATGCCCCCCGATGCCATCAAGCGCGCCGTCCAACATTGGCGCGGCGACACCTACCGGGTGTGATCGGAGCCGGGCCCAGAGGGCACCCCGACAGGGAGCGGTTTGCCGGATTCATTACGGAACGTACCCCCAGAAGCCGCGAAAGAGCCATGACATATCCGATGTGAAGCTTTCTCCGAATCGGCGGCGAGGCCGCGGCGGGCGCACCAGCCTACCGGCCGGTCCTCCGCGCGCCGCGAGCGCGGCCTCATCCTCCGCTTTTCGACCGCTCCATGGGAGCCGCAACCCTCCCGTCGCGGCCGGAACGAATCGAAACCGGTTACAAAAGCAACATCAGGCTTTCCTCGGGTAGTGAGCCTCGGCCGGCAAACGTTTCAGACATTCTGTCGCGAAACGCCGCCGTCGGACCTAGTGTGCGATCGAGTCGACGGAGAGCCAAGCCGCCGAGAGCTGGAGGCGGCGACCGCCGTTGATCTCCGGCGGAGGTTTTCGCATGTTTTTCTTCGCCCGCCAGTGCGTGTTCATTGGCCTTCGGCTGGTGCCAAAGGAGAAGAACCCCGGCCGCTTCCGCGCTCCGTCTTGGTGTCGTGTCCTGCCGCGCTAACACGCCAAAACACGGTCAGATCGGGATAGCGATCGTCGCGCGTGTATTCCGTCGACATAACGGCTACGATGCCAGCGGGGGTCCGCGTAAAATCGTTCCGGGCAAATATGAGAACGTCGAACTTACTCTCCTGGAATCGGCGAACAATAGCCCCCTCCGAGCGCAGCGGATAGGACGTTCCCGGATGCCACCAGACCGGCAGCCCACGGGGAGATGGTTTGCCAAACGCAGCATACCCAAATTCGAGACGGGTGCCGAAGAAGAACTTCCGGCCTGGATTCGCCGCCACTATACTCTGCATCTGTTGCAGTATCCTCTGGAACCACGGGCCTGCCTTGAGCGACTCAAAGAAAGGAACACTCGTGACCTCGCGTAGGGGCGCTCGCTCGAAGAATGGTCCGATCCCAGCAACTTTAGATCTTTCCCAACCCAAACCGAGCCCCATCACAAGGCAGAAACCGCACAGGGCAGCCACCGCCCGAACATTGTTAACGCCGACATGCGGACTTATAGCGCCCTCATCCCGCCGCCGCGGCTCCGCATCACGCTCGTAACTCATGACGAAGTAGCAGAACACCACTACGATAAGAGCTAGATCCACGAAGACGGCTTCGGCATCTGTGGCGATCCCATACGTACCGGCAAGTGCGGCTGCACCGAGCAGCATCGACTCGCGCGACACGTGCCGTTTGCCGGCCGCCATGCTCCTGAACGTGGATATCCCGAGCACCAGGATGAACAGCACCATGGCGGCAGCTATTTCGCCGTCACCGTGCGATAAGTACAGAAAGGATGGTAAACCACGTACTGACATGTCGCGATATGCCCGCAGCACGTCGAGCATACTGATGCCGTTCACTGCGAGAACCGCTTCGTATAATGCAAACGCTCCAGCGGACAAGATCGCCGTAGTGCGGGCCGTCTTCTTGTCGCTCAAGAGGATGGCGGTAACCGACAGGATCAGAACCCCCGCGACGCCTGGCTTCAATCCAGCCAGAGCCACCAACGACAGGAGATACGATAGCCAACACTTCCACGCGCCAGGGCTACGCAACAACCACATAGCCACGAAAACATAAAGAATGCCGGCGGCGGAGGTGATTGCGTTATGAGCAAAAAAGGCACAAAGTGCGATCGTCATGCATTGTGCGCACCCGGCTAGCAAGACCGCGCGGAACAAGGGCTGACCCAATCTGCACAGGACTAGGCCCGTAAGGAAAAACAACACGCCGCATGCCGACGCTCCCAGCACGACAAATATATGCCAGGACGGTCCCAGCACGGCGAATGCATACCACGCGATGAGATAGTATGCGGGAGGGTAGGGGCACGGAAAGTCCCTATACACGTGCTGTCCCTGGCTTTGGCGCCAGGCCAAGTCTATCGGTATGCTGTAGTCGTATCCGCCGAACTGTCGATTACCGGCAATCAGGACAAAAAGAAACAGCAGCGCGGAGATACCTAGCAGCACTCCGATCGTCTTATACCCGATGCCGCGGCTTTCACTGACTTGGGGCGGTACGAGCCACGCAGCGGTGCCTGCGGCCAGGGCAAGAGCCACAACGGTCACTGCCTGAGTATTTCGGAGGACGACTACAACTAAGGAGGCCGCCGTGACCCAGATACAGAAGGAAAAGACCCTTCTATGATCTAAGAGTCGCCCGGGACGAGTGCCTAGAGGACCTTCGGAAAGGGCAGGCATGACACTCCAAGTATACATTCCTGTTGCCAGAGGTCCGGGTGCTGGGAGTCTTCGCTCCGCAATCCTGGGAAAGGCCGTCCTCCGCACCTTTCATGGTGCTTTCAGGAAATAAAACCCGCGATGGTCAGGACCGGCCCGCGGATCCTTCAGAAAGAGGAGTCACCGGTGTTCGTTCGCTTTGGGACCCGATGCGACAACGAAAGCGGAATCGATTTGCCTTCCGTTGGCATCGACGAAGCCGTTCGGACTAAGTTCCACCGTTTCGAAGAGCCGGCCCAACAAGAGTCTGATCGATTGGCAGGTAAAGAAGTGCACGTGGTCCGGATTGTCGTACACTGTCTCGATCGGCACCTCGATCACCGCCTTGCCACCAGGCTTCATTACAGCGGCGATATCCCGAACCATAGCTACAATGTCGGCCACATGTTCGAGAATGTGGTAAGCAAGCACAAGATCGAACGACCGGCCGGCCACTTTTGGCGCGGCGAACGCCTCGCCCGCTATGGGAATCGAAAACGTGTTGCTGGCGAGCGCGGCAACCTGTTCATTGCACTCATAGCCGAGCACCTCATGGCCGCGGAGTTTCAGCTCATACAGTATGCGCCCTTCGGAACAGCCGATCTCCAGTACCTGCTTGGGCGGCGTGTCGGCGAAGCCCGCAAGCCTGTATATGGAATCCAGGCGGGGCGCCAGCCAACCCTCCCAGCTGCCTTCGGTGAAGGACTGCATGCCCCCATGCCCCTTGTCCTTATGCCAATAAACAAGACCGTCATAGAGCGCCCGCAACTCTTCATCGCAGGGCATCCGGCTGGCAGTCGCATGACCGCAGGCTGTGCATCTGACAACCGAGAATCTGGTATCGGGATCGGCGATCTCGGTCTTATCGCCGCACACCGGACACTTCACAGCCGAACCACGGCCACGGGAAAGGTATTTTGCCAGCTTCCACCGGATCAGGGCTTTATATCGAGCCATCATCGGAGTCAACGAGACTGCCAGTTCCTCGGCGGGCGTCTTATTGCACTCGGGCTCGTTGCGGAGGCGGACAGCACCTACGAACCGGGCCGCTATCTGAAGAGCACCACTTTGTCGTCGATTCTTCATGCCATTACTCCCACTTCCGGACGCTGGCACTGGTCAATTGAAAGAGCTCGCCTTCCAGAGAATCGCCGCGCGCGCGTGCGGAGCCGCGCTTAGCATCCCGCCCACACTATCCTGGTGAACGTTCTCCATGACTGCCGCACCCTGGCGGTCAACCTGCTGGCCCAAGCCATTGCAAGAAGAAGCGCCGCCTGCTTGAAATCTATCCGTCTCCGGATCAGCCGGAACACCCCCGGACGGACCTTTCGGGGGAGACCGACCAGGGCACGGGCTACGTGGAACTCTCCGAAAACGGAAGCAAAATCTTCAAATCGGTCTGCGATTACAGGAGCCGCAAGAGCAGCAAGCTCGTGTGCCTGCCAGGTAAAGCGGACCGGATCGCCAGATTCCTGATCGGAGGAAACCAGCACGTGGCTGCTGAAGTGGTTCGCTCCATGCACGCGATAAGCGCCACCCGGCCGAAGTACAAGAATCGTAGTATTGAATGCGTGCGCCATCCGAACGAGATAATAGTCCGAACAGATGCGGAAACGCTCGGTCGCATCGGGAAGGACGAGCTTCAGGAAGTCGTAACGGAACATCATGAAGCTCTGCGTTGTCCAGAAGTACTGTTCTCTCAAGACAATCGTATTGGCAATCGAAGGCGGCACCACAAGACATGCAAGCCGCTCGCCCCGCGCATCTATGCTGCGCTCATGCATGTGGGGCCGGAACCAGGGCCAAAGGCGCGGCCGAATCTCACGATGATGGGCCGCGAGCAGCGTCCCGGTCTCGTCGATAGTCGCGCTATCCAGGCACGTCATGGCGGCAATCGGCTCACAGTTGAGATGAACTGCAAGGTGCGTCTCCAGGCAATCGGGGAATAGCACATCGTCGGCATCCACGAAAGATACAAACGTGCCGTGGCAGGCGTGGAAACCGACGATTTGAGCGCCCAATTGTCCCCGGTTCACATCGCTCCGCAGCAGACGGAAGCGGGCGTCCCGCTGGTCGGCTAGAAAGCCTTCGATCTCAGCGACGGTGCCGTCGGTCGAACAATCATCGACAATGACGCATTCGAAATTCTCGTAGTTCTGTCCGGCCACGCTTTCGAGCGTCCGGCGGACAAACCGTTCGTAGTTATAAGCCGTGACAACCACTGACACCAAGGGCGGGTGTATCTCGGCCGGCACCTCGCGGGCGAGCTGGCCTAGCAGTCGATCCAGCTTCGCGGAGGGGGTCGTCTCTATATCGCGCATACACGCATCCGAAAACGGAATTCTCTTAGGAGCTCTCCCGTAGTTCCTTTGCAAGTTGCTGATACTTGACATTTCCGTCGGAACTCCGATCATAGCCGTCGTCCACTCGAGCTCCAGCGTAAGTACCCAGTTGTCCGAGTTGCGTCAGGGCATGCAGTGGCGCGCCCTCGATCTCTGCGCAGCCGGATTCCTGGTGGGTGGTCAGGCCCAACCGTCTTATGAACCGTTTTGTCTCTATCATCTGCTGCATCGTCTCCCCCGGAAGGCCATACGTGAACGTGCCATGCACCGTCATGCCGAGCTTCTTGAGGTACTCGACTACCTCCGCGGCCTGTTCCAAATCGAGATGTTTGTTCACGATCTTGTCGACTACAAACTGGCTACCGCTCTCGAATCCGATCTTCACACCGAAACAACCGCTATCCTTCATCGCCTTCCATGTCTCCCGGCGGATTGTGTCTGCCCGGCACATCGCCGACCATGGCAGTCCAATGCGCTCCATGACCTGGCACATGCCCAGTGTATGCTTGTTGCCCAGGTTAAATGTGTCGTCGTCGAAATACACGGTTTCGTACTTGTATCGACCCACCAGATCGGAAAGGAATCCCTCCATGTAGTCCGCAGTGTAGTGACGGACCGAGCGCCTGCCCGAGCCGTCAGGATCGTTACCCGTCATGGAGGACGGCCATACGCAAAAGACACATTTGTAGGGGCATCCCCGGCTTGACCACACCTGCGCCTGGGGCGCCTTCTGCCCCTTGGGATTCGGATCCCAATAAAGATGCGCAATCCGATCATCGTAGTACGGCGGCGGCGCCAGATTCATTTCTTCGGAAGACAGGAGGTCAAAATCGACGATGCCTCGCGCCCCCTGGACCACAGCAGTGCTGCCCTTCTCGTACTCGCCCTTGATCACGGCGTCGGCGGGCGCTTCATCCAGGACCTTGGACCCGAGGGTCGCAATCGGCCCGGTCACGGCCACGACGGCATGCGGCAGCAGAGACTTGATTCTCCGCAGCACTTCCTTGTCATGGTCCCAACTCGGCGTCGCCGTTTCGATAAAGACGAAGTCGAACCGCCCGTCAAGGAGAAACTGGAAATAGCTCCGATAGCTTTCCTTCAGCGCTATGCTGTCGCGCATCGAAACCTGGCACCCGGTCGCCTTAGCAACATACGTCGCGGCATAGCCCATGAAAAACGGATACGGTGTATAGTCGCTCAGTGCCCGCCATCCTGGGCGAGACCGGCCCGTAAAGGTGTACGGCCAACGCGAACCAGCCCTCACGCCGGCCTTGCGTAGAAGCCATCGCTCCCCGGTAGTTAAGACGCAGGGCTTCCCGCCCACCCACCAGGGCGGGTTGCTAAAAAGCACTCGCGGCAGTGACATGCGAAGCCTCCTTTGTCTCCTCTAATGCGATCGGCAAATCCGCTCGATTCTCATCAGTCCTTTGACACCGGCAATCGCTCCAGCGAAAACGGCGTCGAGGATGAAACCCATCGCGACGTTCATCGCGACATCGTGTCCGTGCGGCAGCGCAATCGATTCGCCGCCGCCGGGCATCGCCACCAGCAAGCGGTCCGCGAAACGAGCCGCGCCGTTAGCGCGCCGCCACTCCACCGCCCCCGCCATGGCGCGGCTCGCCAGGCTCTCAAAGTCGGCGACGGCCTTTTCGATGGCGTCGGAGACTGCGCTGGCTTCCCAGCCGGCAAACACGGTTCCGCCGCCTTGAACAGTATTCACCAATGTCTCCATGGTGGTGGCGGCGGGAACGACCATTGGTATCCCTTCGCCGGCCGCTTCCACGGCAACCGCGGAATAGCTGGCACGATAACGGGTCGGGTCATAAGGCAAGACGATCAGATCGGATCGATCCATCAAGTCCTGCCAGTACCTGGCATCCGCCGTCCTGTGCTCGAATACGAGGTGAGGAGCGTCGGCAGCCATCGAGCGCAACTCACGATCGACTGTAACTTCATCCGGGTCTCCGTTGTGAACGAGCACTGTGACTGGCACTGCGCGCGCGCGCAATTGCCGGATGATGGCAGGGATAAGATGGTACCCTTTTTCAAGGCGCTGGTGTCCAAGAAACGCAATCGTGACGCGATTGTCGGACCGGCGCACACGTCGACGCGGCTCTTGCCGCCCAACGTGCACGGCCGGCATAGTCTCAACCGGCCGGCCCAGCAACTTCGCGTACTCCGCCGATGCAGCGGCATCGAAGGTAAACAAGAAGAGGCTGTCACTCCTTCGTCTGCCCAGAATGACGGCTGCCTGTCGATAGAACCGGGGGAACTGTTGCCACCATCCGCCCAGATATGGATCGTGAATGCCATCGCCCGTCGGCGCCCCGAATTCCATCGCTACCCGCGGGACCGCTGCGGCCGGAAATGAGTTCAGCCACAATCCGACAGCCGCCAGTTCCGCCGGCATTACCGAATTGACGAACACCAGATCATAGGGACCGCGCCGCCAAACCGCCCGCAGATCGCACAGAAAGCTGCTGCGCGCCATCCGGTAATCGACTGGCTGAAGAACGCTCACCAAGAAATAGGCCACGATGGTGTCGTAAGTGCCGTGCCGGAAGAGTGGTATGGCGCCGAGTTCCTCCGCCAGCCCCGGTTCTAGCGCCCGGTTTCCATACACGTCCACGTCAGCATTTCTCCGTCGAAACTCCCCGACAATATGCCGGCAGGAGTTTGCGTAGTGGCCGATGTTGGAGCGCAGAGATGCATCGATGTAACAGACTCGCATCCGGCGCCCGGTAGGGCAATCGGGGTCCGTCATGCTTGACTGGGAATGCATCTATTGGCCCACACAGTCGTTCAACACAAATTCGCCGGCCGCACGCCGCTCCGCGACCTCAACCATTGCATGCTACGCCATGTTAGCGCTGGAAGATTAATGAACAAAGCCGCGGCGGCCGTTGCCCAGAGAATGCCTGCCACGCCAAGTCGCGGCGCCCAGACGAACTTGAGAAATAGAGCTATCGACGTGGCGATGGCACACATCACAACTTGAAAACGGATTACTCCCACTCCGAGGAGCAGAAAACACGGAACCCGGCCCGCCGCTTGCGCCAAAATCCAAATCGCCATAGCCCACAACAAGCCCTGGCCGAAGCCGAGATCGGCGTGCAGCCACCAGCGCAAGAACGGCCCACCGAGAGTCACCAGGAAGGCTGCTCCGGCGATTGCCACCCCCATCATTAGCGCGGTGCCGCGAGCCAGACCTCGCCGCATCCACCGCAGATCGCCGCGCGCAGCGGCTTCGGCGAACGCCGGCCATAGCGGCTGGGAAATAATAGTCAGGAACCCGCCCGCACTGAGACAGATGCGCGACGCTACAGTCATGCGTGCGGCAGCTTCGGGCCCAAGAAGTTGTAGGGCCAGAACCGTGTCCAGAAGGTAGGTGAGTGCGCCAGTCAAGCCCGCGGTGAAGTACAGCATGCCTCTGGCAGCCACGTCTCGCGCCGCTTTCAGCGGCTCGGCCCACGCGTCCGGCCTCAGTTCCGGATGGCGCAGAAAGAGATGGCTCAAGCTGCCAAAGTTGGCCAGCGCGAAACCGCCGTACACCACCCCGACATACACGCGCACATCGACTGAAACAAAAGCGGCGACGATCAATCCCGTCAGTATCAGCAAGGTCTGAATGAGTTCCCAGAAAGCCGAGATGTAGCCCTTCTGTAGGGCCATCCAAACGCTGTTAGCGCTGTTCAAAGGAACGTTCACGGCGATCCCGAACACCGCGAGAAGATACGGGCCGGTTAGATCGCGTGGAACGGCCACCAACACCACCACCGACGCCACCACCAGTGTCACCACTCCCAGCCCGCTCGCCGCAACTAAAGCACCGGTCACATGTCGCCGGGCATCGGCGTCGCGGTTGAGCGCGGTTGCCTCCGCGACCATTGTGACCAAGGCGGCCCCGAGTCCTAGATCGAGCAGACTAATCAGCCAGGCAAGAGATGTAACCGCTCCCCACACTCCAAATCGAGGTGCACCGAGCGACTTGAGCAGCAGCGGCACCACCAGCAGAGCCCCGGCGACTTGCACGAATCGCTGCAGCACCCCAGCCCCGGCCGCAAAGACAATCCGGCCGCCACGCCCGCGCGTCGGCAGGAGCCCGACGATCCGGCCAGCAGCTTGAAGCGGCTGCCACCGCCGGGCGGCGTCGTCGGTCGCGTTTTCCGATACTTCCGAGTCCAATAGGAACACCGCGCTTACTCACGACCCGGACGATGCCCAGCTTTCACAAGGCCGCCGCGGCTGTCCCGCCGAGTCTGCGCCCGATCCTTTTCTGCGCCCAATAGACGCGCTTGATGGCCCGCCGATAGAACGTCTTGCCGGCGCTCAGCCGGTACCGTGACGGTTCCTCGGCGGCCAATTTGACGACCTTGCGGCCCGGGTAGCCGGCAGCAATCTGGAATAGGTCTCCACCATCGCGCAGAGAGTACGCCTTCACGTTGAAGAATTGAAAGCCGCCGCCCCGCGCGCTTCCATCGCATCTCTGCCAGTAAGTGCAGCCAGGGTTGAAAACGCAGGACTGAAGCAGCCCCAAGGCCTTCTCCGAAGGCACACCGTCGCGCATCAGCAGGATCCAATCCCTGGCCTTTCCCCGCTCCTTGAGTTCGGCGTAGACCTCGCTGCCTTGACGGCCTTTGGCGTCGATAAACGGGACCCCGGCGGCCTCGGCCAACTTGCGGTGCGCGATTTCCGACGACACCACCAAGTCCAGCCGTTTGGCCCCCTTCAAGCTATCGAGAACGCGCGCGGCTTCCTCTCCGGAAATGGCGCCGGTAAGCCACGCCGCGGAGACGATCCGCCGCGGCTCCAGAAGCTTCCCGGCAGCCCCGATGCGTTGCTCCTGATCGTCCAGGTAGGGCGTCGAGTCACAAATCACTTCGTGTTCGCTCGGTTTGTAAGCCGCCGGATCGAATTCCTGGACCAGGCCCTTCTTGAGCTTGGGGCTGCCGATCTGGACGAGTTTCTCGCGCCAGACGGGCGACACGTCGTCGACTTCCTCGTTGGCATTCCGCTTCGGCATGGGCAAGGCGGCGCTGCATAGCTCGCACCAATGAAGCTGGTCGGCGAAATCGGCGGGTGTCCGCTTCCACCATCCCGGTTCGATTTTCCAGCCGCCGGGCCCGCCGAGAGTAGCATCCATGGCTGCCGCCATCTCGCAAAAAAAAGCGCCTTTGGGCGCGACGGAGGCGCTCCAGAGATTTTGCACCCAGCAATTGTCGCGAAGCTTCACCCATTCGTCATCGGGGATGCCCAGCTCTTTGCGCGTGCACATGAGAGTCTCGTGCATGCTCGGGTGGCTATGATCGTTCACCAACTGATACCCGAACGTGTCCTGTATTAGTTCGAAATGGTCATAATACTTGGCATTCACCGATGTCCAAAGACCGCGGTGGTTGCTGTAGTCTACATTGTAGGCGTTGGCCAGAATGTGTTTGACGAAGTCCGAGGTCGGCTCATAACAGGCTGTCGAAAAGTCGTCGTACCCGATATGATCCCGGTAATACCGAACGAATTTGTCGAACTCCGGATGGATGGTAGGTTCGCCTCCCATGATCCCGACGATGCCCTTAAAACCCTTCATGGAATCGACGGCCTGTTTGAACGTTTCGAAATCCATGAAGAACGGCTCTTGGTGATGGCCGCAGAAACGTGTGCAGTTGGAGCACCGCTTCGGGCAGGCGTTCGTGATCTCGATCTGGATAATCTTCATATCCGCGGGAGACTTCATTGAATTTCCTCCATACCAAACCAATACAGACAACAAACGCCATTTCGAACCCGTAATAATGAGAGGATACGGACGCTGCGATGAGCACGCACAACGAAAGACCGGATGACACCATTATAAGCGCTGGCGTAGACATCGCGATGCCGACTTACAATTGCGCGCCGTGGCTGCGCCAGACGATGGATTCGATTCTCGCCCAGGATTTCCGCGGATGGCGATTGATCGTTCGAGACGACCGATCCTCCGACGATACCAACCGGGCCTTGGCCGAGTGGCAGGCGAAGCTGGGAGAGCGGATGACGATCCTGCCCGATTCCGGAGCGCGCAATCTCGGCGTGACGGGCAATTACAACGCGGTTCTCGGCGCCGCGACCGCGGCTTGGGTCATGTCGGCGGACCCCGATGACGTGTGGCTTCCCGGCAAAATTCTGCGCACTTATCGGGCTATGCAAAAGGCCGAAGCGGAATTCGGCGCCACGACTCCCATCGCCGTGTGTACTGACGCGGCCGTGGTTGACGCAGCCGGCCAGCCGATCGCTCCTTCTTACTGGCGCTGGTCCCGCCTGGGGCTGACCCGCATCGGCGAGGTGCCCAGAGTGGCCATGGAAAGCGTGGCTTTGGGTTCCACGATTATGATGAACCAGGCCTTGCTCGAAGCGGCATTGCCCATACCGGCCGCCGCTCCGTATCAGGATTGGTGGCTCGCCCTGGTGGCTGCCGCATTTGGGCACTTGATCCCACTCCCCGAGCGGACCATCTTGTATCGGAGGCATGGCAGCAATGAAACGGCCGACCCATACAGCAGTGCGTTGGGACGCGCGCTCGGCCGTGCTGTTACCGCGCCTGGCGCGGCGAGGCAGCGCCTGAGGAAAGTTGTGGCTCAGTCTTCGGCCATTGCCGGCGCTTTCGTAGAACGATACCGAAGCCGTCTCGAACCGCGGGACGTAGTAGCGCTGGAGGACCTCGCCCAACTCTTTTCCCTGGGTCCGCTGGAGCGCAGGATCGCACTGCTGCGGCACGGGCTCTGGTTCAGCTCGCGCGTGAAGAACCTGGGGTTGCTGGCGCTGGTGTAAGTCGCGGCCCATGTCAGTCCTTGACCACCGCCCCCTCAGGTTCGCGGCTCGGTAATGGCGACGCCAGTTCCATGCGGCCGCGGTAGTCGGTCAGCTTCTTCTCCTCCAACGGCTCCGCCGGCGGATATTCGAAGTTGATTCGTTCGCGCTCCAGCGCCAACGGACGTTTCTGGACCAGCGTGTGGATCGAGCCGATATATTCTCCCAACATGCCGATGAAGAAAAGTTGGATCGAGCCGAAAAAGAACATGCCGATCATCGCCGGGGCGATGCCGAGCGTGAAGCTGTGCCAGTACAGGAGCTTGTATGTCAGGTAGTAGAGCCCGGCCAACAGGCTCACCGCCGAACAGAATAGCCCGGCAAAGGTAGCCAGCCGCAGCGGCACCTTCGACAGGCTGGTCAGTCCCAGCATGACCTGGTCGTAGTGCGAATAGAAGTTGTTCTTGGTGCGGCCCCGTTTGCGGCGCGCCTGGCTGTAGGCGATCTCCTTGTGCGGCAGGCCGATCTCGGCGATCATGCCACGGAAATACGGATACGGATCGTCGAACCCCTTCACGATTTCCACCACCTTGCGGTCGTAGAGGCCGAATCCGATGAAATTGTCGTAGGTTTCGATCTCCGCCATGTGGCGGATCATCTGGTAATACTTTTTGCGCAGCCAGAATAGCAGCGGGTTTTCGTCGCTGGTCTTCTTGACGGCGATTACGATGGGGGTTCCCCGCTCCCATTCGAGGATCATCTCTTCCAGCAGCTCCGGCGGGTCCTGCAAATCGGAGAGCAGTATGATCACGGCTTCGCCCGAAGCCTGGTGCAGGCCGTGAATGGGAGAGCGGATGTGCCCGAAGTTGCGGGTGTTTTCGATGACCTTCACGTTACGGTCGGCGGCTGCCATGCGGCGCAGCACATCGACCGTGCCGTCCTGAGACGCGTTGTCGATGAAGATGTGCTCGTAGCGATAGCGGCCCAGGCGCAGCATGACGGCCCGCACCCGCTCGTACAACTCCTCGACATTCCCTTCTTCGTTGTAACAGGGGCTCACCACGCTGATGGTCGTCATATGCTTCCTCCGCGGGTCAACGGTTCACTGCCTGCGGCTCGTCCTTCACCCGCATCTCGATGGGAGTGCTTCGCCGCGAGTCGGCGGCCGCGGGCTCCAATCCCCGGCTGTAGATCAGTTCGCGCAGCGAGGGAATGCTCGAATACGGGCTGTCGATCGAGTCGATCATGATGGCTTCGTCCTGCGCGACGGGCTTCAGCAGCACTTCGCCGCGCATCAACTCGCGGCAGGAAATCTGGCCGCGTTGCAGGGGGACAGCCAGGTACACGTCGTCATCGTCCAGCACGTGCCCCTCGGCCAGGTCGTGTTTGGCATAAACGCCGCGAACCAGCGAGTCCAGATACTGAATCTCCTTCATCGGCGGGATGCGCTTCTGCGTTCCCGGCGCGCCGCACATCTCCTTCACTTTGTGAAACGCCTTGAACCAGGCGTCGATCTGGTCGGGCATGGAGCAGTACGGCGAGACCGTGATGCCATCCCCTTCGATATCGATGTGCCGTTCGAAGGTGCGCGCGCCTTTGGCGTAAGCGATCAGCATCGACGAGCTCCAATCGGAACACTCGTGGGTGGAGAAACCGATGGTGTGGGAAGGATACCGCGCGCGGAGAAAGTCGATCTGGTTCAGTTCCAGTTCCCGATCCTCCGAAGGGTAGAGCGAGACGCAATGGTTGATCGCGAGCGAGATATTCCGGTTCTGAAAGAAAGTCACCAGATCGTCCAGATCCTTGAGCGAGCTGCCCCCGGTGGAGACAATAACGGGCTTCTTGGTCCGGGCAATTTTTTCCAGCAGCATCCAGTCGTTCAGATCGGAACTGGCGACCTTCAAGATCGGGATGCCCAGCGCGCAGCAGCGATCGACGGACTTCTCGTCGAAGGGCGTGGCCAACGGTATGCAGGAGGCCTTCCGAATGGCCTGCACCAGCACGGCAAAGTCTTCCTCGGCCATCCGGGTTTCGACCGTCTTCTTGACGTAGCGGATGTCGGTGCGCGCCAGAAAATCGCGGTGAATGAAGCTGTCGACATCGCGGAACTGCATTTTGATGGCGGCGCGCACGTTGTTGAATCGCACCACCTGGGCAAACGTGTTGACGATCTTGAGGCCGCGTTCCAGGCGTCCCCAATGGTTGTTAGCCATCTCCAGCACGAAGAGCTCTTCGAAGATGTCGCGGTCAATCATGTTGGTTCACCTCTCGAGTTCCAACGGCAATCCCCGCCGATACCGGTTCCGCTTCAAAAAGACGCTCGATCGAGTCCCAGCCACTCACCCGGCGGCAGTTGTCCGGAAGGACGGCCGGTAGATTCGGCCCGTAACCATGCGGCACGATCGCGCAAGCCACCCCCGCCGCCGCGGCGGCGTTGCAATCTTCCAGCGTGTCGCCGACTAGCAGGCATTCCGCGTGCGAGAGGCGGTGACGGCGGACCAGGTCGGTCAGCGCCTCCCCTTTGGAAACGTATGCGGGAGTGCGCGAATCGAGGCTGGCGACACCCCTGAAAAGGCCATCGATCTCGATCTCGCGCAAAATCCGAAGCGCGGTCCGGGAGGGCTTATTGGTCACCACCCACAGGCCGATGCCGCCGGCCCGCAGCCGCCGGAGCATATCCGGCGCGCCTTCGTAACACGTGCTCTTGCGCCAGCCCTCGGCGTCGTAGCTGGCGCGAAAGGCCCGTTCCAGCCGGTCGAGCGACGGCGCGTCGCAGAGACCCGTGACACTGGCCAGAATGGAACGAATCGGCGGGCCGATCGACGGCTTGAGGTCTTGGGCCAACGGCGGCAGACCGCAGAGCGACAGCGCCTGTCGAACCGACCACGCGATGCCGGGCAGGGAATCGACCAGCGTCCCGTCCAAATCGAAAATGGCGTGGCGGAGGCTTGGCATGGCTAAACCTCCTGACCTATGAGGAGGTTGGATTCCACTTCCTCGGGCTCCAGGAACGGGTACATATCTTCCAGGCTCGGCGAGACGATCGTGCCGTCCGCCAACTGCCGCGATTTCAAGCGCGGTTCAAACTCCTGCGCCGGGTCGAGGCACACGCGGCAGAGAGCCGGCCCCGGTGCGTTCAGAACCTCGCTAATGCGCGAGAAATCGTGGTCGCTCTCGATCGAAGTCGCAGGTATCCCGTACGCTTCCGCGACCTTCACCACGTCGGGGAAGGAGACGCCGCTCGCCGGACTCTCCCCAGTCAGCCGCCCAAAGAAGTTCGATTGCGTTTGACGGATGGAGAGGTACCCGCCGTTGTCCAGAACGAAGATCTTAATTGGCAACCGATGGTGGACGACCGTCTGCAGTTCCTGGATGTTGAATTGAAGGCTTCCGTCTCCCGCCAGGCAGACCACGCGCCGGCCACCGAGTGCCACCGCCGCGCCCACGGCCGCTGGAAGGTCGTGGCCCATCGATGCCGCGCCGGAATTCGAAATCAGCCGCTGGCCGATCTTCAACCGCCCCGCCTGGTACGGCACGATGCAGGCAGCCGCGTTGCCGCAAACCACGACTTCGTCATCGGCCAGCGTCGCAAATAATTGCTCGATGAAATAGTAAGGATTCACCGGCGAACCGCTCCGGCGAAACTTCTCCAGCACCACGGGATACCGCTCGACGCGCTCCCGGCACTGCGCGAGCCACTGCGCATGCTGGCTCGCCCGATAGGAAGCCGCCGGCAGTTGCCGCAGCATTTCCCGCAGAAACACTTTGAGATCGCAATGAATGGGCAAGTCGGGACGCACCGTGGGCTTTTCCAGTTCGGCCGCATCCACGTCCACTTGCATCTTGAATGCCTGCGGCGCGAAAGACGGCCAGTTGTAGCTCACCTGCCGTATGTTCAGGCGCGATCCAAGCACCAGCAGCGCATCCGAGCTCTGCACCGTGAAATTTCCCGCGCGGTCGCCGATGGTCCCCGGCCGCCCGCAGAACAGCGGGCTGTCGGTCGGGATCAGATCGTGGGTCCAGGCGGTGGTCACCGGGATTCGCAACTCCGCTGTCAGCTCGCGGAATTCCTCCAGCGCCCCCGCCGCGCGAACGCCGGTGCCGGCCATCACCACCGGGCGGGACGCGCCAGCCAAACGCTCAATCACCTCCCGGCACTGCTCTCTAACCTGCGCCTCATCCCACCGCGGAGTGTCTTCCGCCGGGTCGTAGCCGCGCAGGTTGTCAACGTCGATGAGCGATGACTGCACGTCCACCGGGATATCGATCCAACATGGGCCAGGCCTTCCCGAAGAAGCCAGAAACCAGGCCCGTTCCAGGTGGTACCGGATGCTGGCGGGATCGTCGACCAGGACCGCGTACTTGGTGATCGATTGCGCCATCCGCACAATGTCGGCTTCCTGATCGCCGAGTTGCCGCAGGTTGGTCGCGCCCGCGAGCGACATGCAGGTCTCCCGCTTCACCTGCCCGGAAAGCACCAGCAT
>Ga0187867_10002196_pt1 | contig 16364 bp, 14 predicted proteins | sample June2016WEW_13_1_FD_132976 | JGI IMG/M metagenome (GOLD analysis project Ga0187867, IMG submission 132976) | Peatland microbial communities from SPRUCE experiment site at the Marcell Experimental Forest, Minnesota, USA - June2016WEW_13_10 | ecosystem: Environmental > Terrestrial > Soil >...
ACCGAATGATCTACCACATACACCCCGAAGCAGTCCTGGTTGCAGCCGTGATGGATGCTAGCCGGGACGTAGGCGATGTGCTGCTCCGGCGGCTGCTTCGATAGCAGTGAGACCCATCACACCAGCACTGTGAACGCAGTCTCCGTCCGCGTGACCGGCCGATACAGCGTGTCCCGCTCCACCGGCTCCCGCCCAGCTTTGCGGATCAACTGCAGCAGCTCGCCGCGCCGCAGCGACTGGCTGGTAGTGGCCCCGGCGTCGTGATAGATCTTTTCCTCCACCACCGTGCCGTCTATATCGTCCGCGCCGAAGCGCAGCGCGATCTGCGCGATGCGCGGCGTCATCATGATCCAATACGCCTTGATGTGAGGAATGTTGTCCAGCATCAGACGCGCCACCGCGATATTCTTGATGTCCGCGAACCCGGTGGTCTTGGGGATGTGGTGCAGCGGCGTGTTATCGGGATGGAAGGCCAGCGGAATGAAGGTCACGAACCCGCCAGTTTCATCCTGCAAGGCGCGCAGCTTGACCAGATGATCCGCGCGGTCCTCGGCGTTCTCGATGTGGCCGTAGAGCATCGTGCAGTTGGAATGCAGCCCGAGCGAATGCGCCGTGCGGGCGGTTTCGATCCACTGGTCGCCGGTGATCTTGTGGTCGCAGATGATGCGCCGCACACGGTCGCAGAAGATCTCGGCGCCGCCGCCTGGCAGCGAATCCATACCGGCGTCGCGCAACCGCTCCAGCACGTCGCGCACGGACGTTTTCGCGCGCTGCGCCAGGTAAGCCACCTCCACCATGGTGAAGGCTTTCAGATGCACTTGCGGGAAGCGGTTCTTCAGCCCGCGCAGCATCTCGCAATACCAATCCAGGGTCAGCTCCGGATGCAACCCGCCCACGATATGGAACTCGGTGACGGCCTCGCTCCAGCCCTCGCCGGCGCGGTACCACACCTCTTCGAGCGACATGGTGTAGGCCTTGGGATCCTTGGCGCGTTTGCCGAACGCGCACAAACGGCAACTGGCCACGCACACATCCGTCGGATTGATGTGGCGGTTCACGTTGAAGTAAGTGGTGGAGCCGTGCAATCGCTCGCGCACCAGGTTCGCCATGTAACCCACGGACAGAATGTCGGAGGTCCGATACAGCGTCACGCCGTCGTCATAGGAGAGACGTCGGCCCGCTTCGACTTTTTCGAGAATAGGTTTCAGGCGAGGGTCGTCAATTACGATTTCCATAAGACATCGGCAGCCCAGAATACAAAGAATAGCATGCTCACATAGCCGTTCATGGTGAAGAAGGCGGCATCCACGCGTGAGAGATCGTTGGCTTTCACCAGGCGGTGTTCGTAGATCAGCAGCCCGGTGACGGCCGCCACACCCGCCAGGCTCAAGGCGCCCAAGCCGAGGCTCGAAACCAGAGCCAGCAGGCAGGCGATCATCAGCACATGGAAGAGGCGCGCCACGCGCAATGCGCCGGCGATGCCCAGACGGCGCGGCAGGCTGAAGAGTCCCTCCACCGAATCGAACTCATAATCCTGGCAGGCATAGATCACGTCGAAGCCGGCGGTCCAGAAAGTGACGGCCGCGGTAAGCCATAGGATGCGGGGATCGAGCGATCCGCGAATCGCGATCCAGGCCGCCGCAGGCGCCACGCCCAGCGCGAATCCCAGCACCAGGTGTGAGAATGACGTGAAGCGTTTGGTGAATGAGTAGAAGAATACGACTCCGAGCGCCGCGGGCGCCAGGCGGAAGCAAAGCGGATTCAACTCGCCCGCGGCGAACACAAAGACCAGTGCGGACACCGTCACGAAGCCCCAGGTAAAGCCGCGCGTGAGCACACCGGCGGGCAGATGGCGCATGCGCGTGCGGGGATTGCGCCCGTCGATTCCGGCATCGATCAAGCGGTTGAAAGCCATGGCCGCCGAGCGCGCGCCCACCATGGCCACCACGATCCAGCCGATTTTTGCCCAGGCGGCGGGTCCGCTCAGGTTGGACTGGCGAATGGCGAGCAGCGCCCCGGTAAGCGCGAATGGCAGGGCGAAGACAGAATGCTCGAACTTGATCATCTCCAGCGTGAGCCGGAAGCGTTTCCACATAGCTTCAACCGCGTTACCATTTTATCGCATGCGCTATTCGACGCCCTTTCGTACGTTCTTGTTGCCGCTGGCGCTCATCGCGGCCGGTTGCGGTGGCCCGGAAAACGAGGGCGCCGACGTGGTTGGAACGCGCAAGGTCACGCTGCCCGACGGGCAAGCGATTCGCGCCGAAGTCGAAATGGATCCCATAGATATGCAAAAGGGGATGATGTTTCGCGATTCTCTGGCGCGCGGACGGGGCATGCTGTTCATCCACCAGACACCGGGTCAGTACAAGTATTGGATGTACCAAGTGCGGATTCCGCTGGATATCGTTTGGATGGACCCCAGCCATCGGATCGTGGAGATCTCCCCCGACACGCCTCCATGCGAGACCAAGGCGAGCCTGTGCGCGAATTACGGGGGCCAGCAAACCGCGCAATACGTGCTGGAACTGGGCGGCGGCGAGGCGCGGCGGTTGGGCCTGAGCCTGGGCCAGACGCTGGAATTCTAGATGGCACAGGCCTTAAGGGCCTTGCGGCGTACTCGCCCGGTCCGCCCGCGTGTGTCCGGATATTATTGAATCCATGGGTGAAGAGCGGGTCTATGGGAAGGATCCACAAATCAAACCGGCATCTCCGTTATTCGGAAAAACGAGCGGCATGGGGCTTCAGCGTTGTGAATGGCTAGCCGAGCCAGCGCTCTAATCACGAGCGGCAGGACCCGCGGGGTTGGTGGCGCCGCCACTGCCCCCTAAAAAAAAGCTTCAATAAAGGACAGATTGGAGTTATACTACTGCCATTCCGAACGAAGGTTAGCAAAACTGGCATAGTATAAGGTTAGTAAATACGGGCATAGTATTTGGTGCAACGAGAGTCCAAAAAAAACTTGGGAGGTCCACGATGCAGCGCTTTCTTCGAACGCTTTTGCCGCTGCTGATCCTGCTTGCGCCCACGTTGTTCGCGCAGGGCACGGGCTCGATCACAGGCACGGTTAGAGATAATACTGGTGCGGTAGTCGTCAAGGCCGAAGTCACCTTGACCAACACGGGCACCCAAACGCCACTGAAAACCACCACCAACGCGGATGGCGAATACCTGTTTGCGGCGATCCCGCCCGGCAATTACGATCTGGCCGTGAGCGCCGTGGGTTTCAATACGTACGATGCCAAGGGCATCGTCCTCACCGTCTCGCAGCGCGCGCGCGTCGACGCCACGCTTGGCGTCGGGGAAGTGAAAACTACGGTGACTGTGGAGGCCGCCGCCGTGACCCAGGTCGAAACCGAGTCGAGCGAGGTCTCCGGCGTGGTTACGGGCAAGGAAGTCAGCGGGATGGTCTTGAACGGGCGTAACTACACGCAGCTCATCTCGTTGACGCCGGGAGTCAGCAACCAGACCGGACAGGATGAAGGCACGGTCGGTGTTTACGGCAACGTCTCGTGGAGCGTTAACGGCGGCCGCGTCGAATACAACAACTGGGAACTCGACGGCGGCGACAACATGGACAATGGCAGCAACGACACGCTGAACGTTTATCCCAGCGTCGACGCCATCGCGGAGTTCAAGGTCCTGACTTCCAACTACGGCGCGCAATATGGCCGCAACGGATCGGGCACCGTGGAGGTGGTGACCAAGTCCGGCGGAAAAGAGTTCCATGGCGACGCGTATGAATTCGTACGGAACAACGACTTTAACGCTCGCAATTTCTTTGCGCCGAACGTGCCGTCATACAAGAAGAACGATTTCGGATACACCGTCGGCGGTCCCGTGTATATCCCGAAGGTGTACAACAAGTCGAAGGATAAAACCTTCTTTTTCTGGAGCGAGGAGTGGCGCATGGACCGGCTGCCGGCCACGTTCGATAACCAGGTGCCATCGACCCAGGAGCGGCAGGGTATTTTCAACGACGTTTGCCCGGCGTCGGGCAGTGCCGTGAACACCACCAGCTTTCCGGATTGTCCAGTCAACCCGGTTACCAGCGCGTATTATCCGAACAACACGGTGCCCATCGATCCGAACGCCCAGGCGATGATGGGAATGGTCCCGGCGCCTACCTCCGGCAGCGGAGCTGAATCCTTCTTCACCGCATCCGCGGTAACGCCCACCAATTGGCGCGAAGAACTGGTCCGCGTCGATCATAACTTTTCGGACACCGAACGCATATTCTTCCACTACATCCACGATTCATGGAATACGATCACCCCAACGTCATTGTGGAGCGGCGACAGTTTCCCCACGGAGCAGACGAAATTCGTAGGTCCCGGCACCAGTTTCACCATGCACACGGCTTCGAACCTGACACCGAGCCTGCTGAACGAGTTCACCTTCAGCTATACCGCCGATCACATCTTCCTGACACCCTCGGGTGATTGGCAGCGGCCTTCCACCATGACCATGACGGCGCTGTTCAACAACGGATATGACGGCAAGCTGCCCGGCTTCAGCATCAACAATGGGGCGCCCTATGGCGGCGGTTTCACCGCGGACGTTGGCGGCAATGCGCCCTGGAACAATGCCAACCCCACCTACACCTTCCGCGACCAGATCGCCAAGATCTGGGGATCGCACAATGTCTACATCGGCGGCTATATCGCCTTAGCCCAGAAGAACGAAGACGGCGGCTCGGAACTCGGCGGGTTCCTGAACTTCAGTAACACCTCGCCGGTTTCCACGGGCAACGCCTGGGCGGACTTCCTGGTTGGCCGCATCGCGAACTACTCTCAGGTTAACCAGCAGCTCAAGTATTACTACCGCGACAAAGTATTTGAACCGTATATCCAGGACGATTGGCACGTCAGCAAGAAACTGACGCTGAACCTGGGTCTGCGCATGAGCGGTTTCGGCGCGTACACGAATAGATACAACGAGTTCTACAATTTCTTCCCGTCGCTTTACAATCCCGCGCAAGCGCCCCAGATCGACGTCACGGGCAATATCACGGGTGTGCAAGGCGACCTGGTGCCGGGTGTAGGGAACGCCTACGATGGCGAGGTCGCGTGCGGCACGGGCGGCACTCCCAATAGCTGTTCCAAAGGGCACTTCGTGAATTGGGCGCCGCGCTTAGGGTTTGCGTTCGATCCCACGGGACAGGGCAAATGGGCCATCCGCGGCGGTTACGGGATCTTTTACGAGCACCTGAACGGGAACGAAGGTATCTCGGGGCTGGAGGGCGCGCCTCCCGGCGTTCTGGATCCCACTCTGTACAACATTACCGGCTACACCAATATCGGCGGAAACGGCTTATCGGGCACCACCGGCATCACCGACTACGGCGCTCAGATACACTATCCCTACGTGCAGCAGTGGCACTTTGACGTGCAGCACGACATAGCCAAAGACACGGTGGCCACTATCGCTTATGTGGGTAGCAAGGGAACGCACCTGACGTGGCAGCGGGACATCAACCAACTCCAGCCCGTGAGCAACAATCCGTTCCAGCCGGGGCAGCCACTGACTTCGGCCATCTGCAACACGGTGACCGGCGCGTGGACTCCGAACGTGTCGGGCGTGGTGAACGGCCAGGCGCTGTCCGGAGTGGCGGCCCAGGACCTGTCCGTCGCTTGCGGCGGCGGCGCCGATCCGTATCGGCCCTACACCGGCTATAACACTATCACGCTCGTCGAGCAGGGAGCTAATTCCGAGTACAACGCGCTGCAGGTTTCGGCGCATCGGAACGCGAGATATGCCCAGTTCACGCTCGCTTATACCTGGAGCCATTCTCTCGACGACTCTTCGGACCGGTACGATGGCAACTTCCTCAACTCGTACAATATGGAGATGACGCGGGCCAGTTCGAACTTCGACCAGCGCCACATCCTGAACGTCGGGTACGTGTTCGACGCGCCGTTCTTCACCAATACGAGCAAGCTGAGCGGCAAAGTGCTGGGAGGCTGGCAATGGTCGGGTCTCGCCACTGTCCAGTCCGGAACGCCTTTTAGCGTGGTGGCCAACACCGGCAACAACCTGATACCAGGCGCCGGCGTGGGCAATGGCACGGGAACTAACTCTTTTGCCGATGTGATCGGCAATCCGAACGCCCCGCCGCCCATTACGAATGCGGCCAATATCATTGGTCCGCTACTGTACAATCCCGGCGCTTTCGCGGCGCCCACCGGCCTGACTTTCGGCGATGCCGGTCGCAACCTGATGACCAATCCCGGCCGCTGGAACTTCGACATGGGTTTGTTCAAGAATTTTCACATGAACGAGCGCGCCAATTTGCAATTCCGCGCCGAGGCCTTCAATGTGTTCAATCACACGCAATGGAGCGGCATCAATAACTCGATCAGTTGCTATGGCGGCGCCAACAATTCGGCGGGCGACGCGAGTTGTCTCGACCAGAGCTTCTTGCATCCCAATGGTGCGCACAACCCACGCATCCTGCAATTGGCGCTGAAGTTCCTCTTCTAGCCCGGTTCGTTCGTAGCGTGCGGCGGGGATCGTGACCGGGATCTCCCGCCGCGCCGTGCGTGCCAGGCTGTTATGCTGGCCGTATGGATGAGGAGCAGCTCCGGCAGTTGTTCGAGCAGGTGCGCCAAGGCGCGGTGGATGTAGACAGCGCGCTGCACCGCCTGCGGCACATGCCTTTTGAAGACTTGGGCTTCGCCAAGGTGGATCACCACCGCGCGCTGCGCCACGGCATGCCGGAGGTGATCTTCGGCAAAGGCAAGTCGCCGGACCAGATTATCGCGATCGCGGGGAGCCTGCTCGAAAATGCGCGGAACGTGCTGATCACGCGCGCGGACGCGGAAACCGCCGCGCTGGTGCAGGCGCGCTTCGAGTACGCCGAATACTTTCGGCTGTCGGGCGCCATCCGTTTCTGGCGCGAGAGGACGGTGCGCGGAAAGGGCAAGATCGCGGTGGTGTGCGCCGGAACCAGCGATATTCCTGTGGCGGAAGAAGCGCAGGTCACCGCCGAGGTCATGGGCAACGAGGTGGACACCATCCACGACGTGGGCGTGGCAGGCATCCATCGCCTGATGAGCCATGCGGCGCGATTGACCGAAGCGCGCGTGGTGGTGGTATGCGCGGGCATGGAGGGCGCGCTGCCCAGCGTGGTGGGCGGCATGGTCTCATGCCCGGTGATCGCGGTTCCCACCAGCATCGGGTACGGCGCCAGTTTTCACGGCTTGGCTGCTCTGCTGGGGATGCTCACAAGCTGCGCCAGCAATGTGGCGGTGGTCAACATCGACAATGGATTCGGCGCCGGGTACGTGGCGAGTTTGATCAACCGAGTGTAGGATACGCCATGCGTCCCGAGGAGTCGGGACGCGGCACCCAGGGTGGGTGCGCCACGTCACACGCCGGGCGGCCTGCGCTTATGCCAGTCCGTGCGGCTCTGGTACTCTTTGCCCACGGCGAGCAGCGTATTCTCCGTGAAGGGCGGCCCCGCCAGTTGCAGGGCCACCGGCAGATTATCCGCAAATCCGCAGGGCAGCGAAAGCGCCGGCATGCCGGCCAGGTTGCCCGCCGCAATCAGAGCGGTAAGACCGGCATCCTTCGGCCGGGCGCGATCTGGATGTTGGTCCAGCGGCTGGTCGATTTTCGGCGCCGGACCCAGACGGGTGGGCGTGAGCAGCATATCCACATCGCCGAAGAGCTTGAAAATCGCGTCTCGCGCCAGCCTGCGTTCCCGCATGGCTTTCAGATAAACGTTGGCGGGGATTTCCAGGCCGGCTTTGAGTCCAGCGATCTGCTTTTGATCCGCTAATTCGTCGACCTTGCCGCTCGCGATCAGAGGCTCGAACACGGAGGCTGCATCCACGGAAATAATAGCGCCGACGATCGAGCCATAGGGAAAATCGGGAAGCCTGGTTTCAACCATGGTGGCGCCCAGGCCTCGTATCGTTTCCAAAGCCTGTTGGAAGGCCGGGCGCGCGGTTTCATCCGGCCACTCGCTGAAATCGACGGGCGCGAAGCCGATGCGCAGCTCGCTCATCTTGCGCGCGTATTGCGGAGTGTAATAGAAGCTCTTGCCCGCCGATCCCGGATCGCGGCGGTCGCCGCCGGCAATGGTCTCCAGCACCAGGCCGCAATCTTCGGCGGAACGGCAGAACGGCCCCAGCTTATCCAAGGTCCAGGAAAGCGGCATAGCGCCGTAGCGGCTGACCAGGCCGTAGGTGGGTCGCAATGCAGTAACGCCGCAAAAGGCAGCGGGCGTAAGGATGGAGCCCGAGGTTTCCGATCCGATGGCGAACGGCGCCAGGCCGGCGGCCACCGCGATGGCGGAGCCGCTTGACGAGCCACCGGACCAGCGCGTGCGATCCCAAGGATTCAAGCCCGGCCCCGTCAGAGAGGCGGAGGCGTAACGGTATCCGGGACCTCCGGCGAGCTCGACCATGGCCAGTTTGCCTACCAGGGGCGCGCCCACACCTCCCAGTTTTTGAATCACGGTGGCGTCGTAGTTGAAAATCTGGGCGGCATAGGGACGCGCCCCCCAGGCGGTAACCTGTCCGGCCACGCTGAGCAAATCCTTGGCGCCGTACGGGACGCCTTGCAGCGGACCCCGGAACCGGCCCCGTTTGATCTCGGCGTCCACGGCTTTCGCCTGGCGAATGGCATGCTCGGTGAGGGGCAGCGCGAGCGCATTGTAACGTGGCCCGAGGGCTTCCAGCCGACGGCCGAACGCGCGGGCCAAATCGAGCGCGGCCGTCTCCTTCGCGAGCAGCATGCGATTCAACTCGGATATGCCGGCGAAGAATGTCTCGCTGCCCAACTCCTTCATAACGCCTCACGCGGTGAAGTGGAAAGCCGGCTCGACTTCGACCGGGTTCTGCACCTTCGCCCAAGCCGCCGCCAGCGCCTCTGCGGTGCGCTGGTTCTGTTCCCGCGCGGCCTGCAGCTCTGTGGCCGGAGTAGACGGCGTGGACGGTGGCGCTTGCGCGGCCGCCGCAGTGGTCAAGATGGCGCCAGCCAGTTGCCGGCGGGTGATTTTGTTTTTCATGTCATGCAACTCAGGGCTTCGAGGGCAGCCTTCTCCATCACGGAGCGTGGCGCCTGTTCGCCCGTCCAGGTTTCAAACTGCCGAACGGCCTGTTCGATAAACATCTGCATGCCGCGGATGACGGTCTTGCCCTGCTCGCGGGCGCGCCGCGTGAGCTCGGTTTCGAGCGGATTATAAACCATATCGAAGACCACGTCGGCGGGAATGCGGCCGTTGAAAAAGCATTCGTTGACGTGCGGGTACATGCCCAGCGGCGTAGCGTGGACCAGTGCATCGAAGTGCCGCTCTGCAAGCTGCTCGGCGAGCAACGGCTCGGCGCCGCAAATCTTGGCCAGCGACCGCACGCGGTCGGCGTTGCGGCCCACCAGGGCGATGCGCGCGCCGGCATCGGATAGCGCGCAAGCCGCACTGCGCGCCGCGCCGCCGTTTCCCACGATCAGCACGGAAGCGTTGTGCAGACGCATCTGATGCGCCAAGGGCACGGTGACACCGGCCGCGTCGGTATTGGCGCCGCGCCATTTTCCGGCCTTGCGCCACACGGTATTCACCGCGCCGATACGGCGCGCCAGCGGATCCACGATATCGAGATAGCGCAGGATCTTCTGCTTGTGCGGAATGGTCACGCTGAAGCCGGCCACGGGCAGGTGTTCCGCGAGTCCGAAGAAATCGCGCATCTGGGCGGGCGCCACCAGGAACGGCAGGTAGACCGCCTCCATGCGCCGGTATTGGAAGGCGCGGTTGTGCACGGCCGGAGAAATCGAGTGGCGCACGGGGTCCGCCACGATGCCGAAGATCTTGGTCGAACGCGACAGCTTGTCGACGCGATAGACGTGGCGCAACTGCCGCGCGCAGACCTGTCCAGCCGCGGTGCCCTGGGTGGCTGTGGGCGCGGCGTAGGTGTACAGACCGCCAAAAGCGGCGGAGAGCACGCGGCTGGGAAAGCCCAGTTCACCCATAGCCAGCACGATGAGCGGCGTTCGCGGGTGGGTCTTGGCCAGCGCCAGTACGCGCCCGTAGTCGGAGGGTTTGCGCGCCGTGGTGACGACCTTGTATCCATCGGCCGGGATGCGCGTCATACGGTTGAGCAGCGTATCGAGCTGCGGCGTGGCCTCGTAGTTGTGATAAGAGACGACCAGGCGCGCGCGGCCGCGAAAGAGGCTGAGCTTGGCGGCGGCAGACTCGGCGCTTTCGATCTCCACGTCCACGGCTTGCGCGCCGGCGGTGACGGCCACATCGAGCACGCGCATTTCCTCTTCGATACTGCCGTTGAATTTGCCGTGGTTCTGGTGGCGGCGGCAGGTAGCCAGGACGATGCAGTCCGGATACTGTTCGAGGAAGGCGTGAATGGCCAGGGCGCCGCGCTCGGGATGTTCGAGGTAGTCGAGGCGGAATTCCAGAAACGATTCGCCCGCCTCGGCTTCCCGCCGCGCGTGCTCCAGCAACCGATCCAGATCCGGAAAACCCAGCGCGATGCAGATGCGCGGGAGGGGCCTAGTCTGCGCCATTTGGGAGTTTTTAGCATAGCACGGGGAGAGCGGGGGACACGGCAACGGGTAGTGCCCGGGTTTTTGGAGCATGATGATTTACGAGGGTGCGGCGGTAAGGCGCTGGAGGCCTGGGGCTTCGCCGCCACTTTTCTTCCATCGGTCGTGCCAGCGCCGGCAAGCCATGCTCATTACCCGGCCGACTTCGATCGAATTGAAGGGCTGCGCCAGGACGTCATATCCGCCCAGGTTAAGCACCTCGGCCCAAAGAAATTCGTCGGCCAGCCGGGAAGTCACGACTATCAGCGGAGGGTTTTCCAGCTCGGCTACCGCCGCCGACAGGTCTTGCCAATTTCCGTCGGGTAATTCACTCTCGCAGAGAATCACTGGAATCGAAGTCCGGCCGAGAATCTCCTTGGCTTCGGCCGCGCCGTTCGCCACGCAAAGGTTATAACTCGAGTGCGCCAGGGCAGTTTTCAGAGACGACAGGCAATCCTCGCGCGGACTGACTACCAGCACAGCTAGCCGGCTCTCCGGCGGGGCGGATGAGTCTAAAGCCATCGCCAAACCTCCTCGCGGGCAGACTAACTTTGGCTGACCCAGTTCTATGACCGACAAAAACCCTGTTGCTGACTACTATAGACACGAACCGGTATTGCGGCACCGTCACCTAGGCCAATTCGGACGCCCGTCCGGTTTGACCTAGCGGCGGCGGAGGACCACTTGTGCTAGAACGGGAATAGCCGGATGGTAACAAAGTCGAAGGCTGCCACGACCCGGCGCGCGGCGTGGCGCCGGCTGTTCCCGCCGGATGCGGCGGCACCCCTGGCAGCGCTCTCGCCTGCGGCGCTGGCCGATGCGCGGCGCGCCGCCGACTTGATTCTGGCTGCCCACCGCGCTTACCTTGCGGACTTCAACGACCTTACAGCCAAGGCCAAAGAGACATTTGAGACTCGCGCCTGGACGCAAGGATCCCTCGATGCCGGCCGCCGCGTGCAACTCTATCGCGACGCAGTGAACGGGACATGGCGGAAACTGGGGCGGCTGTTTGGGGAGCAGGCGGCGCAACGCGAGTTTTGGATGGGCGCACGGCAGGCGTACCTCGAAAGCGTTTTCGACGAATATGAAGCCGACATCGCCCTCACCTTCCTGTATTCCACGATGCGGCTGGCCTTCGACGCGCAGGATACGCCGGTGGAATACGCGGACGACGGCCTGGCGGAGCAGTCTGACATGCGGAGCCCACGTCAGGTCTGGCGGGTTTACCCGGCCGCGCCGCAACAGTTGATTGCATCGGTCGCGGAGGTGCTGCGGGGCTGCAATTTCCGCGCGCCCTGGGAGAATGCGGAACGCGACGCGGCGGCCGTGGCGGGCAGGCTGCTGGCGGAGTGGCGCCGGCAGATCGGCGCCGGCGCACCGCGCGATTTGCAGATGCTCGAGCCTCTGTTCTTTCGCGACCGGGAGGCTTACATCGCCGGCAAATTGCGCGCTTCCTCGCGGGAATTGCCGGTGGTGTTCGCGCTGCGGCACGAGGAGCGCGGCATCACGGTGGATGCCGTGCTGGCGGGCAAGGAGGACATTCGCAACATTCTGTTCGTCTCCACGCGCTCTACGTTCCAGGTGCGTACCGACGGCTACCGGGAAGTGCTCGCGTTCCTGGATACGCTGGCCCCCGAGCGCGGGCACCCGGCCATGTGCGCCGTGCTGGGCTTTACGCATCCGGCGCGCGTGGCGCTGAACCAACGGCTGCGTAGGCATTTGCGGGAAACCGGCGAACGCTTCGCGCAGGCGCCGGGGCGCGTGGGCATGGCGATGGTCGTGTTTTCGCCCCCTTCGTTCCCCTACGTGTTCAAAGTCATTCGGGACTTCTCATCCAAGCAGGCATGGATGGGGAGAGCGCATATCATGGAAATCTACCGCTGGGTTCACGAGATGAACCGGGGACGATTGATGCTGGATGCGTGGCTCTATCGCAACCTGCATTTCGCGCGCGAGGCCTTCGATGAGCAAGTGTTGGGGGAACTGGTGGCGAACGCGCCGTCGAGCGTGAAAGTGGATGGCGATACGGTGGTTCTGAAGCACGTCTATGCGCAGCGGCGGGTGCAACCACTGAGCGCGTTTTTCGCGGAGACGCGAGACCGCGCGCCGCGGGAGCGGGCCATCGATGCGCTCGGCATGTTTATTAAGGATCTAGCCGGGATGGGATTCTTCATGGCCGATTGTTACGGCCTTCCGTTTAACACCGGGTTGACGCATGGCTCGAATGTGGCATTGTTCGATTTCGACGACCTGGGGCCGATCCTGCGGCACCGGTTTCGAGAGACGCCGCGCCTGGCGGACGAGCGAGACGAGTTACTGTGGAACACGGAGACGGATGGGGCTTGGTTTACCGTGGATGAGAATGACGTGTTAGTGGATGAGTGGGAACGGTTCTTGGGTGTTCCGAGTGACTTACAAGAGTACTTTCGGCAGAGGCACGGGGATTTGTTTACGGTGAAGTATTGGGACGAGGTACAGCGGCGGATTATGGAGGGTAAGTTGTATTTTGTGCTGCCGTATCCGGCGGAGCGGCGGTTGATGAAGGATGGCGGGTTGGCTTTTGATTAAGCGTGAGAGCGGCGGCGGTTATTGGGATTAATATAAGGGCGAACTGTGGGTGAGTAGCGCTCCCCCTGCGTGGACGCGTCCCTTCCGACGGCGCTGGAGCGGTCCGGGTTACTTGGGCCGGATTGCCTACGCCAGTCGCAGGTTGAGGCGTCTCAAGGATTCAGCATTCAAAACAGTTTTACGTGGATTTTGAAATGTTCGAGTTCGGAACATATTGATTTTTAGGCTAGTTGAGTTGCATGAAGCGGGCAACCTGCGTCACGTGCCTTGGGAATGGCGAATACGCTGAAAGACACTGAGCGCTTCGGTAGCCTCCAGTTTGGGACGACCTCTCAGCCGGCCCAGGGCGCGCCGAATAACCCTGTCTGCCTCGGGCCACCGATCAAGGTCGCAGAGCGCCGCCGCCTTAGAGGTAAGTACAGGGTGAGTCTGAGCGCTCTCAGGAATGCGGCCCGTAACTTCGAGCGCTTGTAGGGGTTGACCCTTGGCGCGGAGGATAGAAGAAAGCCTGGCAATGGCAAAACAGTTTTGAGGCTCAGCCAATAGGGCCTGCTCGGTTATCTTCTCGGCCAGATCCAAATGGCCAAGATCCTTCGCCAGACGGCTATGTTTCAGGAGTAACGGGACGTTGCTCTCTGTTTGGAACACGACCTCAAGTTCTCGCGCATACGCGGCTTTGAGATATTGATGGATCGCCTCCGGTGGTTTCAAGAATGTCTGGGCATCGTAGAATCCTTGCCGCGATAGGAAATACCTGCGCCCGTCCCGCTCCATCTCGAATCGCTCAGCCATATCGCTCACCTTGTGGCGTCAATCTTCAGCCAGGCCGACCAACTGCGTGCATGCCGCTGACGGGCGGGCACCAGAGCCTTAGCTTAGGCCGTGTCTAGAACGGTATGTCGTCCAGACCAATTTGGCCGGTTCGATTGGAGCCCCAGCGGAAATAGAAATTCGCTCGTCCGTCCTTCGTGCGCTTGTCAATGCCGATAGGGTGATCTACCAACCCTGCCAGACGAGCGGGCAACTCAGACAGGCGCGAGACCTGAATCCCGCATTTTTCCAGGTCCTCTTTGAGGTACGTCAGCGTGTTCTCAGTGATTACCCGATTCTTTGTCACAACCCGGTTTACCGCCTGCGGTCCCTTGATCCTCAGTTTCCAAATCACTACCGGGCGTCCCGTTGATGTGGTTTCCGAGACCCGAGCATCCTCTATGACAGCGTCGTAGGTTCCATCCGGGATGTCGCTGTACATCTCATCTGACGATGTCGACATCTTGGTCCATTCATCCTCGAACCGGGCCAAATCGGCCACTGGCGCGCTATTTTCGTTCTGTATCGCCACGAAATCTCAACCTCCCATACCTTGGTGTAGTATCTAGCCCAACGCAAAGTTCTCACCAATTGTCAAGATCAATGAGGTACGGGCGTTCAATCCTAGTGTGCTGTCCCGCTTAAGGCTTGACAATGATCAAAGAAGTGCGACCAGGGGGTCGCGCGCGGCCGCGGGCGTTCGTCCCACTTTGGCGCGCTTGCGCATTGTCAAGAACTAGCCAGGACAGGGCCCCAGCGCTCGGCGATGGATTCGGTGACGGGAAGGATCCGCCCGCTGAACCAGGATCGCACATCGATATCGAGCCAGTTTTGCAGTGCGTTCCGCTTCTGGCTGACGGGAAGCATGTCGATGCCTTTGCAGATTTCGCCGACCGTCATAACGCTTAGGAAAACGCTCTCTTTCCCGGCCTTCTTGAGAAAGGCCGCCACGCGCGCATCCGGCATTTCACGAGTGAGTTCGGACGGGATGTTGGTGTCAACCGGGTATCCCGTCACAGGTCGATGTCCCGCCCGGCATCCCTGTCGCGCTCAAAATTCAGATTCAGGCCACGGAGCGGAGCGAAGAGTTCGCAGAGTGGCGGCATAGGACTCGACTGCGCGGCCATGGGCGGCGGCTTGGCGAGCGAGTTCGGCTTGGACCTCGGGCCGTATGTCAACCGTTATGGTCATGAGTGCTCCCTTCAAGTGTCGCAATCGCGATGCTACAGGTCATTTTAACGCCTGTGCTCAGCCTGCGCGGGATTCACAGGCGCGCGGCTGCACATCAATCGCGCGGTGGAGGACGAAACAGCTTCTCGGCCGCATAGGTCACAAAGCGGCGCGGAGCGATGCGTTGGACTTCCACGCCGAGCCAGTTAGTGAAGCCTGAAATTACCGAATGCTCTCCGGCCGCCAGCGCCCGCAATCCGATCCGCGCCACCTGGTCCGGTTTTTCCTCGATGCCCACCGACGCCAATTGATCGGGCACGCCGGCCACCTTCTGAAATTCCGACAGGGTCGGGCCGGGACACAGGGCGCAGACGCGCACGCCGTAGCGCTTCACTTCTTCGGCCAGCGCCTCGGCGAACAGCAGGTCGAAGGCCTTACTGGCGGCATAGGTGGCCATATAGGGCACGCCCTGGTATGCGCCCGTGGAAGCAACGATCAGGATGTCGCCGGAACGCCGTTCCAGCATTCCAGGGAGGTAGAGATGGGTGAGGTGAACGACGGCGGCGCAATTCACCTGTACGATTCCGAGTTCGCGGGCGCGGTCGCTGGCGGAGAACTCACCGTAGGAGCCGAGACCCGCGTTATTGACCAGCAGGTCGACGACGATGCCGCGGTCGTTGGTGAAAGCGAAGATCTCGTCTGGCGCAGTTGTCTGGTTCAGGTCGGCGGACAGTATTTCAACGCGGATGCCGTGCGCGGTGCGCAGTTTCTTGCGCAGTTGCGTGAGACGCTGGTGGCGTCGCGCAGTGAGCACGAGATGCGCGCCTCCGGCAGCAAGTTCCTCAGCTAGTGCCCATCCGATCCCAGAACTGGCGCCGGTCACCAGCGCCCATTTTCCGTGCCATGGGCTGGGGGTTGGCATCGGTTGTAAGGTAACATATAGCGATCAGCGGGTAGCTTTCAGTTGAGAAGTTATTGCTATCCTGTGGTTCAAGCCCAGATGCCTGAACGCCTGCGCCGCGCCGACTTCCGCTTCCTTGCCATTTGTGTACTTCTGTTGGGCGGCACGGTCTGGTTCTCCGCACGGTACTTCTACCGCGCATTCCCGGAAGCATCCATCGATTTTCGCGTTACGCGCGAGCAGGCGCGCACACAGGCCGAGAGCTTTCTGGGCGCGCAGGGCCTGCGGGTGAACGGCTATCGCCAGGCTTCCCGCTTCAGTTACGACGACACGGCCAAGACCTTCCTGGAGCGCGAACTGGGCCTGGATCGCGCCA
>Ga0187867_10002199_pt1 | contig 16352 bp, 18 predicted proteins | sample June2016WEW_13_1_FD_132976 | JGI IMG/M metagenome (GOLD analysis project Ga0187867, IMG submission 132976) | Peatland microbial communities from SPRUCE experiment site at the Marcell Experimental Forest, Minnesota, USA - June2016WEW_13_10 | ecosystem: Environmental > Terrestrial > Soil >...
CGTCATCCCGTCGGCTGGCTTGGCAGCGCCCCGATCATGGCGCATGACCGGTCAGCCGTAACGGTTTTTCTGTACGCCAACCAGACCGCTCACGATCAGCTGACCGAGGAATTGAAGCGGTCGGTGGATGCCTGGGTGCCGATCATGGGCCTGGATGACGACACGGTGGCGGCGCGCATTGCCGCTGACCAGATCGACATTCTGGTCGATCTCGCGGGCCATACTGCGGGCAACCGTCTGGCTGTGTTTGCTCGCAGGCCGGCGCCCATTCAGGTCACGTGGTTGGGCTACAGCGCCACCACCGGATTGCCGACGATGGACTACATATTGCTCGACCAATGGCACCTGGGCCCCGGGACCGAGACCAATATGCTTGAACGCGTGGTGCGTTTGCCCCAGGTCCGCTTCTGCTATTCACCGCCGGATTACGCCCGCGGCGTCGCCCTACCGCCATCCGGCAGCGGTAAGCCGGTCACATTCGCCAGTTTCAACAATACCGCCAAGCTGAACGATACCGTGATCGCGCTGTGGAGCCGTGTGCTTTTGGCGGTGCCGGACAGCCGGCTGCTGCTGAAATGGCGCAGCCTCGGGGATCCGGTGCTGCGCGCCCGAATTTGCCGCGACTTTGCGCGGCACGGTGTCGATGCGGAGCGAATTCAGTTCGATGGCGCAACCCAGCACGCCGACATGCTGCGCCAATACAGCGATGTCGATGTCGCGCTGGACCCGTTTCCGTTCTGTGGCGGCCTTACTTCCTGTGAGGCGTTGTGGATGGGCGTGCCGATTGTGACCCTGGTTGGGTCGCAACCATTTTCGCGCCAAACGCATGCGATTTTGCACGCGATCGGACGGCCTGAGTGGTCGGCCGGGAATGCAGATGAGTACGTTGCGACCGCCGCGCGCCTCGCCGGCGATCCGGCGGCACTTGCCGTGGTGCGGCGCGACCTGCGGCGCCAGATCGTCACGTCGGGGTTCTGCGATGGGCCTCGTTTCGCGCGCGGACTGGAGCGGGTCTACCGCGACATGTGGCACGCGTACGTTGCCGGCCGATGACAGCATCGGGTGCTGAGGATCGTGCTACAGGTAGGAACGCATCAGCTTTGCCAGATTACAGCGCGGCTGATCGATATCCCGTTCCGTGATATGTCTTGCCCAATGCACGAAATTAGCATGGGAGCAGAACAAATGGATGCCGGTGCTGGCCGTCAGCTGCTCCTGCAGCTCGTCATCTGGCAAGCACTCGGCGGGATCGAACAGCCAACGCATCGCCTGCTCGCTCCAGCCCGGATAATAGAATGCGCGATAGTCAAGCACCCGAACCAGTGATGGCCAGGTCAGCGCGAGCCGGCGTGCCAGCAACGTCGAATGAGCGACGTACTTCGCCGGATTGAACACCGCGGGCATGGCATCCAACCATGTCGCGAGAAATTGGCTGCCGGGCATGGCGCCAATCGCCGAGACCCCGATTACTTCACGATAGCCCTGTTCCAGGCGCTCCAGTGCCAGGACGCACACATCCGATTGCAAGTGCTGTGGTGACCGCAGCAACAGCAAATCCCAATCAAAGTAGAACCCGCCGTGCGTGATGAGTTGTTGCAACCTCCACACATCGGACTGATGCGCGGCGCCGAGAATGCGAGCAGTGCCCAGAAGTTGCGGCGGCAACGCAACATTCAGTTCGAGTTTGGGCAGCAACGCACTCCAACGAGGTCCGCGCGGGATCTCGGGGGTGTGCAAGATGATACGATATCCGTCGCAATGCGCGAGGATGCTGCGGTAGCACAGGTATTGCAGCAGTGGCAGGTCGTCGGTTCTGGGATCGGTCTTGATGAGGTGAACGACCCGGGGAATTGGCAAGACATCTCCCGGCGATATGCCTGACAGGCGATGTCGCAGCAGTTGCTGACGCAACCTCAGTATGTTCCGCTCTCGCACCGACGTGGTAGGGTGGCTCATAACTGCCGTGTCCCGCTGCAATTCGGCGATCAGAAGTGCTGCGGATGGTTCCGCCGGCAGCAGTTCGAGGCTGGCGAAAGCAGCCAATAGCCATTGGCACGAGTCGCGCGTCTCCTGGTGCGCAGTCTGGTCCCGTAAGGCACCAACGTGCGCTGTGGCTCGCCGCAGATTTCCAGGCCAGTCATGCGCGGCGATCAAGGGGTACACCTGGTGCAGGATGGCATTGTCGTCCAGAAGATCGGCAAGCATCACCATGGCAACATCACTCTTTAACAAGGCATGACAAGATGAATTGGTTGCGCTTGCGTCGCGTCAACCGACCCCGGTACGGCCGGGCAACCCCGGCCGCGCAACGAGTGAAGCGGCAACCGCACCGAAGCGGCAGTTATCGCCGAAACAGGCCACGCGATGCAACATTTCGGGAGGCTCGGTACATGGCTCTTTCCGAGATCAGAACTGCGCCCATCCGCAGTGGGCCAGTGCCGGTCTGGCCGGCCGTAGCAGCCCTGTCTTCGCCTGGCGAACAGCGTCGTCCTGTGTCGGAAAACTTTACACTCGTCGCCGCCTGCAGTTCCGCTCCGGCCCATGCCGGGTTGGAGATGTTGGGCGCCGGCACGCTGGGCCTTGCGGCGTTCTCCCGCCGCAAGGCCAAGGTTTGATTCAACATCGGCCGGTGCCCCGAGACAGCTATCCGCAAACACGACTGCCCGGCCATGACGACCGGGCAGCATGACAGCAAGCATTGCTGTGGTTCAGGACGTTTCCCAACCCATGGACCGCCGCCGCGGCGACGGGTCGTCAGGTCAGGCTCGCAGACCGCCGCGGATGGCAGCCGACAGCGCGGCCGCCTGAGCGTTACGCAGCGTCGTGCTCGACCATTTGAGGCGAGGACGACGATGACGACGATGACGACGATGACGAAGTCGACGACGAGCCGGACGCCTCGGAGATCATGCTGATCTTGCCGCTGAGCTGACCGCCATCCTCGACCTGCAAGCGCCGGCACCTTGCCTCACCGATGACCTGACCGGATCCGCGCAACACGAGGCTGCCCTTCACGGTCAGAATGCCATCCATCATGCCGGAAATCTCGGCGTCCTCGACTTCAACCTGGCCTTTCAGCACGCCCCCCTGGGCGATCTGCAGTTCGGCGGCGTTGAGCGACGAGGCCTCGACGGTGCCTTCGACAACCAGCCGTTCAGCGTCCGTGATGGTGCCCTGCACGCTGATGCCGCGGCCGACCACCAGGGTCCGCCGCTCGCCCAGTTGTGTGGGCATCCGGGCCGGCGCCAACGGCGCGCGCGGCATGCCGCCCGGGGACAGGGCGGACGGGGAGGAAATCCCCTGGGGCACAGTCGAGGAGGTTGGGGTCGGCTGCAATGGCGGACGAGACATGGGGATCGGTTCCTTGGGCTGGGGCGGGGCGGAGGCCACCGGCGACGGTGGTGGTGGGGGCGGAGTTTCCGGCTTTGCGGGAATGACGATCGAAGGGTCAGGCTCGCGAGCCGTCGTCGTTATCGTCGTCGGGGGTGTCGCTGGCGAACTGGGTGTCGCCCGCGTCTCGGGCCGCGGTACCGGATTCTCCGGACCAGCGGCGATTACATGACCGCGCGAAGGAAGTGCGGTCGGCTCTGCGGGTTTGCGGCGTTTGAACACGATGACCCCATTTGCCAGACGACTATGCCAATGCCGGCTGGTAACACGCTGCCGCGTGGATTCACAACCAGTCTGCGAAAAAACCCAGTGATTCACTTTTTTCTTACTCGTTGCATTTCCCGCGTTATTTGCCGCCTGATCCATGCACCGGTTTCGCATAAATACCTGAAATAGTGGACATTCCACCTGCAAGGGGCGATGCGGATCACGCCGTAGAGGCGAAAATTTAACGAAATATTTGTCATGTGGATCTGCCGCGACCGGCCCCGAAAAACGCCGCGACGAGCGGAAAAAGGCGGCAGCCCGATTCCCGAATCGGCCTGTGCCGTCGCCTGAATTGTGGGACAGCCTGCTCGGTGACCCGAGCGAACCGGTCATCATGTGTCACCAGAGGGAGTGCTCGGCCTCGCTTCTGTGCGCGCGAAATTGCTTCAACTTGCTTGCAAGCACCGCGAGCCGCACCTGCGGCAACAGCGAAACGCGCGCGCCATGACAACGAATTGGGTCCACCGGAACGCCGGACTTCGCACGCAACAACTGCGAACGTTCCGCTCTGGGAAGCAGGGTGCCGGGCACTTCGGGCTGGCGGAACACAAGATCCGAATCGGCGTCGCCGCCGCGGCATTCAGTCGAACAGTGAACTCACTGAGGTCTCATCACTGATTCGCCGCATCGCCTCGGCCAGCAGCGGAGCGATCGTCAGTTGTCTGATGTTGCGCGCCTGCTCGACCTCTGGGGTCGCCTGGATCGAATCGGTGATCGTCATCATTTCGACCGGCGACTCTGCGACCCGCGCTACCGCTCCACCGGACAGCACGCCATGCGTGACATAGGCCCCGGCGGAACGTGCGCCATGTTCCATCAGCGCAAAGGCGGCGTTGCAGTGCGTGCCGCCGGAATCGACGATATCGTCGATCATCAGGCAGTCGCGACCTTCGATATCGCCGATCACGTTCATGACCTCGGAGTGGCCGGCGCGCTCGCGTCGCTTATCGATGATCGCGAGGTCGCAGTTGAGCCGGCTCGCGATCAGACGGGCCCGGACCACGCCGCCGACGTCGGGGGAGACGATCATCAGATCACGACCGGTGTAATGCTCCTTGATGTCGCGGGCGAACAGCGGCGCGGCGTACAGGTTGTCCACCGGGATGTCGAAGAACCCCTGAATCTGCGCGGCATGCAGGTCCATCGTCAGCACCCGGTTGGCGCCGGCCTCGGTGATCAGGTTGGCTACCAGCTTGGCGCTGATCGGCGAGCGCGACGCGGTTTTGCGGTCTTGCCGCGCATAGCCGAAATACGGCACGACAGCGGTGATCCGCCGTGCCGAGGAGCGCCGTAGTGCATCCAACGTGATCAGCAGCTCCATCAAATTGTCGTTGGCCGGGTATGATGTGGACTGGATGACGAACACATCCTCGCCGCGCACGTTTTCCAGAATCTCGACAAACACTTCCATGTCGGCGAAGCGGCGGATCTGCGCGTGGGTTAATGTCATGCCGAGGTTGAGCGCGACCGCCTCTGCAAGAGGGCGATTGCTGTTGCAGGCGACAATCTTCATGGGCGATGCCGTTTGGCTGGAGGGGCGACTCGTCGTGACACTGCGGCGTAACCGCTTTTAAGCAGGAATCCGCCTCTCGCGCCACCATGCCCAGGAGAAATAAGGCCGTTGATACTGGCGCTGCCGTTGACCAGCACGGCACCGCTGCCGCCCTCACCGACCGTGACACTCGACACCGCACTCAGGCTGGCGGCGGACGCCACGTCCCACTGCACGGACCCACCGAACTGCAGCGCTGCCGCCGTGCCGGTACCGCTGATCGCCCCGCCACCGGTCAGGAACTGTGCGGTATCGATCGCGCCCGGCGCTCTCTGGGCTGGGTTCAGGCCGCCGGTGGTATCGTCCCCCTCCGCCGCGGTGCCGAAGCTGGTCCCTGTGGCCCCGGTCCAAAGCAAAGGTCGCGGTGCCTCCTGCAGCCCGATCGCGCCAAGCACCGGCGTGTCCAAATTCGAGATGGTGCTGGGTCGGCCGTCAGAGCACGTGAAATATGACTGTAACCTGCGTTGCACCGCTGATTTGAAACTTTGGCGTTCCCGGTGCCCGGTCACACTGGCCTCGGCAGCCTTCGCCGGGTCAGCCATTTGCCGTTTCTTGGCGCCCTGATCGCGTGGAGTCCGTGAACCGTTGGCCGAGCGCTCCTATCATCCTGCCCTTCGGTTCGCTTTTGGGATCGCAATGGTGCTGCTGGCCCTCTGCGCGCTCGAGATGGCGATGCGCTATATGGACCGTCCGCGCGGCGTCATCAGCGGCTGGCGGGCCACCGACACGAGGGGACCGATCAATCCGTTCGGCTACCGCGGTCAGTCCACAAAACCCTTTCGCCGCAGCGATTTCGTGGTGGTCCTGACGGGCGCCGCCGCGGTCGAATGCGTCGCCTGTCCGCCGGACGAAACGCTCGACGTGATGCTGGAACGGGCGCTGCGGCAATACAACGCAAACGTTCGGGTAGTAACGATCGGCAGTAGCGGCTATGGCCAGGACCAGGAGTATCTCGCGCTCCACCAATTCCTCGACTCGCGGCACGCTGACCTGGTTATCGATTGGGCTTCGTTCGCCGACGACGTGCCTGCCAACACGTTTCGTCTCGGGCAACCACGGCCGGGTCAGTTGCTGCCGAAGCCGAGCTTCGCGCTACGCGGCAACGACAGTATCGGGCCGACCGAGGGAATTGGCGGCCAGGTGTATAAGACCAAACTCTCGACTTTGTTTCGGCCGATGTTCATCAATCTCGACCGTAACTGGAGTACGCTGCTGCCGAAAGCCGATCCCGGTTCAACCAGCCCGCCGCCGAGTGCGGAAACCCAGTCGCATGTGGACGCGAATTTGGAGGAGCAACGCACTGCCTGGTCGATTTGGCTGACCCCCAGACCAGCACGGGTCAAATACGGCATGGCTCTGACCCGTGCGCTGTTGCGGCACATGCAGGACCTCTCGCAGTTGCGTGGGGCGCGGTTCGAGATTCTGCTGACCCCGGTCCACGATGGGCGGCATACCGACGTGCCGATGGCACTGGAACATCATGGCCATTGGTTCCTGGCCGATCCCGCGACCCGGGATGCTGCCATTGGCGAAATCACCGCTGGTTTCCACGTGATCACATTGCCGGCGGACGCCGATCCGGCAGCGGCGCCAGAGGCCTCCCGGCAAATGATGGCGCGGCTGGCAGACGCGCTGAACCAGCGCGGATTGTTGACCGAGGTGCCGCCGGACCATCCGCGGCATTGACCTGATTGGCGGCCGGTGGGTAGCTGGGCCTGCGTATGGACCGATGATGGACCATCGGTGCGGTCCACCGACGCTGGCGGACATGTCGCCGGCGCTGGCGGCGCCTTTATTCGGCAGCCATCGGTCGTCTGGCCCGATCCGTTTTCGTCATTTGGCCGACCTGTCCCGATATTTCTGTCGTTAGTTGCCAGATGCGGGCCGGGCAGAACGGCATGTTTGGGTCATTGATGAGGTCATCCAATTCGGCAAGCTTCTGTTCATAGCTTTCGTTGGTCATGGCCGGCCCGACCTCCCAGAACCTGACCGAAGAAACGTCGAAACAGACTGTTGGTTCCCCAACCTCATAGGTCACTTTTGTTGCCAACCGGGTCGAGAAAACCGCAACGCGAGGTGTGGTTCGGCGAAATCGCCGGCCGTGCTCAAACCGGTGAGTTGGGACAATCGGCCAGGACGATGAGCAGGCCGGCGTGGAATGGGGCTGCTTGATCGGAGCAAATTCGCTGGCCGCGAGAGCTATGCGGAGCCGTTCGATTTGCCCTGGAAAGATGATGATCCTGGCGAAGGTTGGCCGCGGAGCCCGCCCGCGTGGATGGCGCTGCATTCAAGCCTTTGGCTTCCTGACGAACCCGGAATAGAAACAAATCAGGAGGACAATGAAATGGACGATGGACCGGCCACCGCTGATCTGAGGTGTTTCGACAAAACTTGTCCCCAACAGAGGCACCGAAACATCGGCGAGATAGAGATAGAACAAGACACCTGACGACACGAAGAACGCGCCTGCCAGAAATTTGCGAAACTCCCGGTATCGCCAGGCGAAATAGAGGGTCCCGAGGGCATCTGCAGCTCCCGCAATCATGTAAAGGGCAACTATCATGCGTTTCTCCTATCAAAGCCTTTCTGGCGTATCTGGGCCGATGGTAGGCCTTGTTTCGTTCGCCAGCATCGGAAGCCACTCGCCGACGGCGTCATGCGAAATGATCTGTCCGACTGTGAGCCTTGCGTCATCGTCAGTACCAGCACCCGCTTCCTCGGTCTCGTTGTTTGGAATGGGGAAGCGAAAGCACGATCGATGACCACCATTTGCGCCGCCTGTGTTGTTCAGGAGACCGAGTGATAACTTCGTTATTCGACCTCACGATCTTCACTTTGAAAGCGAACTACGTTGTGGAACCGGATCAGCACCGGTCGCGCGCCCGGATTGTCGGGACCAATTGGCGTGGTGCTTCGCGATCTCGTCCAGTAGCTGTCAAATCAACGCAGGTTGTATTGGAATGTGCGGGTCGTTGAGCAGGCGATCCAGTTCGTCGAGCTTCTGGATATAATCGTCGTTCGTCATTGCGTTACATCCCCACGCTGCGAGAATTCGTGGTGGTTGACGTAGGTTTGCATCCGGTAGGACCCGCGTGGCCATCTGGAACCAGGTCGTGTGGACGGATAGCGTCCACTCCAGCGTAAGGGTATTCCCGCATCGGCTTTTCTTCGAATCGATGCATGTCCGGCAACAGGGAGCCGGCCATGCTGACGGGAATGACGGAAGAAGCTTGGGCGATCACGCTGGCGGCGTTCGATGCGGCTCAATCGAGTCGCGGCGAGCCCGGCCATAACGATCGTAAGTTTTGGAAGCACTGCACTATTTCACTGTCCACAACATCTCCAGGCGCGCTTTGCCGGCGGAGTTCGGCAAGTGGAACAGCGTCTGGAAGCGGTTCTGGCGGCTCAGTCGGACTGGCGTGTTCGAGGCGTTGTTTCAGATGCTGGCGGAGACCAGCAAGACCGCGCATCTGGTTCAGATGTTCGATAGCATCGTGGTACGGGCTCATGGCTCTGCGGCTGGAGCAAAAGGGGGCGCCCGCCAGAATTTGCACCCCCCTCCATTTTCCCCGACACTCCCCCAGGCGCCAAACGCCAGCCGTGACTGACGCGGCGTACCACGCAAGACCACCACCGAGGAAACGGTAACGCGCGCAGCCGCGTCACGGGAGCAGACCAACGATGAGTGCGACACTGGTTGTAACACCAGCGGCGGAGATTACCGCGCGCCTGGACCGCCTCCCCATGACCCGCCACATCTGGGTCCTTGTCTTGCTCATTTCACTGGGCGGCTGGTTCGACACCTACTCAATCTTCCTCACCGGGACCATCGCACCAGGACTGTTCGCCGATAAAATCTTCACCCCCACCACGGTTGCGTTCTTCGGCTTCACCGGCCTTGCCTCGTTCATCGCCGCGCTGTTCACCGGGTTGTTCATCGGCACCATGTTCCTGACCCAGTTCGCCGATCGTTTCGGCCGGCGCACGGTGTTCACTTACTCGCTGATCTGGTACAGTTTCTGCGCCACCGTAATGGCCTTCCAGTCGACCCCCAACACGGTCAATCTGTGGCGCATGCTCGCCGGCATCGGCATTGGCATCGAGCTGGTGACCGTCGACACCTACCTCTCCGAGCTGGTGCCAAAACGCGAGCGCGGCCGCACCTTCGCCATCCAACAGGCGATCGGCTTCGTTGCCGTGCCGGCAGTGACCCTGCTGGCGTGGATTTTCGTCCCCACGGCGCCGTTCGGCCTGTCCGGCTGGCGCTGGGTCGTCCTGTTCGACGCCGTTGGCGCGATCGCGGTCTGGTGGGCGCGTTTCGCCCTGCCGGAATCACCACGGTGGCTCGCCCAACAAGGCCGTCTCGCCGAGGCCGAAACGGTCATGCGAGCGATCGAAGCCAAGGTTACCGCCGAGTCAGGCGCTCCGCTCCCGCATCCCGGCCCGCCCGCCGTCGAAGACCCTCGCGTCGGCCGGCTGGCCGAGGCGTTCGGCCCACAATACCGCAAGCGCACCATCATGCTGTCGGTGGCGAATTTCTTTCAGACGATCGGGTTTTACGGTTTTGCCAACTGGGTGCCGACCTTGCTGATCGCCAAAGGCATCCACGTCTCGCAGTCGCTGCAATACACCTTCATCATCGCTTTCGCGTATCCGCTGTTTCCGCTGCTCAGCGCGAAACTCGCCGACAAGATCGAGCGCAAATGGCAGGTCTGTCTGTCCTGCGCCGGCATCGCTCTGTTCGGTATCCTGTTCTCGACGCAATCCGAGGCCTTGCCGCTGATCATCATCGGCGCGTTCCAGACCATGATGAATTCCTGGCTGTCGTTCTCGGCGCACAACTATCAGTCCGAGCTGTTTCCCACTCGCATGCGCGCCAGTGCGGTCGGCTTCGTATATTCCTGGAGCCGTCTCAGCGCGATCTTCACCGGCTTCGTCATCGCCTGGTTGCTCGCTCAGTTCGGCGTGATGGCAGTGTTCATCTTTGTCGCCGGCGCGATGGGCGCTGTGATCGTGGCAGTAGCCGGGTTCGGTCCATCGACCAACAATCTCGCGCTGGAGGAAATTTCGCACTGACGACGCGATCGTTCGCGTGCTCCAGGCGGCTGCGTCCGGAGCACGCGACGCCGCTGGCGTTCACACCTTGCCCAGAAACGCCTTCATATGCGCCACGATATCGGCTGCCGCGCCGGCGACTGTGTCATGCACCGGAGCGACGTCCACTGCAGCGGTCAGACGTTGGATATGCGTCGCGATATCCGCTCCGAAGGTCGGCAGCTGCACCGCTGCCGTGCTCAGGCTGCGTTGCAAATCGTTCAGCGGTTTGCCCGCGGCGCGCGCCACCTGAGACGGCGCCGGCGGCACCGCGGGGGCGGTGATCGATGGCGGCCCATCATTACTCACCCGATCGTCCAGCGCATCCAGCAAACTGGGCGCCGCGGCGTCTCGTTTCGTCAACGGCCCGATCCCGAACAGTGCGCGCAACGTTGCAATGATCGAGGTGTGGTCGAACCGCCTGTCCCCCGCCGGACGGATCACGCTGCCAGGACGTACATGCGGTGATACAATGATCGCCGGCACGCGCACGCCATACGTTCCGAAATCAAACCCATCCGACCGGAGCTCATCCGGCGGCGTCGCTGCCGGCGGCACCACGTGATCATAGCAGCCGCCGTGTTCATCATACGTCACCACCAACAGCGTCTGCCCCCATCCCGGACCGCCGCGCACCGCATTGTAGACTGTGGCAATCAGTGCCTCGCCGTAAGCCACGTTGTGCGGCGGATGCTCGTCGTTCGGCAGCCGATTGAGTACCGGATCGGCGAAATAGCGTGGTTCGATAAAACTATAAGCCGGCAACGTCCCGGCGGCAGCGTCCCGGGAAAACTCGGTTTCGAATTCGCGGAAATGGGTCGGCGCCGAGGGCCAGAGACCCGCCAGAGTCGCCGATTGCGGCACATCGTGGAAATACACCTTCCAGCTTTGCCCCTGCTCCGCCAGGCACTCGAATACCGTTTTCATCTTGTAAGGAAAATGCGTCGGCGAATTGTTGACGTAGCCGCCGGCTGTCCCGGTGTGGACGAAAAACCGGTTCGGCCAGGTCTGGCACGGCGCCGATGCATGCCAGCGGTCGGACACACCGAACGCGCGAGCCAGCTGGCTGATGACCGGCACCTGCTCGGGCGTGAAATAATGCATGATCGCGTAACGGTCCGGCAGCGGATTGGTCGCCTTCTGCCGCATGTAATTGTCAACAAACCCACTCATGTTCGGCGGATCGGAACGCGGCTGGCCGCTGTCGGTCAGCCCGCGAAGTTGCGCGTTGATGTCGACAAACAATTCGCCGGGATCCGGATCGGGGATCGTGAGCGACGTCGCCGTCAGTGTTGGATCGGACCAGACCTGAATCGGTTGCGCCTGCTGGCCCGGCGCATGCAACAGATTGGTCTCGTCGCCGCGCAGGCCGTCGAAATCAGCGCGGCCCGGATAAAGCCGCCCCAACATGCAGTCGAACGAGCGGTTCTCCAGCATCAGAACCAGGACGTGTCTGATATCCATCGACGTCACTCCCCGCCGGCGTTGTTTGGAGCGGACCGCTCCGTTTTATCACCCGCCCGAGCAATAGGTGCAGCCGCCTTCCTGCGCCCGATTTACACCCCATACGCCCGACGGGAGGATGCTGACGCCGGGCACGAGGTTGGCGGTCCAGTCTTTTGCTGCCTCATCCGGGGTTACGCCGGCATTGCTGGCGAGACGTTTGCTTTGGCCGTGCAGAGCCATATCGCAGGCGCCGATGATTGCGCCGGAGGCGAGCAGCCGGTCGATCGCCGCGTCGTCCGATCGCAGCACCCCGGGTTTTGGATGCAGAAACGGGTTTTTCACTGCCGGCGCCTTGGTCTCCGGGTCAATGATCTTAAACGATTCGCCAATTTTGTATTTAGCCCAGATGTCGTGGTTGACGGCGATCGGCAGCGCTCCGGCGCGCAGGATGACAACCAGAGTGGCGGCGCCCGGCGACTTGTACGAGGTCAGGAAGTTGTAGCCGAATTCCAGTGCCGAACCGCTGTTGATATTGTAGCCGTCGACCATTTGGCGGTGGTGTCCGCGTAACTTCCCCGGCCAGTTCGGGCCATCTTGATCCGGTTTGGCCATCCCTGATGTGGCCTGCCCCGGTGCAGCCTGCGCGCCTGACCGCAAGGGCAACAATCCTGCGACCCCGAGTGCCGTCGCACCGGCAAGACGGCCAAAGAAACTCCGGCGCGGCGCGACATCGATCGGGTCCGCGTTGCGATTGCTCATTTGCTGCTCCACTGCTGTTCGGCACGTACGGTTTCCGCAGGCGGCATGGGTTGCCGGTTTTGTTACGGCGACTCGCCGGGCGTCAGGATGGTCGTTTCAGAACCCGTGCGCAAGAAACGAACCCACAGCGATGCTCTGGCAATCCGGGCCAAACCACGGTTCACGCACGCCGATCCCGGGCGGCTGCAGCCATGTGAACCGGCGTTGGCGTGGGGGGCTCTGATGGAACTCGGCCGGCATGGCGATGAGCCCGCGGAATCCCCTTGCAGTCGCCGCCGTCCCGTCCTTCTATATCGTCCATCAAATTGGAGGATACAGTCATGGGTGCAATCCATGCCAGGCTGGCTCACGTCGGCGTCTATGCGCAAAATATGCCGCTGTTGGAGAAGTTCTACACCACCGTGCTTGGCCTGATGGTCACCGACAAGGGCCAGGGGCGGTCTGGGATCGAGCTGACGTTCATGAGCGGCAATCCCGACAATCACCACCAGTTCGTCCTGGTCTCCGGCCGGCCGGACACCTCTGGCTTCAACCCGATCCAGCAGATGTCGTTCATGGTCAACTCGCTGTCGGAACTGCGCGAGGTGCATAACCGGGCGCTGGCGAACGGTGCCACCGGCATGCGCGTCACCTGCCATGGCAACGCCTGGTCATGTTACTTCCAGGACCCTGAGGGCAATACCGTCGAGGCCTATCTCGATACACCGTTCCACATTCCGCAACCGCATGGCGCATCGTTCGATCTGCAGTCCTCGGACGACGAGATCCTGCGCTGGACCGAGGATCACTGCCGCGCCGACCCCGGCTTCATGATGATGGACGAGTTCAAACAGCAGATGCGGTCGAAACTGGCGCACTGAGGTCGCCAGGATCCATTCCGCAGGAGGTGCTGCATGTCGGTCACGCTTGATCCTTTGGTGATGGACCTGGTCGCGTTCGTGGGAAAGCAGCCGCGGCCGTACGATGAGGTGATCGACGCCTGGCGCACCTCTTGCCCGCGTCTGACGGTGTGGGAGGATGCGATCGACCGCGGTCTGATCACGCGCCGCCGCGCCGAGGACAAGACGCTGATCGTGCAAGCCACCAGCGCCGGCCTGCGGATGCTGCAGGAGGGCGGGAGGCTGTAACCGGAGGTGCTTGCCCGTGCCCGGAGCCGGGACCTGACAGGATCGGGCTACAGCCCCAGTTCCACGCACACCGGCACGTGATCGGAGCCTTTCGTCCAGTCGCGAGCATCCGTCAGGATCGTGTGCCTGAGCAAAGCGTCCTTCAGGTCTGGCGTCACCCACACGTGATCCAACCGGCGGCCGCGATTGGCGACCTTCCAGTCCCGGTTGCGGTACGACCACCACGTGTAGACTTTTTCGGTTTCCGGAACGAAGTGGCGCACGGCGTCGATGAAGCAGGTGTTCATCCAGGCGTTCAGGCCCTCGGTCTCGGGTGGCGTGTGGCTGACCACATCGAGCAACTGTTTGTGGCTCCAGACATCGTGTTCCAGCGGGGCGATGTTGAGGTCGCCGACCAGGATCGTGCGTTGCAGCCCGCTGCGCGCCGCGAACCAGTTACGCGCCTCGGCGATGAAATCCAGTTTGTGGCGGTATTTCGGGTTTGCCTCACGGTCCGGAATGTCGCCGCCGGCGGGCACGTAAAAGTCATGCAATTCGACCGGCCCGGATGGCAGGTCCAGCTCGACCGAGACGTGCCGGCAATCGCCTTTGCCGCACCAGTCGGGCGCAAAGTCGACGTGCTTTAGCGGCAGGCGCGACAGGATCGCTACGCCGTTGTAGCTCTTCATGCCGCGATAGACGACATGCTTGTAGCCAAGTGCAGCGGGACCGTCGCCCGGGAACAAGTCATCCGGGACCTTGGTTTCCTGCAGGCAGATCACGTCGGGATCGAGCGCTGCCACCAGGTCGGTGAGCAAGCCAAGCCGTAACCGAAGCGAATTGATGTTCCAGGTCGCGACCCGCAGCGTTTGCGCTGTCTTCTTACGGCGCGCCGGCATCAGACAATGCGGGTCCGCACGGTGCCAACGCCCTCGACCACGCCCTCGAGCAAATCGCCGCGCTGCACGGCGGCGACGTTCTCCGGCGTTCCGGTATAGATCAGATCGCCCGGCGCCAGTCGCACGAGGCGCGACAAATACGCAATCGTCTCCGGAATGTTCCAGATCATCTTCGATAGGTCGGAGGTCTGCCGGACCTTGCCGTTGATCTTCAGTTCGATCAGGCCCTTGGTGGGATGGCCGCATTTCGACGCCGGCACCATCAGGCCGATCGGCGCGGAGTAATCAAAGCCCTTGCCCATGTCCCAGGGCTTGCCCTCCTTCTTCGCGGCGTTCTGCAAATCGCGGCGGGTCATGTCCAGACCGGCGGCATAACCCCAGACGTGGTACAGCGCGTCGGCTTCCTGAATGTTGGCGCCGCCTTCGCTCAGCCCGACGACCAGTTCCATTTCGTGATGCAGGTCGTTGCATTGTGGCGGATAAGGCATGTCGGCATCGTTCATCAGCAAGGCGTCAGCCGGTTTCATGAAGAAGAACGGCGGCTCGCGGTCCGGATCGCTGCCCATCTCGCGCGCGTGCTCGGCATAGTTGCGGCCGACGCAGAAGATGCGGCGGACGGGGAAGGCGCCGCCACCGGCAACGGGGACAGCGGTAACGGCGGGCGCGGGGATGACGAAATCGGCCATGTCGGGTCCTTGTGGGGGCGAGTCTTGCTGGAACATAAGCGAACGGAGGCGCAAGGTCTACGGTGTGGAACCTGGCTCAGGCGTGGATTATGCCGAGCCTCCGCGTTCCCATCCTTATGCTGCGTCACCTTGGCAAAGATCAAACTCGCCTGGGCAGCGCTTGAGAAAGCTCAGGAGGTCACGTGAAGCTATCTCAGGATCGCTACTGGCGCCAGTTTGGGTTCAAATTGGGTGACACGAGAATCAACAACACAAGGCCAACTGCAACCGCGAACAGCGTGACGTTCAGCAAGCATACCGTCCAGAAATTCCTGACGCGCGGCGGATCAGGCAAAGGCATGTCGCGAGAGGGAAAGATTGAATTCTGGAGGAGTAGCGAACCAAGAAACAGCACGGCAGTCCGAAGCCAGGCGCTCACCCGATACCGCGCCAGGGGCACCTTGGGCGGGGGCTCTGACCAAATGACCATCGGCGAAAGGGTCCTGGCATTTACGGGTTGAAGGGAACTCCGGGTCGAGAATGGTCCCGCCACAGCAGGGCGAACCTGCCCACGGTGGCCGGCGGGCCTCAGGTCGGTGGCCCGACCAATGCCTCCTCACCCACAAGGTTCATCAAGCGTGTATGGACACGTCGCAGGCAACGGCACCAGCGCCTCGCCATCGATCGTATCGGGCATGGCCAGCAACGCCCGGCGCCAGATTCGCGCAAGATCAAGCCGCTGTCGCATCGACGGAACGAATCGTGCCGCCGCATCGCCACGGAACGGCATTGAGTCAATGCGCGCCAGTTCGGTGCATCCCGGCAATCCGGCCACACATGGGCCTTCAGCAGTTGGACAATGGCCTGAACGAGCAGTGATTCTACGACGAAACGCTGCTCATTGCCCACGGACTCGATCTGCTCCGCGAGGTTGGGCCAGTCGAGTTCCGCCTCGTTCACGAGTTCACCGGCGGCGCGGCGGCGCAGCAATTCGCCCTGACGCTCCGACCACAGCACGATGTCCTCGTCGTACAGGTCACTCATCCGGCCAGGTTGTCCCGCCTCAGGTGTTCATCGCGTCGAAGAACTCGTTGTTGGTCTTGCTGTATTTCAGCTTGTCCAACAGGAACTCCATGGCATCCACCGTGCCCATCGGATTGAGGATGCGGCGCAG
>Ga0187867_10002200_pt1 | contig 16343 bp, 16 predicted proteins | sample June2016WEW_13_1_FD_132976 | JGI IMG/M metagenome (GOLD analysis project Ga0187867, IMG submission 132976) | Peatland microbial communities from SPRUCE experiment site at the Marcell Experimental Forest, Minnesota, USA - June2016WEW_13_10 | ecosystem: Environmental > Terrestrial > Soil >...
ATTTCAGTACCCCGCTAACGAATGCCGGCGGAACTGTCGGCTTGTCGACGGCGAGCTTTGAGTGCGTACTAGATGCCGGTGGCTGCGTTGAGACACGCTATGTCACGGGCGGCTCCGTGATGACGGCGGACCCGCCCACTCCCGAGCCACCCAGCTTTGTTCTTTTTAGTGGCGCCCTGATCGCTCTGGCCAAGGGTCATCGCTATTCCCGGCGCCGCCTCTCGGCTAGACTAGAACGGCGTCTGGCCTGCACATTCCTCGACTCTGCGTCCTTACGCACTTCTGCCGAAATGACACCTTGGCCTACCGTAGTTCGACCATCAACCTGTTCTTTGGGGAAACGCCTAAGGAGCCTGTGAACTTGGGCGTTCCGTTTACCCGGATATCCACTGTTCCATCGAACTCTGGTCCCAACACAAAGACGTCACCAGGAGAAAGAGTCAAGAGGTTGCCCAGGCTTGCCCTCACACGTGAGAACTCGCATTCCAAGGTCATTTTCAAGTCACGAGCCAGCTTTCGCTTAATTGCGAGCTCGATGGCAGGGTTCTCCATTCGGTGGCTGGTCCACTGTTGATCGAACCTCTGCCCCATAGTTTTCAACGTGAGGGAGGGAATCGCCAGGTTCACCATCCCCGCGGTCTCTCCGATTCGGAGTTCCATCGCGATAGCTACTACCGCTTCGGTCGGCACGAATCTGCCCGAAAGCTGCGGGCTAGTCTCAATGCCGCTCATCGCGAAGCTCACATCGCCAACCGGCTTCCAGGTTTCACGCAGATCGTTGGTGACGATATGGAAGAAGCCATCGAGCAAGGTCTTCTCCACCTCGGTGATTTCCCGATCCATCTCGGCTTTGGTCTTTCCGCTGCCACCCAGCACCAGGTCCAAGGTCGGCGCTATCAGGTTCGGGTTGAATTCCATGAGCGCATGACCCTGGAAGGGATCCATGTTCAGGTAGACCAGGCAGGTAGGCGTGGGCAAAGCTATCGCAAAGTCGGAGTATGGCAATTGTTCAACGCTGATGAGGCTGCCTGAAACGAAGGAGCGCAAATATACGGTCAGACTCGAGCTGAGGGCGCTGACGAAGGCTTCGTGCAGGAGGTGGATGGCGCTGACCTGCGATTTGGGAATGCGGTCGAGGCGCCGGAAATCGAAAGGAACCGCGCCGGGATTGGCAGCGGAGTGCGCACCGGTAGCGGCATCGAAGAAACTATCGATTTCCTGTTGGCTGAGTTGATGTTTCAAGGCGCAGTCTCCTCGGGCGTTCTCACTGTTGGTGCGGCAGAATCTTAAGTCCGTAATTGCCGTTCACGATGACGACCTGGCCGCGAGCCAATACACGGTCGCGGATGACGACATCGGCGGGCTCGATGGCGGAATGGTCTAGCTCGATCACGGAGGCGACGTTCAGTTTAAACACCTCGCGTAGCGGCAGGGTCGTGCGGCCCAGAATGAACTTGACTTTCAGGTCGAGCCTCGGGACGGAGTCCACGGTCCGGCCGCCGAACCGCAGCGCCGCACCGCCCGAGGTTCCTGTGGCCTCTGCTGGGCCAGTTTTGACGGCGTCCGAGTTCTCCATGAGGCCGGAGCAGTGTTGAAGCAGCGTTTCGGACCAAACCGCTGCGCCCTCGATAAATGTCGTTCCGGCATCCAAGGACCAGACGAAAGCCATGGTCCCGTCCGTGTTGGGCCGACTGGCAGGATTGGCGTCTCCGCCGGTGATCTGTATCCCAAAAAGGCTGGCCAGCTGGCTGGCCACGATTGAGTTCGTCTGAGCCATCAAGTCGCGGCATGTAGACGTAGTGTCATTGTCCGTCGCCTCCTGCACACCGAGGGCGGCAAGAGTCGAACGGCCGAGATCGGCCCAGGATTGGGCTGATGCACCGATCCAAAACGATGGTTCCTTTTGAATGCTCAACGACTGGCCCCACCAGTCCAAGCCTTTAGCCGGCTGGTTCGTAGGCAACGCGCGAGATTCAACCTTGGGGCGCTGCCCGGTCACGGATTCGAGGACGGTGACGATTGCGTCCACCCACGCGGCCATGGCCTGCGTGGCCATCTGAGCATGAGGAGGATTGGAACTGCCGTGGGTAGGGGTACTCATCACGGATCGAACCTCTCGAATTCGGTAATGCGAAGGGCCAGACGGTCTTCGATGACAATCACTTCCGCAGACGCGAGAGCCACATTGCCAATATAGACGCTCAGCGTCTCGCCGGCTGGCCGGCCTAACGGAATGACAGCGCCGGGCTGGATCGCCAGAACCTCCCGGACATCCATCAAGCACTCATCAAAGCGAGCTTCGACAACGACGGATATGTCGCGAAAGCTCTCTATGGTCTCGACTGAGGCTTCGCTAAGCATCGCCATTGTGGTTGCCGACCAGGAAGGGTGCAATTGGAATGCCAAACAAGTCTGTTTCCATCGGGCCCTCGATCTTGCGCCTTCAGACCGGACATGCCTGTGGTGTTCTTGACGTGTCAGTTTCTTGACATCGAACAAGGCCTAAACAAAGAGACCTGGGCGTTCTTATGTCTGCCGCTTCTTGCTGGTCATCGGACGCAACACCATTTGGCGAAGAACGTGCTACGGATGGCCTCAGATGGCAACCATGACCTCACCCGCGTCGTCAGCTTTTGCGGCGGCGCCCCCACCGAACGCGTCTGGGAAGTTCCAGATGACGGGCGCGCGGAGGGCGGCCATATTCCTGACCAGCATCGGCGACGAAAACTGCGCAGCCTGCCTCCGCCTGATGACGGAGGAGGAGGTCCACGAGGTGACTCGCGAAATCAGCCTTCTGACAAACGCAACAGCCGAAGAACGGCAGTTTGTCTCGGAGCGCTTCGCGGAGGCACTCGACCATGGACAGCTTATTAGTTCAGGGGGCGTCGAGTACGCAACATCGGTTCTCATAGCAGCATTTGGACCTGACACTGGCAAGCGCATAGCCGAGCGCGTGTTGAAGTCGCTGGGGACCCAGACGGCGGGCATCGACTCATTGCAAAAAGCCGACCCGCAGCATCTGGCCAAGGTCGTTCAGCGGGAGCACCCGCAGACCATCGCGTTGGTGCTGTCGCACTTGGGCCCCTCCCACGCTGCCAAGTTGCTGATAGGTCTGCCTGATACGGTGCGGGCCGAGGTGGTCAGCCGGATGGCCGTACTGGATCAGATTTCTCCGGACGTAGTCAACAAGATAGCCAAGACGCTCAGCTCTCGGCTGCGGCTGCTAGGAGAGTCGAGCCTCGAGTCATTCGGCGGCGTTCGAGCGGTAGTAGAAGTCCTGAATCGGGTTGACACGGCGACGAGCGATGGCATTCTGAATGAGATTACTCAGGAAAATGCCAACCTAGGGCAAGCAATCCGAAACCTGATGTTCGTGTTTGACGATCTCCTCAACCTGGACTCGGAGGCGATGAAGAGGATCCTCGGCAAGATAGACCAGAAGGTACTCCGGGTGGCCCTCAAAGGCTGTAGCCCCCAAATCCAAAGCCACTTCACGTCGTTCATGTCTGCCCGGGCAGCCGAGATGCTCAAGGAAGACATGCAGGCTCAGGGCCCCGTGCGAATCAGGGATGTTCAGGAAGCGCAGCAGACGATCATCGCGGTTGCCAAACAACTCGAAGCGGAAGGTGTTCTGAGCCTCAAGCCGAGCAGTGGGGACCAGTATGTGCAATAGGCGATGGACTCTAACGACGTTGCGACAGCGGAATGGCAAGGGAAACATGAGCACGGAAACCCAAGTCCGCCGATCGTCGGCGGCGGATCGGTGTTCCGCCGGTAATCCACGGCAAGAACATCGCCACGCGGGATGCAAGGGCTAAGTTTGATTCGGAGCGCGCTGTTCCGCGCAGTTTGCATCAGATCCATCAGGAGAACTGCTGCATACGACGCTGCACTTTCTCGAAACGGGGGTCGTTTGCCCAAACCCGGGCCGCATTCCCGGCGGCTGCTTCCGTTTGCATGTGAAATTCCGAAAAGCCCATGGAGTCGGCCATGAGGCAGGCTTCTTTCACGATACAGGTTTCAACCGGCGGCCTTTCCGGCAGAACATGATGATATTGGGCGCATTCGGACAATATCGGAGGGAAACCCCAGGTGTGGGTGAGAAAGCCGCCTGCTTCGCAATGGGTGACACCAAGTACCTTGCGCTCCGTATAATTCAGCTCATCGATCGAGCCAAACGCCAGGTTGAGCAGAGGCTCATAAGTCTTCCGCGAGCTGGCGTAGAGACCCAACCTCCCCACATCGTGCGTCAATCCGGCCGTATAGAGCAGGCTGCTGGAACCGCCGGACTGCATAGCGAGATGCTCCGCGAGCACGGCGGTTGCAATGCTATGGGCCCAGAGCAGACGCACGGCCTCGCCGGGAAGATTGGTGCGGAGATAGCCGCCGACAGCAATGGTGGTTGCTAAGGACTTCGTGCGGCTAACGCCGAGAATGCTGACGGCGTGGCGAATCCCGGCTATGCGACTGCGGAAACCGAACTCCGCAGAGTTTGCGGCGGTGAGCAACTCGGCAGCCATCCCCGGATCCGAGCCGAAGATGCTGAACAGCCGCTCCATCGCGTCGTCATCGTCGGCCGACACGGCCAGGATTCGAACGGCAGCCGTACGGAACGGCGGAAGTTTGCAGAGTTTGCCAAAGGCCTCGGAGGTGGAAACTTGGGAATCGTCGGTGGTCGCTGCAATCATGCGGGACACACTTTCCAAGGGTGGGGCAGTTAGTAAGATTTCGGCGACGGGAGATCCGCTCGCCGATCGGCATCCGCACCGTAGGGCCGGATAACATTCCCCGACTTGACATATCGGATGTTTTCTTGGAAGTTTCGAAGGAATCTCCCGGCTTGGACCGGTTGCATCCCCAGCGCGCCCCCGGCGCAGGCGATGGCGGTGCGGAGATTCGAGACTCCGCCGGGCAAACCAGCGCAAGTGGATTCCGGGCATCTCGGCAGCATCGAGATCAGCGGCTCCTGGCCGCCAGCGCTTGATCAAGTCGGGCCAACAGATCATTGACGTCGAACGGCTTGATCATGTAGCTGGTGGCGCCGAGTTCCGCTGCGCGAACGATGTCCAATTCGTCATGGCTGGCGGTGAGGAGTATCACGGGGACCTTGTGCATGGACCATTGAATGCGCAAGCAGGAGAGCACTTGCAGGCCGCTCATCCGGGGCATGTTCAGGTCCAGTATTATGGCGTCAGGCGGATCTCGGAGCGCCATGCTGAAGGTCCGTATGCCGTCGGCAGCAGTCCGGCATTCGAACCCGGCGGCCTGCAAGGAGAGCTTGATCACGGCTCGAATTGCAGCATCGTCGTCGCCAACCAGGATCACCGGCTTGACTGTGGCAGTGCCCTCGACCTCCGGAATCACTTCCTTGCGCGGCGCCGCAGCGGGCTGTGGCACAGGCACGGCATGCGCGAATTGGTGCTGCAACTCAACCAGTTTCTGAAGCAGGTCGCTTCGTTTGCCAGGATTGAAAGTCGCGAGAAGGGCCTCCAATGCGCGAGCCCGGCGGGTGATCTCCGGGAACCCGAGCGTGCCTCCGACTCCGGCCCAACCGTGGGCTCGCTTGCGGATGGAAACGAAGTCCAGGTCGGGCACGATAACTCGTTTGGCTGTGAACTGGGAAAGGAGGTCGCGGCACTCAGAGGCGCCAGCGGCGAGAAACTCCTTGCATAATTCCTCGAGGGGCAGGTCTTCGAGCGAAGACGTGTCCGGGGCTGAAGCGGGTCCGCCCAGGAAGGCCCGAATCAATCCGGGAAACACGTCCATGTCGACGGGTTTGCCGATCGAACACTCGCAGCCAGCTCGCTGCGCCTCCGCCTCCCCCTCCTTCGAATGGGCGGCTGTGAGCAGGATCACAGGGATGGTTCTCCAGGCTTGGTTTTTCTTGACGACTCGTGTGAAATCGAGGCCGTCCATGCCGGGTAGCTGGAGGTCGGTGACAATCAGATCGGGCGGGTTCCCTGCGAGCTGTTCCAGTGCGCTTTCAGCGTCTTCCGCCGTTTCGGCGAGGAAACCGGCTTTGCGGATCAGGACGGCGGTAATCCTGAGATTGACCGGATTATCGTCGACCACCAGGACTCGTTTCGTCGGGTTGGCTGCACCTGGGCTCATAGTTCGATCCTACACTCCGGAAACTCTGCGATCGGGCCGCAAAGGCCTGGGTGATTCCTGGATGGTATCCACATTTTACATCTTATGGTCTGCGTGGGAGCACCCGTCACCGGCGTGCAGTACTGTGTGTACTCAAGCGCGAGGACCGGCGCTCGCCGTCTCCTGGTTCAGGACGCGCGTCGCGCCGGACGGCCCGCCGGTTCCAGGTCTGTTTCCAGGACAGCAATGTGATCAGGGTGCGCCGGTTCTGCCGGTAGAGGGTTCCCCGGGAGGCCGTCCAGCAACTTGTAGATCTCCTCGCTCCGGATCGGTTTGGCGAGGTAGCCATCCATGCCGGCGTCCAGGCAGCGCTGGTCATCGCCCTTCATCGCGTGCGCCGTCATCGCCACGATGGGTTGGTGCTTGTGTGTGCCGCGCTCGCTCTCGCGGATGGCTGTCGTGGCTTCGAAGCCATCCATCTCGGGCATCTGGATATCCATTAGCACCAGGTCGAATACGTCCTCTTGCAGCGCGGCCAGCGCCTCTCGTCCGTTGACGACCACGGTAACCCGGTGCCCGCGCTTTTCGAGTATCTTCACCGCCACCTTCTGATTGACGGGATTGTCTTCCGCCAGCAGGACTTTCAGACTGGACTCCAGGTGCCGCTGGCGAATCACGTGGCGCGTAATCACCGCGTCGGGGGCCGAAGTCGCGGCCATGCGGTCGAACAGCATAAAGACCGCTTCGCGCAACTCGGATTGGCTCACGGGCTTGGTCAAATGCGCGGCTACGCCCAGTTCCTTGCAGCGCGCTATGTCGCCGCGCTGCCCGGCCGAGGTGAGCATCATGATGGGAATGGCAGCGAGTTTCGGGTCCGCCTTTACGCGCGCGGCGAGTTCGAATCCGTCCATCTCCGGCATGTTCACGTCGGTCACGAGCAGCGTCACCGGCTTGCCGGCCTCCGCCCGCTCGCGCATCAGGGCCAGCGCGTCACGAGCGCGTTCGGCCACCAAGATCTCCGCTCCGTACCTGCCGAGGGTATCCCGCAGAATGCGGCGGTTGGTCTCATTGTCGTCCACAACCAGGAACTGCGTGCCTTCCGGCACGTGCGGCGACACGGCTCGGCTGGGCCGAATCAGCTTCGACATCCCCATGCGCGTGGTGAAGTGGAAACAACTGCCCTGGCCGGGCTCGCTCCCCACCCACATTTCGCCGCCCATCATCTTCACCAGGCGCAGCGAGACGGTCAGCCCCAGGCCCGTGCCGCCGTATTTGCGCGTGGTCGAGCCATCGGCCTGCGAGAAGGCTTCGAAGATCCTGTCCTGCTTGTCCGGCGGGATGCCGATACCGGTATCCCGCACCGAGAAGTGCAGCAGCAGCGCATCGTCCTCGCGGCTATTCAGCTCGGCCTTGACGACGATTTCACCGCAGTCGGTGAATTTGAGGGAGTTGCCCACCAGGTTGGTTATGACCTGGCTGAGCCGCGTGGGATCGCCGATCAGCATCTCGGGGACTTCGGAAGCCACCTCGCAGGTCAGCTCCAGTTTCTTTTCGGCGGCCCGCAGGCCGAAGGTTTTCATGATCTGGTCGAGCTTGTCCGCTAAGGCAAAGTCCACGCGATCCAGGTTCAGCTTACCCGCCTCGATTTTGGAAAAATCCAGAATGTCGTTGACCACGGTGAGCAGCGCTTCCGCCGAGTTGCGCGCCATGGTCAGATACTCGCGCTGTTCCGACGTGGTCTCCGTATCGAGCAGCAGTTCGGTCATGCCCAACACACCATTCATCGACGTGCGGATTTCGTGGCTCATGTTGGCCACGAATTCGCTCTTGGCCTGGCTGGCGGCTTCGGCCGCTTCCCGCAGACGCGCTTCCCCATCCAACTGCTTGCGAATGATGCCGGTCTGCCGCTGCACCCTTTTCCGCAGCGCCAGGATCCACGCCGCCGAGCAAAGAGTTATCGTGCCCATCAGCGCCAGCATCTGCAAGGCATGCGTTGCGTTCAGCCACGGCGCGTCGCGCAGCACGACAATGTCGCCGGCCGACCGCATATACAGGTCGAAGGCCGTCGGCACGTCATGGTTCTTGTTCTCCACGCTGACCGAACAAACGCCGGTCAGCCGGAGCAATGCGCCGCTGTTGGGCCAGACTGTCTCCTTGCGCTCGTACGGCAGGTGCGCGTCGAACAGCAGATCTCCGGCTTGCACCACCAACCTCTGGTCGGCAAGCGTGGAGACATGGTCTACCACGGTGCCTTCCAGACTTGCCAACTGGGAATCGCACTTCCCGGCCAGGGCGTCCTCCGCTGTGGTGTAGGGTGGATTGAGCAGCGAGGCGCGGCCCAACCGCCGCACTTCCGCGTGCTGCAAAATCGGGGAGAACGGGCCTGGAACCGCCATTCCAACCGCTTCCACTGCGTCGCCGGGATGAAGATCCTTGGGCAAGGTCGCCTCAACCCGAAGGCCCGCTGTGGAGTCTTCGACATAGGCGGCGCCGCCCGGATCGATCAGGGTCAAGGTACCGCGGACGCGAACACGGTGGCGCTCCTCGGGCGAATACTGCATCAGGCTCGAAACGCGCGTTTCGGGGATGTCCGCGACGTCGGCGGCTCCCGGCGTGAGGATCGTGATATTCCTCCAACTCGGCACGAACATATGGATGCCGATCAACTGGCGCCGCTCATTGAAGAGGGTGCCACAGACGCCTTCCATCCGCACCCGGGCGTCCAGCAGGTGGCCGGCCAGGGGACCCGCGTCGTCCAGGTAGGTCACGAACGTGTGTACGCCCTCAACCACCGTGAGCTCGAATATGCCGCCTACCTCCTGGACTTCGGCTATGGTGCCTTCGGCTTGCACCCAGTCGCTATCTACGCGTCCCGTGTAGAGCAGGTCGAGACTCGCCGGCCGCGGTTTCGGCATCATGCCGGGTCCGATGCGGCGGACCTTGCCACTATGCAGGGTTGGAGCGAAGTTGCCGGGATTTGTAACACCGGTTATTTCCACCAAGTCTCCCACCGCGAAATCGTTGTCACGGGGGCCGTCGTACCACAGGAAGATCCCGTCCGTATCGTCCTGCACGAACGCCACGCCGTTGCTTTGGCGGTACGTCACCACCGCTTGAAGCTTCACGGCCAACGAACGCGCGGCGTCCGTTACCGGCAGCGTGTGAACCTCGCGGATGTGCTTTAGTACACCGCGCTCGACTGGCGCCTCGGATTGCGTGGACAATGCGCCTTCCAGCACCGCCGCGCCCGTGGCCGTCAGCACCGGGAAAGCCGCAATCTCTTCCGCATCGTTTTCCGGCAGCGTCCCATCCGTCAGGGTAAGACGCATTTCGCCGGTGGAATCGCGGAACCACCGTTCCTGTCCGGCGTCTTTGGTGAGAACGCTTCCCAGTAGCCGGACGCGGCGGTTGGGAACCGATCGGGCCATCCGCATCGCCTCCGCCGCCGAGACCAGCGGAAGCGACGCGACAGGCGCTTGCGGCACTACTTCGGTCACGTATCTCAGGTCGGGGCTCAGCAGTTGGAGGTCCTCGCTTCCGGAGTGGCTGGCAGCCCGGTGCGCCACGCCCTTCGCGCGGACTCTGGCGCCCATCAGGTCCGCCAGCGACGTGTGGTTTTCAGTTCCCGCAATCGTCATGCGCACGCGCCGGCCGTCTACAACCAGGTGCAGGGTTACGACACCGAAACGGTCGGAGGTGACCGCATGGGCCAGCCCCTCTACCTCGATCCACTGCCAGTCGACCTGGCCCTTGAGCCACTCCTCGGAAGACGTTCGTCTGGCAACCGGGAAGTCGGCCCGGGCCAGCCGTTTGGCGATTGGCCTGGCCAGCGACATGCCGCTTTGGGCCGGGCGCGCTACGCCGCAGACCTCCACCCGCTCAGCGACGCGCAACTCCGCGTTCACCCGGTCGAACCTGATGGCGCCCGTCTGGTCTTGAATTACAAGGGTTCCGGAATCCGCACTGTAATACGTGGACACGCCCGTCACGCACGCTTCCAGCCCCGCGGACAACCTCCCGGCGCGGAGGTCGGCCACGCTCACCCGCCCACCTGGACCGATGTGCGGATGCGAACATGCAATCAGCACGAGTATGCCGTTGGCCAGCACAACGGTGCCGAGTCGCGTATCGCTCACATTCTACTTATCGGCGGTTTCGCCCTCGATTCGAGTTGTAAGTGCCAAGCAAATCAAGGACTATCCCAACTTCCAAACTCGCGCCCATGGTGCCGCCTGCGCTGGGTTTGGGAGGCTCCAGCTCCCGAGCCGGAGCGGCCATGCATGTTACGCTTGTATCGTTGGTGCTGCCGTCCGCTCCGCCATCGGGCCTGCCGGAAGTGCCCCTCCGCTTTTGAGAAGAAACGGATCTAAATTACTGAGAAAAGGTAAACCCTAACTGAACGACCCATTTGCGCGTACTCTGACGGTACTGGGAATTTCAGCACTACCCGATCGCGCCGAACCCGACGATCATAATGTAACGATCTATGCGTGGTATGGATCTGATTCCAGGCAACCGCCGAGCAGCCCAACAGTACCAATGCGAAATGCCGCTGCGCTTTGTGTGCCAAAGCGGCGGAGTCCAGTATACGGGTAGCGGCTGTACCGCGGATTTGGGCCGCAGGGAGGTTCACTTCGTTTCGGACAATCCGCTTCCCTACGGCGCCGAAGTGGAACTCCGTATTGAGTGGCCGTTCCTGCTGCAAGGCGTCTGTCCGCTGGAGCTGCGGATGTGGGGGCGGGTAGTGAGAAGCGACGAGCAGCGGACCGTTGTCACAATGAGGGATTACGAATTCCACACTTGCGGATCGAGGTCTTTCAATCAGGCCAGCGCCAGCGCAGCCACCTGGAGCATTGTTGCCTGAGGAGCTAACGAGACGCCCAGCATGCTGCGCGCCCGTCCTCCGCTGGTTTGGCCCTGCAAAAGGCAACGCTCGAAACCGTTCCACCCTTCCACGCGCACCGAAGAACCCCGGCGCTCCACCTTGTATACGGCCTCAGCGCCAAACTCGGCGGCCAACCCCGGGAGCGACCATCCGGCGGGCTCGATCATTCGAAATCCGCCCTGACGGTCGAGAACCATGAGCGTGTCGCCCAGAGCGGCGCTATCGGCGGTGGCGATCTCCAGAATCTCTTCGGCGCGCCGGAAGAATGGGTTCACACCAGACTTATCGGCGCGCGGCGGGTTTTTTCAATGAGATTTTGAGCGGCCGTTTCGGCGAGACCTGCCGGTTACTACTTGACGGGCAAAGCGGCGAGAATCTGCTTTACGTAGTCCTGCGTTTCCGGAATACTCGGGACTCCCGCGGCATCGACTCTGGACGGTCCGGCGTTGTAAGCGCCGAGCGCCAGCGTCAGATCGCCCCCGTAACGCACCAGCAACTGCTTGAGGAACCGAGCGCCGGCCTCGACGTTGTCAGCCGGATCAAAGGGGTTCGGAACGCCGAACTGGCTGGCGGTGGCGGGCATCAGTTGCATCAGCCCCATGGCTCCCTTCGGCGAAACCGCGCAAGGACGGAAGGCGGATTCCTGCTGGATGACGGCGCGCAGCGTCTCCTGGTCCAGATCCTGCCGTTTGGCGGCGTGCTCCACCAGGGAATCGACCTCGGACGATGGCAGCGATTCACAATCGGCAGCGGCCAGCGCGGGCGCCGCCACATTCGCCCCCAACCCGGCAGGTGGGGTCAGAATAAAGAAGGAGCCTCGCTCAGCCTTGCCGGTTTGTTTCTCCAGAGAAGCACGCTGGCGAGCCAGGGAGGCCTCCATGGACGCGACCGCCGAGCGTTGTTGGGCCACCGACGCCTCCATCGCGGTCCGCGCGTCCACGGAGGTCTGTGCGGACAACGCCGCGGTGGCGGAGATAACGGCCAAAGCCAGTCGTACGTACGTGGTTCCCATCATAATCTCCCTCGAATCAGAAGCCTCTCCCGCCGATGTGATTGGTGAGGGCCGCAAGGCGATTCGGCAATGGAGATAGGGCCTTTAAGTCGCGCATCCATGAGCGTCCAGGTGGCCGCAGATGCCTCGCAAGAAAATCCGGCGTTGATGAGCCAACTGGTGGTCGCGATCCGTGGGCTGAACCGTCCGGAGTTGCTGGAACAAGGGCGCGAGTACAGGCTGCGGCGGCGTGCGACCGAAAAGCGGCCGGCAGTGGACCTGTTAGACCTGGAAACTGGCGAGGTGCTCGACGAGTTTCCACCCGAAGCGGTCCTCCGCATGATGGCGGAATTAGAAAAAGAACGAGAAGAGGAAGTATAAGCGATATGCCGATAGATCCGTATCTGGAAAGCCGCATACTGGCGGCGGATCCCGTTGAATTGATTCATATCCTGTACGAACATGCGCTGACGCAGGTGAAACTCGCGCGCATCGCTCTTGCAGAAGGCGACATCCCGGCTCGTTGCCAAGCCGTCTCGAAAACGTTGGCGGCGCTTGGCGAACTCGAAGGCTCGCTCGATTTCAACGCTGGCGGCTCCATCAGCAAGAATCTGGCCAGGCTTTACCAGTACATGCGGAGACGGCTGCTCGAGGCAACCGTGAAGCGGGATGCCGGGGCGCTGGCCGAGGTGGAATCGCTTCTGCGGACGCTCGATGAGGGCTGGACCGCCATGCAGCATGCCGAATCCGTCCCAGCCGCCTTGCTGTACTCGAATTCCGTGGCCGATGCCGCCGCACATTGCTGGAGCGCCTAACTGAATTCGGTTAACTGCCCGACGTCTTCTGCAATCCTTTTGCGATCAGATTCGATAACCCGAGACCGCCGCTTTGCGCCATGGATTGCGCGAAGATCTCCTGCCCGTACTCCATGGCTGACGAGGACGAGTCGTCGTCGCCCGTGCCCAGCCAGCCGCCTTCGGAATCGTTCATCGATTTCATCATTTGCCCGATCAGGAGCGCCTCGAACTGCTTGGCCGCATCCTTCACTTTGGCGGGGTCGTCCGGCTTGCGCACGGCGACGGTCGAGCCCGCCGCCGGCGCGGCTTTGAGAGCGTCCAGCATCTCTACCTCCTAAATCACCCTCAGCTCGGCATCCAGTGCGCCGGCGGCTTTGAGGTTTTGCAGAATCGAGATAATATCGCGCGGACTGGAGCCGATGGCGGTAAGCGCGCGCACCAGTTCCTCGACCGTTGCCCCCTGCTTCAGCAGCACACTGCGGGACTGCTCCTGCTTCGCCGATACGTTGGTCATCTGGGTTACCTGCGTGGTGCCGGAACTCATCGCATTTGGCTGGGAGACCAGCGGGATGGTCTGGATCTCCACGTTCAGATTGCCCTGCATGATGGCGACCGGCGCAATCTGGACATCTTTCCCCATCACGATGGTGCCGGTCCGTTCGTTGACGACGATGACGGCTTCGCTATCCGTCTCCACGGTGAGGCGGTCCATTTCCGCAACGAACTCGGTGGTCCTTTTTTCGTATTCGGGCGGGAGAGAGACGGCGATCACCGCGGAGTTTTCGGCGTGGGCGATGTCGCCGAATCGCTTGTTGAGCACTTCGGTGACCCGCGCGGCGGTGACAAAGTCGGCGCGCTGGAGTTGCAGGCGCATGTGCGTCGTGAGGTTCAGGCTCGGCGACATGCGTTCCACGATCGCGCCGTTGGGAATGCGGCCCACAGTGGGGTGATTCTGAGTGGTGGTGGTGGTGCCGCTGCCGGCCTGAAATCCCCCAAGTACCAGCGGACCTTGCGCCACCGCGTAAACCTGGCCGTCGGCGGCCTTCATTCCCGCCATAAGCAGGACCCCACCTTGCAGGCTGGGTGAATCTCCCAGCGCGGCCACGGTTACGTCGATACGAGACCCCGCCTGTGCAAACGGAGGCAGCGTCGCGGTTACCATCACCGCGGCGGTGTTCTTCACCATGATCGCGGTGGGGTTCACGGTCAGCCCCATACGTTCCAGCAGGTTGGTCAAGCTCTGGGCGGAGAAGACGGTCTGCTGGCGGTCGCCAGTTCCCGCCAGGCCGACTACCAGGCCATAGCCCATCAACTGGTTGTCGCGCACCCCTTCGAGCGAAATCAGTTCCTTGAGCCGTACCGCGCCGTGCGCGCGCGGAACGGCAATGGACCCGAATACCAACAGCGCTGCGAACAAATGTTTCATGGCAGCCCTCAGAAAGGCAGAATCGCAAGCATGATGCGGTACAAAATGTTGGGTCGCCGGATGGCGTCGTTCACTACGCCCTTGCCATCAATCTTGATTTCCATCTGGGCGATCTGGTTCGAGCTGATCATGTTGCCGGTGGTCAAATCCGCGGGGCGGATTACACCGCGGACCGTAACCAACTGATGCTCGGAGTTGACCTGGACTTGCTTGGTTCCTTCCACTACGAGATAGCCGTTGGGCAGAACGTTGGTGACGCGAGCGCTTAGAGTAGTGCTCAGGGAGGTGGTTCGCGAAGTGGTGCCGGACCCGTCTAACGACTGAGAGCTGGCCAGGTTGAGCAGGTTCTGAGCGGCTCCGTTGGGACTCTTCTTGCCGGCCAGCGCGGAGATCTGGCTCTGGGCCGCGGCGGCCCGGGAAGTTTTGGTGGCCCCAGTGACGACGGCCGAAGCTTGCTCGGACACTACGATCGTCACCAGGTCGTCCACCTGTGCGGCGCGCACATCGCTGCCGACATCCGTCATGCGCGAGGCCGGCGACCAAAGAGAACCCGCCGAGGGCTGCACCGGGACCGTCGGCTGTTTGAGAGCCTCCTGCAAATACTTGTCCAGCGCACTTGGCTCGGACGACTTCTTCTTATCCGCACCATAGCCGGCGGAGGCGAAAACCGCCAAAACGGCGACCGGGATCAATGTTCTCGAAAGCATAACCGAAACCTTCACTGGCCCATCGCGGCAAACTCGGTTTGCACGACGACCTGGTCCTTGTCTTTGATACGCGCCCGAAAAGTCTTGTTGCTGGACGGGTTCCGTACCGTGATGAAATCGCCGCTGCGTCCGCCCGATTCCGCTTTGGCGACCATCGCCAGGTGAGCCGAGCCGCTCTGGACCTCGACGTGGACGGCGTCGCCGCGGTTGACGTCGTTGGGCCGAGTCAGAAACTCGGGGCGGACTTCGCTCCCGGTCGCGATGACGCGGACCGGAACCATGCCGGGAACAGATGCCGGTTTTTGTCCGGACCGGTCCAGGGACGGGAAACACTCGCCCCGCTCCACCAGGACCTGCTTGGGGTCGATCGGTTGTCCGGGCTTCAACGCCTCGCTCGCGATAACCCGCTCGCACGACACTATCACCCGCACCTTGGCCCACACTGCGTAACGGTGATCGCGACCGTAAACTACCTCGCCGCGCCACAACGCGGGATCCTTTTGCGCAGGTAAAGCGGGCTTTCCCAGCGTTTCGAGTGGAAACTCCAGGCGGCCTCGCGGCACGAGGTTCAAGCTGGTTTCGGTAATTTCGATGCGTGCATCGGCGTCTTTGAGCGACTCGTGCATGGCTTGCAGGATGTGGGCGCGATCCAGCGACTCCATCGGCCATTCGAAGCACACGTCCGCCGGCGAATCGAGCCGGATGGAATTGCGCTGCGCCAGCGAAGCCAGCTCGGAGGCATGGAACACGCGCTGGGAGCCCGGAGGCGGCATACTGCCCAGCACTGTCTCGGGCGGGAGTGCGCGGAATGCGGGGAGGGCTGCGGCCAGGTGCTTGCCCAGGATGCGGTCGCCCTCTACCGGTGTGCAGGCTGGACCCTGCGCGGGAGCGAATCGCGCGAGCCAACAGAGCGCAAGTAGAACGCGTAACATCATTGTTTCAGGTTGTTGACCTGTTGATACATGTCGTCGGCTGCCTTAACCACCTTGGAGTTTGCCTCGTACGCGCGTTGCGCCGTGATCAGATTAATGAACTCCTGAACAACGCTGACGTTGGACTGCTCCGTATATCCCTGCATCAACGTGCCCAGCCCGTCCTGTCCGCCGGGCGGCCCCACGACGGGATCGCCGGAAGCAGTGGTGGGCTGATACATGTTAGCGCCGAGGCTGTTCATGCCGGCCGGATTCTGGAACATGGCGAGCTGGATTTGCCCTGCTTTTTGCGCGGCGGTCTGGCCCGGCATGGTGTAGCTCACGGTGCCATCGGTCGCGATGGTCACCGATTGCGCACTGGACGGAATTGTAATCGTCGGCTGCAACTGGTTGCCGTTGCTGGTAACCAGGTTGCCGTTCATATCGAGCTGGAACGATCCGTCGCGGGTGTAGGCCAATTGACCGTTGGACTGGAGGATCTGGAAGAAGCCGTTGCCCTGAATCGACAGGTCCAG
>Ga0187867_10002203_pt1 | contig 16326 bp, 14 predicted proteins | sample June2016WEW_13_1_FD_132976 | JGI IMG/M metagenome (GOLD analysis project Ga0187867, IMG submission 132976) | Peatland microbial communities from SPRUCE experiment site at the Marcell Experimental Forest, Minnesota, USA - June2016WEW_13_10 | ecosystem: Environmental > Terrestrial > Soil >...
AAAGAATGGCTCCTCAGGTAGGACTCGAACCTACAACCCTCCGGTTGACAGCCCCGTGGGATGCCGTAATTTCAAATACTTAGCGGCGCAGATGACCACTCACGGGTACATGAAAGATCAATGAGTTAGGCGAAGAACAGCCTTATGTGACCCTTATTTGACCCACGTCTTCTCGGGTCAGAAAAGAGTCACGATCAGCGGAGTCTAGTGGGAGTCATATCTGAGCGGCGGGACGACGCTGCCGGATTTCTGTCAGAGCGGGCTCAAAAGTCATGAATGTACGGCAGAGGGCCCGCCTGCCTTGGGCGCACACACGCCCGCTCTAAAGCGTCTCACCGATTCGGAACATCGTTGGACCTCTCACGGGACGACCCGTTCCTCCTCGGAATGCCACCTGATGAAAACAGGGTTTTGCGTAAACGGAGAACGATCAGTCGGAATCGTCCGTTTTCAGTCTTTGTCTGGCCGCCGTGTTTCCGTATCCATTTTGAGGAAGATCTCGACATGATTTGTGGTCCAGACCGCGACACCAGTTCCGAAGAAGTCTACGTCCTCACTCCAAAGCGGGCGGGCCAACCCGAGCGCCGTAGCCAATACAGGCCATTGTGATGGACGGCGGCAATCGCGGCCAAGCCCGTAGATCAACCCCTGGTCCCGAACCAGATTTCGATTCCTGGTGAAATCTGGTGAAATTCAGTACAAGCGGGACAGCCATCCTTTCGCCAGTAGTCCAGTTGCGCCGCCGAAGCAGGTACGTTCTCTTACTTTCTCTTACTAAATGCCGCTGCCGCTGCGCATTGATCGCAAACAAGCGAGCACACTGGTTTCGGAAGGAGCAACTCGAAGAAGTTAACTGTTACACCACGGTCGACCACAGTCTCAAATATTCCGGCGGTTCAGCTCGTCCTTGGCAAGGCTACGGATTAAGCCACAGCTAATGTTCACTCGGCGCTCAAGAGCCTGGTAACCGTCGTAGTTCTGTTCAGAAACTACGTCGCTGAAATCTTCTAGCCTCGATATATCCTGAAGGTCGCCCGTCTGCAAACTGCCGGCTGACATTCTTAAGATATTCAGAATCGCATCGATGGCACTTTGAGCTGGGAAACCGGGCTTCACTAGTTTCAAAAGTGGTTGGACGGCTCGACCGTCGCCAATCTTGCCCAAAACTACCACGGCTAGCCCCTTAACACTGACCCGGGACAGCGCAGCTATTAACGTTGGAACCGCGCTGGAGTCGCCGATCTCACCCAATGTTGTCACCAGTTCGCGTGTCGCCTGGTCGGGTCGCTGCGACGCTGGTCTCCTATCATTCAGTGCCTCAGACAGAATCCCCAGAAGCGGACTAACTGCACCCGGACACTTGATCTTACCTAACGCTTTTATTGCAGAGCACCTGGCTCGCTGAGTGCCCTCCGCTGCGCATTTGACCAGCGACGCGCAAGCGCGCAAATCGCCTATTTTTCCCAGAGCTTCGGCTATTACATCGCCGTCACGTTCGCCTTGGAGCAACGCATCTAGTAGTGGCTCAACGGAACAAGTGATTCTTAGTTCGCCGCAAAGACGAGCGGCGACGCGCCTTGTTTTTGGGTTCGAGAGAGACCAAACGATGCCCTCGAACGCGGTTGGACCCATTGCCTTAAGCCGTTCTTCGATGCACGCTCCAAGACATTTCGGTGGTTTGTGAATCCAAGGATGGTTTGGATAGGTCCCAAGCGCGTTAACCAGAGCCTTAACGCAAGAAGGATCGTTAGAACGCAACATCGCCTCAAGAATGATATTGCGGATAAACCCGCTTTCACGGTCATTATGGTTCCCCGGATTGTCCCACGCTGCAACAAGGGCTTCGAAAGCGCGTCTATCCTGGATTTTCGATAAACTGTCAATCGCACGTCGACGCGTTTGAATATCATCTGAGCTGGTCGCGCGAATTAAGTCCCCCAGATTCTGCGGCTGTGTACCGGGACTTAGAGATGCATCTGATTTCGCTTGAGCGTGTGATCGGGGCTATCCCCAAAGAGTTTTTTCAAGAAGCTCATTTCTGGCATCCTGACATATACGCGTCGGCAAAAGGGCGCCTCAGAGTTCAAGCCGGAATTTCGCTCTTGCCCTCGAAAACGGCACCATTGTACATCTCGCTCGCCTGGCCGCGACATTGTGGAACGAGTTTTCATCGGCATACCTGGATCACTTATTGAGTTGCATGTCGTTGTGAAGTCTTCGGAAGGCGTATTTCCGTGAGCTGTCTCGAGGCAATCCCCGTTTTCGGGGAAAGATCGTGCTTGCGGACGATGTGCCGGTGATCTCGGCGTTTGTTCTACATCCGCGGCGCGACCGACCCCTCAGAACTCAGAACCGGTTTGGTTTGACGGGATCGGGATCAACGTTGGGAGGCTTGCACCTGAATGATCAGCCGCAAGGGCCTACACCAATCGGCGTGGAATTCAACGTCCTGAACTTTACCGGCTACCAATAACTTCCCGGTAACCTGTAGGCCGGAGGCTCCTAGAATGCTAAAGTCGCCGTCCCACCGAGGGCTCCACAAGAATACCTCTTTGGAATCCCCGTTAGCCATCGTCAATAGTGCGCGGTTCCACTCATTCTTTCCACAAGCGTGGAACTCCACCTGCTTAATGGCTGCCCAATTAACCAGAGTTGGCTGCAATTTGAAACCCTGGGGCGGCACAACGGGATCTGTGACAAATAAACCGGTTTGAGCTTGCCAACTCGGCGGAGCAGCTCCATTAAACAGTCGTTGACCAGTCCCGATGTTGACCATTATCTCTGCGTCACTGACCAGATTATCAGTCTTGTCTGTGACGATTGTTACGGACAGGTGTGGAAGCTGACACATCGCCAATGGTTGCATCACCAAGGTAGGCAACGCGAGAGTATATAGAATCGCTTTCCCAAGCAGTGCAACGAACCTGATTTTCCTCATTTTCATCTCAGGCCTCTTTCCCGCGGCTACTCTTAACGCTAAACCAGCGACCGAGTTCCGACTAGCCGCCAGGTCTAATGAGTCTGCGACAATATATAGATATGTTCTGAATACCGAGTGTTTGGCCCGCAACTTCGCTGCCCGTAAAACGGGATCACGGCGGGATTTGAAACCCGCGCCGCGACTTCATATTGCCCCGGCAGCATATTCAGCGTTTGCGACCCGCGCGGGGCAATTTCAAAGCGGTCCTCCTGCGGACCCGAAAGAAATACGGTCAATGTGTACTCGGTGTCATTTTCGACGACCATTCTGGTCCACCCAGCCAAGGCTGAAGGAGCGGCTTCAGCGAGAGGCATCGCAGCGTGCTGCCCAGTCCGGATTCGCTCAATCTCACGCTCAATACCGGTAGTCGTGGGGCCAGGCGACCGAGCCGATCCTGTCAGACCCGCGGTTTCGGCCATTGCTGCATTGAAGCGCAAGTCGGGATGAGTGCAGCACTCTGTCGGAAGTCGGGTATTGAGTCTACCGGTTACGCCTGGAATTAATAGAGTAATACTATTAGTTGGCGACTGGTCTATGCAGCCATCGTAGCCACGTTTATGGACTTTTATAGTTTTGAAGTCATTCCCGGCTGCATTAAGCTGGTTCAGATTTACGGCAACATTCTCGCCTATAGCGTCCTGGGAAGGTCCACATTCTGATAAGAAGTAACTGAATCCAGTTCCACCTAGAAGAAGAAGGGTACCGAATAGTGGTGGACTCGGCAGGCCGGGCCGTACCGCTTTGATAGCAAGGATGCAATCGGGGGCGCAGTGAGGAACCAAAGGTGCCATGTCCTCCTCATCCCAGATGGCGTATGGGTATTGCTGGCCAGGCACCCAAATATCCGAAATTTCATCGCCGGGACGTATTCCGGCAGCATCAGCGGGGCTGCCCTTTGCGACCGAAGTTACAACTGCTGCCCTGTTGTTCTCACCCCGAACTATAACTCCCCGCAGGGCGCTCTGAGTCTCCTGGGACGGACCTTGCCCTGGAGCGGCAGGAGTTTGAGGGCTCATAACCGTTTCCTCAGGTACTACAGATAGAAAGTACCCTTTTGTTGATATGCCTTCAATCGTGGTGGATGCGGTGGCAGGACCGCTGGAGAATTCCTCTGCGAAGGCTTGGACTTTGTACTTGCCCGCAGGTAAGGTCAAGATCATTTCACTGTTCGGCATTCTAAAATGCCAGTCATCCTTTGGTGGAGGAATATTGGCCTCAAAGACGGGGTCGTCGTCGTTTAGGTGAGAAATCTTTAAATGCGCCCACGACGACCCTTCGTTTGACACGATGAGTAGCATTTTTCCTTCAGCCGCAGACGAATCCGGAGATTGGCCGACTGGAAGACGTGTTTTCGCGTCATGTAGCACCGTCGCTTTGTCGAAGTCAATCTTTATTTTCTTGGGCGGAGTTGACTGCTGAGTAAAGCTTACGGTTGCGGAAAGCACCGCGGCCATGACAATCATGGTCAACGAAAAGACTCTAGAGATGCGTAGGGTCGGGAGTGGGCGAGCAGGGTCTTTCATGGTCCGGTCTCCATATTGAGTGGGCGCTGGCAATTCCTGTGGAGGGCCGCTGGCTGCTGGCGTCGGTCGGGCGCTAGTGCACTGTTATCTAGACTCAATGTCCCCCCCAATCAGTCCTATATGCCTCCGGAGAAATGTAGTACAACCTCAGGGTTCTCGACGCTATATGTCTCGCGATTCCTATCGTCAACGAAGAAGAGGCGACCTCCCTTGGCGCGGATTGTATATCAGCAACCTCCACCTTCTCGACAATCACTTCGATTTCACCTGCCCGCTCAGAGTTCCCGGGCAATCCTCAAGCGCAAGCAAAACCTTTTGTTTCTCCTTGGCGGCCCCCTCATCTCCAGGTACCAATTCGAGAGCTTTGTTGAAGCAATCGAGAGCGTCTCGGTAGTTGCCGAGCCTAAAGTTCACCTGCCCTTTGCCTTTCCAGAGGCCTTGTCGGTGAGGAGCAATGCCGAGAGCTTCGGTGAACACCACCGTCGCCTCGGACAGCTGCCCCATTGCTGTTAGGGTGAAGCCTTGAAGCTCGAGTAGGCCTACGCTGCGGGGGTCCGCAGCCAGTCCTTTGATGATCCACTCGATTGCTTCATCGAAGTTTTGCAGGTCGAACAGTACCTCGGCCAAATTCTTGCAAATGATCGGATCAAGCCGGGACAAGTGAGCGGCCTTCCGGAAACAATCGAGAGCCTCACTCGGTTGATGTAATTCCTGATGAGCACGGCCTTTGTTATTCCAGAAGTCGCCAACCTTCGGTGACAACTTTATTGCTATTTCGAGAGCGTGGATGGCCTCTTCGTGACGCTTTAGACAAATGAGCGTAGCCCCCTTGTTCTGCCATAAATCAGGGTCGTCTTGGTTCAACTCTAGGGCACGACCGTAACACTCGAGGGCGTCTTCGTAGAGCCCCAGCGCGTGAAAAGCAACTGCCTTGTTGTTCCAGTAATCGCTATTGACACTGACAGGCAGAGTTGGCGGGGTGATCGACCGGCCGCACTCTTTTTCCAGCCACTTATCGAGCTCGTTTCGTACCTCCGAGAAGCTTTGGGGACGATCTTCTGGGTCGCATGCAACACACGCGAGAACAAGTTGCCAAAGTCGCTTCGGCCCCTTGAACTGTTTAATTGCCGACGTGACGTATTCGTGCGCAAACCAGCCGTAATTGAGACCTCGATCCAGCTCCGAAGGATAATAGAATGCGATATCGCGGGTCAGCATTTCATAAAGCATCACTCCGAACGCGTGAATGTCAGTACGAGTGTCGAGGTGAGCCTCGGGGTTGAGCTGCTCGGGCGCCATGTAAGCCCATGTCCCAAGGGGAACGGTGTACTGAACCCGCATTGTCGGATCTAAGCCGCTGAGCTCAAGGTTGGAGACGCGTGAATCCGTAAAGCTTCGTGCCAATCCGAAGTCGGTAATTTTCAGTTTTCCAGCGGAAGTCAACAGGCAGTTAGACGACTTGATGTCTCGGTGAATAATGTCAAGTGTTTCGTGGGCGAACTGCATACCATCGCAGAATTGAATTGCAAGTTCTATCGCCCTGCGAATCGGCAAAGCCTGTGTCGCCAGGAGATCCGCAAGGTCGCCGCCCTCTACGAATTCCTGCACGACACAAGGAAACTCCTCGATCACTTCAATCCACTCGGCGGTGACGATGTTGGGATGAGGATTCAGGCGAGCCCAAATTGTCGCCTCACGAACAAATCGGTTTCGGTCGGACTCGCTCCAAAGGAATCGCGCTTGGAATGTCTTAAGCGCATGAATTGCACCGTCCTCATGGTCGCGGACCTTATATACAACCCCAAATCCTCCAACCCTTACATCCAGAACGGTCCAACGATTGCCGGTTGAATTGCTGTATACGACTTGACCCCTCTCAAAGTCTTTGCGGGATGGGGGTGGAACCGGAAGTCGCGCCAGTCGTTCACGAATCTCGTTGGAGGCCGAATCTTTTTTCACGGCAATGAGAAGAGCTAACCGTGCAGCCTCCAACTTTCCTCCAGCTTCGAGCGCAAGTGCTAGGTTTGCGTGAGCTTCGGCCAAGCCCGGTCGAATCGCCGCCGCCATCGACAATTGCTGGAGTGCCAAATCGATATCACCCGCCGCCAGTGCGTCCAGGCCGGCTGCTCGAAGTTCAGAGTAACGGGCAAGCGGCGTACTCGGTACACCATTCGCCGCCTCTCCGGCGGGGCGAAGGTGGGTTTGTTCCCACCCTGCCTTAGACAACATATCCTTCCACCCCTCCAGCACAGATCGCCTCCCTTGTTAGTGGACCGTCGAGCTGCATTGCGCCACGACTTGTTGAGCTGCAGACCAGTCGCCTGGACTGACAGAAAACTTCTCGTTAACGTGCTCAAAGCTCACGCCGTCCGTGTGAATCCAAACCGCCGCTTGTCGAGCAGGAATGGAGAGGTTCCTACTCCGTCTGGTGATGCACGCTAACATGGGGTCGGGGCTCTCTAGCGTGAAGGAAGTGGATGTAGATGGGTTGTCCTTCTCAAACTCGGCACAAAAGGCGGAAAGTATCAACGTTACGGGATTCGCACCGGCCAAGTGAATCCGAGACGTTGGGCTGATGAGTCCACCACCCACATCAACCCCGCGAACGCTAGCAACCACCATACTCTGGGCGCCGCCACTGGAGCTTCGAAGGACAGATCCCTCGGGCAGCGTCAGATCCAAGGGTCCCTTAGCCTTAGCGGTCTTCTTCACCCTCAGCTTGACCGAGTCGCCGCTGCTCGCCCCGGTTCCGGACGCATCGTAGTCTACTAAGCCTCGGTCGACGGCCGACTGCAGCGTTGTGGGAATACTCCTTGCGGTTTGCGCATAGGCTGGTAGACCTAGGCCTAATGCAATGCACAGCGACAATGTGAGTGCTAACCACCTACGTCTCAGATTCATCACATCCTCCAGCCTCTTCTACACGGATTCAGGTTGATTTCTGCATCCCCGTGCGAAATTAAATGACCAAATTTGGCGTTCGTGCACTGGGAAACTAAAGTGAGGGCTGCAGTGTATCTGTCGCTTCGAGCGTTTAAGGTTCCAAGTTGGCCCTCCTGAGTTTGGATTTCTTGGAACGGCTTCCACAATGGCCGCGAGACATGTTGGCTCCGGTACTGGGCTGCCTTGGTTGAGCCTGGCGATCCTGTTGCCAGTTATCGTGCTCGCAGGATGCTCGGGCGGAACAGGCTCCAGCGACGTAGACAGCCCGGGGCAACCGGCCGTCACGATCAATCCTCCGTAGTCGATTATTGCTTGATTGCTTCTCATTTCCTTAAGACCATCAGGTGCGCTTATGCTGTGACATAAGTCGTATCCGCCGACCGTGGGGGATTGATCTCATAAGAAACACGTAACTGGTCGTGAAACGAATTCATGCAGGAACACTCATCTTCAATGGACGTCACCGGCATTCACTGCCGCTGGATGTAGAACTGTGTGCTCCAGCGGATGTTGGCGTTCAACTGCCTGACGGCATAGAACGGGATGACACTCTGGTCCGGGACGTCTGCTGCTATGCGGTAGTTGCCAGGCGGAAGGTCAATAGCAATCGAGTTCCCCGGAGGTATGACATAGTCACGCTGGATCGGTCCGCTTAGGTAGAGATGAATTTGGTGCGCAGTGGCGTTCTTGATAGACCATCCAGCGCTTTGGCCCGGACCGACCTGGGTCTGCTCCGGTTGGGGTAAATCCTGGTGGGCACCCTGGGCAATTGCGTCGATGGCTGATTGAATTGGATTCGTTGCTAACGAATTACTAACAGCATTGCTGGTTGGCGGCACAACTGCGGGTTTGTCACTGGCGGCCACCACGTCCGGTGTAACTCGAAGGTCGTACACCTCTGTTGAGAGTCCTTCGATCGTGAGGGTAGCGGTAGCGGTAGTGTTGTCGAGCTGTTTGGCAAACGATTGGATCGTGTATATCTGAGCAGGCAATTCCAGTTGAACTAAGTTCAGCGGCGCTCCCTGCGGGAGGTGCGTCCAGTCTTCCTCCGTGTTTGGGGCGAGGAAGCCCTCAAATCTAACTCCATGGCCTTCGAGCTTCATGTATACCCATTGATGAACATCATTCTTGACCACCAGGAATATCGACCCTTCTGGCATGATGCCGCGATGCTCGCCTGTCTTGGGGTAGATTTGCTCTTGATGTTGTTGGACAGCAATTTTTATTTTGGGCAGTGTCGGCTGTTGGGCAATGGCCCTAGGCATGACGAGCGTCACGGCCATCAGAAACAAACATGGCAACCATAGGCGATAGCAACGAACGAAGGTCGGGAGCGGCCAAGCAGGATCTTTCATCCGGAATTCCCTTCTTGATCTCGGGAACAGCACCATAATACATTCGTCTGACTGCCCGGGACACCGTAAAACGATTTTTCATCGGGAGCACTCCCGACGGTTTGCCAGCCGCAGCAGCACAGCCCAAACTTGCCCCCTTTGCGGCCATTACTGTTGTCCTGCCACATACCTACTACACGTTCTTTTGCCTGCATCTGAATTACTGAGCGCCTATTTTTCCCTTGGCTGGTTGGTACAAGATCCTTGCACTCCTGGCATTGCGCAAAACTCAGTGAAAAACCCTCCGGTGGCGCTCGGGGATGGTCTGCACAAAGCCGTTGCCTTGCTTCGACTTCCCGGCGGACTCGACTTGACGCAATGGATATCGCTCAGCGTTGCCATGGGATCACCCACTGGATGCGCCGGTTGCATCGCAGCGATCGAACCAGAATTGAAGCAGCACCGAGCCCACGGGCCAGACGGGCTTCTACGTCTTCCTTCTTTACCGCGTAGTCAACCGCCTCCGGGGCGCTTCCGCAGTCGAGGAGTCAGAATGCTGCCGGTACTATTTCATCTACCCGAGAAATCGGCAGAACGCGCCTGACCACCGTGTAGAAGTGTGTGCGGGCATGGATGAACCAATTGGTTCCCGGTCGTGAACCGTGATCGAGACAGAGGCTTGGCGCTCACATGCCCCACGCGGAGATTGAAACTCGATAGGACATTGGAGGTCGGTATGAAAAGGAACTCAGTGTTCAAATGCGCGGTTTACGCTGTGCTACTCGTCCTAGTAACGGCCGAGCTCGTAGCGGCGCAAAACGCTCCGACGTTGCAATTCGTTAACTTCTCAGGGGAAAATGCAACCGTCAAAGTCATCGGCCCGACGAGCGGTTATGTCGAGGTGCCCAACGGTGCTAACAGAACGGTAGGGGTTCGGGGTGGCTCCTATTCGATCGTCATACGGTATGGTTCACCGGGCAACTTCACGTACCAGCGCGGAGACCAGTTCTTGGTTTCGGAGAGCTCCTACAGCGTGGATCGAATTTCGATCACGCTGCACAAAGTCCCAAATGGCAACTACCATACGCATGACATTCAGGGGGCGGACTTTTGAGCAAAGCCAGTTGGTCTGCCTCAACGATCCGGCCGAGAGCGCAAACTCTCGGCCAATCAAAATCACTGGAAGCGCGAGGCGTGCCGGAGTGAACCCACGAGCGGTTGGTTTTCGATTCAGCGGTCGTGAAAATCGGACGGCAAGGGTGCAGACCGTCGGGAGTGCTCCCGACGAAAAATCGTTTCACAGTGTCGCGAGATCAGGTGAGACGGGTGTACTATGGTGCCGTTCTTAATGTTTAAGTGGGTTAGCAGAATCCCGGCGAGATTCTCCGGGTCAGTGAAGTTGTGTTCCGGTAGCTTCCTTTAGTACAGTGCTCGCACCTGAGAATCCTCGAAGTTTGGGAGGCCATTATGTCTCATGTGACCTTGGCGTCGGCTCGGCCCATCGCTAGCAGAAGAGGCCACATAGTAGGGTTGGTACTCTTCAATATCTGTATCAGTTGTGCCGCTTCTCAGGCCCAGAGCAAGTTATCAACGGTACCTAAAAACAGCAACCTGCGCGGAGTCGTCGTGGAAGATCTCACGCCTGACAAATTGAAATGGACCGGCGCTGGCCATGGGTCATTACCGGAGGTTGTCATCACAAGTCTGGAACAGCGATCACCCGCTGCCGCAGCCGGCCTGCAGAACGGCGACGTCATCGCAGATGTTTACGTGACCGGTCCCGCCGACACGTCGGGCCAAATAGATCCGCACATAACGGCAAGCGAGTTTTATCGAAAGGCGGCACTGTGCACTGCTGATTGTCTGGTCCTGGTAGAGAGTCGAAAAGAGCCAACCAAACCCGCGGGGGGGCCACCCGACAGCGCGTTTAAAGCCAAAGGAATCGATGTTCTCGCAGTTGGATGCCTCGGAACAAACTTCGTATTGAAATACTTCGAGCACGTTGGTTACTTGTATGAAAGTTTGGAAACAGGTCATATCATCGCGGCGAACCATGAGATACGCGCAAGAGATGTAAACTTGCCGGGCCAAATGCGTGAAATTATGATGGGCGATGACCTTGATTGGCGTCGCAATGCAGCCGAGCCCGTGGATGACTCCGCCAAAATTCGCCAAGAGATTGACAAAATTCGTTCCTCTCCTCATGAGACCATGCCCAGCGCTCAAGCGACCGGAATGGCAGTTGGCGGCGGGACAAGCATCACGGTTGAAAATGCAACGGAATACTTGTTATCGATCTTCATATCCGGTCCTGTTACTAAGAAGGTCGATATTGCTGCACGTACATCAGAAACGATAAGCTTGGCGCCCGGGGACTATGACGTTGCTGCGAGGGGCTCTGATCCTTCCGTGGTCCCATTTTTTGGGAGGCAGAATTACGCTGCAAATACGGGCTATTCGGAGCGCTTCTATCTATCCACAAGCGTTCACTGATACGGTGTTTCTGTTACCGAGCTTTGCCGGCGAACGATAGCTGGTTTTCCCTGTGCAGTGCACCTCACTCGGATCGGCCGTCTCTAGTTAATGCATGCGTAGCTTGTTGAGCGTTGCGATCAGCATGCCCTTTTTCCCGGGGGAGCGATGGGGCGATTCCTTTTGCCCTTTGAACGTGCCCCGTTTTGGCAACGCCGCAAATATTGGCATAAGCATAAGTTCTTAAGCCGGCGAGCACTTACGTGCTGCCGCGAGAATAGCAATATGGGTTGAACACTCGCCCAGATCAGTTCTAGGATTCAGGCAGTCTTCTCCTGCTGTCGGTGTAGTACCACCTGAGGTCTGGTCTAGCCGACTGCGAACCGGGAGGTCGTCTGATCGATGCCATTCACTACGACACAATGGAGTTTGCTCGAAGCACTCAATGCGGGACGAGGAGAAACGACGCGAAGATTTAGGCTCATTCATCTTGTTATACGTGGCTCCGCTTGTTTGTTCGCGCCTATCCCGAACGATTTGTACTCGACCAAACCCTCGACCGACGGCCGATTCAAGAGTGGTGGGGACGGCGGGCCTGGCTGTTTTCGAATAGGCTGGCGCGCCCTTGCTTGAATGCCAAAATGCAACATTCTGACCGAGAAGGAGGATAGGTTACGTATGCCTAGTACAACATTGGCAAGACTTCTTGTGATGGGCTCGCTATTTTTTGTTTGGTGGCCCAGAACATGGGCGCAGACCGGTGGGGTCGCAGGGTCCATTGTCCTTGGCAATTCCTTGCCGTGCAGACATTGTGAGATTCACATACGGGGTTTAGGCAAGGAATATTCGACGATGACGGATGACGAAGGAAACTTCCTGTACGTGCGCCTGCCGGCAGGCTCGTATTTTGTCGAATTCACCGACGCTTTCACCCATGAGAAGACGGGAGTCGACACGCAAGTTGCTGCTGGCTCCCCCGGCTCAGTCACGATCAACATGTCTACAATCAAGTTTACTCAGGGTTCTGGTGAGATCCAGGGCACACTTCGGCTGGACGGAAGACCGTGCTCGGCATGTACGGTTCTCATTGAGCCAGCCAATACAACATATGGAACCGAAACCGACTCTAAGGGGGACTTTCGATACCATCTGCCTGCGGGTGAATGGGTGGTCAGCATGCGCCTGCCAGACGGTAGGAGCTTCAAGTCGAAGCTTTTCAGAGGTTACGCCGTTGGCCCGGGGCAGGTTGCCAAGGCCGACCTCGACTTGACCAGTGTCGCCGGGAACTGTCTCACATTAACTAGGCACGTTGCTGGTGCGAACGGAGACTCCACGAAACTGATAGAACCAGGAGAAGGTTGCCCCTCAAATTCAAGGCCCGAAATTCAGCAGGAGCTTAAACCCAATATTGGTGCTAGTCCTAACTGAACCAACTCGACATCGATCGATAAGTTGCGGACGTCACCAAGGAACCTTCCCGAACCAGAGATAATTCAGGTCGGCTCCGGCCAAAATACCGGATGGTTTATTGAAACGCAACAGGTTATTAACTCTATGCGTGAAATGGCTTAACAGCGGCACTCGCTGGGAATCGCACTCTTACATGGCTAACCCGTAGCAGGGAAGGAGCTTGACCATGGCAAGCAATCTGTCGTTGCTTCCAAGCTGGAGCACGTTGTTCGGATTCCCAATCCGTGCGGGACATCGCCGCATTGCTTACTTCGCGGCTATCCTTGCTTCGCTGTCTCAGCCGGCACTTGTAGCGGGACAGGGCAAGATTTCTACCCTTATGATCGTCACAGAAAAAGTGCCCAGTACCGTGACTGAAGCGCAGATTCTTGTTAACGAAGAGAGTGCCCGCGTCAAGGTTGGCACCTCTTGGCCGGTTCCGAATTGGGTCCCTTATGAGGGAGTTGATGTCACTGATCAAATTGCCCCTCCGCAGGGATTCCAAATCAAGCCCACGACCATAAAATGGTCGTCCATCAAGCAAATTGATTTCCAGGGTTGCGACCGGAAGGGCAATTGCAAGGGAACGATCGTAAATGCGAACGGCCAGTCACGGGAAGTATTTGTTTGGCGGGATAGCTTTCTAAGCATGAGAGGGGGCCTGGCCCCGGACCATATCAGAGTAGTGGGGCGTATGCTTATTGACGGTGAGGTTCGAGATGTCGAGTTTCAAGGAACAGATTTTTGGTTACGGCTAATTATTCCGAGATGAACGCAACTCGACTGTCGAGGACTGATTTTTTAGTGGTTGAGGTCACGAAAGGTCGGAAAGGCCTAGGAGGCCGACACGTCCATGCTATTCCCTACGACCCAGTGGAGTTTGCTCGAAGCACTCAATGCGGGAAATGAGGAGAAACGACGCGAAGCCTTGGGCTCCATCATCTCGCTTTACGGGGCTCCGCTTTTTGTTTTCGCTCGGCTGGAATCGAACTTCACGCTCAGCCCCGAGGATTGTGAAGACCTTGTAAACGACTTTTTCCTGAAGTGTCTGAAGAAAGACGTTCTACAGCACGCGGATCGAACCCGGGGCAGGTTTCGCAATTTCCTAGCGCGCTCGTTTAAGAACATGATGCTGAATCACGAACGCGCAGAACATGCTCAGAGAAGACGTCCGCACGGTGGATTCGTTTCTATGCAAGCGCTCGCTGATGAACATGGCCCTGCGTTGGAACCGCGATCCAATGAGACCCCACTAGACGCTTTTGAGCGTCTAGTGAGGCGTTCTTTGTTCACAAACGTCTTGAAAGCGTTTGAGAATCGGTGTCTCGATGCCGGCCAGGAGAAGAAATTTCAGCTGTTCTTGCTTCGCGAGATTAAGCCACGAACGGAGGGCATACCGGTTCCGACTTACGGCGAATTGGCGCAAAAACTCAATTTGGCATCTGAAAACGCCGCTAATAAGGTTTTGCTAGCCGCGCGGGAAGAGTTTCGGTCGATGCTTTTCGCTGAGGTCAGCCGCGACTGCGAATCGCCGAAGGAGGCCCAGATTGAGTGCGAGTTGGTATTGGCCGCTTCTCTTCAAGAATAGGAGGAACGGCGCACGCAGTTTTTTGAGTGGCGACCGTTGGTCTCCTGGTGCCGAGGGCGTACGAGTTGCCGGCTATCGCTGCCGCTCGGCCTTGTCGTTTCGAGCGGTCGCGGCTCTTTTCTATGCAGTCCTCTCGATAATTGCGCCTCAGGGTGCAAGTGCTCAGCCATCGTCGGATCTCCCACTAGACATCGTTCTTGCGCTGGACAATTCGGGGAGCATGAAGCAGAACGACCCCGATAGGGTGATGGGGACCGTTGTCTCCACTTTCGGGGCGCGACTTCCGGAAAACGCGCGGCTTGCAATCGTGGTTTTTGACAAGAACGCCATTGTTGCGTTGCCCCTCTCCTCAGTGTCTGCTGCTGATTTCGGGGAAAACACCAAGCACGCGCTCCGGTCAATTGATTATCGAGGGAAGTGGACGGATATCCCAGGGGCTGTGGAGCGTTCTCTGTACGAACTTCGAGAGCACGGTAGGCCAGCATCACAACGCGTCATCGTGCTATTCACGGACGGTTTCGTGGATCTGGGTGATCCGGCAAAAGATCGGGCTCGTGCCGACTGGCTGCGCTCCGACCTGATTGTTGAAGCGAGACGAGAGTCGGTGATGATTTTCGGAATAGCGTTCACCGAGGCTGCCGATTTCGAGCTTCTCCAATCCGTGTCTCAACAAACTGGTGGTACTCACTTCCGGATCCTTAACGCTTCAGAGATCCCCAGCGTATTCGCGCGGGTCACTGAGCGCATCCGACACCTTCCCGCCGAACAGACTCCCCCTGCGGAGCCGAACCAGTCATCCGGGCAGCAGCCGCCCGCCAACGGCTACTCTGAGAGGGGTGGGGCCATCCCTCTTCTCTGGGTGGTTGTCGGCTTGGCGGCTCTGCTAGGCGCGTCTAGTTCGTGGCTGTGGTGGGCCCGTGCGTCGGCGCCGCCGGTTCCGGCCACACTCCAGGATTGCGCGCAGAGGGTCAAGGTCTACTCGGTCGACAAGCGAACGTTTAGGATCGGCAGAGTTCGAAACAAGGGCCTTCGGCGCAACGACCTGGTGATTCCGGGAAAGCATGTCAGCCGGGCCCACGCTGAGATTTTTTTTCGCAAGGGGGAGTTCTATATCAAGGATCACGGCAGTCTCCACGGGACCTTTGTCAATGGTGTCAAGCTGAAACCGGGGCGGATCGAGCGGTTGAAGAACGAAGATGTGCTCCGTTTTGATGCGTACGAGTTCATATTCGGGTCTGTCGTTGCGGTCGCAGTGGGCGGGGCTTCCGTGCTGACGGAGCTGGCTCCGGACCCGGCGACTTACCAAAGCTCACCAGGCATGTCCACTCTAAATCGGCATTCGGCTGCTGGCGCGGCCGCAGCGGGCAGCACGAAATTGGACGCAGTACATCCTCAAGAAGGCAAAGATGGTGTTTTGGACGCCAAATCCTCGGAGTCGACCGAAGAATGCTTGGGCTGCGATAACGTGGTTCGTTCAGCTGACATGAGACCGTGTCATGGTTACAGGATTTGCCCAGATTGCGAAGCTAAAGTGCTGAGCCTGCAATCCGGGCAAGTGCAAAGCTTTGTGAGAAAGTTGGAGATCAAGAGGCTCCGGCGGTTGCAGACCATTGGAAATCTCTGATTGTGAGATGGTCGTTACTCCCAAAGCACCCTGAGAAGAACTGTCATATGTCCGAATGGGTGAGTCCAAACATACTGCTGACCATTCTCAATGGAGACGAGAAAGGACGCATTGTGCTTGCCGGACCGAAATCTCCGGTCACCATCGGCCGCGGGGAGGACGCACAAATAAAGCTGTCACCACGCGACCAAAGCATCCGTCGCAAACACGCCTACCTTCGATGCCACTCGAGTGGATGGGAGCTGTCGGAGATCCCTCCTTCAAAAAATACTCCTCTAGTGAATGGGGTTCCGCAGGCCTGCTCTGCTCTAAAGAATGGCGACGTAATTCAGCTTGGTGCGACGAGGATTAGGGTAAGCGTCGTCAGCCGCCAGATTCAACAGTTCTGCTGCATTGTATGCAAGGAAGATGTT
>Ga0187867_10002205_pt1 | contig 16318 bp, 7 predicted proteins | sample June2016WEW_13_1_FD_132976 | JGI IMG/M metagenome (GOLD analysis project Ga0187867, IMG submission 132976) | Peatland microbial communities from SPRUCE experiment site at the Marcell Experimental Forest, Minnesota, USA - June2016WEW_13_10 | ecosystem: Environmental > Terrestrial > Soil >...
ACGCTGACTCCGGGACCGAAGACGACATGAGGCTCGACGACGACGTCGCGCCCAAGCACGGTATCAAATGCCAAGGTCACGCTCGAAGGATCGATCAATGTCGCCCCCTCCCGCATCGCTTTCGCGCGCAGCCGTTCTTGCAGGATGGTCTCGGCGGCAGCGAGCTGCACCCGGTCGTTCACACCTAGCACCTCGTCCTCGGCGGCAATCGCTGCGGCGACATTAAGACCGCGCGATTTGGCAACGGTGATAATATCAGTCAGATAATACTCCTTCTGACTATTGGCGTTGCCAATGGCACTGAGCAGCACTAAGGCGCGGTTTCCGTCGAGCGCCATCAGACCTGCATTGCAAGTTTCAATTTCCCGCTCGGCTGCGGTCGCGTCGCGATCCTCACGTATGGCCTTGAGCGCGCCCTCCTCCAGGATGAGCCTTCCATAACCAGCTGGCTGTTTGGTTTTGAATCCCAAGGCGACAACGGCGTTCTGTCCTCCTCCAAGAGCTTGGCGCATTTTGGCGAACGTCTCCGGGCGCACCAAAGGCGTATCCGCGAAGACAACGAGAAGATCGTCATAGCCCCTGGCGATCGCCTCGCGCGCGGCCAGCACCGCATGCGCGGTTCCAAGTCTCTCCGACTGGACCGCGATTTCAACATCGCTGGCGATTGCCTTGGCCTCTGCAATGACCGCGTCGTGGTTAGGACCCACAATGACAATGGTCCGATCCGCGCCAGCATCCATGAGGGAATGCAGAACATGGGCAAGCATGGACCTGCCGGCAAGTTTGTGCAGCACCTTGGGACGTGCCGAACGCATCCTTGAACTTTCACCAGCGGCGAGAACGATGGCAAGACATGTGCGGCCTTGAAGATCAAGAGGGAGCATGAAACAATTTTCTCCACGGGCTGACGGCTCGTGCCTGCACGGCGCAAGGCAATCAGCTTATATTCGCAAAACAACAAATCTGCTTGCATCCGGTCTTGCGCGGCCGCTCCATAAAAACTCGACCACCACTTCGCTCTCTTTCTGGCCGGGCAGGCCGAATCAGGTTGGCGGCGGAAACGATCATTGGCCCGAAAAGACCAAAATAGGAACTTACGTTTGCCCGATTATCGGCTATAGAGATCGAACGAAAGCGTTTTCTAGAGTTGCGGCGCAACAAGGCGCCGGCCAAGTCGGATTCATGGTCAAGCGCCGGGAGGTTTTGAAGTTGGTCCTTGGCGGGATCGCGGCCCCGTTTGGCGTCAGAGTGGCGGGCGGCATCGCCACACTTTGCACCGCGCAAGAGTTGCCCAAGCAAGAGGCGCCCAAGGGCTTTGCCTTGGGAGAACCCGCCTCGTTCGATCCCGGCATGGTCACAGAGGCTGCCAGAACCCTCTCGAAGCGGCCATTCAGACCGCTTCAGGCCGACATCCCCGGCATCTTTCGCGACCTTAGCTATGAACAATATGCAGCCATTCGTCAGCGCCCGGGAACCGCGATTTGGGCGGCCGAAAATACCGGTTTCGCGATCGAACCTTTGCATCGCGGATTCATCTTTTCGAGTCCGATGGAAATCAGTCTGGTGGCGGACGCTAAAGCGCGCCGCATCCTCTATGATGCGGCCCTCTTCGACTTCGGCAAGCTCGCCGTCCCCAGCAGCACCGGCGATTTAGGCTTTTCCGGTTTCCGCGTGCTCGCTCAAGGCCAGAGCGGTTCTTCCGAGCTCGCCATTTTCCAGGGGGCAAGCTTTTTTCGTGCCGTGGCACCGGGCCAAACCCTGGGCACCATGGCAAGGGCCATGTCGATCAAGACCGCCGATCCGCGCGGCGAGGAATTTCCGGCATTCCGCGCAGTCTGGATCGAGCATCCGACGCTTGCCGCGGGCGCGCTCGTCATTCACGCGCTGATCGACTCGGAAAGCGTGACCGGCGCCTATCGTTTTACTCTGCGGCCCGGCGACGCCACGATCATCGATACGGAATGCACTCTTTTCGCTCGGGTGGCTGTCGATAACCTGGGCCTCGCCACGATGAGTGCGACCCATCTCTCCGGCCCGATCGACGAGCGCCGCGGTGACGATCTGCGTCCGAGCGTGAGCGAAGCGAGCGGACTCCAGATGCTAACCGGCAAGGGGGAATGGCTGTGGCGACCCGTGGCAAACCGCGACACTTTGCAAATTTCGACCTTTGTCGATGAAAGTCCGCGTGGCTTCGGCTTTCTTCAGCGCGACCGCATTTTCGATCATTACCAGGACGACGATCAGCACTTCGAGACCCGCCCATCGCTCTGGATCGAGCCAATTGGCGATTGGTCCGTAGGCGGTTTTCAACTTATCGAAATTCCGTCCGATTCCGAAATCAATCACAATATCATCGGCTATTGGAAGCCGAAGCAGACGCTTGCCGCCGGAAGTGAAACATCTTTCGCCTACCGGCAGTTCTGGTGTTGGAACCCGCCGGAGCAGCCGCCGCTGGCGATCGCCAAGCAGTCGCGCTCGGGACGCGGTTCCTCACAAAAACGCCGTCGTTTTGTTGTTGAGTTTTCCGGTGAGGTGTTAAGCCTGCCCCAAAATGCAGAAGCCATGAAGCCAAATTTGAGCATCGCGCCGGGATCGATTGTCTCACTTCGGACATTTCCTTCGGTGGACAAAAAATCCTGCCGGATCTTGTTCGAGATCGATCCTGGTAACGAATCCTATTCAGAAATGCGCCTTGTGCTGGAGGCGAGTGGCAAACCCATTAGCGAGACTTGGCTTTACCGATGGACGCTCTGAGCAATCCAAGGCCAACCGATCCGGTGGTGACACGGCTGCGTCCCGGCGACGGCGCGCTCTCGCTGGACGCCTCCTCCTGTGTGCCACCCGAAGCGCCGCTCGCGATGCCGACGCAAAGCCTTACACGGTTCAACCGCGCCGAGCGCCACAAGAATCTCAACCGCCACCGGGTTTTTGGCTATTGGCTGGCGCGGCTTTTCGTGTTCGGCGGCGGTCTGGCCTTGACCGGCTACGGCGCCTACGAGATGTACAAGGTCGTTGAGGTCGGCAGCGTAACGCTTCTCAAATGGGCACTTCTGTTTCTCTTTGTTGCCAATTTTTCCTGGATTGCGCTCGCCTTCACTAGTGCCATTGCTGGTTTTATCTGGCTTCTCGTGTTTCCGCCGAAGCCACCCGCGCCGCCTGATGCGCTGCATGAACGCACGGCGATTGTAATGCCGATTTACAACGAGGCACCCGTGCGCGTCTTTGCCGCGCTCGAGGCGATGATCGAAGAAGTCGGGGCCAGCGGCCTCGGCCACGCATTCGAATGGTTCTTTCTCTCCGATACCACCGATCCGGAAATTTTCGTCGCCGAGGAGCAAGCCTTCCTCGCTATGCGGGAGAGGCTGCTCGGCCAAGGTTGCCGCCTGTTCTACCGGCACCGGCCCAAGAATCTCAATCGAAAGTCCGGCAATATCGAGGAGTTTGTCACCCGCTGGGGCGGCCGCTACGCGCATATGGTGGTACTCGACGCTGACAGTTTGATGACCGGCCACACCATCGTCGCGCTCGCCGCCGCCATGGAAGCAGACCCCGACGCGGGCATCATTCAAACACTCCCGCTTATCGTCAACCGCAACACCTTATTCGCCCGCCTCCAGCAATTCGCCGCACGCATCTATGGGCCGGTGATCGCTGCGGGCGTCTCGATCTGCATGGGACGCGACGGCAATTACTGGGGCCATAACGCGATCATTCGCACCAAGGCTTTCGCCGCGCATTGCGGCTTGCCGGTTCTACGCGGGCGGCCTCCCCTCGGTGGTCATATCCTCAGCCATGATTTTGTCGAGGCCGCGCTGATACGGCGGGCCGGTTACGCGGTCTACATGCTGCCAAGCCTTGGCGGAAGCTATGAAGAATGTCCGCCCTCGCTCATCGATCTTTCGACGCGCGACCGGCGCTGGTGTCAGGGTAATCTCCAGCATTTGCGGATCTTGCTGGCGAAAGGCCTGCATCCGATGTCGCGGCAACATTTCATGACCGGCATCATGGCCTATGTCTCGTCGCCGCTTTGGATGGCGCAACTTATCGTCGGTATCATCCTCGTTCTACAGGCAAGCTACATCAGACCGGAATATTTCTCGAGCAGCTTCACTTTATTCCCGACCTGGCCGAGATTCGATCCGCAAAGATCGCTTGAGCTTTTCGCGCTCACCATGACGATCCTCATACTGCCTAAGTTTTTCGGGCTAGCCCTTGGCTTAACCCAGGGCACGACACGGCGGGGTGCCGGCGGGGCGATCAAGCTCGTAGCATCGGTTTTCTTCGAAATCATCATGTCGGCCCTTCTCGCTCCGATCATGATGTTGATTCAGTCTGGTCACGTCATGCATTTTGTGTTCGGCCTCGATACCGGCTGGGACCCGCAGCGGCGCGACGATGGTTCGATTCCCTTCAAGGACATCGTGCGCCGCCACCGCTCGCATGTCGCGATGGGGGTGTTGAGCCTTGTCGCCGGCCTTTCGATCTCGCCCTCGCTTGTTGCCTGGATGTCGCCGACGATCCTCGGCCTCATCCTCGCAATTTTCTTGTCGTGGGGCACCGGCCTTCGAGTCGTCGGCATCGCCCTGCGCCGCGCCGGTCTCTTGCTGACTCCGGAAGAGCAAATGACGCCACCTGTCGTCGCGCGTGCCAATTTTTTGGCAGAAGAACGGGCCCGCCTTGACGCCGAAGGCCCAAAAGGGCTCTACCTGCTCCATGCCGATCCGCAGTTCCGCGCGTTCCACGCGGCTTGCCTCCCGCGCTCGCAAAAGCGGCGGAATGGCAATATTTCGGCCGAATGGGCCCTCGCCGACGCCAAGCTCTCGGATGCCGAAACCATCGATGAAGCGATTTCCTGGCTCCACCAAAAGGAGCGCATGGCGATTTTGCAGGATCAAGTGCTTATCGCGCATTTAGCGCTCTTGCCCAAGGACCAGCCGGGCGCGGAAGCCGCTTCCCCGGCTGGGTGATCTCCGCGCGAGTGCCCCCAAAAGGAGGCGAATGTCCGCGGTCGATCAACTTCCTTAAAGCAGGTGGTGTTTGCCGACCAAGCGAACTGTGCTCGCCTGCGGGCCTTTCTGTCCGATCTCCTCGACGAAACGAACCTCGGAGCCAACCGTCAAGCGGTCGAACGCGTCGTCAAGAACGCTGTTGCGATGGAAATAGATTTCGCGGCCGTCAGAGGTCTCGATGAACCCGTAATCGTCACCGGCCACGAATTTCGACACGGTTCCATGGTCCTCCGATTCATGCGGCTTGACCTGACCGCGCATCTCGCGGACCGCGTCCTCGAGCTGGCGCTGAGCCGTGTCAAAGGCATCCTTGATCGCAACCGCGACGTGCTCGTGCTCCGGGGCGTCGTCATGCGTTTTGGTGACGAGAATGTCCTTATGCTCCGGCATCGCGATGCGAATATCGATCTTGAACAGACCACCCTTCCGATGCCGCGTTTGCGGCGCGATGACCGCCACGTTGCAGCTTGTGATCCGGTCGTGGAATTTTTCCAGCCGTTTGGCGTGCTTTTCAACGTCGGACCGAATGGCCTCCGATGGCTCGGAATTCTTAAAAGTGATATCAAGCGGCACTTGCATTTTGTGTCCCTTTGCATCGAACCATATTGCATTCTGGGAAGCATTCCCGCGAACTCGATGTTTGGCCGGTGCGACGCCACCCATATCATAAGGGTGGGCCTTTACCGTCAAAAATCCAACTGTCATCAGACGAATTGATGGAAGCAGGGCGTTGGCCGTTTGACCATGGTGTGAAGTCACAGCTGCGGCTTGAAGTGACGTGCCGAGAGACTTGTTACACACCCCGTTCCAATCAAATCTTGCCCTGCTATTTTCCAGGTTTATGCCGCAGCGCCGCCTGCGCCGCGGCAAGCCGTGCGACCGGCACCCGGAAAGGTGAGCAAGAGACGTAAGTAAGGCCCGCTTTATCGAAAAATCCGATCGAAGCCGGATCACCAGCGTGCTCGCCGCAGATACCAATTTTTATGTCCGGCCGCGTTGCATGGCCGCGTGCGGCCGCGATTTCGATGAGTTCACCGACGCCCTCCTGGTCGATCGTAGCGAAAGGATTCGCGGGCAGGATTCCCTTGGCTACATATTCACCGAGGAACGATCCGGCATCGTCGCGCGAAAGGGCAAGGCAGGTCTGGGTCAAGTCATTGGTGCCAAAAGAAAAGAACTCGGCGGTCTTGGCGAGTTCACCGGCTCGTAGGCATGCGCGAGGCGTCTCGATCATCGTGCCGACTGAATAGGCAATGCTCTCGTTGGTTTCGGCGGCAACGGCTTGCGCCACCCGATCAACCCGCGCCTTGATAAGGTCGAACTCCACTTTGCCAATGATGAGCGGAGTCATGATTTCCGGCCGCACCGCCACGCCGGTCTTGCGCTTGGCCACGACCGCCCCTTCGAAGATCGCGCGAGCTTGCATTTCGGCGATCTCGGGAAAAGCGATGGCAAGCCGGCAGCCGCGAAAACCCAGCATCGGGTTATATTCCTGCAATTCAGCCGCGCGCAGGGTGAGTTTTTCCGGCGAAATGCCCATGGCCTTCGCGACCGCAGCGATTTCCTCCTGGGTCCGCGGCAGAAACTCATGCAGAGGCGGATCCAGCATGCGGATCGTGACCGGCAGACCCGACATGATCTCGAAAAGCTCGGCGAAATCGGCGCGTTGGATCGGCAGCAGCTTAGCAAGCGCGGCGCGCCGGCCGGCTTCGTCCTCGGCAAGGATCATTTCCCGGACCGTAACGATCCGGTCGCCCTCAAAAAACATGTGCTCGGTGCGGCAAAGGCCGATCCCTTCCGCCCCGAATTTCCGCGCCACGCGTGCATCCCTCGGAGTGTCGGCATTGGCCCGCACACCCATGCGGCGCACCGCGTCGGCCCAATCCATCAGGATTGTGAATTCGCCCGAAAGTTCGGGCTGGCGCATCTCGACGACACCTTTGATGACCTGCCCGGTGGCGCCGTCGATCGTCAGCATGTCTCCCTTATTGAAAGTGCGGCCCGCCGCCGTCATTGTCGCTTTCGCATAATTGACCCGGATCGTGCCGGCGCCGGAAACGCAAGGCTTGCCCATGCCACGCGCGACAACCGCCGCGTGGGACGTCATGCCGCCGCGCGTCGTCAGAATTCCCTCCGCCGCATGCATCCCCAAAATATCCTCGGGGCTTGTTTCGATGCGCACCAGGATGACCTTGCGTCCGGCGCTCTTCATTTGCTCGGCGTCGCTAGCGTTGAACACGATCTCGCCGCTCGCCGCCCCCGGTGAAGCTGGCAGACCGGTGGCGACGACCTCGCGGGGAGCATCGGGATCGAGCGCTGGATGTAAAAGTTGTTCGAGTGAAGCAGGATCGACGCGCGTGATCGCCTCTTCTTTGCCGATCAATCCTTCATTCGTCATATCGACGGCGATGCGGAGGGCGGCCTTGCTGGTGCGCTTGCCCTTGCGTGTCTGCAACATCCAAAGTTTGCCGCGCTCGACGGTGAATTCCATATCCTGCATGTCGCGATAGTGCTTTTCGAGACGATCCGCCGCGCTCGCGAATTCGGTGAACATTTCGGGCAGTGTGGCCTCCATCGATGGCTCTTGAGCCGCAGCCGTCAGGCGCGCCGCCTCGGTGATATATTGCGGTGTTCTGAGGCCTGCGACCACGTCCTCGCCTTGGGCGTTGCTCAGGAATTCGCCATAAAGCTCCCTCGCCCCCGTTGAGGGATTTCGCGTGAAGGCGACACCCGTCGCTGAGGTTTCGCCCATGTTGCCAAAAACCATGGCCTGGATCGTGACCGCAGTGCCAAGGTTCCCTGGAATATCGTGCAGCCGCCGGTAGCTGACCGCGCGCGGAGTCATCCAGGACTCGAACACTGCTCCGATGGCGCCCCAGAGCTGTTCGCGCGGATCTTGCGGAAAAGGGCTGCCCAAGGATTTTTCGACCCTAACCTTGAACTCGCTAACCAGTGTCTGCCAATCTCCGGAGGAGAGTTCCGTATCAAAAGTTACACCCTTGTTTTCTTTATAATATTCAAGCATCTCCTCAAAAATGTGGTGTTCGATACCCAAAACCACACTCGCATACATTTGGATGAAACGGCGGTAGGAATCATAGGCAAAACGCGCATCGCCTGCGTTTGCCGCCAAAGCCTCGACGGTGATGTCGTTAAGACCAAGATTCAGAACGGTATCCATCATGCCCGGCATTGAGATTTTTGCCCCGGAGCGGGCCGAGACGAGGAGCGGATTATGCTCATCGCCAAAAGAGTGGCCGGTGGAACCACCGAGGTAGCCTAGCGCGGTCTCGACCTCGCCGGTGAGGCCTTCCGGAAATTGCTTTCCATTCTCGAAAAAATAAGCGCAGACCTCAGTCGTAATCGTGAAGCCTGGTGGAACGGGGAGCCCAAGCCTTGCCATTTCAGCGAGATCGGCGCCCTTGCCACCGAGAAGGTCTCGCAGGCCGCTTTCTCCTTCGGCCTTGCCCTGGCCGAAGGTGTAAACCCATTTTGCCATCGTCAACCCTTCGCGGCGTTGCCGCGCTGCGATCAAACCGGCGGGCTTGCGCGGGAAATCTCCGCGGCGAGCCCGCGGCTTCTCTACCCAGGTGGCTCTTTCATCGCTGCTTCAAAAGCGCCGTAAGCGCAACCCAAACCCTATCCAGGCCATACCCCAAAACAAGAGATCAAGCCCGAGGAGTATGCCCAAGATCACGAAACTATTCTCCGGCCAGCCCGCAACAATCAATACTCCCACTAACGCCGTAATCCCGCCCGCAAGCAGAACAGGGCCGCGCAGGGGAGCACCGAGATGCGACCCGAGGAAGATCCGGACCGCCCCGGTGGCGATCATTCCAGCGCCGAGCACCAAAGTAAAGAAGGCCGCCGCGACCAAAGGTTGAGCAAGTGCAAAAGCCGCGACGACGATATAGGCAAGTCCCGCGAAGATCCAAAGCAAAAACCGGCCCCATGTCTTGGCACTAAGACCTGTGGCGATCTCGGCGGCGCCAGCAAGTATCATGAAAATCGCGATCGTATAGACCGAGGCGATGGTCGCCGACACCACAACGATCAGCGCGGCAACGCCCATGCCGGCAATCAAACCACCCAAAGCGACGATCCAGCCCCAGCGATGTCTAAGGATTTCGATCGCCGTTTTCACATCCTGCGGCCCGTCCCGAAAAGGCGAAGCATCGTTCGTAAAAGCCATTAATCACTGTTCTTTCAGGTCGAATGCCGCAGCTTTGAGCAAGCGGAGATGATAATCCCCAGTGCCAGAGATCGACCCAACCGGCACTTGACCAACGATGCTGGTACCGCGTTCTCGCGCCGGCAGACTTTGCCTGGAAAGGCACTAATGTCAGCTTTGTCCTTTATTGAGTTGGCTTCCGTCTAGAGCATGATCCCAATAAGTTGCGGACTTTTGGGATAATATCATGTGACAAAACAAAGAGATAGAGACCATGAACAACTCATCTTGAAGCGATCATGGTCTAGGGTGCTTGTCCACCAGATGGACTCATCTGCTCGAAAAGGAATCGCTTAGGTTCAAAGAGGCGGAGCATGTTAGAACCGAAAAAACCGGGTAACTTTTCCGGAACATGCTCTAAGCCGCGGCTGCTCTGCCCAAAACGCGACGAGCCGAACTTCGTTCCGAAGTCCGTCCCTAGTCGAAAGACGCGGTTTTGCCTTCATCGAGACGCACCTCTCCCATCAGTTCTATGGCCTTTTTAAGCGAAGTGGATGCCTGTTTACGTCAAGAAAATGCGACAAGACGATCTAGGGCGCACAGAGATTGATTGCTTCACACAATAAAGCGCGGTGTGGCGTAGCACTTGAGTGCCCGAATGCCGGATGGCCGCAAACCAGATCCGCCAGACAGCAACTGAAACCAGCTGGAGGGCATCGCAGTCGCAGCTCGCAATCACGCTGGCGTAAGGAACTGGACGTTTACTGGTCCCCGAGGAAACGGGCAGCAGGCAAAAGAGTTCAAGAGCAGCCAGTCCCGGCTCTAACCTCGCGCAATACTTGAACGGGACAAGACAAGGCCGCCTTTTCGCCCAGATGCGGAATCACAAGCTGATATTGGCCAATCCCTGCCATATTGTTAATCAACTGTGTTGCAAAAGTCGCATCGGCGCATGAAAAGCTGCGGTGTGCTGCCCCAGAAACGGGTTGGCGTTGCAGGTTACGCTTTTGTTCGCTATTCACGCATCAGAAAGGCCAGCACGGAGATGGGCGGGCTAATTAAGATATTTTTTTAGTTTTTAAGTCTGAAGCGTTTCACTGCTTTTGCAACAACTGGTTTTCGGTCTTGTTTTGAAAGAGGCGCCCGTGACGATACCTTCAAAGACCCCCTTGCTCGACACGATCGCCGCGCCCTCCGATTTGCGGCGCTTGAATGAAAGCGATCTCGCCCAAGTCGCCGACGAACTGCGTAGCGAGACGATCGACGCGGTCTCGGTGACGGGCGGCCATCTCGGGGCGGGACTGGGTGTGGTCGAGCTCACGGTTGCCTTGCATTATGTTTTCGATACACCGAACGACCGGCTGATTTGGGACGTCGGCCACCAGGCCTATCCTCATAAGATACTGACCGGAAGGCGCGACCGGATCAGGACCTTACGCCGGGGGGGCGGTCTGTCCGGCTTCACCAAACGCTCCGAGAGCGAATACGATCCTTTTGGCGCGGCCCATTCCTCCACTTCGATTTCGGCTGGACTTGGCATGGCGGTCGCCAACACGCTTTCTGGCAAGAGGGCCAATGTTGTCGCGGTGATCGGCGATGGCGCGATGTCCGCCGGCATGGCCTATGAAGCTATGAACAATGCGGGCGCCATGCATTCGCGCCTTATCATCATTCTGAATGACAATGAGATGTCGATCGCACCTCCGGCTGGCGCCTTGTCCGCCTATCTCGCGCGCCTTGTGTCGGGCGGCACCTACCGCTCCGTGCGCGAAACAGCCAAGCAGCTCGGCCGTCACTTGCCGAAATTCATTTATGACAGGGCGCGCAAGACCGAGGAGTTCGCGCGGAATTTCTGGGCAGGCGGGACATTATTCGAGGAACTCGGCATCTATTATGTCGGACCGATCGATGGCCACAACCTCGATCATCTGCTTCCGGTCTTGAAAAACGTCCGTGATTCTTGCAATGGGCCAGTTCTCGTCCATGTCGTGACGCAAAAGGGCAAGGGTTATGCTCCGGCCGAAGCCTCAACCGACAAATATCATGGCGTCAACACGTTCGATGTCGTCACTGGCGTCCAGGTGAAACCTAAGGCGAATGCGCCTTCCTATACGCGGGTCTTCGCCGATGCCTTGATCGCGGAAGCACGACGGGACGACAAGATCGTCGCGATCACTGCAGCTATGCCGAGCGGCACGGGCCTCGATATTTTCCAAAAGGTCTTCCCAGAGCGCACTTTCGACGTGGGGATCGCGGAACAGCATGCGATCACCTTCGCGGCCGGCCTCGCGACCGAAGGTTACAAGCCCTTCTGCGCGATTTATTCGACTTTCCTCCAGCGCGGCTATGATCAGGTCGTTCACGATGTGGCTATCCAGAAATTGCCGGTACGCTTCGCCATCGACCGGGCCGGTCTCGTCGGCGCCGATGGCGCGACCCACGCAGGCTCTTTCGACATCTCCTTCCTCGGAATCTTGCCCGGCATGATAGTGATGGCGGCGGCCGACGAAGCCGAGCTTGTGCATATGGTGGCAACCGCCGCAGCCTATGACGACGGTCCCATCGCTTTGCGGTATCCGCGCGGCGAAGGCGTCGGAATCGACATGCCGGCTTCGGGAAAAGTCCTGGAGATTGGCCGCGGCCGGATTATCCGCGAAGGCAATAAAGTCGCGATTTTGTCCCTCGGCACGCGCCTGGCCGAGGCCCTTAAGGCGGCGGAGGATCTTGCCACCTATGGAGTTTCGACGACCGTCGCCGACGCGCGCTTCGCCAAGCCCCTCGATCAGGATCTCCTTTTCCGTCTCGCCGCGAACCATGAAGTCCTGATCACGATCGAGGAAGGTTCCATCGGTGGCTTTGGCTCGTTCGTGATGCAGACGCTCGCCGAGGAGGGCGCGCTCGACGGCATCGGTGCGCGGAGCCTGAAATTCCGTTCGATGGTGCTGCCCGACCGCTTTCTCGATCATGACAAGCCGGAAAAACTCTACGCGGGCGCGGGCCTCGACACGAAAGGCATCGTCGCCAAGGCCCTCGCGACGCTTGGCCGCGACAGTGACGCATTGAAGAGCATGATCGCTTGAGAGGAAGATTCGTTCCCTGAGCGTTTCAAGAAAAATCGCTCATAATCTCACTCTCTTTCGTTTTGCCGCATGATCCAATCCAAAAAGTCTGCAACTTTTTGGGATCATGCGACTAGCCACGCCAGCTCACTTTCGCGCGTTGCCACCAGCCGGAACGTTTTGGGCGAGCCGGATCGAGTGCGTTTGGCTGCGAGGACTCGTCTGTTAAGGGCGACGGAATGTCGTCTCGTCCCGGCGCCACATAATCGTCCGATGGCGCGGATTGGGGCGTCTCTCGCTCATCCACTTTCACACGCCCAGGTGAGGCCGTTACTTTCCCTTCATTTTCATCATTTGATTGCGGGGCAATATCCGGCGTTTGATGCCGATCTTGCACGTCATCAGCGATGAAAGCTGATGTGGTGTTTGGCGTGGCTGCCACCTCGCCAGCACGGGCACTGCGGGTGCGGGGTTCACGCGGCGCCCGGCGGCCACGCCGCGCCCTTCCAGCCGGAGAGCGTCCATCATCCGCTTCTATGCCGCCGGTCACATCCGAGGGTGCGGGCTCGGGTTCGGCTTCGGAGACAAGCGCGAATTCGAGGTGCGTGGCATCGGGGGGCCCGGCATCGGAGTTCCCGGGTGTTTTCCGCGGGCGACGCCCGTCGCGCCGTGATCGCCTGCCGATGTCTTGATGACTTGCCATGGGTTCATCATCACCGGCGAGAGCGATTTCTCCGGCTTCAGCGTCACTTTCAAGGGCGGCGCTGGGGTGCAATCCGCCGATCTTAGCCATGGCTTCCAAGGCGTCGTCGGGAGGTTGCGGGGCATTCGCCGCTATCCCGGAGCCTTCGCGATCGCCCCCACGGCCACGTCTGCGCCGGCGCCGGCGCCTTTGCCTTCCCTCGGCCTCATTTTCGCTCTCACGCCGATTCGCACCCACACCCAGTGCTTCTTCCCTCTCGCCTGACTCTGGCGGACTCTCTTGGATATCGGCCGTTTCGTCGAAGAAATTATCGGCCAACGCGGTGCTTGGCGCCTCTCCCGGCAAGGAAGCTGGCGTCTCTTTCGCCCCCACCGCCGGTTCGCCGCGTTCCAGCGAATAGTAATTCGTGCCAGACAAACCGTCGTCGGCGGCAATCGTCAACGACGCGCCAAATCGCTTTTCCAATTCGCGCAAATGGGGACGTTTCTGATTGAGGATATAAAGCGCAACGGCCGTCCTGGTTTTGACGATAATGTCATAACTCGCATTCTTGATCAGGGCGTCTTCCAGAGCCCTCAGGACGTGCAGGGCAATCGACGAAGTCGAGCGAACCATCCCAGCACCGGCGCAATGCGGACAAGCCACGGTCGAGCCCTCGATCACGCCTGTGCGCATGCGCTGGCGCGACATTTCAAGGAGACCGAAATGCGACATCCGGCCGACCTGGATACGGGCCCGGTCGTTCTTGAGGGCGTCTTTCAGGCGGCGCTCGACGGTGCGATTGTTGCGATTCTCCTCCATATCGATGAAATCAATGACGATGAGACCGGCGAGGTCGCGAAGACGCAATTGTCGGGCGATCTCATCGGAGGCCTCGAGATTGGTCCGCAGTGCGGTGTCCTCGATATTATGTTCGCGCGTCGAGCGGCCGGAATTGACGTCGATTGCAACCAAAGCCTCGGTTTGATTGATGACTATATAACCGCCCGACTTCAACGTGACCTGGTTCGAGAACATTGCGTCGAGCTGCGCTTCGGCGCCGGATTTTGCGAACATCGGCTGTGGATCGCGATAGGGCTGGACCATTTTGGCATGGCTCGGCATGAGCAAGCGCATGAATTCCTTGGCCTCGCGATAACCGTCATCCCCCGCGACGACGATCTCGTCGATATCCTTGTTATAAAGATCGCGGATCGCCCGCTTGATCAAAGACCCTTCCTCATAGACCAGCGTCGGCGCGGTCGATTGCAAAGTGGTTTCGCGCACCGTTTCCCACATTCGCAGCAGATATTCGAAGTCGCGCTTGACTTCGGGCTTGGTGCGCGCGGCGCCTGCGGTGCGGACAATAACGCCCATGCCTTCCGGAACGTCGAGTTCCTGAGCAATGGACTTCAATCTCTGGCGGTCGCCCGAGTCGGTGATCTTGCGGGAAATGCCGCCGCCGCGCGCGGTATTCGGCATCAAGACCGAATACCGCCCGGCTAGCGACAAATAAGTCGTAAGCGCCGCTCCCTTGTTGCCACGCTCCTCCTTGACGACCTGCACGAGCAGAACTTGGCGGCGTTTGATGACCTCCTGGATCTTATATTGCTTGCGATGGCGGTGCGGACGCACCGGCATCTCTTCCATTGCATCCCCACCAAGCTGTTCGATCTCGGCCGCGTCGTCCTCGTCTTCATCGCCGCTATCGCCGCCGCGCTCTGCAGGCTCCTGAGGCGCCCGCTCTGCCTGGATGGAATTTGCCTCCTCGCCCGAAAAGGCTGTTTCGATGGCTGGATGGACTGGCTCCGGCACCAGACCGGTATCGTCCCACGCAACCTCCGTGATGGATTTGGGGGGCGCCTCGAAAGCCGCTTCGACAGCGTTATCTGGATGCGGAGACGCAAAGCCGGCGTCGTCTTGCGTTAAGGACTCTGGCTGCTCCAAGGAATCCTGTTGCACCAAGCTGTCGTGGGGATAAAGGCGAGCGCTTTCTTCCGGCGCGTCTAAACCGGGAGCCTCGGTGGCTTGCTCTGCCTCGAACTGCTCACGTGGTGCTTCTTCGGTTTCCCTTGAGCTGACGGATACTTCGGTGTCACCGGATGCTTCGCCAACGTAGGCCTCGGACAGCGTCGAATCCGCGCCGCTCCGATTCTCGGCCCGAGGGCCATTGCGATCGCCCCGCCGGAAGCGGCGGCTGCGGCGCTGCGAGCGCGGAACGTCTTCTTCCTCGTCGCGTTGAGCCCTCGCTTCCTCCTCGATCAACGCCTGACGGTCGGCGACCGGGATTTGGTAATAATCGGGATGAATTTCGGAAAACGCTAGAAAACCATGCCGGTTGCCGCCATAGTCGACGAATGCCGCCTGGAGCGAAGGTTCGACCCGCATAACCTTGGCGAGATAAATATTGCCGCGAAGCTGTTTTTTACTCGCGGCTTCGAAATCGAATTCCTCAACTCGGTTACCACGAAGGACGACCACCCTGGTTTCTTCGGGGTGAGACGCATCGATAAGCATTTTGTTGGCCATGTGAAACTCGTTTGGGCGCGACGCGTGGAAGGCCAGCGCCGCCAACCAAGATCCGCGAACCGGACGTTGGGGCTAGACGTGGCCAGTACAAAGCAGCATCGCGCATTGGATGGGAGGGTGAGTGAGACAAATAAAGTCCGCGGCGGCAACAAGCGCCACCGATCGGCGAACCGCGAAGAAACAACCCCAGACGCGCCCCGCGGTTAAGAACAAGACCGGTCTCGAAGCTCCGGTCCAGGGGCGGATGGTGACGCATAAACTTGGGACTCTTACCTTTAAAAGTAAAATGAGGTAACGGCCGGGCAACCGAATGCACGTCAAAGCCAGAACGATTGACGGCTGCTGAAAAACCCTTAGCAGGACAAATCATGTCCTCGTCACCTATCCACAACGGCGTCCCGAAAGCGGGGCCCGCCCACAAATCAGCCCAGGCAGGCATCCACTCCATAGAGCCTGGCCCCAGCGGCGCTGGCAAAGATTCCGGTCCAGCTCCAGCTTTCAATTCGAGACACAAGCACTTGAAATACCAATAACCGGAACCTTGACAGGAAAAGGGCACCCCAACGGCGGAAATTCCTGCCGCCGTTTAACGGCAAATTTCCAGGTCTAGAAAAGAATTATCAATCATATCGGGTTCCTGGGCTGTTTGGCAAGTTTGTTTGATAAGTTTTGTCGGTAGCAGACGATATGTCCGGTTTAGGTAGCGCGTGATCTGTCCGGTAAGCCCGGCCCTTTTTGGAGGGGTTGGGATGCGCCGGACGGAGGCCCTTCAGGGGGTGCGCATGGCGGTGTTTTTGAACATTCTGAACCGCTGGGAATCGGCGGAGCTGAACCAGGAAGAGGCGGCGGAGCTTTTGGGGGTGAGCGA
>Ga0187867_10002208_pt1 | contig 16306 bp, 14 predicted proteins | sample June2016WEW_13_1_FD_132976 | JGI IMG/M metagenome (GOLD analysis project Ga0187867, IMG submission 132976) | Peatland microbial communities from SPRUCE experiment site at the Marcell Experimental Forest, Minnesota, USA - June2016WEW_13_10 | ecosystem: Environmental > Terrestrial > Soil >...
ACGCAAAAAAGGTATATCTATACAAACGTCGTGATATTGCTGCGTGGTTTAGATTCGCGCCGGGCAGTTTGGGTTCCACGATTCTCCGAATGCGGTCGTCAAGGAATGATTGACTGGACCTCGGAGAGTCGGGCCTGCATCTAAGCTGACGTATACAGAATCGAGTTCATCAGAATGGCAACGAAAGTCGAACAACGCACTTATGAAGATGCGGTCGCATGGCTGCGCGAACATGGTTTTGATCTCATTGAAGCTCCGGGCACGCAATCGCGCGTGTTCCTCAAGAAATACAACTGCTCGGCTGCGATCCAGAAGACCGAAGATGGAGGCGTGAAAATTTTTGCCTACCCTGGATATCTGATGGGCGGCGAGATCTCCAAGCTCGTCAACCGTGGCTATCAGCAGTTCCTGAAGACCGCGAAAACCGAGGTGCCGGCAACTGCAGACCACCTGAAAGCGCTCCAGCAGTTCTCCGAAGAAATGAAGGAAGCGCTCGCCCTGCCCAGTCTCTACAACGAATCGCTCGGCACGACCAGCGAAGCCTACCAGTACGACCGCATCAAGGACCGCGACGAACCGGTAGTCGATCGCCCAAAGAGACCTTGGGAGACGGTAAAGGTAAAGGCCGCAGCAGCGTCGAAAAAGAGCCGCGCATAGGAAGCCGTGCTCGATTCCGATTCGAAATTCCGCACCAGGTCACGAATCGATCCGGAGGCTAGGCCGACCCCACTTCTGTGCCATTTCTGCCCGTTTTTTCACAGGTTCCCCCGCCCAGCTACTTGCGATTCGCAGACAAGTTCCGGATAATCTAGGCGATCGTTCTCACAGCCATGTACCGCTATAGCCGCCCCGACGTGCTGCGCATTCTGCGGCTCGCTGCGCGCCAACTGCAGACGTGGGAAAAGGCTGGCCTGATCAGGACGAGCGAAGACTATTCCTTCTTCGATCTGCTTCAGGTCAAGAAAGTCCGTGATCTTTGCAGCCAGCGCGTGCGCCCGGCAGTGATTCGGCGGTCGCTCGATGCCATGCTGAAGCAGGTGTCCGGGATGGAAAATCCTCTGCTGGAAGCGGGCGCCTACCAGACCGGACACCGCGTGGCGTTCCGGCACGAGGGCCGGTTACTCGAACCTATCGCCGGACAATTCATGTTCGACTTCGCCTCCGAAGAAACAAAAATCGTGACCAGTCCGCGGCGCACCGGGCCGGAGCTGGTCGTCACCGACGTCGTTGATTTGTTTGCGCGCGGCATTCAGCTGGAAGAGAATCCGTCGATGCAGAGCGAAGCGATCGCCGTCTATATGAAGGTTTTAGACATGGATCCTCAACACGCCGCGGCGCACATCAACCTGGGAACGCTGTATTACAACCGGCAGGAATATTCGCTGGCCGAAAAGCACTACCGGTCGGCCATCGAGATTGATCCGCGGTACGCTCTGGCGTATTTTGATCTGGGCAACGTGCTCGACGAGACGGGACGGATCGCAGAGGCGATCAACACCTACAAGAGCGCGATCCAACTTGCTCCCACTTACGCCGATGCGCACTACAACATTGCACTCGCCTATGAGAAGATGCGCGAGCCGCGCAAGGCGCTGCAACACTGGCGTGCCTATGTGAAACTCGACACGACGGGGCCCTGGACGGTGCATGCGAAGCATCAGATCCAGCGCATTCTGCAGAACGACAGCTTACGACTCGTGTATTCGCGCAAAGCGAATTAGGACTGCGCTGAGAAACCCGAGTTCCCCACTCGGGATTCGCGGTAAAATTATTTCAATCGTCGCATTCCCAGGAGACAAGAGATGAAGTTCTTCGATCGGACTTTTATTGTGAGCTTGATCCTCGCCGTGGCAGCCATGGGCGGGACAGGATTTAGCCAGACGGACACGAAACACAAACAGATTTATTCCGAAACCGCCGACGCGCATGTCGAAATCAAAGAAGCGCTGGAGAAGGCGAAAGTGGAGCATAAGCGCGTGATTGTTGTCTTTGGCGCGAACTGGTGCTTTGACTGCCATGTGCTCGATGAGGCATTTCATCGTGCGGACTTGGCGGCGATCATTGCGGCCAACTACAGGGTTGTGCACGTGGACATCGGCAAGACGGAAAGCCATCCCGCGCTCAAGAACCAGGATTTAATGGAAAAATACGAAGTGCCGATGAAGCGCGGCATTCCGGGCCTGGCCGTGCTCGATCCCGATGGGAAGCTGGTTTACAGCCAGAAGAACGGCGAATTCGAAAATGCGCGCGCGATGTCGGCGGATGATTTTCTGGCATTTCTGAATAAGTGGAAGCCGGGCGCGTAGCAGCCGACATTCAGGGTAGCTGAAAAAAACAGGCGCGGCTGAAGCCGCGCCCGGAGAAAGTACTTCTGCTGTCGCGTTACAAATTTTTGTCGATGACGAGTTTGTTATCGACACTGAATACTCCCGGCACCTGGTTTGCGCGCATTCCGGCAAGAGTCTTATCCATGGAACTCCCGACCGATCCGTAAAGCGTCACGTGTCCGTTGTCGACGACGATGCGTATCGGGTGAGCCGGGTCGCTGCCATAGCGTCCAAGCACCGAGTCGCGATAGATAGCACGCGCGGTACGGATGCGCAGTGAATCATCAAACTGCGAAGTCGGAAGGACCTTCACGTCGTTCACAACGTCCTTTACGCCGGGCATTGCCGCGGCCATTGCCATCGCGTCATCCACCGGAACACCCCAATAGGCGGCGCCAGCGAACGTAACGACCCCATCGTTTACGGAAGTCGTTATGTAGTTGAACGTGTTGTCGAAATATCCGACCCGGTCATACGCCAGCTTCTTTGCCAGTTTCTGCTGAAGCTGCGCGTCGGGCACGTTTGCTCCCGTGACCGTGATGTCGTTGCGAATGCCCGCGATATAGTCGATTTTCTTGATTTTCTTGGCGGCTTCCAGTTTGTCCTGATAAAGACTGACTGTGCCGGTCAGCGCCACCATGCCATCTTCGACGCTGGAGCTCACGTTCTGCAGCTGCTTTTTGCCGTGAATTTTCTGGCTCACAGCCTGCTGAATCTGTTGATCGTAGCGGCTACCCTGGGGCGTAGCGGCCAGTGCAGAAATACTCAGCAGGACGAGCAAAGCCACGGTCACCGCAAGTAATTGCTTCTTCATGGTTGCCATCCTCACTAGAATTCCGGTTCCACTTCTTCTTAACCGGTTAGTTAAATAGATGCCTTCGCGATCAGTAAAGATGCACTCGCGCGCTGGTTTTACAAAGTCTTACAAAGACCTATCTCATGAAATCAGGGCTACCATTTGACAATGCTTGTGATAACAACTAAGGTCGCGTCATGGCGCGAGGATTACAAGCGGAATTGAAACAAACGGTGCCGTTCCGCAGCCGGGAGCAGGAAGCCTACCTTTCTTTATTGCGCACGGCCGATGCGCTGCAGTCGAGCGTCGAGTCTCGGCTGAAGGAATTCGGGCTGACGGGTACGCAATACAATGCGCTGCGGATTCTGCGAGGCGCCGGGGCGGAAGGTTTGCCGTGCAGCGAAATCGGAGAGCGCATGATCACACACGATCCCGACATTACGCGGCTGCTCAATCGACTGGAGAAACGCGGTCTGGTAGCCCGGTCGCGGGCGAAGAGCGATCGGCGCGTGATCTACGGAAAGATCACGGCAGCAGGGCTGAAGCTTCTGCGCGAGATGGATGGGCCCGTAGAACATCACGGCCGCGAGATCCTGAAGCATGTGCGACAGGAAAAGCTCGCGCAGTTGATTGAATTGCTGGAGCTGGTGCGCGGCTGACATTTTACCGCCGAGACGCAGAGTGTGACGAGAGAATCTGGGCTTGGCGGGTGGACGTACCGTATGTACGATCCGACAGCGTCGCAGCTACTTCTTCCGATTCTTCCGACGAGCCGTGACCGTTTTGGACGTCGTAGCCTTCTTCTGACCACCATCAATCTTTTCTGGGAACACTCTCGCAAAAATCTTGTCGATGTTTTTCAGTTGGCGCTTCAGGTCAAAGGCACGTTCGATTTTGGCACGCGGCACGCGGCTGGTAATCGCCGGATCGTCCAGTACTAGCGCATGGAAGTCGAGGCCTTCCCGCCACGCGTGCATGGCGTGACCTTGGACGAGGCGGTAGGCGTCTTCGCGCGAGATGCCGCTTTCGACCAGATCAAGCAAGAGCTGTCCGCTGAAAACGAGGCCGCGCGTGCTGTGCAGGTTGGCCAGCATGCGCTCGGGATAGACGAACATGGTCTCGATCAGGTTCGAAGTTTTGTTCAGCAGGTAGTCGGCGAGCGTTGTCGAATCGGGGATGATGATGCGCTCGGCCGAGGAGTGCGAGATATCGCGCTCGTGCCAGAGAGGAACATTTTCGAATCCGGCCTGCGCATTCGAGCGCACCACGCGCGCGAGGCCGCTGATCTGTTCGCAGGTTACGGGGTTGCGCTTGTGCGGCATGGCCGACGAGCCTTTTTGTTTCTCGCTGAAATATTCTTCGGCTTCGCGAACTTCGGTGCGCTGCAGGTGACGGATTTCGGTCGCGATCTTGTCGAGCGTGGACGCGATCACGGCCAGCGTCGCCAGATAGTAGGCATGGCGGTCTCGCTGGATGACTTGTGATGAAACCGCTGCCGCCTTCAACCCCAGCCGCGCGCACATTTGTTCTTCGAGCTCGGGCGTGAGGTGGGCAAACGTTCCGACGGCTCCCGAGAACTTTCCCACGCGGAGATCTTCAGTGGCAGCGCGAAAACGGGCAATGTTGCGCCGCGTTTCGGAATACCAGTTGGCGATCTTGAAGCCAAACGTGATGGGCTCGGCGTGCACGCCATGAGTGCGTCCGATCATGGGAGTGTCTTTGAACTCCCATGCACGGCGTTCGAGAACGTCGGCGAGGCGCTCAAGGTCGCCGGCGATCAGCGACGAAGCCTGCTGGATGAGCAGGGCCTGCGCGGTATCGACGACATCGTTCGAGGTGAGGCCGTAGTGGAACCAGCGCGCATGCGGGCCGACGATTTCGGCGACAGCTGTGGTGAAGGCGATGACGTCGTGCTTGACCTCGGCCTCGATCTCGAAGATGCGTTCGACATTGAAGTCGGCGCGCTGGTGAATTGCCTTGGCGGCTTCTTTGGGAACGATTCCTGCTTCAGCCAAAGTTTCGGTGGCGGCGACTTCGACGGCGAGCCAGGTGCGGAAGCGATTTTCGTCGCTCCAAATGCGGGCCATCTCGGGCCGCGTGTAGCGTGGAATCACGGGCGTCTCTCCTGAATGGGGAACTCAGGATTGTAAATCAGGAGCGGGGATATGGGTCGCCCACTCTAAGCGTCGCACAGGACGCGACGTTTAGAATGGGCCACCCTCAGTAAGCCGGGGGACTGGGCTCTTTCGAAATCGGAGGGGACTATCCTAGTCCACCTGGTGCTTGGCCGTGTAACCATCGCGGGCGTAGACGATGGTCTTCACTTCTTTGCCCTTCTGGTCACGAACTTTCAAAGCGCCGCCTTCCGGGGCTTGCAGTTCGACTTTCAACTTGCGATAGCTTCCATCCAGCTTGGTGTTGGTTGGATGGTAGGAAATCGTGTACTGGTGGCGAATGTCGTCGGAGATCTGCTGAAAAATTCCGGGGAGTTCGCCCTGGAAACGCGGGAAATAAGCGCGCCCGCCAGTCAGCTTTGCGAAAGTGCTCATCTGATTGTCGTTCTGCAGCCATCCGATTTCCGTGGCTCCGCCCGCCCTTCCGCCGGCATCCATCATTTCGCGATAGGTCCATCCAATGCTGACCGCATAGATGGTCGTGTCGCGCGTGGACTTGACCTTCTTGAGCGTCTGGTCGAGATTGAGTTTGCTGAACGTGTCGGCGCCTGAGGAAATCAGGATGATGTATTTCTTGCCTTCGATGCGATCAATCCGGTCGATCGTATCGAACAAAGCGTCGAAGAGGTTGCGTTCGCTGAAACCGGGAACGCGAAGGGTGTTGAGCGCGCCCATGATCGAGCGTTTGTCTTGCGTGAAGTCGACCAGGATGGAAGGCTTCATATCGTAAGACTCAACCGCGACCCAGTCGTCTTTTCTAAGTGAGCTGGCAAAGGTGTAAGCGGCATTGAGCGCGTCATACATGTAGTGATACGCCTGAGTTCCGGAGAAGGCCCTGGCTGCCGCAAATTCGATTAACAGGACAGCGGTGATGGGTCCCTGAGTCTGGTTGAAGGATGCAATTTTCTGGGGCGTGCCATCTTCGAGAATCTTGAAATTGCCTTCCTTCAAATTGGGGATGGTCTGACCATCTTTGGTGGTGACGGAGACATCGAGCGTCACGATCGGCACATCAACCCGAATTGAGTAATCGGGCATGTTCTCGATCTTCTTTGGTTTCTCGGGCGCAGGCGGAGGCGGTTCTTCCTTCTTTTTCGGAATTACATAAGGGCCGGTGTCATTCTGCGGGCCGCCAGCCTCGGGTGGGCTGTCCTGTGTATTCGGGTTCGCGGGGGGTTGCTGGGAGGTGTCCTGAGCTTGCGCGGCGAGGGCGGAAATCATTACGCACAAAGCCATAAGCACCGGCCAGATCAATCGCTTACGGGTGGTCACGGGCACGGAACCCAGCCTTGAAAGGACGCTAAAAAACATGGGGGAATCCTCGAAAACACCTATGCTAGTATAGATGCAACAACTCTGCGGTTGGGATATTTTGCTGGCCGTAAAAGCGTTTCCTCTCCTGGCAAAACCATTTTGATAGCACGCGGAGTCTAACAAAGTATTGGGTCGTTACTGACCTCCGGGGAAATTCATGCGAATCACGGCGCTTCTCGCCGCCCTTTTGTCTCTGGCGTCCACTCTACCTGCCAGCGCCCAGAATAAGCCAGACATCATACCGCTCGACCAGATCCATGAGGGCATGAGGGGCACGGCCCTGACGGTTTTTCAGGGTGTCAAGCCCGAATCCATGGACGTGGAAGTTCTGGGAGTGTTGCGCAACATGAACGGGCCCAAAGGCGACGTCATCCTGGTGCGACTGCATGGCGCAAAACCGGAGTACACGGGCGTAGTCGCGGGCATGAGCGGCAGCCCAGTCTATTTCAATGGCAAGTTAGCGGGCGCGCTCGCATTTCGCATCGGCGAATTTTCGAAGGAGCCAATTGCGGGTGTGACGCCGATCGAAGAAATGCTTGAGATCAATGCTTTGGATCGCCGCCCCGCAGGCGCAACGTTGCGCGCGAACGGCACCGATCAAGGCGGAAAATCGGCGACGGCCAGCCCGGGCGACGGCGCGGCGTCATGGGCGTCGAACTCTTCGAGTAACTTTTCGAGTAACTATCGAAATTATCTGAAGCCGATCGAGACGTCGTTCGTATTCAACGGCTTTTCTGACGAAACCTTGCAACGCTATTCCAGCGACTTCGCTGCGGCGGGCCTTGTGCCCGTCATGGGCACTGGCTCAGCCAGCGACCGCAAGCAGCCCGAACCGATCGAGCCCGGATCAGCCGTGAGCGCAATTCTTGTGCGCGGCGATATGGACATTGCGGCGACATGCACAGTCACTTATGTCGATCCAGAACGCCTGCTGGCGTGCGGACATCCGCTGCTGCAGTTTGGGGAAGTGGATCTGCCGATGACCAAAGCAACGGTTGTGGCTACGCTGCCCTCACCTTTGAATGCCTTCAAGATCGTCAATACAACGGAGACCATCGGCGCGTTTGTGCAGGATCGTCAGGCCGGCATCATGGGCGTGATGGGGCACGATCCGAAAATGATTCCGGTAACGGTGTCATTGCACAACGGCGCGGCGTCGAAAGATTTTCATTATGAGGTTCTGAATAATGCGAAACTCAGCCCGCTCGCGATGATGGCGACGGTTTTCAATGCTCTGCATGGCACGAACGAATACGGCGAGGATATTACCTATCGCATGAATGGCGTGCTGAGCGTGAAGGGCTATCCGGATGTCATGCTGCGGAACATGTTTGCGCCGCTCGATAACGGTCAACCGGCGGCAGCCTTGGCGGCGTCGAGCATCGGCGAACGCTTTGGACGCATTTACAGCAACCCTTATGACGCTCCCGACGTGCAGGGGGTGAGGCTCGATTTCGACCTCGTGCGCGAGCGCCGTTCGGCGCGACTGGAAGTTTCACGCACGGATGTCACCGAGGCGCGGCCCGGCGAGCAAATCACAGTGGAGACAGTCATTCGTCCGTATCGCGGTGAACGGCTGGTGCGGCAGATCCCGATCCGCATTCCGACTTCGGCGTCGAAGGGTCCGCTGCGGATTCTGGTCAGCGACGGAGACACGCTCGACCGCATGCATCGCGGAAGCCCGGCGATGAGCCGTGGATTGGGCCTGGCTCCCACCATCGCTCTGCTGAACAAAGAGCGCTCGAATGATCGCGTTTATGTTTCGCTGTTCGATTCCGATCCAGAAGCGATGGTCGCCGACAAAATCATGCCCACGCTGCCGCTTTCCGTCATGAACGTGATGGACAACATGCGCGGCACCCAGGACATGGTCGTGCTCGGGGAATCATCGGTCAGCGAAGCCTCGACGGATCCGCTGGACTATGTGGTGTCGGGCGCGCAGATGCTGACGATTAACGTGAAGTAGCCGAACGATCCACAGAATTGGCAGCAACGCCTCCCAATAGCTTGTTATTTTCGACCAAGCAAGACGTCTGCGGCTTGCAACGAACTGCAGCCCCCCCGCTTCGCTCGGGATGACAATTTCAGGTATTGTTTTGCTGAGGTATAAATTTTTGATCCGTAGGACGCTGGCTCAGTTCATCACACTTAGTCTTTTCACGATTGCGTTTTTTGCGTTTGCTCTTGCTGAAGGCACCCGCACATGGGAGCAATCCAAGTTCGACGAACTGGTCAAAGGCACAGCGCATGGCGTCGCCTTCCGCAGCGAGGGCGGACTGGAACTTGCGCCGGCATTCAAGGCCCTCGCCACGACGCCTTCGACTTATATCTGGTCGATCGCCTCGGATGCGGCGGGGAATGTCTTTGTGGCTGCGGGATCTCCGGCGCGGGTGTATCGAGTCACGCCCGACGGCGTGGCTACGGCCATTTTCGAACCGCAGGAGCTGCAGGTGCAGGCTCTGGTCGTGGCGAAGAACGGCATTGTGTATGCGGCGACTGCTCCCGATGGGAAGGTCTACCGGCTAGCGTCCACGGAGAATACGGGAAGCGAGTCGCGTTCTGCCAAAACGACGAAGAATTCAACATCGTCGGCCGGGTCATGGAGCGCCACCGTGTACTTCGATCCGGGAGCCAAGTACATCTGGGACCTCGCGCTTGATGATGCGGGCAATCTCTACGTCGCGACCGGCGATCATGGAGAAATCTACAAAGTCAGCGGCGACGGAAAGCATTCCCTGTTCTTCAAGAGCGATGAAGTGCACATCCGCGTGCTCGCGCTTGATCCCAAGGGAAATCTGATTGCCGGCTCCGATGGCAGCGGTCTGGTGTATCGCATCGCGCCGAACGGAGAGGCATTCGTTCTCTACAGCGCTCCCAAGAAAGAAATTACGGCGCTGGCGATTGACGCCGCAGGGAACATTTATGCTGCAGGAGCCGGGGAAAAACGGCCGGGGACGGCTGTTCCGGGGCTGCCCATCTCGGCGCCGCCTTCGATGCAGGGTGCGTCTGCTGGTGGCGGGACGATCATTATCAGTTCCGGTCCATCTCCATCCGCGCCAGTTTTCCCATCTCCAGGACAAGGCGCGACCGGCGGTTCTGAGATTTACCGCATCGCGCCCGACGGCGCGCCTCAACATTTGTGGAGTTCACGCGAGGATCTGGTCTACGCTCTTGGCTTCGATCAGCGCGGGCGACTGATTGCAGGAACGGGCAATCGCGGTCACATTTTTGCGATCAACGGGGTGGACGATTACACCGATCTGGTGAAGGCGAGTGCGAGCCAGATCACGGGGTTCGCGGCCGCGCCGGGCGGAGGGCTTCATGTGTCGAGCAGCAACCTGGGCAAGATTTTCGTGCTGGGGCCCGGCCCGGAACCGGAAGGTTCCTACGAGAGCGATGTTTTTGATGCGCACATTTTCTCGCTCTGGGGACGCGCCAGTACGCGCAGCACGGGCAGCGTCGAACTCTACGCGCGCAGCGGCAACGTAGATAATCCCGACCGCAACTGGAGCGCGTGGACGCGCGTCGATCTGGCTGCGAATTCGGAGTTGAAGGTCCCTCCAGCCCGCTTCGTGCAGTGGAAGACCGTTCTTCGCACGAGCAGCACGGCACCGCACGTCGACAGTGTTTTGCTGAACTATCTGCCCAAGAATGTCGCTCCCGAGATCGACGATGTGACTGTGCAGCCGGGATACCGTTACCAGCCTGCGCCGCATATAGCCGGCGCGGAACTCTTTAACACGAGCCTGACGCACATCGAAACACAGGCGCCCCCGGTGCGGGATCGGGATGCGATCAGCATCCGCTGGACGGCACACGACGACAACGACGATCAACTGGTTTATTCGGTCTATTATCGCGGCGATGGCGAGTCGCGCTGGCTTTTGCTGAAAAGCGATCTCTCGGACCGCTTCTACTCTTTCGACTCCGACCTTCTGCCAGATGGCGGATACACCGTGATGGTGGTCGCCTCGGATGCGCCTTCGCATTCGCCGGGAGAGGCTCTCTATGCGCACAAAATTTCGGCGCGCTTCGAGGTGGATAATACTTCTCCGGTGATCGACAACCTGAGCGCGGCGGTTGAAAGTGCAGCGAGCGGAAAGCAGATCCACGTACGCTTCCGCGCCAGCGATTCGTTTTCGTCGATCAAGCGCGCGGAGTATTCGCTGGATGGCAGCGACTGGCAATTCGTCGATCCGGTTGGCCAGTTGTCGGATGCGAAAACGGAAGACTATGACTTTCACGTGACAGTGCCGCAGCCGCAAGCGGTGCCTCCGGTCGTGGAAGCGGCTGCGGGCGATCATGTGGTGGTTGTCAGGGCCTATGACCGCTTTGACAATCTAGCGACAGCGAAGACGGTGGTTCGAGGAAAGTAGCCTGCGCTTGGAGCGCGCGCAGGAACGATCTCATGTGTAGCGCGGGCACTCCTGCCCGCGTTGATTCGATCGTGCCGCTGGCGGCGCGGACAGGAGTGTCCGCGCTACACTTTTAGCCTATTGCGCCATATAAAAGATGGGGCTCGAAGTTCCGCTGTTCTCCGTGATTGCGAAGAAGTCCGTCTCCGCTATTCCATAAATGATGTAGTTCGCGGCCGCAGGTGCGGTGAGAGTTACGGTGCCAGTGCCGGAAGCATTGACAGTGTACGTCCCAGTGACACTTTGACTCTTCGGATTTTGTGTCCCTGTGACGTTAAACACCGAGGTTCCAGGCGACGTGAACAACAGGTTCATCGCGAGCGGCGTGATACTGGAAACCGCATTGCTATTGGTAGTCAGGGCGTAAGTACCCGTGGCGCCTGACGAAGTGAAAATCTCATCGTTCTGTTTTGGCCCGTTCTGCACAACCATAGATCCCGTCAGCACCGAGGAACTGGATTCATCGAGCAGATATCCCTGGTCGGCCCCGCTAGCGTAAAAAACGAAGGGAATCGGTGCTCCGACTGGGCTCGCTCCCGGATTGCCCAACATACAAAAGATGTAGCGCCCCGTGTTGCTGTTGGTAGCCACGTAGGTGTAGGGATTGGTGGTTTGGGCCGCGGACGGAAATGCCGATACAGTGAGAATCGTGCCGGCATTGTTTTGGTCGAAGTTGCCTGTGAAATTGCCTCCATTGTTGTTCGGGCAGTTGCCGGAACCGGTCGCGCTCGAACTACCGTCGGTTGAGCCAAGGATCAGCGCAACGTTGTTGTTTGCACCGGTGAGGACAGAGACGGCCGTGCCGTTTTGGGCGGCGTTATTGTAGGTCAATTTGGAGTTCTGGAGGGTCATCGTTCCTAAAACCGACGGGTTGGTGTCGGTGGAGATGGCATAGAGGTTCAGTGGATTGTTGGAACCGGTGCTTCCATTACCTACAAAGAAATCGAACGTCATGGGGATGGGCGAAGCGAGGTTCAGGTGCCACAACGAAGGGTACGTCAGGTCCTCGGTGTAGCTACCGGCGACGGTGCATGGGGCAACCGAAGCAGCGCAGATGCTGTTGCTGGCGTTGCCGCCGTCATTGACGTCCATCAAACCGCCGGTAATGGTGCCGCAAGACGGCGCTCCGCCCGAGCAGGTCGAGCTAGGAACCGTCGGCAGAATGCCGGCATAACCGATTCGGGTCTCGCTCGCGTCCACTCCGGTAAAGCCAAACGCGTAAGTCGCATTCGTCGTGTTGAACTTGTTCTTGGAGGACACCTCCGCGATGCCCGAGCCGGTCCCGTTGCTATCGGCTTCGATCATCTGTACGTCCCCGGCCCCATCGAGAACGACCTGAAACTTATACGGGTAGGCTCCCGCAGGCAACAAGGTCAACGTGCCTGCGTTATTTGAGTTTGGATTGCTCGCGGTAATCGGAGTGTACGAACCGCCCGTGATCGCGATGGAGGTGTGCGAACCGCTTGCCGTGAGCTCGTCTTCCACGCCCGAGGAGATATTGCCACTTGAGTCCGCCGTAAAGCTTCCGATGGCGCTCACCGGCTTTCCGTTGGTGTCGAATCCGGAAAACTTGAATGCATAGCTACCGCTGACTCGGGACGCCACAACTGTGGTCGCATTGCAAGGGTTCTGGGATCCTGTGCAGACGCCTGAATCGATGAGTGCTGACGCCTCGATCACAACGCACCCGCTGCCGCACTCCTCAGCGGCGACGGGGGTATAAGTGGCTACCCCGTTGTAAGAGCCGTTGACGCTCTTAGTCCAGGAGAAGTTCTGGCACGCACTTCCTCCCGCCATGCAGGACCACGTAAAGGTCTGCGGAGATTGGTCGGGCGTCGCTGTTGCCACGTATTGCTGCGTGAGGCCCAGGCCAACCTGCGTGGTAACCGGCGTCACGTTGCCGAGTTCTTCGAGAATGGTTACCGTCTCGTCCCCGGAAAGACTACCGTCCGATTGCGCGGTAGCCGTCACGGTGAACGTCGGTGTGGACGGCACCGCAGCCGGACCCTGGTAATTCGCGGTCGACGAAGTCGTCGAAGTGAAATAGCCACACGGGTTGGATGGATCGGTATCCGAAGAGGAGCAGGAAGTACCCGTGAGGCTCCAGTTAACGGGGCCCTGCGTGGCATATTTGAAGGTCGCTGTAAAAGTCATGGTCATGCCGACGCCTGCCTCAGAAACGTTGTTGATTCCGTTGCTGCTGGCGCTCACGACTATTTGAGGGCAAGTGTCCCCGCCGCACGGGCCTCTGCCGCCAGTTGCGCAGGAGGTCGCCAGTGCCAGACTCAGAAGAGTGGCTGCAAACAAAACATTCTTGGTCATCATTTAAGTCTCGTTAGAATCCGCATTCGCCAGATTTGTTGCCCGAACCGCCGTCCATCGGGGATTTGGTTGGTTTTGAGTGCAGTCGAAAGGCCAATTTGTTTTTGAATCAGTAGCTTACAAATGTACCTCAATTCAGAGCACTTTGTCTGCGCACGAAGGTGCGAGCAGCATTTTCATGAACTTATGAGTGCGCAAGGACTTGCGGCTTTCGGGGCGAGCAGTTATGCCTTCGTTATCCCGAGTCGTTCGGTCATCTCGACATAGAGAAAGCCTTCGCCGGGCTGGTATGGCTGAACCCACTCTCCGTCGATGACGAACTGCGGAATGGCGCGTTTGCCGGTCCGCTTCACGACTTCGTCGGCCGCTCCGGGAGTGGTTTCGATGTTGATCTCGGTGTAGGAAATGTTGTGCTGATCGAGGAAGCGCTTGGCCTCGCGACAGTCGGGGCACCAAGGGGCGGAATAGACGACGATTTGCATTCTAGTAAGTACCAAGTCCCTGGCCAAAAGCGTCTAACCACAGAGTCGCACAGAAGACCCAGAGGCTTAACCAAACCTTCCTTCGCTTGCCCAAAGCGCCTGACTGAGTCAAACGAAGTAGTCGAACGGGCCGCGCAAACGCCTCAACTATACGCGCTCCAACTCGCGGACGGTTTTCGCGTTTTCGATGTTTCCAGTATTCACCGTGGATGCAGGTTCGAAGAGGATAATCCAGCACTCCTGTTCGGCGACGGGACGATGCTCTACGCGGCGGGGGACGACGATAAACTCGCCTTCCTCGACCCATTCATGACGGTCGAGGAAATCCATGCGCAGGCGGCCCTTAACGACGAGGAAAAGCTCGTCCTCGTTCTCGTGATGATGAAACACGAAGTCGCTATTGAGCTTGACGAACTTCACCAGTTGTCCGTTGAGTTCGGCGGCGATGCGGGGATTCTCAAAGTCGGGAATCTTGGCGAACTTCTCGGCGATGTTGACCTTGGACATAGCGGGGACCTTCCGGGTCGGGATCGGCTGCATCAAGTTGGATTGCGTGATTGGCTTGCGGGTCGCAAAAAAAAGCCGCCGGCTTGCGCTGACGGCTGATGTTTGTTGGAGTCGAGGCGAGGAAAGACGCAGCAAGCTGCGTCTCTACGATTCGAGCTGCGATCGCCTGCTAGGAGCCGGCTGCTGCTTCCGGGGTTGGGTGGCCTCCGCGCAGCGTTACACGAACGCCGCGTTGCTGGTTGACCTGGGTAGTGGTGGTCCAGTCGACTTCGTCGGCGCTGACTACGCCGTTGCCGCCGCTGGCCAGTTCATAACTGATGCGTCCGTCCTGATAGGTGTAATTTCCCACCGCGAGAACCATGCCGGTTTTGAGCACGAATACGGGCACTCCCGGAGCTGTTCCGGCAAAGCGCGCATTCTGCGGGATGGCGTTTGCGGCAGCAGTGGTTGTCTTTACGCCGGTGGTCGCGCTGGTGGTGTAGCTGGCGTATGTCACGCGAGGAACTTCCTCGAGCCTTGGTTCGCTGGATGTAGGCACAATCGTGCGAGTAGCCAGCCTCGGAACGCCGTCGTCGCTGAGCGATCCATTCGGCGGTAGGTTCATCGACGATTCGTCGTAGGAGTCGTTCTGCGGTTTCGGACCTCCGAAGAAATGCCAATCGGGACCGTAAGTGGCAGCGACCTGCTGCGGAATCTGGACGTCATCCATCAGGCGAAGAGTGAGGACGCTTTCGCCCTTTAGAGTCGGACGCGGACCGCGAGCGGGCAGCATGATGATCTTCCATGGCCAGAGCGGAGGCAGCATCCACTCGACGACGTCGCGCTTGGCATGACCTTTGCCGCGGATGTCGCCTTCCTTGTCCACCTTGTAGCCACGGGTCGCGACGACTTTGGAGTCGAGCGGGACATCTCCGTTTGGCAGGCCGATGCGGTCGAACTGCAGCTTCAGGTCTCCCTTACCCCAGAAATGGCCGGGATCCTTGGCGGACTCGAGATGTCCGACCAGATAGCTGCCGCGCGGAAACGCCTGACGTCCGAACTGGGTGATCGAGCGGAGATGACAAAGCACGGGATCTCCGACGGAAGCGGTTGCCGAGGAAAAGTTGGGTTCGTTCAGAGTGCATTGCAGGAGCGTTCCAGCGGGCAGAACCATTTCCCGCGCGCCGGCACTCAGGGAGAAGGTCAAGCAAAGGAGGGACACTACGACGACAGCACACAAAGAGCTGGACTTCATCACATCACCTCGGTCTCACGCCCCAATCACGGTACGTCGTGCCAAAAGCAACAGGTGAGCCAGCCCCGAATGCAAGCAAGTAAACCATAAGTTTGGTTCGGGGTCAATTGAGAGTTCTCAGTTGAGCGACGGATCACCGATGGGAATCGCGATTTGATGATTGCGGCGCAGGCGGCGATAGGGGTGCTGGTTACGCCTGATCATATGTTTCGGCGGGTAAAGGGGTTGAAGGAGGAGGATTGGAGCAAGTAGCTCGACATCATCGCGAATTAACCTAAGCGATTAGGTTTATGCTACGATGATGTCATGCCGACCGTGTTCAGGCGTGGGAGGCTCCGGATCGTGGTTTATCCAGCCGATCACCGGCCAGCCCGCGTCCATGCAATCGGACCGGACGGCGAGGTGGTCTTCAATCTCAACTGTCCGCTGGGTCCGAGTGAACTGCGGGAGAACTATGGGTTCAAGGGGCGGGCGCTAGCAGCAGTCGAACGCTTGATCAATGGGCACGTAAACGAACTTTGTCGAGCGTGGGAGGAGATTCATGGTATTGCGGAGTAGCATCGAGTTGGCAAACAAAAGAGGAGAGCAGTTGCGGAGAGAATTCCCTCATGCTGTCTCGGCGCGGTATGACCGGGCCAGCGGGAAGGTTGTAGTGGAGCTGAGTTCGAAACTAACATTGAGTTTTTCGCCGCAAGACGCGCAAGGCCTGGAAAATGCCAAGCCCGCGCAGCTCGA
>Ga0187867_10002211_pt1 | contig 16294 bp, 6 predicted proteins | sample June2016WEW_13_1_FD_132976 | JGI IMG/M metagenome (GOLD analysis project Ga0187867, IMG submission 132976) | Peatland microbial communities from SPRUCE experiment site at the Marcell Experimental Forest, Minnesota, USA - June2016WEW_13_10 | ecosystem: Environmental > Terrestrial > Soil >...
ATTCTGCCGCGATTCATTAAAGTCTTCCCGCACGAATATAAGCGCGTGCTGGGCGTTCCGCGCGTTCCGGCGGCCGTTCTGGAAATGCACGCCGGAAATGTGCCGCACGCGCAGGTGGCCCGTGGGTAAGGTCACCGGATTCAAAGAATACACGCGAGAGATGCCCGCGCGGCGGCCGGTCGCCGAGCGCGTCAACGATTACTTCGAGGTTTATCAGCCTTTTTCAGAAGACAAGGTGCGCACGCAAGCCGCGCGCTGCATGGATTGTGGCGTGCCTTTCTGCCACACCGGCTGCCCCGTCACGAATATCATTCCGGACTGGAACGATCTCGTTTATCGCGATCACTGGAAGCAAGCGATTCGCGTGCTGCACTCCACGAATAACTTTCCGGAATTCACCGGACGCATTTGCCCTGCTCCGTGCGAAGCGGCCTGTGTGCTCGGCATCAATGAGCCGCCTGTGACGATCAAAGTGATCGAAAAAACGATCATCGATCGCGCGTGGGATGAAGGTTGGGTCGAGCCGGAGCTGCCGGCGTCTCGCACGGGCAAGCGCATCGCGATTGTGGGCTCGGGGCCCGCGGGCCTGGCTGCCGCGCAGCAATTGAATCGCGCCGGCCACGCGGTAACCGTTTTCGAGAAAGCCGATCGCGTCGGCGGACTTCTGCGCTACGGCATCCCCGATTTCAAATTGGAGAAGCGAGTTCTCGACCGGCGCCTTGAACAGCTCGTTGCCGAAGGCATCGTCTTTCAAACGAACGCTCATGTGGGCGGAAATTTTCCCGCCAACGATCTTCGCAAGGAGTTCGACGCTGTCCTGCTTGCCGGCGGCGCGGAAAATCCGCGCGACCTGAACGTTCCCGGACGCGAGCTGAAGGGCATTCACTTTGCCATGGAGTTTTTGCCGCAGCAGAACAAACTGAACGCCGGCGATTCCGTCCCCGGCCAAATTCGCGCCGACGGTAAGCACGTAGTGATCATCGGCGGCGGTGACACCGGAGCGGATTGCCTGGGCACTTGCCATCGGCACAAAGCGAAATCCATCGAGCAGTTTGAAATCATGCCCATGCCGCCGCCGGAACGCGCGCCCAGTACGCCGTGGCCTTTGTGGCCGCTGCAATTGCGCACGGAAAGCGCGCACGAAGAGGGCGGCCAGCGCGAGTGGGGAATTGCGACGACGCGCTTTACCGGCGATGAAAAGGGCAACGTGAAGGAACTGCACGCCATCCGCGTCGGACCGCCGCCGAAGTTCGAGCCGCAGCCGGGAACCGAATTTATTCTGCCGGCGGATCTTGTTTTGCTGGCTCTGGGTTTCACCGGTCCGGTAAAGCAGGGAATGATCGAGCAATTGGGCGTCGCGCTTGACGCGCGCGGGAATATCGCCACGAACGGCAATCATTTGACTTCAGTGGCCGGTATTTTCTCTGCGGGTGATATGCGCCGCGGTCAATCGCTTGTGGTGTGGGCCATCGCCGAAGGTCGCAAAGCCGCCCGCGCCATGGACGAGCATTTGATGGGCACGACCTTCCTTCCGTAACATCCCGTCGCAAAATTCATTTTAAGTTTCTGGGCGTCGTGAGGCGCACATATCGCACGCGCGAAGTCCAACTCAGTGCAGAACGGCAGCTTCGATTTCGGCTTGCGTTAGAAGGCGTATCGGCACGCTCTTGGCTCGCCAAATTTCCCGGCAGTACTCGCGGATCGTGCGGTCGGAGGAGAATCTGCCGGAGCGCGCGGAATTCAGTACGGACTCGCGCGTCCAGCGTTCCTGATCCACATAAGCTTCGCTGACGCGCGTTTGGCATTCCGCGTACGGCGCGAAATCCGCCATCACCATAAACGGGTCGCTCCACGTCAGCGTGTCGATCAGTGAGCGGAACAGATCCGCATCCCCGCGCGAGAAAAATCCTTTGCGCACCAAATCGATCACTTCGCGCAATTCGGGGTTCTTATCGTAATAATCGGCGGGCCGATAGCCTTGCGCACGCAACGCCGCGATCTGCTCTGTCGTCAGTCCAAATAGAAAGAAATTCTCCGCGCCCACTTCTTCCATGATTTCGATATTGGCGCCGTCAAAAGTCCCAATCGTCAGCGCTCCGTTCATGCAGAATTTCATGTTCCCTGTGCCGGAGGCTTCCTTCCCCGCGGTGGAGATTTGCTCGGATAGCTCCGCGGCGGGATAAATGCGCTGCCCGCTGCTCACGTTGAAGTTCGGTACGAACACAATTTTGATGCGATCGCGCACGTCGGGATCGCCATTCACCACATCGGCCACCGAATTGATCAGTTTGATGATCAGTTTGGCCATGTGATAGCCGGGCGCGGCCTTGCCGCCAAAAATGAAAGTGCGCGGCACCGGATCGTAGTTCGCGTCCGCCTTCATCCGGTTGTACAGCGCGATCACGTGCAGGATATTCAGGTGCTGGCGTTTGTACTCGTGGATGCGTTTCACTTGCACGTCGTAGATTGACTCCGGATCGATCATCACGCCCGTGCGCTCTTCGACGAACGTCGCGAACTCGCTCTTGTTGGCGCGCTTCACTTCACGCCACTTCTCTCGAAAACCGGCGTCTTCCGCCAGCGGTTCCAGCTTTCGCAATTGCGCGAGGTCCCTGATCCATCCATCGCCGATCGCTTCGCAGATCAGCGCGGAAAGTTTCGGATTGCTCAGCACGATCCAGCGTCGCGGCGTCACGCCATTGGTTTTGTTGCTGAATTTCGCCGGCCACAGCGCGTTGAAATCCGAAAGTACTTCCTCCTTCAGCAGTTCTGAATGCAGGGCGGCAACGCCGTTGATGTCGTGACTCCCCACGCACGCGACATTCGCCATGCGCACGTGATGCTCGTAGCTTTCATCGATCAGCGATAGTCGCGCGATGCGCGCCGCATCGCCGGGAAAACGCGCGCGCGCCTCAGCCAGGAAACCCGAGTTGATGTCGTAAATAATTTCCAGATGCCGCGGCAGCAGCCTTCCGAACATGCTCACGGGCCAGCGCTCAAGAGCCTCGGGTAGCAGCGTATGATTTGTGTAGCTGATGGAGTTTTGCGTGATCTCCCAAGCCGGCTTCCACTCCATGCCATGCACGTCCACCAGCAGACGCATCAGCTCCGGCACGGCGATGGCGGGATGCGTATCGTTCAACTGAATCGCGAATTTTTCGTGGAAGCGCTCAATCGGGATTCTTTGCCCGCGCAGGATGCGAAACATGTCCTGCAGGGAGGAGGACACAAAAAAGAATTGCTGCTGCAGTCGCAGCTCTTTGCCTTGCAGCGCTTCATCGTTCGGGTACAGCACCTTGGTGATATTTTCGGCGACAACTTTATTGCTGACCGCGCCGGTGTAATCGCCGCGATTGAACACCGCGAAGTCGAATGACTCCGGCGCTTCCGCTCGCCACAATCGCAAAGTGTTGCAGGTGTTCGTGCGGTATCCGAGGATCGGCGTGTCGTAGGGAACGCCGATCACCGTGCGTTCCGGTACCCAGCGCACGCGGCTTCGGCCGGCTCCGTCCTGCGTGTGCTCCGTGCGTCCACCCAGAGAGACTTCCACGGCCCATTCGGGGCGCACCAAATCCCACGGCGTGCCAAATCGCAGCCACTTGTCGGTTTTTTCCACCTGCCAGCCATCGACAATTTCCTGCTCGAAGATTCCGTATTCGTAGCGAATCCCGTACCCGAGCGAGGGAACTTCCAGCGTGGCCAGCGAATCCAGAAAGCACGCGGCGAGTCGTCCGAGGCCGCCGTTGCCGAGTCCCGGCTCTTCTTCGCTTGAAAGCAGTTCGTCGAAGTCCAGGCCCAGCTCCGTGACCGCTTGCTTCACCTGGTCATAAATTCCGAGATTGATCAGATTGTTTCCGAGATGCTGGCCCATCAGGAATTCCGCCGATAAATAAGCGACGGTGCGCGACCCGGCCTTGGTATAAGCCTCCGCCGTGCTCACCCAGCGATGCAGCAGACGATCGCGCACGGTGTAAGCCAGCGCCAAGTAGTAATCCTTCTTTGTCGCGAGCGAGGAGAACTTTCCCTGCATGTAAAACAGATTGTCGCGGAAGGCGCGCTTCAGCGCCTCTTTGGTCAAAGCCGTGCGATCGTTTTCGATCGGGAACAGAGGTGGAGAGCCTGGGGCGTCCGTGGACAAAAGTGACCTCAGTCGAAGGCTGGAGCTTCCAGACTGACAAGAACTGCGTGCGGAAGATAAGCCTGGATTCTGCGCATCATAGCCCTAGAGACTAGTCTGACAGTATGTGCCAGTCTAGCCGCAATTCCTAAACGCAGCAGCGAACTGCACGAAAAGAGCAACCGCGGGTTCGTCATCTGCGCCCCATGATCCAAGAACTCCAAGTGTTATGCGTCAACACATTTCGCCGGTTGAATGGCCGCATCGCACCCTTCGCGAGTGAGCATAGGAAGCTGGCGAAGTGAAGTCCAATCCGAAAAATTTATCGAGCGCAGAAATAGTTTGTTGATTCGGGGAACCTCGCAGCAGCCGCGATCTTTCCCTTCAAGCCCGCGCGCCTAAGTTCGGGAAATCAATCCGCCAATAGGTCAATTTGCGTGATTACCAGCTTGGGCACTCACGCCTGCGAAAACCCCTAAAATTCTCACAAATTCGGGCACACTAGTCTTTGCCGCAGCCGGTCCATTTAGGCACTTTTGCTACACGGGAACTTCAGTGACCCAGGCGCCCGGAACCTTCATGCCTTCCCCCAACCCCCGTCCTTTCAAATTACTGCGGGTCTATTGCGAGGCGTCGGCGATTTTTGTTGTCGCGACGGGCGGATTGGTTCTGTGTGGCTGGGCCTTTCACATTGAACTCTTGAAATCCCTCTTTCCGGGGCTGGTCGCCATCAATGTGAACATGGCGCTTGCCCTGTTTCTTTCCGGAACGTCTTTAGGATTGCTGCTTCCCGGCGATGCGAATGCCGCAACGCGTTACATCGCACGTTTTCTCGCGTTGCTAGTCGTGCTGATTGGCGCGGCCACAAGGGTCGAGTATTTCCTCGGTGCGAATCTGCGGATCGACCAGCTCTTTGTCCGAGGCGCTGAGGGAGCTTCCGGCGCGACCTTCCCGGGACGTATGTCCCCCACATCGGCTACGGCCTTTGCGGCTATCGGAATGGCGCTTCTGTTTTTGGAGTGGCAGACGAAAAGCGGCCGCAGGCCATCACAGGGTCTGAGCTTGTGGCCCGCGCTGGTGGCCCTGATGGCTATCACGGAGTATGCATACCACGCGACCGCTTTGACCAAAGTGTGGTTTTACACGCAAATTCCGCTGCCGACGGCGATCGCGATGTTTCTGCTGAGCGGCGCGATTTTCTTCGCGCGGCCCCGCACCGGCCTCGCCGGCGACATCACCGGCGAAGGCTCGGGCAGCGTGATGGCCCACCGATTTCTCGTTCCCGTCTTCTTCATTCCCTTGTTGCTGGGCTTGATTTGCTTGTACGGCGAACGAGCAGGATTTTGGGGAACCGCGCTAGGCCTCGCCATTTATAGCACCTCCAACGTAGTTGTGTTCGGCGGCCTGGTGTGGCTGAACGCGCGAAAAATGAATGCGGAGTACGCCCAGCGCAGCGCGGCCGAAACAGAAATCCGCACGCTCAATGCCGAGTTGGAAGGCCGCGTTGCGGAGCGCACCGAAGCGCTGCGCACCAGCGAAGCGCATCTGAGCCACTCCGCCCAGCACGACTTCCTCACGGGCTTGCCCAATCGCATGCTTCTGAACGACCGCGTGAACCAGGCGATCGTATTCGCGCCGCGCGTCAACAAGAAAGTTGCGGTGCTGTTTTTGGATTTGGATGGCTTCAAACACATCAACGATTCCCTGGGCCATCCAATCGGCGACAAACTGCTTCAATCCATCGCCAAGCGCCTGGTGAAGTGTGTGCGTGCCACGGACACCGTCAGCCGTCAGGGGGGCGATGAATTCGTCGTGCTGCTTTCGGAAATGGAGCAATCGGAAGACGCCGCCATCACCGCGCGAAGAATGCTGCAGACCGTTGCGGAAGCTCATTCCGTCGATGCCCACGACCTTTACGTCACGGCAAGCATCGGCGTCAGCGTCTATCCCGACGATGGCGTGGACGCGGAAACGCTGATCAAGAACGCCGACATGGCGATGTATCAGGCCAAGGAAAACGGGCGCCAGAGCTACCAATTCTTCAAGCCGGCTATGAACGTGCGCGCCGTGGCGCGGCAATCCATTGAGGAAAGTTTGCGGCGCGCGTTGGAGCGGCAGGAATTCGCGCTCGTTTACCAGCCGAAGGTCAGCCTGAAGACGGGAGAGATCACCGGCGCGGAAGCTTTGCTGCGCTGGACGCATCCCACGCGCGGGCCGATTTCGCCGGCGAAATTTATTCCCGTCGCGGAAGACTCCGGCTTGATTTTGCCGATCGATCGATGGGTGCTTCGCGAAGCTTGCAAGCAAACCCGCGCCTGGGCTGATTCCGGCCTGCCCCAGGTTGCGATCTCCGTGAACGTCTCCGCGATGGAGTTTCGCAATGAGAAATTTTTGGAAGGCATCTTCGCAATCCTAAAGGAGACCGGCCTGAATCCAAGACTTCTCGAGCTGGAGCTGACGGAAAGCGTCCTGATGAAGCGCCCCGCGGCCACGGAATCGATTCTGAAAGCCTTGCGCGCGAAAGGCGTGCAACTTTCAGTCGACGATTTCGGCACAGGTTACTCCAGCCTGAGCTACCTAAGAAAATTTTCGATGGACGCGCTGAAGATCGATCAGTCCTTCGTCCGCCAGATCACCACCGCTCCCGACGAGGCCTCCATCGTCACCGCCATGATCAGCATGGCCCGAAGCCTGAATCTGCGCGTCGTCGCCGAAGGAGTGGAATCGCAGAAAGAGCTGGCGTTTCTTCAAGCCCGCGAGTGTGACGAAGCGCAAGGTTATTATTTCGGCCGCCCCGTGCCTCCCGATCAGTTCGCCAAGCTGCTCACCACCGGCATCCCAGAACCAGTCGCCACAGAACGCTAAATCGCAACCACAATTTATTGAGGAGTGCCCTTCGACGCGCCCCGCGGACCAGCGCTAGCTCGGGACACGATGTCCTGGTCCGGTAGGGTGGAGGCGGCGGGAATAGGAATATCCGTGGCCCTTGATAACGATCAACGTTCTGAAAAACAGAGACACACAGTGCTCTCGCATCAGAAATGGGGCCAACTGACACGCATCTGGAACGCGAAACAGTCAGATTTTCAGCTCGTCAGTGCAAAATTTCGTCGTAGGTTGAAGTGATCGTTACGGGGCCAAACAAGCCCGAGGGCAACAGCGGCGAGTTCGGCGCATATTTCGTGATGTTGGTGTGCGTAAACTTTTGTTGATTTGAAGGCTGGGCATCGCCAATCAAGCGATTCACCCATAAATTCGTCACGCTGATTTCGATTTCGTTCTTCCCGGGCTTAAGCACCGTATCCGCTCTCACGGCGAACGGTTCTTTCCACATCGTGCCAAGCGAAATGCCGTTCACGCGGACGGTCGCAAGCTCAGCCAGTTCTCCGAAATCAAGCCACAGGACTCTCCCTCTTCCGAACATCGATGACGGCACGTCCACCGTGGTGCGATAAGTGGCCGTCCCAGAGAAGTAGCGGATGCCCGGGTCGGCGGACTCCGTCCACGATCCAAGATGTGTCGGCGGCACGCTCGCTGGTGCGCCCCATCCTGCTGGAAACGTGAGCGTCCAAGTTTCCGGCAATTCCATCCGTTGCGTCTCCGGCGGAATCTCGGCCTTCCGCGCGGATCCATCCGACAAGTGGATTAGGTAGTTCCCAGGCACCGCGGTCCGCCAATGAATCACGCCGGCTTGATTCGTCGCGGCAAACTGTTTCGCAGCGCTGTGATCCGCCGTCGCCGGTAATGGATATATTTGCCTTCCGTCGCGCTCCGTCGTGACGACGTGAAGGCCCGCCCGTCTCTGGAACACGACGAAAACGGAGCCATATCCATCGAGCCAAAGTGGCAAACGCGTGCGTCCATCCGGGGTATTTTCGTACAAAAGATCCGATTCAATCGTTCCAGAATCCGGGTGCCATAGCTCCGGAGTTTTGCCCTGCGTTCTGAAATCGACTTCGGCCACGACGGGCGCGTCGCCCGTGTTCCTCACGAAGTAAATATCGGCATCGCCTCGCCGGCGGTGGATGTAGTCGAGCTGCCCCGTGCCGCTCATCACTTGATATTCAAAGTCCGGTTCGATGTGCCGCGCCGTAAGCACGGCGCGTGAATCTCGCGTGCAGTAAACAATCCCTTTGCCATAAACGTGCGATGGCGCCGAGCCTCCATCGCAATCGCCCCACATGGCCGCGACGGTCTTCTGCAATTCGTCTTCAACCTCCACGCTGCCAAGCCCCGTTGTGCGCGCCGGCGGCATACCGATTAACACGCCGCCGCCGCGGACATAAGCCTCGATTTTTCTCAGCACCGGCAGCGAGATCGTGGACGTCGCCGGCAGCGCGAGCGCCTGGTATGCGATCCCCTCAGGCGTTTCGATCCGTCCATTGTCCAGGCGCAAACGATTCAGCAGCGCATCTTCGTCTGTCACGTCATAGTCGTAACCAGGCAGCACGTGCGCCGGATCATCTTGCTTGAGGCGCACAAAATTTGGCACGTGGTCGCCGTAGTAATAAAGCAGATCGGCGACGGGCTCCCCCCGTTGCATCAGGAAATCGCAGCGATTGATATAACTGATGAACGCGCCCGCCTCCGGCCACCACGTGACATTACGATCGAGGTGCGTTCCCGCGAAATATTCATTTCCTGGCAAACCGTTTTCCTTCGGTTGCGACGTGAACTCATGCCAGATGAGTAGATTCAGCCCCTCCGTGATCGCCTGATCGAATGTGGGCTTCAGATCGCGCCCAATCGATTCGCTCCACTGCGGGCCGATGCTCGTCATGCCTTCATCGGCAATCACATGCTTGCCGTAAATGTGTCCTGCGCTTGCGGCTTCCTTGATGAAAAATCGCTCCCACGGCGCGGTGCGATGCTCGTTGGACATCGCCCAAAATTCCGTTTGTGGAAACGAGCTGCTGCGAAACGTTTCCAGCGCGTCGATCGGCGCGCCGTGCGGTCCGCCTGATTCCGGGTGAACGCCCAGCCCATAACGCGCGGCGTGTTGGGCAAAAACATCGTAGTGCTCGCTGACAATCAAATCTCCAACGGTCCGCCGCAGGTCGGCCAGAAAGCGATTGCTCGTGTCGCGATCCTCGACAATCCTTCCCGCCACCACCGGCAGATACTGCACGGGATCGTATCCGCGGCGCCGCTTGAATTCATCGCGAAATCGCGCCGTCCAATTTGTACCACCCACTTCCCAACTGTCCGTGACCAGATATTTCAGGCTCTTCCCCAAATAAGGCTTGCCGGCGGCAAGTAGCGGCACTACGACGCGATTCCAGTAGGAATCGAATGCCGTGTGGTCCATGTAGTCGATCGCAAGTCCCTGCCACGTGTCGCTGGAAGTGGAAACTTTCGCGCCCGAATCCGTGTAACCGACGCGAAGAATCTCCCACGTTCCGGCCGGCGCGTCCCATTGCAGCGTTCCATCGGCCTGCACGCGATCGCTGATGTCGCGAATATCTTTCAGCGGCGTATCTGCCTCTCCCGGCACGGCTGCAAAATCTTGAAGCAATGGAATGGAGTCCGGCATGGAGAAACCTGTTTCGATAGCAGCGGACTTCATTGCCAACGCGCGGATCGCGTGCCTTCCCGATGTGTCACCCGCCGTGCCCGCCAACGCCGCGCCGTGCCGCAGCGGATATGCCAGCACAGCAATCTGCCGGTAGAAGCCGTTGGTCGCCGGCGGTGCGGGCAGCGCTTGCGTAATGCTTTTCGGCCCGTCGATCGTTACGCGCGACCACGTCAGCAGCTTTGACGCTTCCTCCGGCCGCACCATCGGCCCACCCAAATTCCATCCGCTCAGAATATTCAAACTAATCGTGAGCCCCAGCCTATTGGCGACATCCAAAGCGTGGAGATACAGCGCCACCCATGCCGGGCTGCCAAACATCGGCCCAGGCGGCACGCTGTGATTGCCCAACTGATCCGCACCGTTAGCATCCACCAACATCGCGCCGCCGTAACCCTTCGCCTTCATTTCCTCGAGGTCCAGCGTAATCGATTCCCGCGTGGTGTTTCCGTTCAGCCACCACCAATAGCATTGCATCCGCGCAGTGGTGGGTGGGTTCGTGAATCCTTGCTCGAGGCTGGCCGATGTCGGTCGCGTCGATTGCGCAAATCCTGCGGATGAGAAACAGATCGCGCACACCAGCAGCAACGGCTGCCACCATTCAAATCGTTTTGTCATCTCTCGCACCCACACCCTTCCCGCTGCTTGTTGTGCCTCTCATGACCAATGCATGTCCAGAAAAAAAGAACGTCCGGGCGGTGTTTCCGCCCGGACGTTCTGGTGGGGTGGCGCGTTAGAAGTTGAAGCGACCCGTGAGTTGACCGATTCGCGGATCGTTCTGCTGCACGAGAGGCATTAAGCCGAACTGAGCGTTGCCCGGCGTAAGGCTTCCCCAGCCGAAGTGTGGGGTATTGAAAACGTTGAAGAACTCAGCGCGCAGCTCGATGTTGCACTGCTCCTTGATCTGGAACTTCTTGAATACGGAGAAATCGAACAACGGGCTCTCCGGTTCGCGAATATTCATATAAGGAGGAATAGCGTTCGGGGCAAACGCAGTCTGCTGCTGGAATGCGGGCGATTCAGAGCCCGTGCAGTTTGACGGTGTTGGAGTCGGGTTGCCCGATGTTGGTGCCTGCAGATAGCAGGGATTCCAGTACGCGGCCAGCGTAGGACTCGAAAGCGCCGGATTGCCTATCGGATACCACCCAAGGCCGCCGCTTGTGCTCACGTTGACTACGCCATTGGTCCCACCGGGAGTCGGGATCAGCTGGCCGTTTTGCCAGCGCATCGTGCCATTGAGTTGGAAGCCGCCCAGGAGAGATCGCACCCATCCGTTTATGCTGGCGGGCAGAGGAACGGCATATGTGACCACCAAGTTGAAAATGTGATTCGGCTGTTGGTCTTGGTAGCGAGTGAGCTGGTCGAATGTATCAAACGGGTTCATGTACCAGTTCTTGTCCATGACTTTGGCAAACGTGAAATTGGCGTTGACGGTGAGTCCATGCGACAGCCGCTGGATAACCGTTGTTTGTAGGGAGTTGTAGGAGCTGCTGCCCACCGGAACGTCGTTCTCTTGAACGTTGCCGAATTCAGGAAATGGGACAAGCGTTTGCCAGTAAGGAATCGTCGCGCCGTTGATGCTGCCGCCGGGCACTTGCCCTGCCATCGGGTTCGGCGTTCCCGCGTTCAGAGCGGCAGCCTTGGCTGCGATGGCCGCGTTGTATGTGCCGGACTGGTTCGGCAGGTAATACTGCTCCGGAATGCCGTTGATGTCCTTCGAGACTTCCAGGCGGCGAGCCATGTTCCCCACATAACCGATTTCAAAGGCCGTGTGCGCCGCTATTTGATACTGGAAGCTGAACGAGCCCTCATAGACGCGAGGTACGGTGCGCTGCGGATCCTCGAAAGCCACGTTTTGTCCCACAAACGTCTCAAGGCCTGCGGCGCTGCCGGTGGGTGCGATGAATCCTGTTGGATACGGGTTCGTGAATGAGCCCGCCCCATTCGGAGTGCCCGCTGGTGTCTCGCCGCCGTTGGTGGAGGCATTGAACGTGGTGCTCGAACTGAATCCCGAGAGCAGTGACTGGTCGTCGATGGTCGGTATGTACATGATCCCGAAACCACCGCGGAGAACCATTTTTGGCTTTAGCTGGTAAGCCATACCAAAGCGCGGTTGCCAATCCCCAAAATCGCTCTTGAAGGGAGAACGAGTCGTGGCGCTGGCAAATGTCAGACCACCTTCAACGGGAAATCCATTCGGAAAGAGCGCCGTTGGAACGAAGTTCGCCCCGATCGGGTTGGCGCAATCCAGACAGAAACCGTCGTTGATCGTGTTGCCACGCGCGGTTAGGGGCCGTTCATAATCCCAGCGGAGGCCGATGTTCAAGGTCAGCTTGTGTGTTACGCGCCAGTCGTCCTGCAGATACAGACCATAGTAGAGCTGCTGGTAGGACGGGAAAGCGGCGTTACTCGCAGCGCTGGCCGATGCGGGGTAGCCCAACAAGAATGACGCAATGGGACTGCCCTCGATCAAACCGTCGGCGGAATTTTTGGTTGAGCCAGCTGAGGTGTTGTAGTTCTGCTGCGTAAACCCTTCGTTGAAGGAGAAGGCGCCAAGGTTCGATTCGGAGCTTATCACGCCGTAATTCAGGCTATCGAATTCGAATCCAATCTTGAGCGTCTGCGTAGCCAAGCTCTTCGACAGAATCACTGCTTCGGACGACTCGACCGCGTCGCTCTGCTGGCCGCCGCCGCCGTTCTCTAAGCTGGCAAAAGTGGAATCCATGTTGATCCCTGGAAACGACTGCGCCGGCGCGCCTGCGGCGACCATCGGCCCGCTGAACCCCAGACTCGAAAGGGGATAAACGAGGCCGGGATACTGGAGCGAAAACGGGTGTTTGAGTGCCCCAGCGCGAATGTCGAGGACGAGTGTCGGCGATATCACGCTGACCCAGTCCATTTGTGCGCCCAAGTCGTTCCGGATGTCGTGGTAGCCATAGCCCGGGCTGCCCCCGGTGGGAGCGATTAGGCCGGGAAACGGATTGGGAAGTTGCTGGTCGCGATAGCTGCGGAAGAAAAGGACGTTGAACTTCTCCTTCTCGTTGAGTTGCTCATCCACGCGGGCCAGGAACGAATAGTAATGGTCGTTGGTCGATGGCGTAGCCGGAATAAAATTGTTCTGTCCGCCAGTGGTCGTGGATGGATACATCATCTGCAAGATCTTCTGAGCCACGGGGTTGATCATGCTGCCGGGAATAATATTCTGATTGGCCGGCGTGCATACAGCCGCGCCGTCGCAAATTTGTGTGCGGTTCAGACCTGTGGAACTTGAGGTCGGGTCGTATATGTCGTCTACGCCCTGGAAATTTCCTGCGATTTCTGCTTGCGTAGGTATCGTCGTTGTTACGGGGTCCACTTGGTTGTTCTGGACGCGCTCGTAAGCGACCGTGAAGAACGTCTTGTTTCGCCCATCGTATAGGTGGGGAATCCAAACCGGGCCGTCTACGGCGAAGCCCGGCTGGTTCCAGTGGTTCACGCCGACCGGCTTGGGTATGGGGGAATTGCTTTGGAAGTAGTTCGCGTCGAGAATCGTGTTCTGCGCGATGTAGTAGGCCGTGCCGTGGAACGCGTTCGTGCCGGTCTTGATCACAGTGTTGATCACGGCGCCGTCGCTGTGCCCGTACTGTGCGTCGTAGAGAGCGGTTTGCGTCGTCGTTTCTTCCACCGCTTCCGGCGAAGGCACGAAGTCTGTATAGATGACCGCCGAATTGCGCTCCGGCGCGTCATCCGGAATGCCGTCCAATGTGAGCCGGTGCAGATCGGAGATTCCATTGATGACCATTTGCGAGGCGACGCCGCTGAACGGTTGCGTGAACTGGCTGGCCGCACGGTTCATGTAGGCGTTGGAATACGATCCCGCCGAAAGATCGCCCAAAATAAATGGATTGCGCCCGATGTTCGGCAGATCGGCAACTTCCTCCGCATTCAGCGCCTGGTTGATGTTCGCGTCTGAAGGCGTAAGCAATTGTCCCGTCGCCTCGACGGTGACGGCCGTCGTCGCCGCGCCAATCGACAGCTGAAAATCCACTCGCCCCTTATCGCTGGCGTGAAGAATGATTCCGGTTTGCACTGCGGCCTTGAAGCCCGCCTTGGCGACCTGAACGGTGTACGTCCCCGGCACCAAGAACGGAATCGAGTACGCGCCGGAATCATTCGTCGTGGCCGTAGTCACGAAGTTCGTGTCGGTATTCGTCACCTTCACATCGGCATTTACCACCACCGCGCCTGAGGCATCCGTGACCGTGCCCGAAAGCGTGGCTAAGTATTCTTGCGCGGATGCGGCCGGAGCATGAAACAGAAGCACTGAAAAACAAAGCGCCAGGAGCGTTCCCCAGGCGCACAAACGCTTGCACGCAATAAACAACGTCTCAGTCATCGTGGACTCCTTCTGATTTGGGCAAACCCTTAGCAAACCACCCCTTATGAGGCGCCTCTGTAGCACCGCCGGGAGCATGCGAAGAAGTTAGTTAACGGTGAATTAACGGTTAAGAATTCAGCGAAGCAAGTTCGTACGCGTCAGCGATGTCCCGACGAATGAAGACGTTAGGCCATCCGCGATCATTGGCGTCGGACATGGCCGCCTTAACCTGCGGCGAAGAACACCCCGGGCCGTTTGACGCCAATGCGATCCGCCGAGCAGGGCGCCGGGACAACCTTCCGTCAGGAATTGAGTTATACTCCCCTCATCACAAGCGGTGGGGGCAGTGGCCGCGCATTCCCCGGGGGTAGAGGCTGTGGATACTACGGCTAGCAAGTTCGAGGCCGAACGCGCTGAGCTGGATTCACTCCTCCGTTCAGAAGCTTTCGGTCGAGTTCACAATCTTGCCAAAGTTCTCAGCTTTGTCTGCGAGAAGTATTTCCAGGGCGGCACGGACGACGTAAAGGAATACGAAATAGCTGTCAACGCCTTGGGACGCTCCAAGGATTTCGATCCCCAGATCGACACCATCGTGCGCGTGATCGCGCACACTCTTCGCAAGCGCCTCGAACAATATTATCGCACTGAGGGCAGGGAGCACGCCGTCCACATCTACCTGCCCGCCGGCCGTTATGTTCCGAAATTTGTCCGCAACTCCGAACGCGCTACGGAAATTCTGCGACTGACGTCGAAAGAGGGAATTGAGCCGGCCGAGAACGGCGCCGCGCACTCAGTTTCTCCGCAAGCCGCCGAGGTCCACCGAGCGCCGCCGCTCGATGATTTGCCGGCGTCGGCGCCGGCGTGGGAGCCGAGCAACGGAAAACCGGCGACAGCCGAGATCAAGCCAACTGTCGAGATCGCCAGTCGATTCCGAATCTGGATGGCGCTCGGTCTCACCCTGGTGTTGCTCTGCGGGTTCGCGGCCGTCGCGTCGTACCTGCGGATTCGTGCGCGCAACGCGGCGACCCAAACGCCACCGCCAACTGCTGTCGCTCCGGCAGGTGGCCTCTCCGCTAATTTGGTTCGTGCGCAAGTCGGCGACAATCGTGCGCCGTTTGTGGATCGCGCCGGCCAAGTGTGGAGCGGCGACACTGCCTGCACCGGCGGATCCTCCTTCACCGTCCCCGCGCGAACCATCCGCGGCACGTTGGATTCCCAGCTTTTCTTCGCGGGACGCACCGGCCTATTCCACTGCGCTTTCGCGGTTCCTCCCGGCACGTACGAAATGCATCTGCTGTTCGCGGAGACGACCAGCGTCGAGGAGAGCGGCCGCACCGTTGTCTACACTTTGAATGGCGGCCCTTCGGCCAGCTTGGACGTTGTGGACGATGCCGGCGGCAACGACATTGAGACCGAAAAAGTTCTCGTCGACGTTCACCCGCAAGCCGACGGCAAAATACATCTCGATTCCACTTCCACCCAATCCTTTTTGAATGCCGTTGAAATTCTGCCAGGCACTCCCGGCAAGATGCTGCCGGTAAGAATCTACGCGGGCGAAACCCCCTACATCGATTCCGAGGGCAATCGCTGGCTGCCCAACCGCTATTACTTCGGCGGCCGCGAGAGCCATTATCAAGTGGTGGACGCGGCCAGCATTCCGGACGGCGGCCTTTTCGCATCCCAATGGATCGGCCACTTCCATTACGTGATTCCCGTCGCGCTCGGAGAGAAGTACACCGTAAAACTCCATTTTCGCGAATCCTATTTCGGCGGCCAGGACGGCGGCGGCGGTGTAATCGGCAGCCGCGTTTTCGACGTGTGGTGCAACGGAAGCGTGATTTTGAAGCATTTCGATATCATGCAAGAGGCTGGCGCGGCTCCCCTCACAAAGACTTTTCTGCACGTCGAGCCCACCGGCCAGGGCAAAATCGAGCTCTACTTCGTCCCCGACGTCAACTACCCTTCGCTCAACGCCATCGAGGTCATCTCCGAATAAGTAGCGCTAGCATCCCACCAAGGATGCTAGTCCCGAGCGCAGCCGAGGGGAACCCCTAACGAGTGCGGACTTCTTCGCGTGGCTCCAGCGCTTCAACTGGTTTTCGCGTTTCCGTGCGGAGGCAAGCGTCGGGTGTGATTCGATCCAAACCAGCTCGACCGGTAAACGCCGCGCGGTCCAGTCCGCGCCACGACCGGCATTGTGCTCTTGCAAGCGATGCTGCGGATCGTCGCTGACGCCGACATAGAAAGA
>Ga0187867_10002213_pt1 | contig 16293 bp, 14 predicted proteins | sample June2016WEW_13_1_FD_132976 | JGI IMG/M metagenome (GOLD analysis project Ga0187867, IMG submission 132976) | Peatland microbial communities from SPRUCE experiment site at the Marcell Experimental Forest, Minnesota, USA - June2016WEW_13_10 | ecosystem: Environmental > Terrestrial > Soil >...
CAAACACGAAGGTAAAAATGAGGATCGCGAGAACGAAATTTGAAAGCGGTCCTGCAAATACAATGGCCAGCCGCTTTATTACCTTCTGCTCGGAAAAAGAATTTGCCTTCTCGTGCTGGGGCAGCTCTTCCTCCGAATCCTCTCCAAGCATCTTTACATAGCCGCCGAGAGGTATCAGCGATAGGCGGTATTCGGTTCCTCCACGGGTAATTCCGAATATTTTCGGCCCAAACCCCAGTGAAAAACGAAGTACGGTCACCCCGACGCGTTTGGCCACCAGGAAATGCCCGAGTTCGTGCACGAAAATCAAAATTCCAAGTACTATTGTGGTTGAGAGTATAATAGTCAGCAATAAAAGTTCCTCACTTCAAAGAGAGATTTATTTGTCCAAATATAATTCTCAATTCCAAATTCACCCCTCCGTTTTCAGCCCTCGGGCGATAATAATTTTTGAGGCCTCTTCACGCGCCCATGCATCTGCCTGAAGGATCGCCTCAAGGTCCGGCTTTGCGCAGGGATTGTGAGAATTCATTACTTGCTCGATCACACGGGGTATATCGTAAAAAGCGATCGTTTTCTCAAGGAAAGCGTGAACCGCAATTTCGTTTGCGGCATTGAGGACGGCCGGCATCGTAGACCCTTTGCGGCATGCATCGAAGGCGAGACGCAGGCAGGGGAATTTTTCTTCATCCGGGGGATAGAAGGAAAGTTTCTGAAGCCGGAAAAGATCGAGCCTCGGGATCGCTATGGGGAGACGCTCGGGATAAGCCAGGGCATATGCTATCGGGGTTTTCATGTCAGGAATCCCCATCTGCGCTATGACCGAGCCGTCAACGTATTCCACCATAGAGTGAATGATGCTTTCGGGGTGGATATGTACTGATATGCGCTCGACCGGCACTCCGAACAGCCAGTGGGCTTCGATTACCTCGAGTCCTTTGTTCATGAGGGTTGCGGAATCAATTGTGATCTTGCGCCCCATGGACCAATTGGGATGACGGAGGGCCTCTTCCGGAGTGACTGCTTCCAGCTCGCTTCTTGGTTTATTAAAAAAAGGGCCTCCCGAAGCTGTGAGGAGTATCCGTTCGAGAGCTTCCCTGTGGTTTCCCTGCAAGGCTTGAAAAATAGCGCTGTGTTCGCTGTCCACGGGGAGAATTTTGATGTTATTCCTGGCTGCAGCGTCTATTACGATCTGTCCCGCAGCTACCAGGGTCTCCTTGTTTGCAAGCGCGATGTTCTTTCCAGCCTCAATTGCGAAGAGGGTAGGCAAAAGACCGGCAGCCCCGACCATCGCGGATACGAGCATGTCTGCTTCGGGGAAGGCGGCCACCCTGCAGTACCCATCGGGGCCATAGAGGATTTCGGGATGACAGTTCGCCTGCTGGCCGAGAAGATTTTCGAGGCTAAAGGCGGCCTGTGTGTCCATAACTGAAACAAGCCGCGGAGAGAACTCCAGTATCTGATCGCGAAGAAGCGCGGCATTGGAACCCGCTCCAAGGGCTACCACCTCGAAGCGCTCCGGAAACTGGCGGATTACTTCCAGCGTGCTTCTTCCTATCGAACCGGTGCTGCCAAGTATGGATATTTTCTTTTTGGTCATGTTCCAGCCGTATCAGAACCCAATAGCGTCCAATTGTAAAAGAGCCCACATAACAGGGAAAGAGAAAATCAGGGAGTCCAACCTGTCCAAAATACCTCCGTGACCCGGAAGGAGTGCGCTCGAATCCTTCTTGCCGCAGTTTCGCTTCAGCATGGACTCGATCAGGTCCCCGATCTGTCCGGTAACGGCAACTGCGAGGCTAAATAAGAGCAGTGTGGCGAAGGGCACATTCCTCAAGAAGATAAAGCCCACGGCCGACCCGGCAACGACACTCGAAAAAAGCCCACCTATAGCGCCTTCGATAGTCTTCTTAGGACTGACGACTTGATAGAGCTTGCGGCGGCCAATACGCGATCCGATGTGGTAGGCGCCGGCATCTCCAGCAACGGTAACCGCCATTACGAACAAAATCCAGAATCTCCCCTGTGGCGCTGCCCCGATAAGGAGAACAAACGACATGAAATAGGGTAGATACAGCCATGCGAAAGAGAGCAGGCCAACTTGCCCTATTTGATCGCGATCAAGGGGAGAGGAGAGCATCATAAGGGAAAGTGCGGCGAAAAACGAGATAAAAAGGGTAAAATTAAGGCCGGCGATTCCCCAGAGGTAAGTTCCAAGAGGCATGAGGAGTCCAGCGGCAAAAGATAAAATCAGCCACCTGCCTGGAAGAGGAGCTTGGAAAAGAAAACCGTGTATCTCCCACAGACCGAGCGCGGTAGCGAAGCTGACAAGAAGGTACCAGCTCCAGGGGGGAGCTGCGGTTACACATACGAGAACCGGCAACCCGACTAATGTGCCGGTAACCCATCTTTGGATATGAGGACGTTGTTTCTGGGAATCAGACATGAAATTTCAGTTAGTCATCTCTTGGAGTTCGTGAAGGGCCATGGGGAGGGCCGTTGCTTATCGTCCGCTCGAACCTGAGAGCGCAATATCTATTCTCTTTGCGTCATTCTCAATTAATGAGCCCTGGCGTTCCCTCACCTGTTCGCCGGTGCGTCCGAATCGTCGCTCTCTGCTCTGAAATTCCTTCAGGGCTTCAATGAAATCGGCCTTTCCGAAATCAGGCCACAGAATCTCCGTGAAATAAAGCTCCGCATAAGCGATTTGCCAGAGCAGGAAGTTGCTAACCCTTATTTCACCACCCGTCCTGATGACAAAATCGGGGTCGGGATGCCCGGCAGTATAGAGGTAGCGCGAAAAGAGATCAGGGGAGAGTTGGCCTGCGCCGTAGCCGCCATTGATTACATCGGCCAGAAAAAGTTTGGCAGCCCGGGTGATTTCTTGCCTGCCCCCGTAGTTGAGAGCCAGACTCAGGATTAGTTTGTCAAAATTGGAGGTCTTATCCTCAGCGATGCGAAGTTGCTCCATGACAGATGAGGGTATGCCGTCATCATCGCCGATATGCCGGAACCGTACCTGTTTTTCGATAAGTTCGGGGATCTGAGATTTTAGATATTTTTCGAGCAACCCCCAAAGCGCTTTTACTTCTCTTTGAGGCCGGTTCCAGTTTTCTTTTGAGAAGGCGTAGAGGGTCAGGTAGCCGATACCCAATTCTCGGCAACAGGCCACGGTGGAGCGCACAGCGTCTGCGCCCTTTTTATGTCCGAAAATTCGACTCCTCAGTTTTTGCCTGGCCCACCTGCCGTTGCCATCCATAATGATGGCCACATGCCGAGGAAGGCGCTCCAAATCGAGTTCCATCTAGGTTTCCAGGATTTCCTTTTCCTTCGCGCCGTATACGGCATCGATTTTCTTGATGTAGTCGTCCGTAATCTTCTGAATTTCTTCCTGAGCTCGAAACTGTTCGTCCTCAGAGACCTTTTTGTCTTTTTTCAGATCTTTTATCTTTTCAATTATGTCACGTCTGATATTCCTGACAGAGACTTTTGATTCCTCGGCTTTTTTCTTCACCACTTTTACGAGATCTCGGCGGCGTTCGGCGGTAAGTGGCGGAATACTGATGCGTATCCCCTTGCCGTCGTTCATCGGGGTAAGTCCGAGCTCGGATTTCATTATGGCTTTTTCTATTTCGCCAACCACCGAGGTATCCCAGGGTTGAATCACTATCGTGCGAGGATCGGGTATGGTAAGGGTGGCAAGTTGGCCGAGGGGGGTCGCAGTTCCGTAGTAGTCGACCCTGGTCCCATCAACCAGCGAAATGGATGCTCTTCCCGTGCGAAGCCTTTTGTACTCGGTTTCCAACGTTTCTACTGCCTTGTTCATACGGTCGCGAAGATCACGATAAATGTCATCAAGCATAACAGATTTCCTCCACCACAGTCCCGATCGATTTGCCCAGAACAGCCTTCCTGATGTTGCCCTTTATCTTGAGATTAAAGACAATGATGCGCATTTTCTGCTCCCTCGCCAGGGATACGGCCGTGGCGTCCATCACCTTGAGGTTCCGGTTGAGGACTTCGGTAAAGCTGATCCGGTCGTAGCGCGAGGCGAGAGGATTTTCCACAGGATCGGATTCATAGACACCGTCAACTTTGGTGGCCTTCATCAGGACTTCGGCCCCGATTTCGCTCGCCCGAAGCGCTGCGGTAGTATCAGTCGTAAAGTATGGAAGCCCAGTGCCGGCAGCGAAAATCACAATTCGCCCCTTTTCCAGATGCCGGATAGCTTTGCGCCGAATGTAGGGCTCGGCAACCTCTTTCATATCGATCGCCGATTGAACCCTGGTGGCTATCCCGAATTTCTCTAGGGCATCCTGCATAGCAAGGGCGTTCATTACGGTTGCAAGCATGCCCATGTAATCTGCAGTGGAACGGTCCATTCCGCCCGATGCGGCGTAAACCCCGCGAAAGATGTTCCCGCCTCCTATGACGAGAGCAACCTGTGTTCCCAGGTGGTGTACTTCCGAGATCTGTTCGGCAATTTCGCGCAAAACTGTGGTATCTATCCCGTAGGGTTCAGCTCCCATTAGCGCTTCGCCGCTCAGCTTGAGCAGTATTCTGCCGTAAACGGGCTTTTCACTTTCGCTCATCAGGGCTAACTCCAATTCTGATTCGGCAATTCAGCCCCGTGTGGCTATTCACCAAGCTGATACCTGCAAAACCTGCGGACCTGGATTTTTTCACCGATTTTGGCGATCAGCTCATTCAAATAATCCTCGATGGTCTTGTCGGGATCTCGAATATACTTTTGCTGCATCAGCAAGTTTTCTTCGTAGAATTTCCTCATTTTCCCGTCAACCATTTTTTCGAGAATATTCTGAGGCTTTCCGGATTCCTGGGCTTGTGCCAGGTAAATAGCACGTTCACGCTCAACGATATCCTGCGGGATGTCTTCGGGATTAACCCCGAGAGGGTTTGCCGCCGCTATCTGGAGGGCAACATTGCGCACGAATTCGCTGAAATCTTCGCTCTTGGCAGCAAAGTCGGTCTCACAGTTTACCTCGACCAAAACGCCGATCTTGCCGCCGCTGTGGATATAAGCATGAACCAACCCATCGGCGGCCTCCCGGCCTGCGCGCTTCATTGCCTTGGCAAGGCCTTTTTGGCGCAGCAGGTCAACTGCTTTCTCCATGTCGCCGCTGGAGTCCTGGAGTGCCTTTTTGCAATCCATCATACCAACGTTGGTTCTATCTCTAAGTTCCTTTACCATTCCTGATGTAATTTCCAATTTCTTCCTCCCGTAAAGCAACGCAATCTATTTTCAGGTAAAGATTCTAACGATTTTGTGATGGAACTTCAGTCCCAGGCATCCCGCAAACGGGGCAGCGCCTGGCTGTGCGGGACCCAGTATATGAATAAAAAAGAGCTTCGGACCGGTTTTGGGTGCGAAGCTCTTTGTTTGTTTACTCTTCCTCTTGCTCGGTCTGCACAGGATTTATAATCTCTACGACCGGACCTTTTTCCTCCTGTCCGAGAATCTGTCCAGCGGGGACTTCTTCGAGTTCGCTCCCTTTATCCACGGTGGCCTGCTGGATCTCGGAGAGTTTGTCGCGCCCCTCTAGGCAGGCGTCGGCGACCTTTGAAGTAACCAGCCTGATTGCCCGGATAGCATCGTCATTACCTGGAATGGGATAGTCGATCACATCAGGATCGCAGTTTGTATCCACAATGGCTACAACAGGAATACCGAGCCTGTTTGCTTCCATGACGGCTATGTTTTCACGCTCGGTGTCCACCACGAAGATAGCGCCCGGGAGCCGGTTCATCTTTTTGATGCCGCCCAGATTCTTCTCGAGTTTTTCACGCTCGCGCTGAAGCCCGAGGATTTCCTTTTTAGGAAACCGGTTGATGCTTCCGTCTTCGACCATTGAGTCCAGTTCTTTTAGTCGATCGATTCTAATCTTCATGGTTTTGAAGTTTGTGAGCATTCCGCCGAGCCATCGGTGGTTTACAAAGAACATGCTGCAACGGTCGGTTTCTTCCTGGATGGTGTCGCGGGCTTGCTGCTTGGTGCCGACGAAAAGAACGCTTTCGCCTGCGGCTACAGTATCGACCAGGAATTGATAGGCGGTGTTGAAAAGCCTGACGGTGCGCTGGAGATCTATGATATAAATCCCGTTGCGTGCACCGAAGATGAAAGGCTTCATTTTGGGGTTCCACCGGCGTGTCTGGTGGCCGAAATGGACCCCGGCTTCGAGCAACTGTTTCATTCCGACAACTGCCATAGTACATCTCCTTCTGGTTTTGCCTCCGCCCCTTTGCATCCGGCCACTTCAATAAGGGGCTCGGACACCAAAAGTTAAAGGGGAGTGCGAATTTTATTAAACAGAATTTACTAACATGTTCCAATCGGTCGAGCAACCGAAAAACGATTCACAATCGCCGCCCGAGGTTTAAAATTAAGAATTAGATACTCAAAATGAAGTTGAGAGAGCACCACTGGTGAACGGAATTCTCACATGAAATGGAAAATAGCGACATTCAACGTGAATGGCGTGCGGTCACGCGAGCATGTTCTCATGTCCTGGATAGAGAGTAACAGGCCCGATGTCCTGTGTCTTCAGGAAATAAAGTGCCAGGATTCGGAGTTCCCTGTCGATTCCCTGCGCGACGTCGGATATGAGGCAAGCGTTTGTGGACAGAAATCCTTTCACGGAGTTGCAATTCTAAGCCTGTGCAAACCTGAGGAGGTGAGGCGTGGATTCGGCGATGCAGTGCCGGATACGGAAGCCAGGCTGATTGCGGCAAAAATCGACGGTATCTGGATTTTCAATACCTACGTGCCACAGGGCAGAAGCCCGGAGCACCCAGCCTTTCAGATAAAACTCGATTTTTTCGCAAGGCTAAAACGCCTTTTCCAACTCGAATTCACACCGTCCGATCCTGTTATCTGGACAGGTGACATCAACGTGGCGCCCGAGGAAATGGACGTGTTTTCGCCGAGAAGAATGGACGGGAAAATCGGCTTCCACCCTCTTGAGAGGCAGGCCCTGGCGGAAGTGGCTTCCTGGGGATTTATCGACCTGTTTCGAAAGCACCATCCGGATGTTCGGCAGTTCACTTTCTGGGATTACCGCCTGCCTGAGAGTTTTCACAGGAACCTGGGTTGGAGGCTCGATCACATAAGGGCTACCGAACCCATCTCAAGCGCCTCTATTGACTGCCAGGTGGACGACACTCCTCGCGGCCAACCCAACCCCAGCGATCATACCCCTGTTTGGGCTGAAATCGAGCTGAGGAACTTCAGGTAAGTTCACTCGCCGGCAAAATTAGCGTCAGGGCTGCTCAGTCTGCCTGCGAAAACAATTCGGCCACATCCTGAAGGTTGCTTATCGCAACAGCCTTCTGCCTGAGCTTCTTTGTGCCGGGTACTTGCTGTAAGTACCAGCACAGGTGTTTGCGCATCTGGATTATTCCACGCTCGCCTTTCGAATCTGTTGCAAGCCTTGCGTGTTCCAAAGCCGTCCTGAAAATATCCTGGCTGGTCGGTTTTCCATTTCCATTACCTGCGAGGGCTGTTCTTAACTGCTGAAAAATCCAGGGGTTTCCTCGTGCTCCCCTTGCTAGTCCCAGCCCGTCAGCACCGGTCTCGCGGAGTAGTTCCAAACCCTGTGCCGCAGTGCCCACTCCTCCGTTAGCAAGAACAGTACCTCTGAAACACCGGCGAACGGCCCGGGTCGTTTCGATGTCGTTAGGCCCTGAGAAGCCCTGTGCATACGATCTGCCGTGGACCATTATGGCCTTGATGTCGAGGTCACCGACATAATCGAGAAAGCTGAGGAGATCAACTTCATTGACCCTGGTCCTCGTTTTTATGGACACAGGCAGGTGGGTATTCTCGATAACGCTCAGGATTACTTCTTTTGCAAGCGGAAGATTTGTCATTAGAGCCGCACCGGCGCCGCGTTTGAATACCTTCGGAATGGGGCAGCCGAAATTGATATCGATTCCGTCAGGCTTGATCTCGCGGCTTACCAGCAGCGCGGCGGCTGCGAAATGTTCGGGGTTATTTCCGAAAAGCTGCACAACATAAGGGCGCTCCGATTCATCGAAACGAACAACCCGCAGAGAAGCCTCCGGCTGGTACGCGAGGCCAGTGCAACTGGTGAGTTCACTATAGACTACGTCAGCTCCAAGGCCTTTGCATATCCGGCGAAATGGGCTGTCGGTTATTCCGGAAAGAGGCGCCAGGGCAAAAATAGGCTTTTTCTGCAATGTCCAAAAGTTATCCATATGCTCAGTATAATTTGTGAGTCTGAAATGGCAAGCAAGTGTTGGAGCCGCCAGGTCTGATTGCAATGTTGCGCTGGGAAAACGCTGGAACATCCGTTCCACGAAACATCCAAACAAACGCTGTATCAAATTTCTTCGCTGAATGAAAGAATAGCGGCGAATGGTTCTTCGATCAATGAGAGGTATGAATCATGTAGCCAAGTGGGATGAAGGTGCTGGAATTAAAGGAGCGAGTTGCACTTTATGGAATGTAGTGTCTTCACCTTTTTCCGGGAACTGTCTAATCAGCTCAAAAAGGGTGCCTTCAAACTGATCGAGGATGCCGAAAAAACTGGAACAGAATCCACGGCGCTGATAAGATTACAAAGTTGTTGAACGCTGCGGTGTTCAATAATGGCTAAGCGGTACTGGACAATCAACCGCTAGTCGTGCAAAAGTTGGCCGCCTGACCAGCCCATGCCGACCGCCTCATACACCACTCCAGGCCATAGCTCTTGTTGAGAGGACTGTGTTGAGTTTTATAAAGCACAAAACAGTAGCCTTCGTACTCCTCTTTTGCCTGGCCACAACTAACGCTTGGGCCGATGAACAATCCGTCAAGCTGGCGGATATGGATGTGACCGTCTGGTCGCAAAGTTTCAGCGCGTCGGTTAAGCGGCCGATCATCATCTTTTCGCACGGCTTTCATGGCTGCGCTACGCAATCGAGATTTTTGATGGAAGCCTTTGCCGGAGCCGGGTATCTGGTCTTTGCACCCAATCACCGCGATGCAACCTGTGGTGGTGGCAAAGCCAAATCGAGTGATCGTCCCGAGGTGCCGTTTGGGAAGATTGGGGTCTGGAACCAGGACAGCTTTCGAGATCGCGCGGATGATATTGGCAACCTGATCGCAGCCATAAAGACGGATGAACGTTTTCGTGACCTGATCGATTGGGAGCATTTCGGTCTCGCCGGGTATTCGCTGGGTGGTTATACGGTCCTGGGGCTTGGCGGTGCCTGGCCCAGTTGGAAACTTCCAGGTATCAAGGCCATTCTTGCGGTGTCGCCCTTTGCCCAACCCTTTGTTCAGCATAAAACGCTGACGGACCTGAGCGCGCCTGTGATGTATCAGGGCGGTACGCTCGATTTCGGCATTACGCCCTGGCTGCAAAAATCACAGGGCGCTTATGACCAGTCGACCCAATCCAAGTATTATGTTGAATTTCGAAATGCCGGACATTCTGCCTGGACCGACTTGGCCAGAGGGAATCGCGATAGTATAATCGTTTACAGCCTTGCCTTTATGAACCACTACGTCAAAGGCGAACCGGCTGAACCAGTGCTGACACAAACCTTATCCGACGTCTCTGCCCTTCGTTATGTATCGGAGTTAGGAAACAGCCGATAAGGTTTCCGGAGCAGATCGTGTTAAAACGCAATTAGGTCTGCTCTTTCGCGCGGGGTGTCCCCCGGGATTGCTAATCCGTTAAAACTAATACCAATTTCGACTAAGAATGGATTTATCCCTGCCTGATGCCACCCAAGGTATGGCTAATTGTTGAGGATGATATTAATTTCTAAAATGATATAATTAACTATGGTTGCACACCGAGAAAACCCTATCGTAGCGAAACTGGAGGTCAACATTGGAAAAGGACACTTTTAAGACCGGTAGTTTACAGTTCCTCCCGGATCTGCAAACCAAACAACCCCCGGGTTTTCCTCCGCTGCACCTTTTGGCTCTCGACGGCGGATTGATCGAGATCTTGTTTAATACATCGAGGTTGAGGTGGTTTCAGTTATTGGGGATGATGCGCTATGCTTCAGGTTTCTTTGGGTCATTCTGGACTGCTTTGCAATATTTCTCCAATGTTGAGAAAAAGAAGTGTGCGGCCGGCGGTTCTCCATGCGTGACCGCTTTTGATTTTATGGAACTTCTTCTTTTCGAAATGGAACTTGTCGCCAAAGGCACCATGGCCGACTTGTCGGCTATGAGTAAATACCATACCCGCGAAATGTCGGAAGCGCTGGCCGCGGTCAGAAACACTCTGTTTGAGAAAAGCGATGGGGATTTGGTGCATTACTCCGAAAGACAGCTCAGGCTGATGGATACCGTGGTAAATGTCTACCCGGAGGCCGTTCGGGAAATAGCATCAGAGTTTGGATTTCATCTTGATAACGGCGGATATGTCAAGATCGCTGAAACGGACCGGTTCGAACTATACCAAGTACTTCCGACTGATAAGAACACCGAGGTGCGTGAAAACGGAAAGCCGGTTATGATTATTCCTCCGTATGTTCTGGGGGCAAACATATTGGCCTTTCTGCCCGGTGAGAACAGAAGCTATGTTCACGCATTCGCGAATCAAGGAATCCCGACCTACATCCGTTTAGTCAAAAACATAGACATAAACCCGGGCGTACAGATAATGAGAGGTGAAGATGATGTTCTTGACACGCGTTACTTCTCTGAAAAGCTCGTGGCCAGGCACGGCAGGCCGGTAACCCTGAACGGGTATTGCCAGGGGGGATTCATGGCTGTGCTTGGCGTCTTGTCAGGAGAGCTCGACGGCTTGGTTGACGCCCTCATAACCTGTGTAGCGCCATTGGATGGTTCGCGCAGTAAGGGGCTTGTCGAATACATCGAGCATTTGCCGCCTCATTTCAGGGACCTGGGTTATGCACTCAAGACTCTGCCGAATGGAAACATGGTTGTTGACGGAAAACTGATGAGCTGGGTCTATAAACTTAAGAGTATCGAAAAAGAGTCCCCCATGTCCACCTTTTACCGCGATATAATGATGTTTGATGCCGATGCGAAAATAACACCGAAGATCAATAAGGTTGCAGCGGCTATGACTCATTGGCTGACCTATGATATTACCGATATCCCGGTCGAGATCACCAGGCTGAGCTTCGATTCCTACACAAAACCCGTTGCTGCGGATGGTACCTTGCCGGTCAGGCTGTTCGGGCGCAGTCTCAATTTCAAGCGGATCAAGGAAAAAGGCACCAAGTGGCTTCTCTGTATCGCCGAAAAAGACGAACTTGTGGATGAAAGCGCAGCCTTGGCACCGTTAGACTATGTAGATGCCGAAGTAACGAAGTTCCCAAAAGGACATACGGCAATTGCGGTCACATGGTCCTCGCCTGCTTCCGCATGCGCAGTTCAGATGAATTACCCTAAAGCGCCCGGCGCGACCGCTATTTCTCGTGGCCCGGTGCGTTTCCAACTGGACCTGGAAGAAGCCGAATTACCGGGAACGGCTGATACAAAGCCCCGGGTGCCGAGCGTTTCGCCAGTCGAGAATTGAAAACAGATGATTATCGGGCATTCTGGACAGGATAATCTGCTTGCTGCCAGGCCTTTATACCGCCGGGGTCCCGCCAGACATTGGCATAACCAAGCAAAGAAGTACCCCGAATAAAACGAAATACTGAGACCTTTCGAAAACCTCTGGCTTAAAGCCGGACAGAACATCGTGGGTTTTGGGCCTCTAAACCAGCCTGATCTCAGGGTTCGGGCTACTGTCTACCTTGCCGATCACACAGGCAGAATTCACTCCGCCGCCTCTTAGTTCTCCCAGAAGGGTTTGCGCCCGGGATGCAGGAACGGAAAGCAGCAGGCCGCCAGAGGTCTGAGGATCGAAAAGCAATTGCTGCTGTTCTTGGGATAGCCGGGTAGACAGACGAAGAAAATTCTCGACGAGTTCTCGATTTGGCTTGTTGCTGCCCGTAGTCTCGCCCTTGCGGTACATATCCATGGCGTTTGGATAGAAGGGCAGGGCGCTGAACTCGATGGTGATTGCGACAGAGCTTGCACGGGCCATTTCCAGGGCATGTCCGAGGATTCCGAAACCCGTTATGTCGGTACAGGAATGTATCTCCGATTTGAGGGCTATCTCCAGGGCGGTGCTGTTCAATGCCGCAACGTGTGGTAAAACCTGCTCCAGTTCATCCCACGGAAGCTTTCCGGATCTACAGGCGTTAAAAAGGACACCCGTTCCGAGCGGCTTTGTGAGAATAAGCAGGTCACCCGGTTTGGCGCCGCCGTTGGTGAGTATACCTTTCGGCGAGACAATACCTGTTACGGCCAAGCCGTATTTGGGCTCATCGTCTTCGACGGAATGCCCACCCGCAAGCGATGCCCCCGCCTCGGCAACTTTCTCAAAGCCACCTTCGAGGATGGCTTTTAGTATCTCCATGCTGAGCTTTTTCGAAGGAAACATGATGAGATTCAACGCGGTTATGGGACGGCCGCCCATTGCATAGATGTCCGAAAGTGAGTTGGCTGCGGCAATGCGGCCGAACCAGATGGGATCGTCAACCGGAGGAGTTATGAAATCCACCGTGGATATGACGGCCAGTTCGTCGGATAGACGATAAACCGCTGCATCATCAGACGTGTCGAAGCCGACAAGTAGATTAGGATCCGATGAAGCCGGCAGGTCTTTGAGCGCCTCCAACAAAACTGCTGGAGCTATTTTAGCCGCTCACCCGCATGTCCTGGCAAGGCTTGTGAGCGTGTTCCTTTTCCCAAAATGGAACATTGAAGCCACCTTAGCAAAATATCACGATTGGTTCTTTCGAGAGAATATCCACTGGCACATAATAATGGCAAATGGGCGACTACTCAAGAACCTGTTAGAAATAATATTGAATTGCGTCTATTCCACAAATAGAAACTATCTATATCTGGTGTAAGAGCGCAAAAAAACCGGAACGCATCTGAATTCCGCCAGGAAAGCCCGTGCACATTATGCGGTGAAATGGCGCCAGCTTATGACAGGGAAGTCTCGATGCTTCAGTTGCTCTCGTGAAATAGCTTGTCGCAGCATTTTCAGGGCCTCAAGGTTGCGGCAAACGAATTGCGCCGGACAGGCCGACGCCGGCTTGGCTGCACTGCGCGGAGCAGATTGGCGAAGGTATCGGCACGGTCATTGACCCTTCTATTGATATTGTTTGCACACGTTATGGTTTTTGTGCGATTCACAGAGCGAAGGGAGAGGCAAGTATGAGTAAAATACCTCAAAACTATTTGCCTGGAAGAAAATACTGGCCGGAATACCTCAATCCGAAGGAATTTTCAAGCACCCCTGATAAATTGAACCTGGCCGACTTTCTGCTTGACCGCCATGTCAGGGAGGGCAGGGGAGACAACGCTGCGATTAAATTTATGGATCGGGCGATCACTTACGCCCGGTTGCAGAGAATGGTCAATCAGTTCGGCAATGCTCTCAAGGAAGCTGGAGTTGAGTCTCAGGACCGGGTGGGTATTCGCCTTGTCAACTCCCCCTCGTCCCTGGTCACGATCTTTGCCATTGAAAAAATCGGGGCCATTCCTGTTCCGACTTCACCTTTGTGGTCTCGCGAAGAGATCGCATTTGTGGTGAACGATGCCGAAATGCGATATTTCGTCGTGAATGAGCCGTTGATGGAGCAGGTCGAAGCTGCAAAGCCAAGATTTCAGCACGGGACCGGAGTTATCGTAATCGGGGGCGCTGCTGAGGAGGTCAAGGCCGCCGGCCATCTGGTCTATGAAGAAATGCTCGCGAAAGGGTCACCCGATCTTGAAGCCACAATGCTTGACGGCTTCGATATCGGCGTAATTCTTTACACGTCCGGAACAACTGGAATGCCCAAGGGCTGCGTACATTTCGTTCGTCCCGCGGTAATTGAGACTCGGATCGTCAATAGACACGTATATCAGCTCAAACCTGGAGACGTGCTGGGAGGTTCGGCGCCCGTATCCTTTGCGGCCGGCTTCGGTACTTTCAGTCTCATCCCTTTCGAGGGTGGAGCAGCCATCTCGCTGATCCCGAAATTTGCCCCTGCTGACATGATGGAACTCATCGGCAAGCACAAGATAACGGTCCTGACCGGGCTCCCGACTGCATATCGTACCCTTATGAAGTTCCCCGGATTCAAAAGCTATAATATCAGTTCGGTCAGGCTCTATACTTCGGGTGGCGACTCCCTCGGCGCGGCAACACTCGCGGGCTGGGCCGAACTTACCGGTAAGCCCATATGGGAAGGACTCGGAGGGACAGAAATGCTGCATTTGGTAACTTCCAACACTTTGAATTCCGAGCCCGTACCCAACTCCATCGGAAAAGCTCTTCCAGGGGTAGAGGTTCGAGTGGTGGATGCCGCCTCCAAGGAGTGCAAACCCGGCGTCGTGGGCAGTATGATAATCAAAGGCCCTTCGGGCACCCTTTACTGGAAGCCTTACGAAAACAATAAGACGCTGCTCAAGTCGCAGAAATCGAGCGTGGTTGACGGCTGGAACCGAATGGGCGATGCCGTTCACATGGCTGCGGACGGTAATATCTTCTTCGTCTCTCGCGAAGACGATATGATCAAGAGCTCCGGCTACCGGATCGCACCCGCTGAGATCGAGGAAGCGATGGCATGGCATACGGCGATAGCGGATGTAGGCATAGTCGGTATCCAAGATCCTGAAAAAGGGCAGATTGTAAAGGCAGTGGTTGAGCTGAAACCTGGGTTTACCGGTTCGGATCAGTTGAGCGATGAAATCATCAATTTCCTGAGGGACCATATGGCAGTCTACAAGCTCCCCAAGGTTATTCAATATATGGACAAGCTGCCCAGGACTCCAACCGGTAAACTATTGCGCCGTTTACTGAGGTAGTTTTAGTGATTTGACGCATCTCCTCCTGATACTCCTGCGGTCATGTGAAAGCCTATCCTTAATTCGAAGCGCCCTGTCCTTTTTTCTCGTGATCGGAAGGTGTTTCGAACAGCCTTTAATCCCTGGAAGCGCTGATTATGTTAGAGTATAATCGAAGTCGCGCCGTTTTTACTTCGCGGGCTTGAGGTTGAGATCTTTCCGGACAGGCATAACATTAAATGGAAAATCGCAGATGTGGGCGTGAATGCCTTAACGTTATCGGTGCTATTATCCTGTTGGTCGGTTTAGGGAGCGCGCTTCTGATTCATCTTACGGCTAGAGAAGATTCGAGCAGCGACCTTGGTTACCAGGATGGGTATCCGGTCATGCCTGACGATTCCAAACAGTACTTACGGGGCTTGGCACTCTACGGTGGAACTGCGAATGTTCTTGCCGATGAGTTCAGGCGATGGTTAGCCGGGTTATGGCACGATGGATCGCTCGCATTCCCTGTGCTCTGCATCGCTATTCTCGTGTCATCCAGGGTCTTCTACGTTGCCAATTGCTTGCCGTCGCGTTACAAATCCGATGAGCGCGGTGACAATAACCGGGGCAGTAGCGGCTGACTTTTACTACCATACATCGGATCGGGTAGGGTAGGTGATGTAATGAAAGTTTCCGGTTCGTGTATAAAACCCCGGGGGCGTATTATTTCAGTTCTTTTTCCTTTTCGGCTATCCTCCTGTTGGCCTTCTCGATATCAAGCTCTCTTCCGATATAGATCGAACGAACCTTGCCTCTGATCTTCCGGTAGATCCGGTAATAGCCATCTTTGGAGCGCTGCACATTCCACCCGGCTATCTTTTTTGCAGAAATCTCCCCGCTGGGGTTTTGTATAACTTCTGGGCCAGTACGGGGACCGGACTCCTGTCTAACCCACATGGCCATCTGGGAAGGCCCCTGTTTAGCCCCCGCTCCTGGGACTGCAACAATGCTTTGGTGTGGCGATTTGTCCGGAGCAATCCTGACTGACTTTTCCATGAGCCTTTTGATCAGCTTTTTTAAAGAAGCTTCCTTTTCTCTCAGGGTTGCATGCTTTTCCTGTAGAGAAGCGTTTTGGGCCCTCTGGTTGTCTAACTCATGTACAACCATACTGAGATTCGCACTTGACACACCCAACTCGGTTTGAACCTTGTCCAGGTTTTCCTTGAGACTGTTCACCTGACTTTGCAGGTCATCATTGCGGGCCGTGAGTCCAGCAGCATTTTCTTCGAGATGCTTAACATTCCACAAGGCCCTGTCCCTTTCCTCGGACGCGTTGCGCAGCTCCTGTATAACCGTGTCTAACTGGTTATCGGCATGACTTTCCGAAAAATCCATGCTGGCCCGCTTTGTCTCGCGGTCTTCCTGAACGGAGCCGCCTCTTTGGTTGCTCTCATTGCATTCCG
>Ga0187867_10002217_pt1 | contig 16287 bp, 14 predicted proteins | sample June2016WEW_13_1_FD_132976 | JGI IMG/M metagenome (GOLD analysis project Ga0187867, IMG submission 132976) | Peatland microbial communities from SPRUCE experiment site at the Marcell Experimental Forest, Minnesota, USA - June2016WEW_13_10 | ecosystem: Environmental > Terrestrial > Soil >...
GCCACCGGGGTCACCACCACGACATGGACGAGCGGCGTCTTGGCAACAGGCAACGACTACTTCAAGGTCGCGGCCTACGTGGGCACCAAGTGGGCGAGCGCTGAGTCGGCCGCCACCGGCGAGAGCACGATCAGTGGCTCCGGCTGTACCCAGCCGTGAAAGCCCAGAGTGAGCCGCCGCGCTCGAAGCCCGGTGTAATGCCCAGCTGGCTTCCCAGGCTCATCTGCGGTGAGCGGCCCGGGGTCCCTGACGCCAGGTCGCGTACGTGACGGCTGTGGAACCCTTCCAGCTCGGGCGCACCGCCAGATCTCCGCCCGAGCAATTGCGAACTGACCGTGTCGAAGGTCCCGTCTTTTGTTTCCTGAGAACCACGCCTGGGCGAATGGACCAGGTCAGCCACGAAGTCCGGCTGCGAGGCGGCACGTGGGGCCAGCTGGCGTTGGCGAAATGACCGTCGACAGGCCCTATCATCTGCATGATCGTGCCGAGCTTTGTTGCCGAGACGCTCGCGGTCATGCTTCTCGTCGCGACGCTCGTCTGGGCTGTCGCCCGACCGAGGGGATGGCCGGAGGCCGTGTTCGCCGTCCCGGCCGCCGCTTTGCTCTTAGTGCTGGGAGTGCTGCCGCTGAGCCTGGCCGGCGCCGAAGCTAGGAGCCTCGCACCGACTATTGGCTTTCTAGCTGCCGTCCTCGTACTCGCCGATCTGTGTGATCGCTACGGCCTGTTCGAAGCCGCCGGGACCTGGATGGCTACAGGCTCTCGCGGCAAGCCGGTCGCGCTCCTTGGCCTGGTGTTCGTAGTCGCAAGCGTGGTGACCGCCGTGCTCGGCCTCGACGCGACAGTCTTGCTGCTCACCCCGGTCGTGCTCACGACGGTGGCACGGCTTCGGCTCCGGGCCAAGCCGCACGCCTATGCGTGCACTCATCTCGCGAACTCGGCCTCGCTGCTCCTGCCAGTCTCGAACCTCACCAACCTCTTGGCGTTCCGCGCCAGCGGGCTGAGTTTCGCCCGCTTCGGAGCGATCATGGCATTGCCGTGGTTGGCGGCGATCGCCGTCGAGTGGGTTACGCTGCGGCGCTTCTTCGCCACCGACCTAGTCGGGCGCAGTGAGGTCGAGGTCGCGACGCCGCTTACGATCCCGGTCTTCGTATCCGTAGTAGTGGCGCTAACCCTCTTCGGGTTCTTCGTGGCCTCGCTTTTCCATGTCAACCCCGCGTTCGCAGCGCTCGGTGGCGCCGTAACCCTCGCTGTGCCAGCCCTGGTGCGCCGACGCGCGAAGGTTCGCGACATCGGCCTTTCCCTCGACGTCCCGTTCCTCGCCTTCGTGCTGGCCCTCGGGCTAGTCGTCAAGGCCGTCTCGCTCCACGGGCTGAGCTCACTGGTCGTGCGTATGGTGCCAAGTGGTACATCGCTCGGGTCGCTCCTCCTCGTCGCTGCGGTCGCCGCCGTGCTCGCAAACCTCATCAACAACCTCCCAGCCGTGCTCCTCCTTCTCCCGGCAGCAGCCGCGGCCGGGCCAGGAGTGGTGCTCGCGGTGCTCATCGGCGTCAATGCCGGACCTAACCTCACCTACGTCGGCTCGCTTGCGACCCTGCTGTGGCGGCGTGTGCTGCGACGGCGCTGGGAGGACCTGCCCACCTCGGAGTTCCTCCGTCTAGGTGTTGTGACTGTGCCTCCCGTGCTGCTGGCGTCGACTGTTGCCTTATGGGCATCACTGAGATTGGTGGGATGATTCAACCAGTGAGGGCCGTCGTCTGGTTGGTCGAGGGCACGTGGCAAGGCTGCCTCGACGCCGCCGCCCAGATCCTTCCCCCCGACACGCAGGTCGCCCTCCTCCACGTCACGCCCTCCGACGTCGGCGAGATCACCGAGGCGGCAACCGCCGGACTGCTCGGTCGGGCCTTTCGGACGCACAGACCTACCGGCCATTTCGAGGAGGTCGCGGACGAGGAGGCCTCGGCGATCCTGCAAGCCGCGGCAACTCGGCTCGGACGGGAGAACACGGAGCTTGTTCATCGTCGGGGACGGGTAGAGCGCGAAGTCGTCAGCGCAGCCCAAGGAGTCGACCTATTGGTTGTGGCCCGCGATGGTGATCGCTCGCGTCTCGGTCCTCACAGCTTGGGCCACGCCACTCGCTTCATCGTCGACCACGCGCCGTGTCCCGTGTTGCTGGTGTGGCCGGACGAGGCACCGGGCATCGAGTCGATACCGCCGCCGCCCCCGGGGCACCATCCGCCGCCGCATGGGTCCTACCCTGAGGGGCCGTAACTGGGCAATCTGTGCGGGTTGTATCGCAGCGAAGTCGCTGCCGTCGTGAGCACGGATTCGGGCGCGCGGATCCCGACGAAATATCCGTCTGATCTGTACATGTAGTCGTGACCGCCAACAAGGCGCGTTGGCTGCTACATAACAGGCATTCTGCGTCGGTTCGCTGAGTTTGCGGTTAGTCAACGGATATCGTGCACAACCCGCTGACCCTGCCCGTCGGGGTGCGTGTCGCCGGAGCTACCTGTAATGCTGGTCGTGCGCTTTCTCGACATAGCTCCCGGTCAGCGAGTTTCCTGACGCAAGAGGCTACTTGCGGGCACCCTCAATACGATGAGCAGGCATCGAGCGCCGGCTCGTACTTCGAGTCGAACTCGGGCATTATGCGCGCTATTCGCGCTTCGATCTGCTCGCGTCGCACCTCGTTGTTCACATTGAAGCGGGCGTCGAAGTCCTTGTTCCCGTAGAGCTTCGCAAGCTCGGCTCTCAGGTACTCAGCTCGGGGCCTGAGCTCGTTGCACAAGGCCGAGTCCTCGTCCGGGATCGGTGGATCCACAAAGGGACCGACCTGGCCAGGATCGGGATCGGCCTTGGTCGTCTTCTGGCACGCCTGCTTTTGTGCCCGAACCGCCGCCCTGATCTGGTCCATGCCCGTGTCGAGTTCTCCGATGACGAGCTTCAGCTGTCCGACGTTCCAAGTCAGTTGTTGAATATCCAATCTGAGGTTGTCGGCGGTCGCTTGATCATGCTGAGCGATGGCCTTGGCCAGATCACTCGTGTCGCTGGCAAGCTTCTTCTCGTTGGCCGCCAGCGACGCCGCTTGCTTGTTGCGGACATCGGCCGCCCGGTCGTAGTTCTCGACCAAGTAGTTGTCGGCCTCGCAGTTCACAGCTCCGTTGTCGGGCATCGTGGGGAAGTGCGCCAACTTCGCAAGGGGCGGTCCGCCCGATGTGGGCAAGGTCGTGGTCGTCGTAGAGGTGGTCGTGGTCGTGGTCGTGGACGCCGTAGGCGGGTTGTCGACGATCTGGACGACATTGGACCAGTAGAGGGGTTGCGTCATTGGGCAGTTGGTTTCGTCCACCAAGCAGCTGTCGGCCACCACCACCTGGACGAAGTACGTGTCGCCGACCTGCAACGGGTCGGTGTCGTAGGTCGTCTGGGCATCGGCAAGGTCTGAGTGACCCGGACAGTCACCGGTCCTGTTCTCGTAGAGGACCCAGTAGCAGTAGAGCGGGACGCCTTGGGAAGTCCAGCACCAGCTGTTCGGTGGGCAGCAGCCCATCGTACCGTTACCGCATTCCACCAGAGGGGATGTCGGCGTGAGGCGGCCATCTGTGGCCTGCGTAGTGTCGTAAAGGAACTCCATTGCGTCCTGGCCCGCCATGTTCCAGGTGGCGTGCAACGAGCCGTCCGGGTTGACTGTCACGGTCAGGTTGGGCACCACGTCGGCAGACGCCGGGGAAACGGACAACGAAAGGGTCGAGAGAGCGGCCGCCACCATCGCCAAGAGGGTCGCCACTGTGAGAAGCCTGAAACGCACACCCCGGGGAACGCGCCTGCCGCTAGATGAGGTCTTCTCGTACATGGTCTCCCCTTTCTTCGGGGGCGCCGTTGATAGCTGAGCTCGCGCGAGCTCCCAGAATGGGTATCGACGTATCTTCTCGCATCTATTAGGAGTTTCTGACAGCGCTTCGCCATCGAGCTTGTTTGCCCAGAACTGGGCGATCTGGGCTTCAGCCGGCTACCCGGCTCCTCTGCGGGTGAGGCACTCGTGTTCGGCGATCTGGGCGGCTGGGCTCCGCGCGGCCCTTTCTTCCTCAGATATGGCGGGCACTTATCACGTTGGGGCGTGCTCCTCGACCTGGCTCGGCCACGGGTCGTCGAGAACTCCGAGCTGGATGAACAGGCCGAGCTTGTCGGCACCAATCCATTCACTGACGACGCGGTCGCCCTCGAAGTGCATGATGTCAACCACCCACTCCTCTACCGCCCGCCCCGTCGGAGGTCGTCCCACGTACCCTCCAGTGTCGGTCCCCCGAAATGTGAGCCTGATCACGACCGTGTCGCCGGCCACGATCAGCTCTTCGACATCGAGATGCAAGTCCGGGAACGCGGCGTGGTAGTGGCGGATGGGCTCGACTCTTGCGGAAGGACCTGTCCCGAAGGGATTGACGTAGTTCTCGCCGTAGAGGTCGGCGGCCGCTTCGTAGTTTCGGCCATTCCAGACTTCCCTGACGAAATTCCGCACCTGCGTGTCGCGTTCGGCCGCGTCCATCATGTACCCCCATCGACTCCCCGGTGGGGAAGCCAGAAGAACACTAGGGCCGGGATGAGTCGATAGGGGGTCGGAACGTGGCGATGGGGTCGGCCCTGGTGTCGACCATGCGCTAACAGCCGACACGAGAGCAAAAGGGATCTCGTGGCGGACCGAAGCTCGGCCACCTACCCTGCCTCACCGAGACGTCAACATCCTGACCCAGAACGCTCCATCGAGCGCTCGTCGGCTACACCAGCGACGTTGGTCTTGACGCTCGGAATCGGCCGCGCAAGGCCACACCGCGTGGCCCTCTGGTCGTTCGATAGCATCACCGATCCTCGCATGGCGGGGACCAGGCTGACCGATCGGAGACGTCTTTCGCGGTGGCGGCACAGGTGACTAATGAGCGCGGCTTGCCGCGAAGAGTCCTCTCTTCCGAGTCTTCCAGCTGGACGCGAAGCGGAACGATCCATCCGTCGCGAGTCGAGACCGGCGCCGCCGCCGTCGGCCAAACCTATCCGGGGAGGATGTATCTGGCGAAGCTCTCGGGATCAATGTTGGCGCCGCACACGACAATGCCCACGCTCATCCCGTCGAGCTTCCCGCGCAATGGATACATCAAAGCAGCGAGGGCCGCGGCCCCGGCGGGCTCGCTGACCAGCTTTGCCGAATGGAAGAGCACACGCATGGCCTCGCGGATCTGCTCATCTGTTACCAAGACGACCTCATCAACGAAACGGCGGTTCAGCTCGAACGAGTACGGCTCACAACGTGGCGCGCCGAGGGAGTCGGCGATGGTTCGCACGGCATCGATAGCCTCGGGTGAACCGGTCCTGAAGCTCCGGCTCATGCTGTCCGCTCCCTCGGGTTCGACTGCATACACGCACGTTGTCGGTACCATCTGCTTGACAGCGCAGGCCACTCCGCCTGACAACCCGCCACCGCCCACGGCGACGATCACAGCGTCAAGAGATCCTCCGGCGGCCCGCACCTGCTCGACGAACTCCAGGCCTACCGAGGCCGTCCCGAGCGCCGTCTTCGGGCCTTCGAAGGGGTGGACGAAGCTCCGCCCTTCGGCCGCAGCAATCTCATCTGCACGATCGAAGGCTTCGTGAACGTTCCCGACGAACTCGATGAGGCCGCCAAAGTCCTTGCACAGCTTGACACGGAAGGGGTTCGCCGTCTCCGGCATTACGACCTTGGCGGTCGTTCCTAAGATGCGCGCCGAGTAAGCAAGCGAGATGGCGTGATTGCCGGCCGATACCCCGGTCACGCCTCTTCCGAGGGAGGCGGCGTCCAGATCCAGCATCACGGAGAGCGCGCCACGGGGCTTGAAGCTTCCGGTGAGCTGAAACAGCTCCTCCTTCAACCAGACACGTGTCGATTCGCCCACGGCGGCACCGAGGGCTTCGTCGATGACAAGTCGGACCGGCGTCGTGATCACCAGATCGCCCAACCGAGCCCTGTTGGCCCGAATGTCGTCGACGGTAGGAACCAGAAGTTGAGGTAACTCGGACATCACAATGTGACGTCAGCCTGGCAGACGCAAAGCCGCGGCGACCGCTTCAGGGTCATCACAACCCACGATCATCTCGTCGAACTGAGCACCTTCCAGGTTCACCCTGACACCGCGTGGAGTGTCGTGATGAACCACGGCGAAGATCTTGGCGTCGCGGGAGGTGAAGGTGCCTATGGCCACCGACCCCGGAATGCCCGTACCGACACGAAACCCGTGGACAGCTCCCACGGCGTCGTCGAGCACCTCGACTGTCCTGACGGAACGGAGCGGCACCCTGACCTCGCCGTGAACAGCTTCGATCCTCTCCACTGCTCTCAGACGCACTACCAGTTCGTCTCCATCGACGATGAGCTCGGCCAAGTCGTCCTCCTCCACCAGTCCGTAGCGCTCATGACTGGTCACTTACCCTATTCGGCCCGGCCAGAGGAGGTCTGGTCCAATGTCTGGCCGCCTGGCCTGTCATAGGAGGAAGGCTTCTCATGCCGTCGTGGGTGTCCGGGCCCGGCGTCTTCCTGGGCCCGGCGCACCCCGGTACGAACGCTCGGAAGTCAGTCGAGCCCAGCTATCGCTTCAGTGAACACGGCCATTCCCTGCGCGAGGGCCGCTCCGGTCACAGCTCTCAGGACTCCTATGCCGTCCACGTTCAGCTCAGCCCTGGTCAACCAGCGCTGGAACCGCTCGTCGTCGTAGCGGAGCCGGTCCAGGTTCACCTGCTCGCCACAGACGAGGAAGAAGCCGTTGAGATCTCCACCGTGAGGGTCCAGGAAGAACGCCTCGAACGACTCGATCTCGCCTCGCTCCTGGAGCTCACCGAAGTACTGCACTCCCTCGCCGAAGCAAGCCACCGCGCCGGCTTCGCGGCCGCGGGCCGGCCGATTCCATCCGATGAAAAGTGCACTGTCCGACATGTTGGTTCCCCCCGGTTTCTTGAAACTTCTGGCGAAGCCCAGACTCTAGTGTTCCGGCTGGACGCAAGCTTGGAGAAGTGGCCGCGTGAGCCTTCTCGACACCGGCGCCGGCACGCCTCGCTCCGGCGCCGTCACCCGAGCAGGCGGAGAATTACCCGAATACCATGATTGGTCCAAGAGACAAGGGGGAGGAATCATGCCGAAGTACCTGCTGGAAGTGAGCTACAGCCTCGATGGCATAAAGGGCCTCAGGGCTGAGGGTGGTTCGGCCCGTGTCGCCGCCGTCACCGCGGCAACCGAGGCACTCGGCGGGAAGATCGAGGCCTTCTACTTTGCCTTCGGTGACAAGGACGCCTACCTCATAGTCGACTATCCCGACGCCGTCACGGCCGCGAGCGCGGTGCTTGCCGTGACCGCCGCCGGCGGGGCCAAAGTTCGGACCGTGGTCCTCCTGACCCCGGCCGAGGTTGACGCCGGGGTCAGGATGGAGTCGACGTACCGACCGCCGGGAGGCTGACACGAGCGCCGCTGAGCCTTCCGGCCAGGCTCATGAGTAGTGGTGCTGGCGACACTGGACGACTCACGGCGCGGCCGCAATCGCGATGGGCGAGCGACGGTCCGACCGTCCCCGTAGGAAGATGACGCGGTGCAAACCATAGGCCTGATCGGGGGCATGAGCTGGCAGTCCTCGGCGGAGTACTACCGCGTTCTCAATGAGCTCGTGCGCGAGAAACTGGGCGGGCTGCACTCTGCCCGGTGTCTGCTCTACTCGGTCGACTTCGCCGAGATCGAACAGCTCCAGACCACCGGCGCCTGGGAGGAGGCCGGACATCTTCTCGCGGCCGCCGGACAGTCGCTGGAGGACGCAGGGGCAGACTTTCTTCTGCTCTGCACCAACACCATGCACAAGGTTGCCGACGCCATCGAGGCGGCGGTGTCGATCCCGCTGGTCCACATCGCCGATGTCGCCGCCGAAGCGGTTCGCGGGACAGGTGTCACCCGGGTCGGGCTTCTGGGCACGGCGTTCACGATGGAGCAGTCGTTCTACAGAGACCGACTGGCGACACACGGGCTCGAGGTGGTCGTCCCCTCCGCTACCGATCGGATGGCCGTCCACAGGATCATCTATGAAGAGCTCTGCATGGGTGTCATTCGCCAGGAGTCGCGGAAGGCGCACCGGGCGATCATCGACCGCTTGGTAGCTGACGGCGCCGAAGGAGTGGTGCTCGGATGCACCGAGCTCGAGCTGCTCGTCCGAGCAGACGACGCTCCGGTGCCTGTGTTCGCGACGACCCGCCTCCATGCAGCAGCGGCGGTCGACCTGGCTCTGGCGAGCCAAGCCGAGGGTCACCTGGAGCTGCTCGAAACGCCGCCGGAGAGCGAGGTGGCGGCTCAGCTGCTCGCCCGTTACTACGAGGAGCTCAACGCCCGCTTCCCCGGCGACTTTGACGTCGACCGTACCGTAGCTGCTCCCAGCGCGGAGCTCCGCCCCCCGTCCGGCTCCTTTTTGATAGCCCGTCTCGACGGTCGCGCAATTGGGTGCGGGGCGGTTCGGAAGCTCGACGAGACCACGGCGGAGATCAAACGCATGTGGATCGACCCTGCGGTGCGCGGTCGCGGCGTTGGTCGCAGGCTCCTCGCCGCCTTGGAGTCCGCCGCAGCGCGCCTCGGTTGCCGGCTCGTGCGACTGGATACAAGTAGCCACCTTCCCGAGGCATTTGGTCTCTATCGTTCCACCGGTTACAGCGAGATCCTTCCGTATAACGACAACTGCTATGCCCATCACTGGCTCGAGAAGTCGCTCGGGTAGCTCACGGCGTCCCGGTGCGGTCAGGAAGCTGGGAATTCGGTGACTGACTGGCCATCGGTGTTCGCCACCCAGATGCGGGTGCCGCTCGAGGTGATGCCCGAAGGGTCGTCGAAGCCGTAGCTCGAGCCACTGACGATCTTGACCAGGGCGCCGGTCGAGGCCGAGAGCTCGGTGACCGAATTGCCATCGTTCACCACCCAGATGTGGGTGCCGTCCGAGGTGACGGCATCGGGGTCGTCGAACCCGTAGCTCGAGCCGCGGATCACCTTGACCAGGGCGCCGGTCGAGGCCGAGAGCTCGGTGACCGAATTGCCACCCTCGTTCGCCACCCAGATGTGGGTGCCGCCCGAGGTGATGCCCGAAGGGTCGTCGAACCCGTAGCTCGAGCCGTTGATGACCTTGCCCAGAGCACTGGTCGCCGCCGAGAGCTCGGTGACCGAATTGTCAGAGGAATTCGCCACCCAGATGTGCGTGCCGCCCGAGGTGACGCCGTCCGGGCCGTCGAACCCGTAGCTCGGGTCGCTGACGAAACTAACCAGGGTGCCGGTCGAGGCCGAGAGCTCGGTGACCGAATTGTCCTCGTTCGCCACCCAGATATCGGCGCCGGTCGCGGTGATGGCGTCGGGGTCGTTGAACCCGTCGCTCAAGCCGTTGACGACCTTGACCAGCGCGCCGGTCGAGCCCGAGAGCTCGCTGACCGAGTACCCGTTCGTGTTCGCCACCCAGATGTGGGCACCCTCCGACACGATCGCCGAGGGGCCGTCGAAGCCGTAGCCCGAACCGCGGATGACCCTGACCAGAGCACCGGTCGAGGCCGAGAGCTCGCTCACCGAGTTGCCCGACGAGTTCGCCACCCAGATGTGCCTGCCGCCCGAGGTGACGGCATCGGGGTCCTTGAACTCGTAGCCCGAGCCGTTGATGACCTTGGCCAGGGCTCCGGTCGAGGCTGAGAGCTCGGTGACCGAGTTGCCAGCGGAGTTCGCCACCCAGATGTGGGTGTCGTCCGAGGTGATGCCCAGGGAGCCGTTGAACCCGTAGCGCGAGCCGTTGATCACCTTGACCAGGGCTCCGGTCGAGGAAGAGAGCTCGGTGACCGAGTACCCAGCGGTGTTCGCCACCCAGATGTGGGCGCCGTCCGAGGTTACGCTCGAGGGGTCGTCGAACCCGTACCTCGGGCCTTTGATGACCTTGACCAGGGCCCCGGTCGAAGCAGAAAGCTCGGTGACCGAGTTGGAAAACTCGTTCGTCACCCAAATATGTCTGCCTCCCGAGCCGATCCCTTGAGCGCCCAAGGAGCCGTCGAACCCGTAGCTCGAGCCGTTGACAACCTTGACCAGGGCGCCGGTCGAGGCCGAGAGCTCGGTGACCGAGCTCTCGTTCCTCACCCAGATGTGGGTGCCGTCCGCCGTGATGGCGTTGGGGTCGTTGAACCCGTACTTCGAGCCGCGGATGACCTTGACCAGGGCGCCGGTCGCGGCCGACAGCTCGGTGACTGAGCTTAGGTTCGTGACCCAGAGGTGCGTGCCGTCCATAGTGAGGGCCCAAGGGTCGTCGAACCCGTACCTCGAGCCGCGTATGACCTTGACCAGGGCGCCGGTCGAGGCCGACAGCTCGGTGACTGACTGGCCGTTCGGGTTCGCCACCCAGACGTGGGCGCCGTCCGATGTGATGCCGAGGGAGCCGTCGAACCCATAGCTCGAGCCGCGTATGACCTTGACCAGGGCGCCGGTCGAGGCAGAAAGCTCGGTGATCGATTCTCCACGGTTCGCCACCCAGAGGTGAGTGCCGCTCGATGTGATGGCCCACGGGTCATCGAACCCCCACCCGAGGACATTGACGCCTGAAAGGGGACTCGCCGGCGTGGCCGATGCCGAAGCTCGGGAAGCGTTCTCCCGTGCTGGGCGAAAGGCCGATGTCGGCACGAGCGTGGCAAGACTCAGACCCGACAGACACAGCGCACCAGCCGCAACGGTACGGCGGAACAGACCGAACTTCGCCCTCACTGACGGTCCTCTCAAGTGAACGAAGGTACACCACATCGCCCCGGTTCCGGCGACGGGTTGGCACTGACGGAGCCGGCTGGAGGAGGAACTGCCGATGGAGACTCTGTCTTACGGCGCCCGCAGTAGTTGTGCCGGATTGGTTCGTGCTGCCGCCAGAGCGGGTGCGACGGCGAGGAGGTTTGCCACGGCCATGACACCTCCGACCAGTCCCACGACAAGCCAGATCGGCACGACGGAGACAGGGATGACCCCAAGGTTGGTGGCGAACACCTTCCATATCGATCCACCGGCCACTATGCCCAGCGGGACGCCGACGACGATTCCGACGAGGGCCAACGTCGTCGCTTGCCAGGCCACGGCCGACGCAACCTGGCCCTTCACAAACCCCAGTGCCTTCAACAGCCCGGTCTCTCGTCGGCGACGCGACACGCTCACCACGAGCAGATGAACCAGTGTCGACGCACCGAACAAAGCCAATATTGCACCGAAGATGAGTGGGAAGTTGACTGCCTCGCCGAAGTTGACAAGAGACACCGGCGCACTCGGGAGTGCGGTGATCGACTGGTATGTATCGAGATAGTGGTGGATTGCCGCCTGCCCCCGTGGACCGGGCACGACACTGACCAGGAGCCCACCACCACCTGTTTCCTCCAGCGCCGCCAGTCGGCAGGTCGCTTGCTTGGGACTCGGAGGGCACACAGCGTCTTCATAGCCAGCAATGGTGAGCGCGGCGCCGGCGCCCAGGCCCACAGAACCACCGAGCACTGGAAAAGAGACCTGAGAGACCACCCGAAACAGCAGAGTCTGCCTGCCACCTGACGGCGAGGACACGGTGACGTGGACGACCGAGCCCAAATGCGCGCCAACCTGCCGCATGGTCGTTTCGCCGAGGCCGATCTGACCATCACCGCTGGGAAAATGCCCAGCGACCACTGCGAAGAGGGGTCGGCCCCGGATGGCTGTTGCCGCGACGGCCGGCAGTCCGAGGTTGTTGACGGAGATCTCCGTGACAAAGCCGTGGGTGATCGCGGTGACAGCTTTGTCATGTTCAAGGTTTCGTAGCAGGGCGGGGTCGGGCACGGGAGCGTAATCAGTGAAGTTGAGCTGGAAGGTGGCGCCGTACAGCTCGGGCGTGGCCGTGAGATGCGAAAGGCTGGCACCGAATGCCGCCGTCCCGCACAGCGCGATGACCGCCATCACCATGCCGACAAGAGCAGTTCCCACCGGCACAGATTCCCCGGAGGACCCCCGCTGGAGCGCGTGGCGGACACCGATCAGCGCGCTCGGCGACACGCCCATCGCGGCCAAGCGAGCCGCCACCGCAGAGGGATGGGACGTGGCTGGCCGGTCGTCGGACCGCAAGGTGCGCGCGGCCCGCCTCGCCGTCCAGAATCCAAGAACGAGCACGACCGCGACCGTGACAAGTGCCCCGAGCGGCAGGACGAGGGTGTCAAATGCCAGGCCCGCAGAGGGTTCGGCAACGCGAGCTTCGCCGACGGGAGCGAGTGGGGACAACGCGGCGGCCACGGCCACCGCACCGACAGCACCACCGAGCGCCACAACCAGGTTTCGCGACATACCGAGCGCGACCAGCTGGCGCCGATCGGCACCGAGGGCTGCCATTGTGGGATAGTCCTCGCGCTCGGCAATGCTCTGGCGGGCAACTGCCTGGCCGATGACCACCAGACCGACGAGAGCGGCCAGCGCCGCCAAGATCCACCACCCGACGGCCTGGGGATGGATCGACCGCTCGACGGATGCGATCAGCTGGTCTTCGCTTTGGTAGCCCTCCACGCCGGCCGCGCTGAAGGCGTGCAAGGCCCCCACAAAGCGCGGAACGTCAGCTGCACCGTGACGCAAGCGGACGAGGTACTCATAGAAGTCGGCCGTCCGTGGGGTCACGGTACGGAGGAACGCGGGGGTGGCGTACAGGTCGTATGAAGGAGTCGACCCGGAAGGGAACTCGCCTAGAGACGCCTCGATCCCGACCACGCGCAAGGCGACCGTCGGGCCTATGGGTCTCGGTGGCGCGCCGGTGGCATCGTTTAGCGCCGAGAACTGAGACGGTGCGTAGAACGGGACATGAATCACGGTTCCCAGCTGAACGTCGTCGTCTTGTTGAAGGTTGAACGACGCCAGCACCTGGTCGGGATCGGATCGATCAGGCAAGTGGCCGGAGACAAGCTTCCAAACGGATCGACCCTCAGGCGACAACACTCCCACGGTGAGGTCATTCGGATTGATCGGATGAGTGCAGTCGCAGGTCGGTTGACCGTTGGCCGGGGAGATCAGCTCTGTAGCGGAGGCGACCTCGGGGAGCTTTGCCAGCTGCGGCAAGGGTCGGGAGGAGTAGACGAAGGCGTCGAACCCATGGGCTGAGACAAACCGGGGAAACGCAGATTCGGTACGACGACCTGCCGCGGCAGTGGCGAGCACGAGCCCGCCAACGACGCTGATCAGGACCGCAACGGCCAGCCATGATCGCCATCGGCGGCGCATCTCGGCGCGAAAGGCCAGACCGATGGCTCCCAATGAGTCCTCCTCACCTCGATCCTTCGGCCCTATTGTTCGTCGCCGGGGCTGGACCGCCAAGGTGGCCAGCCTGTGTCTTTTCCTCGCGCCAGCACCCCTTCGACCTGAGCGTGCCCGGTAAGAGTGGGATCGCACGCATATCGTCGATATTCGTTTGCAGTTGTGGCGCTAGCGTCCGACCGCGGCGCGGTTTGATCAGTCGTCGTCGAAGAAGCGCCGGAGCTCGGTGATGATGAGGTCCGGCGCCGAATCTATGGCGTCGTGTCCTTGGTCGGGAAGGCTCACGAGCTCGGCGGTCGTCAGTGTCGCTGCGAGCGCGCGAGAGATATCACCAGCCCACGGGGGGCTCTTCGCTCCGAGCAACAACAGCACCGGAGCCGCGACCTGCGCGGCGAGCCCAGCAAGGTCGACGCTCGTGAGCGCCTCAGCCTCTCGCGGAAGCGTTGCCGTGACGATCGGGAGGACGTCATGGGCTCCTGGGGCGTTCCTGTACTCCTCGAACCGCTCAGGCGTGAGACCGACGATCTCGGTGATGAAGCTGAACATCGCTCGGCCCGGTTTCCCCTCGGACACCAAGCCGGTGGCTCGCTCGACCCATTCTCTTGGGACCGTCTGAGGCCCGGGCGGCTCGTATAGCGCAATACGACGGAAAGGAGCCCGTCGAGCTGCAGCTCCGAGTGTGCAGGTCGCTCCGTAACTGTGGGCGAAGACGTCGACGGGGGCGTCTTGTTGTTCCGCCAGATGATTGGCGACCGCCGCGATGTCGTCGAATTCCTTCCTGAGTGAGTAGGGCTCAGCGTCACCACTCGAACCCCTGCCCCGGCGATCCATCGCAGTCACTTGCCGATGCTCGGTCAGATCCGACCACACGGGCTCCCACTGCTCGATCCGGCCCATTCCGCCGTGCACGAGCAGCAGCGCCGGGCCAGTGCCCGCTGTCAGCAGGCCGATGCTGACCCCGTCGGCACCTCTCACAGAATGCCTCGTTCCGTCCATCGAAGCTCCTCCCAATCGAACCAGATCTCTAGGGGCAGAGGGTGACCTGCAGTCGATAAGGGACGCGAGGCCGATAGTGCCGGATACCGGGTGGCCTCCGTGTCCGGGAGCGTCACGCGCTTACCAGGTAGAAGACGCTTGAGTCATCGACTTCAAAGGACTCGAGCTCCACATCGAGGTCGGCGACAAGTGTGCGGAACTCCTCCTCGTGCACGGTCCCTGCGGTGAAGCCGTCCTTGCACACGATGACCCCGTCGCGAGTGAGGATCCGATCGATATCTCCGATGAGACCGGCAGCGGACTGACGCTCGAACCAGTCCAGGCGATCTTCCCAGAACCGATCCGAGTAGGTGGAGAACAGCGCCGTACCGCGGGGTCGCAGCACGCGGACTACTTCCCGAACCAGCACCCGTCGGTCGACGTGAAAAGCAGAGATCCCGTTCTGGATGCAGACGACCCGGTCGAAGGATCCCGCCGCGAACCCGAGTTGCTTCGCGTCGGCGCACAGCAGGCCGCAGTTCTTCGCCGCACCAAGTCGCTGTCGGGCCAGTCGAAGGCTGGCAAGTGAGTTGTCGGTACCGACAGTCCAACGCGATGACCCAGCGAAGGCAGGCATCGTACGTCCGTAGCCGCATCCGAGGTCCAACACAACGTCATCAGGACGCAACCGCGCCACGACGAACTCGACTTCGGCGCGAAGGTACTGCCTCACGCGTGCCGGCGCGAGCTGATAGCACTCTTGCAACTGCTCGGCGGCAAGGCGCTCCTTGTAATATCCTGCGTCTCTCATTGACCAATGATCACACCAAACCACGTGGCGCGGCAGGGGTGGTTGATGGTCCGCTTCGCTGAGCTGCGACTCGACGGGCAGCTCGAACCGGTGGCAGGTGCGAGCCCGATTCTTCTTGGTACCGCCATACACCGGTCACGGCAGAGTCGGAGCAATCGTAAACAGAGCGCGGCTCCGAACACCGAGCCTCGAGCCCGCGCTGTCGCCACTCGGCTATCCGCGCGTCGACGTCGATCCCTACCACCCGGCAGCCGACGGCCTAGAAGTGCCGGGCGGCGATGCCGGTACCGCGGCCGACGTCGGGCACGTCGGGCCCGGGACTGGCGGCGACGATACGGTCCACCATGGCTTGGGGATAGCGGGGCCGGGCCCGGTCGAAACGTTCGGCGTCCGAGTCGAACGACTCCGCTACCTGTCGGTGTTGATGAGGCTCGGGTTCGGAAAGACGAGCGCTTATCGCGGTCGAGCGCCACGAGACGCGTGCTCGCAGCCGACGCGCATCAGCGCAGCGGCTTGACGCTCAGCTCGGCTTCGCGTAGTTGGCCATCCCGGCGAAGTCGAGTACGACGCAGGGTTCGTCGCCAATGGTCCAGCCGTCGTGTCCTGACGGTATGGAAACGACGTCACCCGCGCTTATGTCAAGCTCGCTGCCGTCGTCCATCAGAATCCTCTGGCGGCCTGAGAGAACGTACCCCACGTGCGCCGCCTGGCAGCTAGGAGTGCCGGCAATCGGCTTCACGTGATCCGACCATTTCCAGCCCGGCTGGAACGTTGCACGACCCACGACGCCATCGCCGAGGCTGACTAGTTCCACCTGACCCTTGTCCCTGAACGGACGCGTCTCGTCCGCTTCGTCGAAACGCTTGCGCTCGAGTCTTGCCACGGCTTCCCCCTGTCACTCGTTCTGTCGGACGTTAAGTTTATCCCCAGCGCCTTTGTGCGTGCCCGGGGAGATCCGCGTCCAGGACGGCCGCTTCTTGGGAGGACTCAGGTCATCACCCGAGTTGGCTGGTGTGCGCGCGAACGAAGCGGGCGCACAGAACATCGGTCCGTTCACGAACGGTAGTCAGCACCGAACGGACATTTCGCCAAGATCCGCGGGCTACCTGAAGCGCCGCAGCCTGAGCTAGCGCCCCTGTGGTTCGTGGCCGGTTCCGCCGGCCTCCATCTCACCACGACGATCGCCAGGCACCAGCCGGTTCAAGGC
>Ga0187867_10002218_pt1 | contig 16279 bp, 15 predicted proteins | sample June2016WEW_13_1_FD_132976 | JGI IMG/M metagenome (GOLD analysis project Ga0187867, IMG submission 132976) | Peatland microbial communities from SPRUCE experiment site at the Marcell Experimental Forest, Minnesota, USA - June2016WEW_13_10 | ecosystem: Environmental > Terrestrial > Soil >...
CGAAGGCGAGACGTCGTTCACGCCCTGGCTGGCGCGGCGCGGCGTGGGGCTGGGGGCGGTCACCTGGGTGGCGCAGGATTTGGGCAATGCCGCCCTGACGCGGAAGGCCAAGACCGGCTGGCGTTACGTCTGGGATCGTGTGTTCGATTGGAACAATCCCCCCGACGTGCCCGAGGACTACGCGCCGCCGAATGGTGGATCCGACCCCTGGGCTCCCGCCGAGACGGCGCTGGACCTGGGAAGCCTGCTGAGCCAGCATGCCATGGATTTGAGGAGCACGGCCGCGGTCTATCAGGCCATCGCGGGGTTCTTCTTCGCGCTATATTGGGGCATCGCCGGTCCGGGGATGTACCTGGTGCTGGCGCTGAAAAAGCGGGCGAATTTGAGCTGGTTTTTGTTCGGCGCGACCGCGGTGGCGGCGACGGCGGTGACGGCGGCCCTGGTCAGGATCGTCGTCCGCGGCGCGCCCGAGCTTCGCCACGTCAGCATCGTGCGCTATGCCGCGGGCGAACCCTACGGCGTCATCGACAGCCGGTTCGGGCTCTACATTCACCAGGACGGGCCCAAGTCTATCGGACTTGGCGACACCGCGCCGCACGAGATCAGCTACCTCACGCCCTTCAGCCTGCATCCACAATATGCCGTCAACACCGATGAGTTGCCGTCGTATTCGGAATACCAGATCGCGGTGCCGGATGCGTCGGATTCCAATGCGGTGTCCGTGACGATCCCCTATCGCAGCACGTCGAAGAAATTGCAGGCGCATTGGGTGGGCGAGATCAAAGGCGCGGTCGAACTGGCGGCCGACACCCAGCAGGTGAAGGTCGATGAGAACGGCAATCTGGTGGGGACGCTCATCAACCACACCGGGTATGATTTGTGGCACGTGTTTCTCGGCTTCAAGCAGCCCGTCGGCCAAGGCGATCCAGACAGGGATGCGATCATATACGTTGAAAAATGGGCCAAGGACGATTCGTTGAAGCTGGACGGTTTGACGGCCACGAACAACCTGATAGACCTGGAAAATCCGGAAAAGCGAGTCAAGATCATGGGCGCCGGTCCGTCCTATGGTTGGATCCTGCACGTGAGGGACGCGGTGGGATCCTGGAGCCAGTATTGGCGGGAAGAAGGCGGCAACGTGGAAAGCGACCTGGATTATGCATTGCCGATGCTGACATTTTTCGATCGCTTGCCGCCATGGGCCGAGCAGACCAACCCGAAATCGAATCGTTTTGAACTGCGGCGTCATGGGGCGAGGGTGTTGGATTTATCACCGGCGATGAGCGCGGGAGGTTTGGTGATTTGCGCCCGGGCGATCGTGGACAAGGAGGACAGCGCGGCGCCGTTGCCGGTGCCGCTGACCGTTTCGGACGAGCCGGTGAGCGGGACGGGAACGACGATTTACCAGTTCGTGTTGCCGTTGGATCGCACCGCCGTTTCGAGCATGCCGTCGACGAAGCCCAGCGGGCAGCAGTAAAGGGTGATATCGCATGGCCGCCGTCATCAAGACCGTCAATCTCACCAAGCGATACGGCACGCTGGTCGCGCTGTCGAACCTGAATCTGGAGATCAACGAGGGGGATTGCTTCGGATTCATCGGCCCAAACGGGGCGGGGAAAACCACGACGATCAAAATCCTGGCCACGCTGCTTCAGCCCACCTGGGGCGAGGCGCGGGTTTGCGATTACGTGGTGGGATACCAGTCGCGTTCGATCCGGCCGTTGATCGGATACGTGCCGGATTATTTCGGCGCCTACGAGGACATGGTGGTGCAGGAATACCTGGAATTTTTCGCCGCCGCGTACAACATCAACGGCTCGCAGCGGACGAAGATCGTCAACGACGTATTGGAACTGACCGATCTGGGCTTCAAGCGCGACGCCCTCGTGGACGGGCTGTCGCGGGGAATGAAGCAGCGGCTGTCGATCGCCCGGGTGCTGGTGCACGATCCGAAGGTACTGCTGCTGGATGAGCCGGCGGGCAACCTCGACCCGCGGGCGCGGATCGAGATGCGAGAGCTTCTGAAAGAGCTTCGGCGGATGGGCAAGACGATCCTGATCTCGTCGCACATCCTTCCGGAGCTGGCGGACTTGTGCAACACGGTGGGGATCATCGAGCAGGGGGAGTTGCTGTACAGCGGCCCGGTGGCGGACATCGTCCGACGGGCCAGGGCCGGGACGGTGGTGCACGTCGGCGTGTTGCGCGCGCCGGAGCAGGCGGCGGCGCTGCTGGCGCAGCATCCCGACGTCGAATCGGCGGCGCCGAACAACGGGTATATCGAGGTGGCGCTCAAGACCGGAGTGCGGGATTACAGCTTCATCCCGTCGCAACTGGTGGCGGCGGGGTTCCAGATCAATCTGCTCCGCGAAGAGGAGGTGAACTTGGAAACGGCGTTCATGCGGCTGACGAAGGGGATGGTGCAATAGCCCTTGCTTGGAATCGCGGACTATCTCTGGCGGCTGGTTCCGGGAAACCCGATCCTTCTCCGCGTGGTGGAAAACGCCGGGAAAAAGAGGCGGGATGCGATCATCCGCTGCGGATATTTGGGGCTTCTGGTAATCGTCGTCCTCTATACGCTGGTAACGGGCAGCGACAACTCGGGCGATCTGGCGGCGCTGTCGCGCACGTCCATCTCGCTCTTCCAGCAGATGTCGTATCTGCAACTGGGGCTGGTCGCGTTGCTTTCGCCCATCTTCACCGCCGGGGCGATCACGCAGGAACGGGACAGCCAGACCTACGACATCCTCCTTTCCACGCCCCTGACCAACGGGCAAATCGTGATGGGCTCGCTTCTGAGCCGGGAGTTTTTCGTCGTCGCCCTGCTGGTCAGCGGCATTCCGGTCTTCGCGGTGACGCAGATCTTCGGCGGCGTCGCGATCGAGAGCATCGTCTACAGCTTTCTCATCGCCGCCAGCACCGCCATGGTCACGGGCGCCATGGCGATGGCCATCGCCACCTTCAAGGTCGGCACCCGCCGAACCATCTTCAGCTTTTATCTGTTCATCGTGGTCTACCTGGTCGGCGGATACCTGCTGGACCGGTCTGATTTTTTTCATCTCACCTGGATCGACGCCGCCGGCAATAAGGTCACCACCTTGACGAGTTGGTTCACGGCGCTGAATCCATTCCTGGCGCTTCCGGTGATTTTCAAGGCCAAGAAATATTTGCCGCCCAACCTGGCGGATTTGCCCACGAGTTACCAAACCTGGCCGCTGGGATGGTATTGGACCAGCCCGGCGTCGTTTTACGTCTGCTTCATGCTGCTGCTGAGCCTGGCGATGATGGTGCCGTCGGTGCTGTTTTTGAGGCGGCTGGCGCAGTCGACGACGAGCATCAAGGGCTGGCTGCTGCAAAACCTGCGGCTCAGCAAGGGGGACCGCACGCGCAAGCCGCGCCCCGTCTGGCACAACCCCATCGCCTGGCGCGAGGCCAGGACCAAGGCTTCGGCGGCGCGGGCGACGTTCCTGCGATATGGATTCATCCTGCTGGGCATGATCGGCGCGGTCGTGCTTCTGGCAATGCACAGCACGGAACTTACCCCGGCATTGTTCATCAACCACAGTTACGATCCGGCGAAAAACACGCTTTACATTGAAGGCAGCCGGCAGCCGGAAATGCCGGTGGCGCCCGGAGTGGAAGTGAAAATCGGCGACGCCCCCGCCACCCTGGACAGCCTTTATGGAAGGTATGAAGTCGCCAATTTCACGCAGGATGCCAACCAGGCCATCGCGACCATCGACCTGAAGGAGTATCCGAGAAAGCTCGATCCGGACCAGGCGAGGAGTTGGCTGCTGGGGGTGACGATCGTGGAGTTTTCGGTGATTCTGCTGATCATCTCCAACGCCGCCGCCAGTACCGTGACCCGGGAGAAGGAGGACGGCACGCTGGACCTGCTACTCTCGACGCCCATCACCAGCCGGTATTACATCTGGGGAAAACTGCGCGGCCTGGTCGCGTTCGTCCTTCCGCTGCTGGCCGTGCCCGTGGCCAGCTCGCTGCTCTTCATCGTTCACGATGTGGTGCGCTGGCTGGCGGCGCGGGACGACAATTTCCAGTGGATCGTGTTCCCCGAGGCGATGCTGATGATGCCGGCGATGCTGATCATCGTCTGCGCCTTCGCGGCGATTTTGGGGATGCAGATGTCCCTGCGATGCCGGACCACCGTGCGCGCGGTGATGAGCAGCGTGGGCATCGTCGTGGGCGCGTGCGCCGCATTGGGTTGGTGCGGATATTCGGTCCTCCAATCCAACGCGCAGCCCGAATTGGCCGCGGCCATCGGCGCGTTCAGCCCGTTCACCCTCCTGACCCTCCTGATCGATCCCTACCAGTTCGCCGGCAACGGCTTCAACCCCAACGCGGGAACCAGTTACGATCCATCCGGCGACCGTGTCGTGGCGTTCGTCGTCTGCGCCGTCGCCATCGCCGTCTATGCCATGGGAATCTGGTCCATGTATAAGTCGATGGTGAAGAATTTCGACATGACGATCCGACGGCAATCGAGATAACATCATCCAAGGCAGGACACGATTATGAAAGACACTGATCTGCTCCGCGCCAATCCCGATCATTCCCAATTCTGGCAAAACGCCCACGAATATTTCGACCGGGTCTATCAACAGATGAACCTGGACCCGAGCTGGCGAGCGGTCCTGGCTTCGCCCAAGCGCGTGCTGACGGTGTCATGTCCGGTGAAGATGGACGATGGGCGCATCCAGGTCTTCACGGGCTATCGCGCCCAGCACAACAACGCGCGCGGGCCGTTCAAGGGCGGAATCCGCTACGACGGCTCGGTCATGCGCGACGAGATCATGGCGCTGGCGATGCTGCAAACGTGGAAAAACGCGCTCGTGGACCTTCCCTTCGGCGGGGCCAAGGGCGGAGTCGTGTGCGATCCCAGAAAATTATCTCCCGGCGAAAAAGAGCGATTGACCCGGCGATACGTCAGCGAAATCCTGCCGATCATCGGCCCCGTCCACGACATCCCCGCCCCCGATGCCGGAACCGATTCGCAGGTCATGGCCTGGGTGCTGGACACCTACAGCATGATGGTGGGCCATCAGGAGCTGGGCGTGGTCACGGGCAAGCCGGTTTCGCTGGGCGGCTCGGCCGGCCGTGAGGAGGCCACCGGCCGCGGTGTCACCTGCGTCCTGCGCGCCTTCCTCAAGACCCAGAACAAACCCTTCGAGGGAACGCGCATCGCCATTCAGGGATTCGGCAACGTCGGGTTCCATGCCGCCCGGCTCCTCGACGAGATGGGAGCCACCATCCTCGCCATCACCGAACGCAAAAGCGGAATCTACGACGAACACGGCATCGACGTGGAGGCCGCCGGGTTGTACTACCGCGAGCGCGGCGAACTGAGCGACTATCCCAACGGGGACGCCATCACCAACGAAGAACTGCTCACCTGCGATTGCGACGTGGTGATCCCCGCGGCGATGGAAAGCACCGTGACGGAAGAGATCGCCCCGCACGTCAAGGCCCGCATCGTGGTCGAGGCCGCCAACGGCCCAACCACCCCCCAAGCCGATGAAATCCTCCGCGACAACGGCGTGACCGTATTGCCCGACATCCTCGCCAATGCGGGCGGCGTCACCGTCAGCTATTTCGAATGGGTGCAGGGATTGCAGAATTTCTTCTGGTCCTTGAAGGAGGTCAACGAGGAATTGCAGAAGGTGATGGAGCGTGCCTTCGACGCCGTCAACGCTAAGGCCGATCAGGCCGATTGCGACTACCGCACGGCGGCGTACACGATCGCCATCAGCCGAGTGGCCGAGGCTTGCAGGGTCAAGGGGCTGTTTCCGTAGTGGTCGCCCCCAGCCAGCGGCCCACCTGACCGCGATAGGGTTACCTCTTGTTCCCCCAGACCCGGCAGGGCCGCTTTCGTCCTCATTTGTGTATAGGAGTGACCTCTATTTCTTCGCATCTCCTGTATTCGTTCCGATCTTTATTCGACCGCCAGTCAGTCCGGATAGCGGCTCAGGATGAACATCCATGCAAGCAAGCAAAGCACAATAACGACCCCTGCCAAGATCAACAGCCTCGCCCCGCGGCGAAAACCGAGGGGATCTTTGAAACTGCCTTGGTCCGTTTTGGCCATCTAGCTGCGCCCCGTACCGTCTTCTTTGGCCATCCGTTGCATCCTTGGACCGCTTGCCATCGGCCGGCTCCGCGCAATGGAGTCCAACACCATTTTCTGCTCCGCTTCGCTTTGCGGCAAGTTCACCGCCCAGCCATCTTTTGCGGGAGCGTAGCCAGTTTTCCGGGATTGTACAACATAATTCTACGGGCGTAGGTTCTGGACCGGATGCCCGGTTACAAAACCCCCGATTTCGATGGCGCCACGAGGGGTTTTGTTACCGTTACCGCGGGGACATGGTTGAATTTTTTCCTGAATCCGGTCAATTTGCCGGCGGAGGTTAAAGGCTGAGCGTTGAGCGCGAGGGGTCGCATGAAGAGGTTCCTCTATATTCTTAGCTGGGAGGTGAAGGTTTAGGGCGTATTTTGTGTTCGGGAGGCGAAAAAAATATAAAAAGTTACCGGCGCGCTTCGACAGGCTCAGTGCGGGCATCTTCGGCAGGCTCAGTGCGGGGGAGGGACCGGGGGATTGAAATCCCCCGGCTTTGGGCGGAAAAGGCGGAACGCTACGAAGCAATTGAAACTGGTCTATTCGATTCGATATCCATTGGAGAAAGAGTCTCACGCAGAGGCGCAAAGTTTTCTTCTCTGCGCCTTTGCGCCTCTGCGTGAGCCGTCTCTTTTTTATTCGCCGCCGAGGGCCTCGACGATTTGTTTGGTGTCGCCGACCTGGCGGATGCGCAGGCCGAAGTTCTCGCCGATTTTCACGGCTTCGCCCAGGGCGATGACGACGTTGTTGACCAGCAATTCCAGCGGCTGCTCGCTGCTCTTTGAGAATTCGATGATCGCCCCGCTCCCCAGGCGGAGGACTTCGCTGCAATGCATCTTGCGCTCGGCCAGGCGAACGATCAGGGGGACTTTGAGCCGGAGAATCCGATCCAGTTCGCCCTCGCTGGGAGAAGCCTGCGGTTTGGGTGAGTGCAACAGGGGCATCCGTTCCTCTGCATCTTATTATCGGCCGTTGCAGGGAGATGGCAATAGGGAGCGGCCAAGTACGCCGCTCGACTCCGACGGACAGTCTTGCCGGATCGGCAAGATTGCCGGTATTCCCGCCCAAGCGTAGAATATAGTAATGAATCCCGAATCGCTGGCTCACGAGCTGGATCGCGAACCGTTTATTCCGCTACGGATTCATCTGGCCGATGGCCGGAGCATTGATATCCGAAATCCCGGACTTTGCTTCATCGCCCACCTTTCTCTCTACGTTTTTGCCGCCAAGCCGCACAACGCTCTGGCGGAGGACGTAGAGGTGATCAGCTTGCGTGGAATTGATTCAGTGGAAACGCTGGCGCCGTCGCAAGCCGCCTGACGCCTCGCCGAGGCCCTCCCCAGTTCAATTTTCTTCAAAATCGCTCGCATCGCGCTTCAGCAGCGCCGACGCATTCTCGATATGGGCGGTATTGCAAATGTTTACAATGGTAATACAATGCCTCTTATGAAAACCGTCACCTGCAAGTTGCCGGAGAATCTGGACGCCGAACTGGAAGCGGCTGCCCGGGAGGAGGGCGTCAGCAAATCCCAGGTGTTGCGCAAGGCGTTGGAGGATCGAATCGGCCGAAATCGCGCGAGGAAATCGCCTCGCGCCTTCGACCTGGTTAAGGACCTGAACGGCAGCGTGAAAGGGCCGGCGGGCCTGCTGACCAATCCCAAGCACATGGATAACTTCGGTGCCTGAGCGCCCAATCATCATAGACACCGGACCGCTGGTCGCGTTCCTGGTGGAAAGCGAGCCCCGGCACGGCTGGGCCGTCGAGCAGTTCAAATCGCTGCCCGCGCCGTTCTTGACGTGCGAGCCTGTGTTAACCGAGGCGTATCATCTTCTGAGCCGCGCCCGCGAAGGTCCGCGGCAATTCTTCCAGTTGCTATCGCGCGGCGTCCTCAAGGTGGATTTCGAAGTGATGGCCGAGGCCAGCGCATTGGAAAAGATGATTCGCAAGTACCAGGATTTACCGATGTCCCTGGCGGACGCCTGCCTCGTGCGGCTGGCGGAGCGACATCCGTCGGCCATGGTATTGACGCTGGATCGGCATTTCAAAATCTACCGAAAGCACGGACGCCAGCCGATCCCGGCGACGATGCCGGGGGAATAGGTAGCGGCGCTAGTGCAACGTGGCAGCCCATGAGATTCGCTCGATCTAAAGCTTCAGAACTTCCTTCGCCTATTCTTGCAGAAAAATGAGGCGGCTTATCGGCGATCTACCAGCGGCTAAGGACAGTCGGCCTTCCCGAGTGGCCGTGCGAACTCCACCGAAGCACCATGGCCCGACACGCGGCGGTATCCTTCGGTCCTTGATCGCTCGCGCCCTTCGTGCGGATCAACGCCGACAATATCCCTCTGCGTGTAACCTGAAGGCAAATCAACCAAGTCGATAGCGAGATTGCCCGCTACATGCACAAAGTTGTTGCCGTCCGACAGCCGTACGACGTAAATGTGGTATCCCATCCCGGACTCGCCAGCGTTTTTGATTGAACGCGCGAACTTGGCAGGCATTCGCTTGGGGCATTCGGTTAGATAGCCAACACAATTCGGATTGATCCATTTGCCGGCATCGCCAAATCTCGGATTTTCCCAGGCCAAGCAAAATTCAAATGAGCGTCCATCGAGCAGCACGATTGAACAGGGCGTTCCCCAAACACCTGGTTCAATGGCGTCAAGCTGGCGGAGAAACTCGGGCGAGGCAATATTGATGGGGCGATTCGCTGCCATTTCAGTTATTGTCGTCCCCAAATTGGCACAAAATCCGGCCGTTACACGTGAGTTCCGGCCTTCAGTTCAAAGATCATCTGCCAGAGCCGGTCGGTCTCGCCGCGCTCGATTACCTCGATTGGCTTGAGACCGCCAAACGCCGGATTGGGGGAATCGAACCATCTTCCAATCGTCTTCTCGTCAAACAAAGCGAGCAGAGCGTCGGTGAGACGTTCCAATTCTCGAATCCGCTGCCGGCTGAGTCCTTGTGGTTCGGCCTTCCCGGATTCCCAGTCGATGACAGCGCGTTCGGTGCGGCCAAGCAGCCGGGCGAACTTGGAACGAGGCATGGCCAACGCCAGTCGAAGCGAAGCGACCGGGTTGTTGGACGCCAAGTTCTTGGCCTTGGTCACGGCGGCAGCGATTCGCCTTGCCCTTCCGCGCGGACGTTGCTTTAGGATCATGGCCATAAGTCGGCTCCTTTTTGACACATTATCGCCATTTCCCGGCCAAGAGTCAAGAACTACTTCACGAAGAACTTCATATAATCCCAGGCGCGGCCGGCGGCGGCAATTTCTCGGACCCACGAATTTTCAAATGGCTGGCACCGCTCAAGTTCGCAGGAAACACGTTCAGATTTTTGAACGTTCGCTTGACGGCCGACGGCACAATGACGCCGTGCGCGCCCAGCTCGAAAGCAGCGCGTCCTAATACCTGAGTGAGGGCCTCACGGCCGGCGGCATTCTCGTTTCTCCAATCGCACCCGGTCATCGCGGCAAGCGTCACGCCAAGTGATTTGCGCAGACCGGCGTCAGTGAAGTCGATTACGATTTCGAGCGCTACATCGACTGCCACAAGCGTAAGCGGCAGGCGTTTTGCCGGATCAAATCCATAATGGCTCGAAAGTCCCAGGGATTCGGCAATTGCGCCTTCGATGCTCTGCGCAAGGTAGACCGTCGCGGCCCCCCCCGGTGCATTCCAACGGCCGCCCAGCTTTCGGCTTCCCTCACCCCTCAACAGGTCTCGCGAGTTTGCATAGAGTGGATCACATGCCCGATACAGAATGCCGTGAAACGCGGCGGCGGGCGATAAGTGTTGCAGGGCAGCATGGATGTTCGTATGAGCCGGATGCGCGTGCATGGCCGTTTCTTCCCAAACAACTTCAATTTATCCGTTCGCTATCTTGCTTTCCGTGGACGTGGCCCCCTACACCTTCCGCATCACCAGGCACGCATTATGTCCGCCGAAGCCGAAGCTGTTGCTCATGGCCACGGCCACCTTGCGTTCGCGGGCCTTGTGGGGAACGTAATCCAGATCGCATTCGGGATCGGGATTGTCGAGGTTGATGGTCGGGGGAATCAGATTGCGGTCGATGGTCAGGGCACTGATGACCGCTTCCACGCCGCCGCTGGCGCCGAGAAGATGGCCCAACTCGCTCTTGGTGGAGCTGATCGCCAATTTTTTGGCGTGATCGTTGAAGAAATGCTTGATGGCCTTGGTCTCGGCGATATCGCCGAGGGGGGTGCTGGTGCCGTGGGCGTTGATGTAATCGACCTGATCGCTCGAGAGCTTGGCGTCGCGAAGGGCCATTTCCATGGCGCGGCTGGCGCCGTGGCCCTGCTCGTCGGGGGCGGTGATGTGGTAGGCATCGGCGCTCATTCCGTAGCCGACCAGTTCGCAATACATTTTCGCCCCGCGTCTTTTGGCGTGTTCGAATTCCTCGAGGACGACGACGCCGGCGCCTTCGCCCATGACGAACCCGTCGCGGTCACGGTCCCAGGGGCGGCTGGCGCGGGGAGGATCGTCGTTTCTCGTGGACAGGGCGCGGGCGGCGCAGAAGCTGCCAAGGCCCAGGGCGCACAGCGCCGCCTCGGACCCGCCGGCGATCATCACGTCCGCCTGATCGTATTGGATGTAGCGGGCGGCATCGCCGATGGCATTGGAGCCGGTGGCGCAGGCGGTGGCGACGGCGGTGTTGGGGCCATAGAGCTTGAAGATGATCGACACGTTTCCGCTGGCGGCGTTGACCATGAGCCGCGGGACGGTGAAGGGGCTGACGCGGCTGATTCCACGGGTGTTGAGAATCTTGTTCTGGTCCTCGAGGGTTTCGATGCCGCCGATGCCGCTGCCGATGAGCACTCCGCAGCGATAGCGGTTGGTTTTTTCAAAGTCGATTCCCGAATCGCCGACGGCGCTGATGGAGGCGGCGATGCCGAACTGTCCGAACCGGTCAAGCCGCTTGGGCAGGAGACGTTCCTCGGTATAGCGCGAGACGTCGTAGCGGTTGAGATCGAAGTGGGTGCATTCCCCGCCGAATCGTGTGGGAAACGCGCTGGCATCCCAGCGCGTGATGAGGGAGATGCCGCTCTTTCCGGCGCAAAGAGCGGCCCACATATCCTCGACCTTGTCGCCGAGGGAAGTGACGACGCCCAAACCCGTTAAGACCACTCGGCGTCCGCTCATTTGCTGGAATGTTCTTTGATGTAGTCGATCGCCTGACCAACGGTCTGGATTTTCTCCGCCTCTTCGTCAGGAATGGACAGCTCGAATTCATCCTCGAACTCCATGACGAGTTCGACGGTGTCAAGCGAGTCGGCGTTGAGATCGTTTATAAAATGCGTCTCCCGCGTGACTTCGCTCTTATCGACGCCCATCTGCTCGCTGACGATTTCGATGACCTTTTGATCGATTTCTTCTGCCATATCCACCTGCCCTACCCAAAAGTCCCAAGGACCACCACGGCCCAAGTGGGGAGACTATAACGGTGCCAAACGCTTTTGCCAACCGCTCCCATTACAAGACGCTCACATTACGACGCGCTGGCGTCACCAGACGCTCACATGACCATTCCGCCATCCACACATAATACCTGACCGGTAATATAACTTGCATCCGGGCTGGCGAAAAAACTGACCGCCGCCGCAACTTCCTGGGTCATCCCGAAACGCTTGAGCGGGATGAAGTTCTTCACGCCTTCCTTGATCTGGTCGCTCAGGACGTCCGTCATGTCCGAAACGATGAATCCGGGCGCCACCACGTTACAGGTAACGTTCTTGGCCGCCAACTCCTTGGCGACGGATTTGCTCAGGCCGATCAAGCCCGCCTTGCTGGCGGCGTAATTGGCCTGCCCAGCGTTACCGGCGACGCCGGAGACCGAACCGATATTGATAATCCGCCCGCCCTTGGCCCTGATCATCGGCCGGGCCGCGGCGCGAATCGCCACGAATGCGCTCTTCAGGTTCGTCGCGATCACCAAATCAAAATCCTCGTCCTCCATGCGCAACAGCAGGCCATCCTTGGTGATGCCGGCGTTGTTGACCAGGACGTCGATCCGGCCCAGGCGTTCCGCCGCGCCCTCGACCGCGGCCGCCAGGGCCTTGGGATCGGCGATATCGCAGACGACCGGCTCGGCGGCCCCACCGGCAGCGACCGCTTCGGCGCAGACCTGCTGAAGCTTTTCCAGGTTCCTGGCCAGCGCCACGACGTGCAGTCCATCGCCCGCCAGCCGCCGCACGATGGCCGCGCCAATGCCGCGCGATCCACCGGTGACCAGGGCCACGCGTTTTTCCGTCATCGTTCTGCGCTCCTAGCGGACATCGCTTGGCCCTCCGCTACCCGATGCTTTCCACCACCAGGCGGCGGTTGATTCGCTTGGCCAGGCCCGCCAGCGTTTTGCCCGGCGAAAGCTCGATGAATCGCGCTTCATGCGATGCCACCGACGGCTGCTCAGCCAGTGCCTGCATCGTCTGCGCCCATCGCACCGGCGAGACGATCTGCTCGACCAGGAGCCTCTTGATGGACTGCGGCTCCCGATGCGGCTGGGCCGTGACGTTGGAGTATACGACTTTGGCCGGGGGGGAGAAGTCCACCTTGGCCAATTCCGCGATCATTTTGTCGGCGGCGGATTGCATCAGCGGGCTATGAAAGGCGCCGGCGACCTTCAGGGGCATGGCGCGGATGCCGATCGCCTCGGCGGCAGCGGCGGCCCGCTCGCAGGCCGCGCTGGTTCCGCTGATCACGATCTGTCCCGGCGCGTTGAAATTGGCGGGGACCAGGGCCTCGCCCGCGGCCGATTCCAGGCAAAGCCGCCGGGCGGTCGGTTCATCCGCCCCGATGAGTGCCACCATCCCGCTCGGCGATGCCGCCGCCGCTTCCTGCATGTATCTGCCGCGCAGGGCCACCAAGCGCAATCCCTCTTCAAACCCGAACGTCCCGGCAAGATGCAGGGCGGTGTATTCGCCAAGGCTCAGGCCCGCAAAGGCCGTCACCGCGGCGGCGTCGAACATCCCCGAGGCGGCCGCTTCCTTGAAGCTGGCGATGCTGGTGACGTAAATGGCCGGCTGGCTGATGTCGGTTTGGTTGAGCCGATCCTCGGGGCCGTGGAAGCAAACCTCCGCCAGGTCGAGGCCCAGAATCCGCCCGGCACGCTGGAAAAGCTCGCGGGCCGACGCCGACGATTCGTACAGCGACTTGCCCATTCCCACGAACTGCGCCCCCTGGCCGGGACAAAGGATATCGGTGGTGGAGGGCATCAAGAGCGGTTCTCCTTTTCCTGTAGCGTCTGCGTTGCGTCCAGACGGGTCGGGCGCTAGGAAGAGCGACGAGGCGGGTCTGCTACGACCCTCCGAGGAGCGATGACGACGCGAACGACCCGTCTGGACGCAACCCGGAGGGTCGCCGCCATTTGCGGCCCATGCGTCGTTACTCCTCCTCGCCGTATCATATATCAGATACGCCTCGTCGTCGTGCCTAGCCTGAGCCGCAAATGGCGGCGACGCAGACGCTACAGGAAAAGGAGAACCGCTCTAGATTCTCGCAACCGCGTTGGCCCAGGTGAGTCCCCCGCCGAAAGCCACGAAAATCACCGCGTCGCCGGTTTTGAATCGCCCCGTTCGGTATGCCTCGTCCAGAGCGATGGGGATGCTGGCGGCCGAGGTGTTGCCATATCGGTCGATGTTCACAAACGCCTTTTCCAACGGCAGACCCAGTTTTTCCATGGCCGAATCAATGATCCGCTGATTGACCTGGTGCGGAATGATGAGCTTCACGTCCTGGGCGGTCAACTCGCAGGCGCGCATCGCCTCGTGGATCAGTTCCTCGAACTTGGTGACCGCGAACTTGTATACTTCGCGTCCCTTGATCTTCATGAAATGGTCGCGATCGACGATCATCTGCTGGTTGAGCGGGAAGCGGCTGCCGGGAATGCACTTCATCGCATCCGCGCCGGCGCCGTCGGCATGAAGGGAGCTGTAGATGAGCCCCCTTCCCGGCTCGCTGGATTGTTTCAGCACCACCGCGCCCGCGCCGTCGCCGAAGAGAATGCAGCTCGATCGGTCGGTGTAATCGGTGATCCGGCTGAGGGTCTCGGCGCCGATGACCAGCACGTTTCGAAACTGCCCGGCCTTGACGAAATTAGCGCCGGCGACCAGGGCGTAAATGAACCCGCTGCACGCGGCGGACAAGTCGAACGCCGGCACGCCACCCAGCCCCAGCGCCGCCCCCACGAAACAGGCGGTGGAGGGAAACACCATCTCCGGAGTGATGGTCGCGCAGACGATCAGCTCGATGTCCGCCGGCTCCAAACCGGCCGAGGCGATCGCCTTCCGCGCCGCCGCGGTTGCCAGCGACGCCGTGGATTCACCGTCGGCGGCGATCCGGCGCTCCCTGATCCCCGTTCGCTGCGTGATCCATTCATCGTTGGTCTCGACCATCTTCGACAGATCGTCGTTGGTGAGCCGTTTGTCCGGCAATTGACTGCCGAAACCCGCGAGAATGGCCGAGAACATCTGCATTGAATAACAAAAAACAGCGACAGGATACTAGAAACTAATTCTTATTCCTCCGCAACTGGAATGGAACTCTCGATCGCTTGGACGATCTTTTCGTTGATCCGGCTGTTGGTGAGCTGCTTGGCGACGCGGATGGCGTTCTTGATGGCGCGGGCTTCGGAGCGGCCGTGACAGATCAGGCAATAGCCGTCAACGCCCAGCAGCGGCGCTCCGCCGTATTCCTGCCAGTCGTGATTCGCAGAAATTTTCCGCATGATCGGCTCGAACTGCGGAATCAGCCCCGGCGCGGCCTGTTCGATCTCGGCGGCGATGGTGCGGAACAGCCCGTCGGCCATCCCTTCGGTGAACTTCAACACGATGTTGCCCACGAACCCGTCGCATATCACCACGTCCACGACGCCCTTGAATAAATCCCGACCCTCCACGTTGCCGATGAAGTTGATCAGCGGCTCGTCGCGCATCATCTTGCGCGCTTCCTTGGTGAGCGCATTGCCCTTGGCGTCTTCCTCGCCAATGCTGAGCAGCCCGACGCGCGGCTCGCAGTGGCCGCAGACCTCGGTGGCGTAGGTGCCGGCCATGATCGCGTATTGCTCGAGGTGTTTGGGCTTGGGCTCGGGGTTGGCGCCGACGTCGCAGATCACCACCGGGCCATGGAACGTCGGAAGCATGACGGCGATCCCCGGCCGGCTGACGCCGGGCAACAATCTCATCCGCAACTGCGCCGCCGCCACGCATGCCCCGGTGTTGCCCGCCGAGATGACCGCGTCAACCTCGCCCTTGGCGGCCAGCTTGCACATGACGGAGATGCTGCTGTCGGGCTTGCTGCGGATCGCCTCCACGGGCGAATCGTCCATCAGGATCACCTGCGTGGTGGGGATGACGTTGTAATGTTTTCTTTGCTCGCCGGTGAGGCAGGAGCCGTCCAATCCGCGGCGGATTTCCGCTTCGTCGCCGACGAGACATACCACGTCGCCGTCGGCGAGCAAAGGCGCGGCATGCCAGCATCCCAAAAGGATTTCGGCGGGGGCAAGGTCCCCACCCATCACATCCACCGCAACTCGCACCGGCATTCTCCTTCGATTGCGGAGGCAACGCCTTCCGCTGCGGAGGCAACGCCTTCCGCTGCGGAGGCAACGCCTTCCGCTGCGGAGGCAACGCCTTCCGCGGGGCCAATGAGAGCCATCATATCCCAGACCCACTCTTCCTTGAATCAGGCCTGCTCGGTCTCCATTTGCAACGCCAGTTTTGGATTGACGTAACCACAATTGTCGCAAGCACAATGCGGAAGCTTGGCGTTGGAACATTGAGGGCAGCGGACGTAGTGGATCGGCCGCAACGCGTGATGCGAACGTCGCTTACGCTTGCGGGACTTGCTGATTTTCATGACCGGCTGCATGCGACTGTTCTCCAATAAAAAGCCACGGCGGGATGATACCCGCCGGGCATGGATCGCAAGCGTATTTGTGAAGGGGGGTTCTGTCAAGGATGGGTCAATGGTCATTAGTCATTTGTCCCTGGCGAATTGCATTTGCAAGTGACCAATGACTAGTGTACCTCGTCAGCCAGTGACAGACTTATGAAGCGATTCTCGCGCGATCTTCACTTTTTCGAGGATATCGGTCGCCTTGGCGGTCCAGACGAACGGCTTGGGCGATTCGTTGGTCAC
>Ga0187867_10002219_pt1 | contig 16273 bp, 10 predicted proteins | sample June2016WEW_13_1_FD_132976 | JGI IMG/M metagenome (GOLD analysis project Ga0187867, IMG submission 132976) | Peatland microbial communities from SPRUCE experiment site at the Marcell Experimental Forest, Minnesota, USA - June2016WEW_13_10 | ecosystem: Environmental > Terrestrial > Soil >...
ACGATAATGAATGGGGCTATTCGAACCGCATGATCGATGTTGCTGCAGCCATGGGGAAGCTCGTATGACAAGAACAGCACCTTTGTCCGTGTTCCGGACGCTCGACGATGTGGATGTCGCAGGCAAAAAGGTGCTGGTTCGCGCCGATCTCAACGTCCCCATGGAAGATTCGAAGATCACCGATGCGACCCGGATCGACCGGATCCTCGTCAATATTCACGAGATTTCGGAAAAAAAGGGCAAGGTTATTCTCTTGTCGCATCTCGGCCGGCCGAAGAACGGCCCGGACTCGAAGAACTCGCTGAAGCCGGTCGCGGTGGAGATTGAACGCAAGCTCGGACGCTATGTCGCCTTTGCTTCGGATTGCGTCGGGGAGGTCGCAAAGAGCGCGGTCGCGGCAATGCGCGAGGGCGATGTCCTCGTGCTTGAAAATACGAGATTTCATGCCGCAGAGACTAAGAACGATCCGGCCTTCATCGAGGCCCTGGCCGAACTCGGCGACATTTTCGTCAACGATGCCTTTGCCACCGCGCATCGCGCACATGCCTCGACCGAAGGATTGGCGCATAAGCTCCCGGCCTATGTCGGCCGCTCCATGCAGCGCGAGCTCGAAATGCTGACAAGCATGCTTGAGAACCCAAAGCGGCCTCTCGCGGCGATCGTCGGCGGAGCGAAAGTCTCGACCAAATTCGAGCTTCTTGGCAATCTTTTGCAACGGGTCGAATATTTGTTTGTCGGAGGCGGCATGGCCAATACATTCCTTGCCGCTAGCGGCAAGGAGATTGGCAATTCGCTCCACGAGAAAACACTCATCGATGTCGCCCGGCAGATTATCGCCGATGCCGAAGGGGCAAATTGCAAGCTCGTGCTGCCCGTCGATGCCGTCGTCGCCCCCCGGCTTGCGAATGTGCGGGTGAAAACCGTCGACATCGATTCGGTCGGCGAAGATCAAATGATCCTCGACATCGGGCCGCGCACCATCTCGCAGGTCGTCGGAATTCTTGCTTCGGCCAAGACACTTGTCTGGAACGGACCCGTCGGCGCTTTCGAGGTGCCGCCTTTTCAAACCGGCACGGTGACGATCGCCAAGGTCGCGGCGCAACTCACCAAGGTCGGTGCATTGGATACGATCGCCGGCGGCGGCGACACCATCGCGGCCCTCAATCAAGCCGATGTCACGCAGGACTTCACTTATGTCTCGACAGCCGGCGGTGCCTTTCTCGAATGGCTTGAGGGCAAGCTTTTGCCCGGTGTCGAAGCGCTTCGTTGGACCAGCGCTCCGGCGGCGTGAGTTTCGCTTTCCTGATCAGTTTCGATTCCCATTGCGGAGGATCTAATCGTTCACAAAATGTTGCATTTTATCTTTCTGGCGTCCGGACAATGCAACCTTATCTTGAATATGCACGACATAGCCTATTCGGGAGGCATGGTATGAACATGCGAGTGGATGCCGCCACACTTATGGAAACGGTCGCGGTTTTTGAAGCTGCCACTGATTTCGAGGATGCCATCGACGAATTGATGTGCTCCGGTTTCGACCGCGCCGACCTGAGCGTCATCGCATCTGACAGTAGGGTCGAGAAAAAGCTTGGTCACACATACCGGACAGTTGCCGAGCTTGAGGATGATGGGACCGTTCCCCGGTCTTCTTATGTAGCGCCCGAGTCGATCCACGAGGCTGAAGGAGCACTCGTTGGAGGCCCCTTCTACGTCGGGGCCGTTGCTGCAATTGCCTTCGTCCTCGCTTACGGCGGTTCGTTGGCGGCGGAAATCGACGGGGCTCTCCTCGCCGGGACGGCAGGCGGCCTGATCGGATTCCTTTTCGCTAAGTCGATCGGTAATCGCCATCTGCGCCATCAGCGGGAGCAGCTGGCTCGTGGCGGCCTTTTGCTATGGGTGCGAACACCCGATGTTCCACGCATGAAGCGCGCCGTTGAGATACTCTTCAACCATTCAGGCCGGGATGTGCATGTGCATGCGATTCCCGCAGCGGCCTGAAAACAAGCTATGGACCGGTTAAGAAGGTAACGCCGCTGTCACCGCGATCCCTAAAATAGACGCCGGTCTCGATTCCGAAACCGGCGTCCAATTAGGCCTTACCGCACGCGCTTGCGCGGCAGGTCCGTCACATTCGAACGGCTAATTGTCGAAGTCGAACAGGTCCATCAAATCGCCGATAGCGGGCGAATTAACCGGGATATACGGGTTATTCTCCGTGAGCGGGTTAGGCAAATTGTCCCGGCTCCGGCGGGTGATCGGCTTGAGGCCCCAGTTTGCTTCGATGAATTTCGCCACCGACACGTGATCCGTATAGCTGTGCGAGATGTGGCCGCCCGTGCTGAATTTGGAGACCGCGATCATAGGAATGCGAGTTCCGTCTCCGAAGAAGTCGAGCGGTTGCACATAGCCCGAGTCCCAATATCCGCCGCCTTCGTCGAAGGTGATCAGGATGGCGGTGTCGGCCCACAATTTTGGATTGGCCTTCACGCCATCGACGATCTTCTTTACGAAGCCTTCGAACAGGATGAGCTTCGAAGACGCCGGATGGCCGTCGACCCATCCGCTCGGCTTGACGAAGGAAACCGCCGGCAGCACGCCGTTTTGGATGCCGGTGTACAAATCGGTGGTATCCTTGAGGTGCGCCGTCCGCACCTCCTTGTTGGTCATGATCGAGGTCGCATACTGCTCGAAATTGCAGATGTTGCAATACTCGTCCTGCCCGCTGTTATATTCCAGCTGATAGGGATCTTTGAGATATTCGTTCCACTGATCGCCATAATAGGCCCAGGACACTTCCTTATCGATCAGAGCATCGCCGATGGTCCGCACGTTCGACGGCGGAATCGTGTAGACGTAGTTGTTCGAGTTGGTGTCCGTATAAGCATCGCTACCGTCCCCGAAATAGCCGGGGTTGTAATTGTTGACCAGATAATAGTGACCGTTATCGCAGCGCGCGTCGACCTTGCGCGGCAGTTTGCCGAGGTAGTTTATCACGGCCGGTACGCCCGGCTGCGAGGTGTCGGCACAATTGACGTAGGAACCACCGCCGTAATTGGCTTTGGGTGAGGTCGCGGCCGGAGAGCCGGAGCCGCCGCCATAGCCATCTTGTGTGTAGTAATTGTTGGTGCTCGGCTGCGGATTTGGATTTTCGACTTCGTTCCGTGCGCTGGTATGGGGGCTAACGGGTGTGCCGGGAGCGGTTGGATTGACAGGGTTGGCCGGGGGTTTTTGGGGATTGCCTTTTCCGTCGCTGAAATAGATAGCGTCGGCGGTGCCCATCATGATGTGGTTGGCGCCAGTGCCGCCATTCACGGCCTGATGATAATTGTCGCTCATGGTGTAGGTGTCGGCGAGTTCCTTAAAATAGGGCGCATCGCCTTGCTGGACATTGTAGAAGCCCATCGAGGTCGAACCCTCGCCGGTCGACTCGTTGGTGAAGGGCGAAGGCGGCGCCTTGCCATTCGAACCGGCGCCGATCGTCACTTCAACCCACGGGAACTGATCGGACGCGCAACCCCAGCCATTCGATAGATCGGCGGCGGCGGCGTCGCAATCGAGCTGCTGCCACATCTGATAGAAGCGGTGGACCGGGCTCGCCGCGTAAGCGTCGTATGGATATGTCTTGGAGGTCAGCTGATAGGGGCCGGGCGGCAGATGACTTGCGTCCTGGCCATTGTAGTGGAGCCGTGCATCCGGAACCCCATTTGTCTGGCCGGTGCCGCCGGTCAGGAGATATTGGTAATAGTCATCGGGCAGGCCGTTTTCATATGGTTTAACGGCTGCAATGTTGGCCGCACTGACACAGGACGTGCCTGTCGAAATCCCGATAACCTCGCAGCCATAAGGAGTTGATGTGCCCCCAACAAGCGCCGGCGGCAAGTTCGCGTATGGCGTCTTCGGCGGATTCAAATGGTACGTTGAGGTGTCGAATGATTGGTATTGCAGGGCCTCGCCGTAATTCGGCCCCGGTGAGCCGTCGGCTTTGACGATCTGCTTCGACAGTAGGTTCAGGACTTTCTCGCCCTTGTTCACCGGCTTATAGGTGGCGAAGACATGATCGAAGCTGCGGTTCTCACCGATGATGACGATCACATGTTTGATTGGAGTCAGCGTTGGGCTCTCTTGCGCGACTGCCGTGCTAAACGGAGCCATCGTGTTGCCTATGAGTGCTACGGCCGCGACGCAGGACAACAGCCTGCGTTTGAGACTTTTGCGTTGCAAATCCTCGGTCCCCATACCTCACCTCTTATTGGTGTTCGCAGGAAAATGCTCCTTGCGATTGTGGCGTATAAATGCGGAGAATTACGGGGAGGTGACACTTCAATGATTAACCCTTGCGAGGCCGAGTATTGAACGCTGGAATGAGATCGGGCGTGTGGATAAGACCGCCGTCTTCGCCAGCATCCGACCTGGATCATATGACCTGGTGCAAGCGCGTATCGACCGCGAAGATAATAGATGCTGACTAATGACATCAGGCCGCAATGCCCACCGAACAACAAACAAGAGAGTACTGATGAAAAAAATTTTCGTGGACGTGGATGACCTACGATATGATAATCCACAAAGCAGACATTGCGAATGGCAAGTCCTGGTCAAGGCCACCGTCAAACGGTAAGGATGGCCTCACCACCTTGACGCAGATATGGACGCGACGGTCCTTCTCGTCGTCTGCCATTGGCCGCGCTAATCCAGCGTCACCTGACCGATCCTAATCGGCAAGCTCCCAAGCCCGCAAAGGGCACTCAAAATTGCACATGCAGTCGCACGGCGCCGATCGAGACGGGTCCACGCACATAATTGTAACCCGGATTGGCGATAAATTGATAGTCGAAAGTCATCGCGGCCCAATCGGTGAGGCCGACCGAATAATAAGCCTCGATGAGTTCTTCAGGCCGGAAGCTGAGGGCGCCGTCGCCGATGTTGATGCCGAGGCCGCCTGCTGCAAAGAAAGCCTGATGAATGTTTGAAAGCCCGTCGATGTTGCCCGCCAATCCGATCCGGTCATTGGGTCGGCCCCATGACGTTCCCTTATATACGCCGCCGAAGGATGCACTCTCGTCGATGTCGGTCCAGGACATGATTTCGGTCTGACCGGTCCGCCAGCTCAACCGCGCGAAGAGGCCAAGATCATCGGTGACGGCTTGCTCGACATTGCCGATGAAACCAAACTCCGAACGGGTCTCGCGGGTCGCCGCAATGTTAGGCGGCCCGGGATTGAACGCCGGATCGCTAAGATAGGGATTGGCCAGTGTCGCGCCGAAGCTGCCGCAATAGCACTGGCTTTCCCAGCCGGTCAGGCGGAATTTTCCTGGTGTCCCAAGCAGCGTGTATCTGTCTTCAAATTCGAGAATATATTGGCCGCGCTGGAAAAGTCTCGTATCGAAATTATTGCCGTTCGGAACATCGGGCAACAGAAAATAGCCGCCGCGAAGCGCCCAATCTTTCTGGTTGAGTTCAGCCGCCGCACCCCAAGTATAGCCTTTCTGGTCAGCCGCGAAATCGAAGGCGCCCGCATCGACGAGCGCCCAGTTCATGAAGCTCGTTCGCCCATCATGCGCATAGCTGTTGTTGTCGAAAAGATCGGGCAGGGAAATCTTACCGAAGGTGAAGGTGACCCGCGAGATATCGGCTTTTTCTGCGACTTGATTCTGTCCGTCCGGAATATCTTCCTGCTCGCCGCCAAGCCCAAAGATCTGGCGTAGAAACAAGCGCGCAGTGTTGTAATGGGGGAAATCGAAGCCAGCCTTTTGCGCTTCATTATTCGGAAATGCCGCAAGGCCATGTGTTGTGCTGAGACCGAAGCCTTGGAATGGCTCCGGATTGAAATAGAACTCGGTGCCTTCAAAGGCCTTATATCCAAGATAGCCGTCAACGCTGAACGTTTCGCGCATTTGATAGCCAGGAAAGAGGCTTTGCGCTCCCGTATAGGCTGCGGGGAACGGAGCATTTCCCTGCCCGATAATCGTCGATTGAGCATGAATGCTCCAATCATTGAGGTTGGGGAGAATGCCGGCTTTTGACGCCGAGGCTGGGGCAGGATCATCGGCAAATCGATAATTCAAGCCGAGTTGGACTGTCTGCAAGGTGAGATTGGAATTGTAATGCTCCCCGACGATCGGAAGATAGATGCCGGCGCGGGCAAAATCCATAAACGAATATTCGAGCTTCGCGCTCCAGTTCGGCGTCAAGCGGATTTCCGCGCCACCGCCCGCCGTCCAGCCAGGGCGCCAGAAATAAACGCTGTCGACATCGCCGAATGTATGCGTGCTCGTCACCAAATCCCGGTCGTAGGCGAAGCCGCCGGTGCCGTAGAGGAGCCAATCGCCGAAGGCATAGCCGATGCGGCCGCGCAAGGAGCCGAAGATTTGGATATTGTCATTGACCTCGGATGGCCCGGCCACGGAAAATGAAATCGGCAGATTGCTATTCATCTTGTCGGGGAAAGAAAAATCGGCTTCGAAACCGACCATGAGACCCGAGGGAGCGATATGGTTGTAGCCGGCTTGAAGGCCACCGAACAGCGGACCGAATTGGCCGTCTATACCGTAAAGACCAACCTGCCCCGCAGCAGGCAGGCCGGGCGGGTTACTGAGATAGGAGGATGTTCCAAAGGCGTAGCCAACATGGCCGCCAAAGTAGAAACCCTCCCAGGGATTGCTCGCAAAGAGGGGTGAGCCGGGTGCCATGTCGGCGGCTAAAACCGGCGCCGTTAACGTGACGCAAGCCGACACTAAGAGAATGGCAAACTTCATGGAATGGCCCGCCCCTAGCCAATTCATCACCTGGTACAAGGCAACTTAGCGTCTAGACTGCAGTACACGCTTTGTATTGTCAACGCTGATTCTTGATTCTAGAAAGTTTCCAATATAAGGAATTAGAAGGCCTCAAATATAAATTGAATGGTCCAGGAATAGAGAGTGCATTAATCTTTCTCTCTTCCCGCGCCGCCAATAACCACACCAGCCGGGACGGAGACTTTGGCTTCCGTGAAGCCAAAGGATTCAGATTGCCCCGTGGCCATGCCGAGGCTCCCCAAATCTCGATCTTTCTGCGCCGCCACCGCCGCGCGCGATTAACCGGCGTTATCCCCAGTCTGGGGCAACTCACTTTCATATCAAATGTATACGTCCGGTTTTTCTAGCTTTCGGCACAAGGCTAAATCCACTTTTAACCTAGAAAAACTTTCGCTTCGGCGTAAGCTTAAAATACAAAAATATCATATTAGGTGCATTACTGTTGCAAATGCGCAACGCCAAGATTGCGTTCGGCGGGCCTAGTAAGATCGTAAATCGTCTGTGACCAGAGTCACCAGCAGGAATCCATTTTTTTTGTATCAGTTTGCTCTCACCCGCTTATTCCTCCAAGACTTGACCAGCTCATCGAGAACGTCTCCCCCCGGCTTCCAAGGGTTGCCAGAGCCCGGCTAGACGGCCATCGATTTGAGAGTAATTTTGTCCAGATGTCAGGCGCTATGCGGATTCGGCAGGCGTCTGCGAATATCGCCCGCGATATTGCGACCAAAATGGTTCTCCCAGCGGCGCAGCGTCCCATGGGAAACCGCGCTTCTAGGTTCCGCTGGCACATCTTCAAAGTCACGCCAGCACAGGGTGAATCGGCCATAATGCTTTATCGCCTGCTGGCTAAGCTCTGGAAAAAAAGCGCCAGCCGCTATTACTGAGCTTGGTCCTCAGCGGGAGGCGGCAAAGGTCACGTCACGGCAGGCCCTAATAGGTTGAGCATGCTCGCCTTTGGTACCCAATTAAAATCTAGTGTTTTGATAGAAGTGAATTTCCATTATTATTTATTTTTTAGCATAACCTTAAGTTGGAAAGCTGATAACTCAAATGGGCCTGGTGTGTTTTCCCTAAGTGGATTATTAATAGCCAATATCGTCATGCAGTAACGTACTAATAATTGTCATAAATTATTAATAGTTACTAAACTGCAGAGCTTATAGCCCAAATGGGTCTAGCCTGTTTCCGCTAAGCAGCTAATTAATGACTGATAGCGTCATGCAGTAGAGCATATATAATATTATTGCTGGTCCAAAGTATACTTTACACTTTGGCGGCGCGGCGTATATTATTTTTTTTAGCCGGGGGACCTACGGGGGACCTAATGGGCATTTCATTCGTTGAGGCGACCATTTTGAGAAGATGCTTGGGTAGTTCTTCAAGTGGTTTGTTCTAATTCCCGCCTGCGGGGCTCGCTATCGTTCAGGTTCTGAACAACGCCGCGCAAATGGAGAACAGCTATCTGAGCGTCACTGTCACATTGGCTAAGAATTGGCGCCTTTCGAGCCGGCTGGGCTCGGCGGCGAGCGCTCTGGGGCATTAAAATTTAATCATGCAGGCAGCGAACGCCGCACGCGAGTGAGCAAGTAAACCCGATGGATATGACAAAACCTAGAGAGGACTTGAACCCAGGCAGGGTCAAGAAAGTCGCACTGGTCCACGAGTGGCTTACGACCTATGCGGGGTCGGACAAAGTACTTGCGGTCATCATTTCGCTATTTCCTGATGCAGACCTGTTTTGCCTAATAGATCATTTACCCGAAAGTGAAAGAACGGCGTTCGCCAATACCAAGATCAAAACGTCCTTTCTGCAAAAATTCCCATTCTCCAAATATATCTATCGCTATCTTTTCCCGCTGATGCCATTGGCGATAGAACAGCATGATTTATCCGAATATGATCTGATCATCTCAAACAGCCACGCGGTCGCCAAAGGCGTGCTGACTGGTCCTGATCAATTGCATATTTGCTATTGCTACACGCCCATACGATATGCCTGGGACTTTCAGCACCAATACCTGCAGGAGTCGAAGCTCACAAAAGGATTCCGTAGCGCATTGGTTCGCTATTTTTTGCATCGCATGCGCATTTGGGATTCACGTACCGCCAATGGTGTCGATCACTTTATTGCTTGTTCTTCTTATATCGCGCGCCGGATCTGGAAGGTATACCGGCGTCCCTCAACGGTGATTTATCCTTGTGTTGAAGTGGACGATTTCACGATCGGATCCAGTCCACGGGAAGATTTCTATTTTACATGTTCCCGCCTGGTTCCCTATAAGCAGGTCCAATTAATCGTCAGGGCTTTTGCTTATATGCCCAATCGAAAACTGGTGGTCATAGGTGACGGCCCGCTCTTCGAACAAATCAAAGCGGAAGCAACCAGCAACGTAAGCATCTTAGGATTTCAGCCATTTCCGGTCCTCGTGGACCACATGCAAAAAGCGCGGTGTTTCCTATTTGCTTCCGAAGAAGATTTTGGAATCGCTCCGCTCGAGGCCCAAGCCTGTGGCACGCCTGTTGTGGCTTTTGGCAAGGGTGGCGCGCGAGATACCGTTGTCGATGGTGTTACCGGACTTTATTTCTGGCAACAAACACCTCAATCGATCTGTGACGCCATAGAAAAATTTGAAAGCGTCGAGAACAGCTTTGATCCTGACCGGATCAGAGCGCATGCGATGCATTTCTCAACCGAATCCTTCAAGAAAAAGTTCGCTGGCTACGTGGAGTCCAGATGGTCCGAGCATCAGCAAACGCTGACCTCATATCCGCATGATGAAATGTGTTAACGAACAAGGAATATCATGACTACCGCACTCATCACAGGCATAACGGGTCAAGACGGCGCTTATTTGGCGAGTTTCCTCTTGAACCGCGGGTATCAAGTTTACGGCACTTACCGGCGATGCAGCTCGCCGAACTTTTGGCGGATACAAGAGCTTGGCATTTCCGAACACCCGCGCCTGCATCTGCGGGAATATGATATCACCGATTTAAGTGCCGCCTTGCGGCTTATCGAGACAACGAAACCTGACGAAATTTACAACCTCGCCGCGCAGAGCTTCGTACATGTCTCATTCGATCAGCCAATCGCCACGGCCAACATAACCGGTATTGGAGCCGTGTGCGTGCTTGAGGCCATCCGGGCGATTAATCCGCGCATTCGTTTCTATCAAGCCTCAACTGCGGAAATGTTCGGGGCCACGCAGTCGTTTCCGCAAGACGAAACGACGCCGTTTTATCCGCGCAGTCCCTATGGCGCCGCCAAACTTTACGCGCATTGGATGACGGTCAATTACCGCGAAGCCTATGGGATTTTCGCGTCCTCCGGCATCCTCTTTAATCACGAATCCCCGCTACGTGGTCCCGAGTTTGTGACTCGCAAGATCAGCATAGCGGTCTCGCGGATTGCCGCGGGATTGCAAAAAGTGCTCGAGCTCGGCAATCTTGGAGCCTTGCGGGATTGGGGATATGCGGCGGAATATGTTGAAGGCATGTGGCGTGTTCTCCAAGCCCAGGAGCCGGATACTTATGTCTTGGCGACCAATCGTGCTGTCACGGTACGTGATTACGCAACACTGTCGTTCAAAGCCGCAGGTATAGACATAGATTGGGTCGGGACCGGAGAACAGGAGCGCGGTGTCGTAGCTTCCAATGGGGCAACATTGGTCCGGGTTAATCCGGCGTTCTATCGTCCATCGGAAGTCGAGGTATTGATTGGCAATGCTGAAAAGGCGCGAAACAAATTGGGATGGGAACCAAAAACTTCTCTTGAGCTTCTTTCTAAAATGTTGGTGAAGGCGGACATTGAACGCATTCCTCAGAACTTATCGAAGCAACTAGCCTGAAATACAGTCCTGGCGAGACCAATGCCGACCGCACTCATCTGCACGGAGGACGTCTTCTCTCGATGTGGCGTTCTGTGTGATGGCCACACGTTGAAGCACTTATCTCGAAACGCGAAATTGCGCTCCTCTTCGCGTTTCATTTCGCGGACCAACGCCAATCGCGGACTTCTGGCAGATCGGTGCCGTATTCACCGATGTAACGCTTGTGTTCAATAAGCTTGTCCCGAATTGCCTGCTTTATATAGACGCCTGAAGTATCAATTGTCATCACCCGGTCGATGACGTCGCCAACAAGATGGAAACGATCGAGCCTATTGCGCACCACCATATCGAAGGGTGTAGTCGTCGAGCCTTCTTCCTGGTAACCGCGCACATGCATGTTGTCGTGGTTTGTACGCTTATAGACGAGCCTGTGAATGAGCGACGGATAGCCGTGGAAGGCGAAGATGACCGGCTTATTTTTTGTAAATAGCAAGTCGAAGTCATGATCGGGCAAGCCATGCGGATGTTGCGCTTGCGGCTGCAAGGTCATTAAGTCGACGACATTGATCACGCGGATTTTGATGTCCGGCGCATAGTGATGCAGAAGGTCGACGGCGGCGAGGGTCTCTAGAGTCGGCACATCACCAGCACAGGCCATGACAACGTCTGGCTCGCCCCCGCGGTCATTGCTGGCCCACTCCCAAATACCAATCCCTTCGCTGCAATGTTTGATCGCCGTGTCGATGTCGAGCCACTGCGGCGCCGGCTGCTTGCCCGCGACGATGACATTGATCCTGTTCCAACTGCGCAGACAATGGTCGGTGATGTAGAGCAGCGTGTTGGCATCAGGCGGAAAATAGACCCGTACGGTGTCCGCCTTTTTGTTGACAACGTGGTCGATGAAACCCGGATCCTGATGACTAAATCCATTGTGGTCTTGCCGCCAGACATGGGAAGTCAGAAGGTAATTCAACGATGCGATCGGGCGCCTCCAGGCGACCTCGCGCGATGTCTTCAGCCATTTCGCGTGTTGATTAACCATGGAATCAACAATGTGGATGAAAGCTTCGTAGCAAGACAATAGACCGTGCCGCCCGGTGAGCAGATAGCCCTCAAGCCACCCTTCGCATGTGTGTTCGCTGAGGATCTCCATGACCCTCCCGTCGGGAGCGAGATGATCGTCCCCGGTAATAGTCTCCGCATCCCATGCACGATCGGTCGCCTCAAACACGGCTTGAAGCCGGTTCGACGCCGTCTCGTCCGGACCGAAGATACGAAAATTGCGGCTTGACATATTTTCCTGCATCACATCGCGCAGAAAATTACCCATAATTCGTGTCGCTTCGGCATCCACTTGTCCCGGGTTGACGACCGGCACGGCGTAGAGCTTGAAGTCGGGAAGCAGCAACGGGCGCTTCAGCGCGCCACCATTGGCGTGCGGATTGGCGCTCATCCGGCGATTGGCTGACGGCGCGAGGGCCGCGATCTCGGCCCGAAACCGACCCGCCTGGTCAAACAACTCCTCTGGACGATAGCTTGCCATCCACTCTTCAAGCAGGCGCAGATGCCCAGGCTTGCTCATATCGCTGATTGGCACTTGATGCGATCGCCAAGAACCCTCCGTCTTGAGGCCATCAACCGTTTTGGGGCCGGTCCATCCCTTGGGGGTGCGCAGCACGATCATCGGCCAGAAGGGGCGAGCCGAGGAACCACCAGCCCGGGCTGTCTCCTGGATTTTCCGGATTTGCGCAAACGCTTGATCGAAGGCCGCGGCCATGGCCTGATGCATAACCTCCGGCACATCGCCCTCTACGATAATTGGTGCATAGCCATAGCCCCGGAATAAAGCCTCGAGTTCCTCCCGGCTGATCCTTGCTAGCACCGTCGGATTAGCTATTTTATAGCCATTCAGGTGCAAAATCGGTAGGACCGCACCGTCGGAGGCGGGGTTGAGGAACTTATTCGCATGCCAGGAAGTCGCGAGGGGGCCAGTTTCCGCCTCGCCATCGCCAACGACACAGGCGACGATCAGATCAGGGTTGTCGAACGCCGCTCCATAGGCATGCGAGAGGCAATAGCCGAGTTCGCCGCCTTCGTGGATCGAGCCAGGCGTCTCCGGAGCCGCGTGGCTTGGAATTCCACCAGGGAAAGAGAACTGGCGGAACAAACGCCGCATTCCTTCTTTGTCTTGCGGCACTTCTGGATAAAGTTCGCTGTAGGTGCCTTCTAGCCAGGTATTGGCCACAATACCTGGTGCGCCATGACCGGGGCCAGCGATGAAGAGGACATTGGCATCTTGCTCTTTAATGATCCGGTTGAGATGCACATAAATGAAATTGAGGCCCGGCGTCGTGCCCCAATGACCAAGCAGCCTCGGCTTGATATGCTCAGGTTTTAGCGGTTCATCCAGCAGCGGATTGTCCAAGAGATAGATCTGCCCTACCGATAAGAAGTTGGCCGCGCGCCACCACGCTTGCATCAGCCGCATCATTTCGGGAGAAAGACTTGTTCGGTCGATCGGCGATTCATTTAGGGTCATCGTCGTCCTCAATTCTGCGAAATACTACCTCTGATGTGCGTCTGTGGAATGAAGCGCTAAGGGTCAGGCGAAGGTCAATCCCCCGGCCTCACTGACGGCATGAATGTCTTAAACAATCCCCGTCGTGAGCGTAGTGTTTCCTACCACGCAACCTTAATCTATTTCCAGATGGCTGCTAATAAATTGACAGGGCTTCCCGGATAGACTTGACGAGACCATCATTTATTTGCGGTTTGCGCAATACTTGGAGAACGCCCGCATGCGCTGCTTTCTGGTCGATCGAACGATCGGGGCGACCTGTAATGAGGATCACGGGAAGTGTTGATCGACGAGCGCGCAGCCGTGCGAGCAATTCCAAGCCATTCATCAAAGGCATGCTATAATCAATAACGAAGCAGCCTCGATTGGGTAATGCCGGCTGCGAAAGAAGTTCCATGCCGCTCTTGAAAGTGGCTACGTCGAACCCTTCCAATTCCAAAAGAAATTGTAGCGAACTCAATACCGCGAGATCGTCGTCAACAAGCACGACCTTCGCGGGTTCCACCGAACACTGGAGAGGCATGAAAATAGCGATCGAAGTGTCCATTCAGATTTTGACATGGCATGGGCGCATTTGAATGCGGAAATTGTGTCAAATCGGGTCTTCTCCTGCATTGATCCATGTCAGTCGATCTCATCGCGCTTGCCTTAGGGTGGTTAGGGAGGACATTCGTGGATTTCATGTGCGAGTCAAAATAAGATGTGACCGGAGCTATATTCGTAGATCATGGTCTCTTCTGTCGATTGGATTAGAGACGACTGGCGCGACCAGAGCACGATTCCCGGCTGCGGCATATGCGGCTTCACCGGCCGGTGCTATGCCAGTGGCGCGAAGGCTGTCCGCCGGGTTTCGAGGAAGGTCATAGGAGATGCCACGAGGATATCCAGTCTGGGCTCCCTCAGATGCTCGATCTGATCTGTCCGGAGGGGCGCGTCTACAGCTCTTTGCGCTGCAAGCAACTGCGGAACTCGGGGAAGCAGTTGCGCGGGCTCTTGGTCAACCTCTCGCGAAGCATGAGGAACGCCAATTCGAGGATGGAGAGCATAAGACACGACCACTTGATCTTGTCGGCGGAACAGATGTCTATGTCGTGCAAAGCCTTTACAGTGGCCCCTCCGAGAGTGCAAACGACAAGCTTTGTCGGCTCTTGTTTTTCATCGGCGCCCTCAAAGATGCCGGGGCCGCCCGCGTCACGGCCGTCGTTCCCTACCTTTGCTACGCGCGGAAGGATCGCCGCACCAAGCCGAACGATCCGGTCATTACCCGATATGTGGCAAGCCTATTCGAAGCGGTTGGCACCGATGTGTTTGTAACTCTGGACGTCCATAACCCAGCGGCTTTCGAAAACGCCTTCCGATGCCGCACGGTGGCGCTCACCGCCGCGCCTTTATTTGTCGACTATGCCAAAGCCTTAAACGGCGAGCGCCTTTGTGTCGTGTCTCCCGATCCGGGCGGTGCCAAGCGCGCCGAAATATTCCGCTTGGCCTTGGAAATGGCTCTCAATCGGCCGGTTGGTAAAGGATTTACGGACAAGCATCGCAGTAGCGGCGTCGTCTCCGGCAACCTTTTCGTCGGCGATGTGGCAGAATCGACGGCACTGATCGTCGACGACCTGGTCAGCACTGGGAATACGCTGCTCAGGTCGGCGAAGGCGGCGCGCCAAGCAGGCGCCAAACGTGTCATTGCACTGGTAACCCATGGCCTATTCACGCAGGGAGCGCTCGAGATTATCGCCGATCCGGCGATCGATCGGTTTGTCATCACCGACACTGTTCCCCCGTTCCTGCTCGGGTCGAGGATAACGAACGAAAAGATCGATGTGATCCCGGTTGGGGAACTTCTTGCCGAGGCGATCCGCCGCCTATACCTGGGCAAAGCGCTCACCGATCTCATCGTGTTTTGAGTTTACGCTCAAGACGGATGGCGTCGGCGGCGGCGATGCGCAAATAGGCATGGGCGAGAAGGCGCCATTTTTCCGGTGTGCGAGGGTTAGGCTCAAGGAGGTGAGCGAGAGTCAAGCGCGCGCGGAGTGTCGCGCGATAACACCGGTAGAAACAAAAAAGCGCTTCGGATGAGAGATCTCCCCACTTCAGCAAAATCCGTCGCTGGAGGAAATCACTGGCCCAAGGAGCGCCCAAGCGGTCGCATTCGACGCTGAGAAAGGCGACTTCATCGAGAGGATCGACAGCCCTGAGCTTGGGATTGAACTCAAGACAGTCGATGATTCGGATACGATCGTCGACAAAGACATGCTCCGGGCGCAAATCTCCATGGCCGTCCACAATCTTATGGCCGCGGACGCGCGCCGCGAACAGATCCGGGTTCGCGTGGAGGAAACGGCGTTGGGCCTTGTCGATCATCCGCACAAGCCCGGCGGCAGCCTCAAGCCGAGGATCCAAAAGCACCCGGCGATTGTCGCAAAGATTGCGGTGCCATTCGGCGAGATGAAGGCCCGGCGTCATGCGAATGGGCGTCGCATGCTGGTAAAATGCGGCGAGAGTGGTGATGAGAAGGTCAAGATCTCGAGCGGTGAGACGATGATCGAGCAGCATGTGCTCTAGAGTCAAAGCCTCGTTCAGCCGGCGCATGACCACGAGCCAGTCCACCGTAATCCCGCATCCTCCAAGCGCAAGGCCGCGCTGCGTCCATACCAATGGCACCACGTCCAGGTAGACGTCGTCTGCCAATCGGCGGTTTAGCTCCAGCTCAGCGCGACAGGCGGCTTCCCGGCGGACGAGCGTCGAGAAATCGAGATACGCAAAGCGAACCGGTTTCTTAAGTTTGAACACCCGATCATCAGCGAAGAAGACCCACGACATGTGGGTCTCCCGGCGAGAAACCGCTCCAGTACCTTTGCCATAGACATCCGGCCAGCTGAGGCATGTCACTTTTTCGGCGAGCGTCGGCTCGTCGATCGCAGCGATAACCGGCTCCTGGCTTATCGGCGCACCCAAATCTCTCCCCGTTTCCCTTACCGGGCTTTGTTCGCGGCCATTCCCCACCTTGTTTTCCCCATTCTCTTCTTTCCCCGGGTGCCCCCGGTGCCTCCTCTTTAAGCGGTTTAAGA
>Ga0187867_10002220_pt1 | contig 16259 bp, 13 predicted proteins | sample June2016WEW_13_1_FD_132976 | JGI IMG/M metagenome (GOLD analysis project Ga0187867, IMG submission 132976) | Peatland microbial communities from SPRUCE experiment site at the Marcell Experimental Forest, Minnesota, USA - June2016WEW_13_10 | ecosystem: Environmental > Terrestrial > Soil >...
CGGATTGTGCTTCTGCAACACCTTGGTGATGGCCGCCGTCAAAGTCGTCTTGCCATGGTCAATGTGGCCAATCGTCCCCACGTTGCAGTGCGGCTTATTTCGATCAAATTTCTCTTTCGCCATAAAAACGTCGTGCCTCGCTTGTAATAATTCGATAATTAAACGATTCAGTAATACTGATAAAGCCTTTTGAACTTGTGCCGCAGCGCCGCGTCGATGCCCTCCAGCTTCGACAGATAGAACTCCCGTATTTGCGCCTGATCCGAAACCGGCAGTTCTTGATAGAGCTGCCAAGCACTCAAATCCGCCTGCGGACCGACCGCATCATCCAACGCCCGGATCTTCAGGACTGCATCGAAATCTCGGACGCGAATTCCTTTACGGTCCAATCGCTTCAGGAACCGCTCAGTCTGACCCGGCCGAAACGCCTGCTCGACTGCGCTCTGCAGCTTTGCATACTCCTGCTGCTTCTCAATCTTGATCGTCGCCTGTTCGAAAGCCATCTCACACCTACGTCGGATCAATGGAGCGGGAGGCGGGAATCGAACCCGCGACCAACAGCTTGGAAGGCTGTGACTCTACCACTGAGTTACTCCCGCCCTGAAACCAGCTATCAGCTATCGGCCGTCAGCGTTCAGCCAAATCGCAGCGGCGAATGCCGATATTCTTCCGCTTCTAGACGGCATGGCCCAGCCATGCCCTTTCCCGAACCAATGGAGCCGATGACCAGGATTGAACTGGTGACCTCTCCCTTACCAAGGGAGTGCTCTACCAACTGAGCTACATCGGCTCAAACCGGCTGTTAGCTGTTAGCTCTCCGCCTTCAGCTCTCAGATCTCAGATCTCATCCAAAAAACCTTACCTTGACTTGCCTTCGCCATCGGGATGCAGAACATCCTTACGCCGCACCCAACTCTTGAACGCGAATAACCCAAGAATCAGCAATGTCAGGGACCGGATCCGGAAATCGCTTAGCGTGACAAAAGCCAGACCTGCCAAAACCGAGTACGCAATCAACGCCATGGCCAAGCGACTCATGATTCCCGCTGCACAATTTCTACTGCACAATTGGTGCCGCCGAATACTGGTGCACAGGGAAGGATTCGAACCTTCGTACCTCGCTAGGAGGGACAGATTTACAGTCTGTTGGCTTTAACCACTCACCCACCTGTGCAAAACTGCCCGGCAATGCAGTTGTCGCGCGATACCGGAGCAGCGATCACGTCGCCGACACAAGCTTTCGCGGTCGCTCACCGGACTTTCGCAAACTAAGTTTTCGCAAACCAGGGAAACCAAGAATCCGCGCCTACGGATTATCGCGCGAAGATCACTACACGCCGGATAAAGTTCCGAATGGAGTGCGTTGGAAAAACCTGTTGCGCCGCCACTTACTGGGTCCTGCCGCCGGAAGCTCGATTCAATTCTGAAATTCGTTTCCGGACTTTCGATTACTGGAGCTGGCGAAGGGATTTGAACCCCTGACCCTCTGATTACAAATCAGATGCTCTACCACCTGAGCTACGCCAGCAATTCGGGGCGCCTGCGCCCGACAGGCACAAGTATACCCTCGATCCCTTCCAGATGTCCGGGACAATTAGTTAAGTTATCACAAGCAGTAAATTTCGCGCAACCAGGCTAGCACAAGCAGCACAGGCAGATTCATTCAACCGGCTCTTTCCACTAGGTTCGTGCAGAGCAGGTTCGTGCAAACGAGTTCGGCGCCGCCCATCTCTCTCACGTTCCTGTCAGTGTTATGATGGCAGCCCTGACCGCATTCCATGCGAATTAGGCGCACTCTCCCCATCGTTTTGGCCGTCCTGCTGGTGGTGACGGCGCTCATCCTCGCTGTGCAACTTCGAAAGCGTGCTCCTCCAGAACCCGCACGCCTATTGCCCGGAGCAGACGCTTTCGTATACGTGGATTTAGGCTGGATCCGGAGGGCGAACTCGGGCAAAGAGTTGCCCGCCGTCAGCCATGATGCGGAATACGAACGCTTCATACGAGAGACCGGCTTTCTGTTCGAGCGCGATCTGGATGAGGCGGCCTTCGCGGTTCACTATCCTGGCAATTGGCCGGGGGGCGGAACCGGCGGTAATGCTGCGGAGCCGCGCTTTTCTGAAGTGCTGGTGGGGAAGTTTCACGGTGAGCGGTTCTCTGGCTATCTGCGGCAGATTGCGCAATCGGTCGAGAACTACCATTCGGTCGATATCTTCACTATCCGCCTGGAGGGAAGGTCTCTGCGAGTGGCCGTATTGAGTGCCGATTCGGTGGCTGCATCCAATCATGACGATCCCGCAGTCATCCACGGAATGGTCGACCGCTCCAAACGGCTGGCTTCTCCGTTCGGAGGACCGGCGCTGCTGCGCCAGTTTTACAAGCACGTCCAGTTCGCCAGCCTGGCATGGGCGGTGGCGCGCGTTGAGCCTTCTGCTGCCGACACCGGCCCGCAGGGTTCTCTTTTCACTACTCCCGCGACGCTGGTTATCTCCGGAAGCTACCTGAGCCCACTTCATTTGCAATTGAGAACAGGCGCGGTGCATCTCCGCGCCGAGGCTTTCACCGCCAGTTCTGACGAGGCGCGGGCCATCATCGACAAGGTGAACGTGTTCGTGGCCTTGACCCACACGGCAGAAACCTCGGCGGGAATGCACGGCACCGATCCCGATGTGAAGGGTTTTTTCGAGAGCATTCAGGTCAAACAGGAGGGCGACCGCGCCATGCTGGATGCTGCCGTGCCCTTGGGTTTTGTACGGAAGATGCTGGCAGGATCGGGGGCGGAAATGGCTGATCCGGCGAACGCTTCTCCTCAGGCGCCTGCGAAATCGCCGTAGTCGAACATTCGGCAAGCGCAATCGCCTGCAACTAAATGCCGCGTCAATCGTCTGATGGATTACGGAGTAGACTCCGGCAGGTACAATAAAGGACGCATGTCGAGCCTTCCACTTCCGATTGCTGCATTCTTCGCCGGGCTCATTTCTTTTCTCTCGCCCTGCGTGCTGCCGCTCGTGCCGGGATACGTTTCGCTTATCTCTGGCGCGGGAGTGGACGAACTGAAATCGTCGCAAGGACGCCTGATGCGGCGCGTCATGACGAACTCGGTAGGATTTATTCTCGGCTTCAGCGTTGTGTTCATCACGCTGGGCGCCATCTCGACTGAGATCGGACAGATCGCGGCGCAGTACAAGCACACGCTCGCTATCGTCGCCGGTGTAGTCATCATTCTGTTTGGCCTGCACCTCACCGGTATCCTGAAAATCAAGGCGCTGTATTCCGATACGCGTTTGCACGAACTGAAGGGTGGAAGCACTCCAATCGGAGCTTTCGTCATCGGATTCGCGTTCGCGTTCGGCTGGACACCGTGCATCGGCCCGATTCTCGCCGGCATTCTTACGCTGGCTGCGGCACAGGATACGTTGTCGAAAGGGATGATTTTGCTCGCGATCTATTCCCTGGGGCTGGCGGTGCCGTTCCTGCTCACCGCTCTCGGAGTGGAGCGCTTTCTGAAATTTTACAGCCGGTTCCGGTCGCACATGCACGCGGTTGAGGTGGCTTCCGGCGGATTGCTGATTGCGCTGGGGATTCTGCTGTTGTTGGGCCGTTTTACTTTAATCTCGAATTGGCTTTCGTTCCTGAACCGGTTTGCTCTGTAGCTTGGCTTTGTAACATCCGTGAAATGGAGTGTGTCCTTGAAACGTAGTCCTCTCGCGCTGGTAGTTGTGGCTTTTGTGGTCGCGCTGATGCTCTATGTCGGCTATCACAAGGCCCGACGATCGGGCTCCACGTTCGCGCCGCACCTCACGGCGTCCAGCTTGGCGCCAGATTTCTCGCTCGAATTGCTCGACGGAAAAACCATGCGCCTGTCTGACCTTCGCGGCAAAGCCGTCCTGCTTAATTTCTGGGCCACTTGGTGCGGTCCTTGCAAAATTGAGATGCCGTGGTTCGTCGAATTGCAAAATCAATACGCCTCCCAAGGATTGCAGATCGTGGGCGTCGCCATGGACGACGCCAGCAAAGAAGACATCGCCAAATTCGCCAAAGACATGGGTGTTAACTATCCCATTCTGATCGGGAAGGAATCGGTGGGCGACCAATATGGTGGCGTTCCCGCCCTGCCCGAGAGCTTCCTGATCGGCCGCGATGGCAAGATTGTGGACAAGATTATTGGCTTGCGCGGCAAGGCTGAAATCGAAGATTCGATCAAGAAGGCACTCGACACGAAAGCAGCCATCCGCCAGGCATCCGCTGCAGGAAAGGACACGGTGTCGAAGTGACGATGGAACAAAGCTCGGCGCCGATTTCTTCTCGCAGCGTCGCGAGCCTGTGGCGAGCGCTGATGCCGATTTTTCTGGCCTCCGCCGGCCTCGTCTCGGGTCAAACCCCGGGCAAGGCTCCAGCTCTCACCGTAGGGACGGTGCCACTTGTCACGGCGGAACGCACGCAGGCGACCATGGTGAACTTGAATTTTCGTGTCCCTCCCGGCTACCACATTAACTCGAATACTCCCAAGTCGGAGTTCCTCATCCCTACGGCTTTGAAAATGGACCTGCCGACGGACATCATCCTGGGGAAAATTGAATACCCCGCCGGCGAAGATGCGACTTTCCCGTTCTCCCCGGACGAAAAACTTAGCGTGTACAGCGGAGACTTCACAGTCGCTCTAGCCGTCCATCCGCTGCACTCCGTTGTGCCCGGGAAATACCAGATGCACGGCGTGCTGCGCTACCAGGCCTGCGACAACGCCGCCTGCTATCCGCCGAAAACTTTGCCCATCAGCTTTGAAATAAAAGTTGTGAAGGAACCGCCGCCGCACCACGCGAATCCCGCGCAGAGCCCGCATATTCATAACTAGCTCGTTCCCGATCGGGCGGCCGCTCGCGGCCCCTCAAGTAAGCTTGGCTTCAAATCCCTGGTTGCCGATACTATTCTCGGAGCTGGACAGGCTGATGCCCCGTGTTGAATTCGCGCTCGGGGTTTTGCTTTTCTGGATCGGTTCTGATCGCATTTACAGGACCTAACCCTTCGCCCCCTGCTTCTTCTCCACCTTCGCCCACGTATCTTTCAGCGCGACGGTGCGGTTGAACACGGGCCTTCCCGCCTTCGAGTCCGGATCGACGCAGAAATATCCCAGCCGCTCAAATTGATACCGGCTGCCCACTGCAGCATTCGCCAGCGACGGCTCAAGCTTCGCGTCCGCGATCACTTCGAGCGACTGCGGATTGAGGTTCGCAGTGAAGTCCTGACCTTCCTTTACGTCGCCAGGATTTTCTTTGTTGAATACGTTTTCGTAGATCCGCACTTCGGCATCGACGGCGTGCGCCGCCGTAACCCAGTGAATCGTGGACTTCACCTTGCGTCCGTCGGGAGCATTGCCGCCATGCGTGGCGGGATCGTAGGTGCAGTGCACTTCGACGACTTCGCCCTTTTCATTTTTCACAACGCTTCTGCAGGTGATGAAGTAACCGTAGCGCAGACGCACCTCGCGGCCCGGCGACAGGCGGAAATATCCTTTCGGCGGAACCTCGCGGAAATCATCCTGCTCGATGTAAAGCACGCGAGCGAATGGCACTTTCCGTGTGCCCGCGCTCGCGTCCTCGGGGTTGTTTACCGCGTCCATCTCTTCCACCTGATTGTCGGGATAATTCTCGATCACGACTTTCAGCGGACGCAACACCGCCATCACTCGCGGCGCGCGCTTGTTCAGATCCTCGCGGACGAAGTGTTCGAGCATGGCCAACTCGATCACTCCCGTCGTTTTCGAGACGCCGATGGCGCCACAGAAATTGCGCACCGCCTCCGGCGTGTACCCTCGCCGTCGAATCCCGCCGAGCGTGGGCATGCGCGGATCATCCCACCCGCTCACTCGGCCTTCCTGCACCAGTTGCAGAAGCTTGCGTTTGCTCAACAGCGTGTAGGTAAGGTTCAGCCGGTCGAACTCAATTTGCCGCGAAGGGAAGATCCCCAGCTGCTGGATGAACCAGTTGTAGAGCGGACGATGATCTTCGAACTCCAGCGTGCAGATGGAGTGCGTAACGCGCTCGATGGAATCGGACTGCCCGTGCGCGTAATCGTACATCGGATAAATGCACCACTTGTTGCCGGTGCGGTGATGTTCGGCATGCAGGATGCGGTACATCACCGGGTCGCGCAGGTTCAGGTTTGGCGAAGCCATGTCGACCTTCGCCCGGAGAACGCGAGCGCCATCGGGAAATTCGCCGCCCCGCATGCGCGCAAACAAATTCAGATTCTCCTCCACCGAGCGGTTGCGATAAGGGCTGTCCTTCCCCGGTTCGGTTAGCGTGCCGCGATGCCGGCGAATTTCCTCGGCCGTCAGATCGTCGACGTAAGCCTTGCCATCTTGGATGAGCTTGATCGCCCAGTCGTAGAGCTGATCGAAATAATCCGAGGCGTAAAACAGCCCGTCCCACTGAAAGCCCAGCCAGTTGACGTCGGCCTTGATCGACTCGACGTATTCAGTTTCTTCTTTCTCGGGATTGGTATCGTCGAAGCGGAGATTCGTATGTCCGCCAAATTCGTCGGCCAGACCGAAGTCGATGCAAATGGCTTTGGCGTGGCCAATATGCAGATAGCCGTTGGGCTCGGGAGGAAAACGCGTCTGCACGCGGCCATTGTGCTTGTTGGTCTTTAGATCTTCCAGGATGATGTCGCGGACGAAGTTCGACGGAGCCGGCGAGGGCGAAGATGCGGCAGCCACGGCTTTTTCTCCAGCTTCGGTCACGGGGTGGGATGGATTCATTACTCCATGATCTTATCGCACAGAACGTCTCACCGGGAGGGTCAGACTCCGACAGAACCGGCCTTTTCGAGGGCCTGTTCGATCCGGGCCAGGGTAGCGTCCCGCCCCAGCACTGCCAGAGTCTCAAACAGCGGCGGGGCGTTCTTTCGCCCGCACACCGCCACGCGGACGGGTTGGAACATTTGCCCGGCCTTGACGCTCAATTCCTGTGCGGCAGCGCGCAGACCTTGATCCAGCGGATCGTGCTTGAATTCGACGTTCGCCAAGACGCCCTGCGCCTTCGTGAGCACCTTCAAGGCCATGGCCATGTCTCCCTTTTGCGGGATGAGCTCGGCCGGATCATAGGGAGGCAATTGATCCACCCAGAAAAAATCAGCAGCGGTCAGCACATCCCGCAGCAGCTTGATGCGTTCGCGGATCAGCGGCACGATCTTCATCATCTTTTCCGCCGAGACGTTGAAGCCGGCGCCCTGCACGATGGGCAGCAGGCGCGAACTCAACTCCTCCACTGGCAAGGCACGTATGTGCTCGGCATTCAGCCAGAGTGCCTTCGGATCAAACGTTTCTTCGGAATAGGAAAGCAGCTTCCTCCTCTGAGCTTCGCTCGGGCTCGGAATGACGAGGTTTGTTGAAGCGCCTGATTCCTTGTTTGTTGAAACGGCTGATTCCTTGAAGTTCACCACCGCGTTCGAGCGGTTAATTCCCTGCAGCGAAAACACGTCGGTGAGTTCTTGGAGGGTCATGTGCTCGCGATCGTCTTTTGGCGACCAGCCGAGCAAGCAGAGAAAATTGATGAAGGCTCCGGGAAGAAATCCGGCGTCGCGGTAAGTCGTAACGCTGACCACCGGTCCATGGCGGCGCTTGGAAAGCTTTGTCCCGTCCGGCGCCACCAGCAACGGCAGGTGCGCGAACTGCGGCGCCGTGCAGCCCGCCGCCTCGAAGATCAGGACGTGCTTGTAAGTGTTCGAAAGGTGGTCCTGCCCGCGAATGATATGGGAGATTCGCAGGTCCGCGTCGTCGGCGCAGGACGCCAGATGATACGTTGGCATGCCATCCGACCGGAGCAAGGCGAAATCTTCAATATCGGCGGCGGCCTTCCCTTGCTCGCCATAGACCGCATCGTCGAATCGCACCACTTGCCCAGCATCGCGGGGTACACGAAAACGCAATGCGAACGGCTCTCCCGCGGCGGCGCGGCGATCGCTTTCCGCCGACGATACCTCGCGAGCGCCGGGATTAAAGAGCCAAGTGCCTTGAGCTCCGGATTTCTCGGCATCGCCCGCATGGGCAGGGGTGAAATCCCGGTAAGCCAGGCCTTTCTTAAAAATCTTCCATGCCGTCCTGCGGTGCAGGTCCAGCCGCTCCGACTGTCTGTATTCCTCGTCCCAGCTTAAGTTCAGCCACTTCAATCCATCGAAAATGGAATCGAGGGAGGCCTGTGTATTGCGTTCGACGTCGGTATCGTCGAGACGAAGGATCATGGCGCCGCCCTGGTGGCGGGCATAAAGCCAGTTAAAGATAAAGGTACGGGCGCTGCCCACATGCAGAAAACCGGTAGGAGACGGCGCAAAACGCACGCGCGGCTTAGTCGATCCGGGATCAGGTAAATCGGTCATAGTGGGCTAAGGTTTGATGGTATGGGGCTAGGAAAACTATCGTCAAGCGGACGGATAAGGATACTTCCCCAGGGTTACCCGAGGTTCCGCCATGCCGTTTTAGGGCCACTGTACTTAAATCTAGTTGTTTTCCTACCCCTGCCTGTGAAAACATCACTCGTCGTTTCTTCCAGGAATCGACCTCGTTCCACCGGAACCTGATCTGGCCTCATGAACAGCGTTTCTACCAGCATCGTTATTATTCCGGGCGTCGTCGCTTTATTGCTTTGCCTGCTCTTCTACTATCTCTACCAACAGAGCCGGCAGGTCTACTTCCGCGCATGGCAAATCGCCTGGGCTTGCTATTCCATCCACTATGCGCTCGATGCCTACCGCTACTATCGGCCGCCAGCCCCGGCTGCGTTCTTTACCAGTTCGCTGTTCCTGGTGGCGATGGCGGTCAGCATCTTCGTCTCGACACGCCTTACCCGCACTTCTTTCCGCTTTCAGTGGTATGACTGGGTTTTGGCTCTGGCCGGAGTCGCTTTGGCGTTCGTAGACCTGCGATTTCAATTGCTCGCAACCGCTCTTGGGAAGAGCGAACGTCCGCTCAGCTTCACCGTTGTTTATCTCAGCGGCGTCCTCCTGTATTGCTCGGCGACCTTCTACTTACATGCTCACCGAAAGGGGTCGGTCGCCTTCCAACTGCTGGCCTTTTCGCTGGCGCTTTGGGCTGTGCTGATGGGCGCTATCCAATCGAGCAATCCATGGATGGAAACCTTTGGCAGCGTTGGTCACGTTCTTGGTCCTGTACCGCAGATGTTGCTGGGTATCGCCATGGTGATGGTGCTGTCTGAGAACGAGCGCAATGCGGTACAGGAGAATACGCTGGCCCTGTCGACTCTGGGGGCCGATCCGCGCCGGTTGCTCTCCGCCGACGATTTGCTTCCCAGCATGCAGTCCGCTCTCGAACGTTTGGCTGGCGCTTTGTCGGCTGGCCGCGCCATCATTTACGTCTCGGAGCGATGGCGCGGATTACTGCCATCGGTGCAACGGGGATTCTCTCCGGAATTTCTGGAGGAATTGACCAAGAGCGGAGCCGGAGAATACATCTGCGACTTAGCCTACCGGCAGGGAGGGCTTTTCACCGTCCGCAACATCGGACAGATGACCGAGCCTCTCCCGGTGGGATCTTCCGGAACCTTTGCCGGGCTCAAGGAGGTGCTGAAAAATGCTGAGATTCGCAACCTGACCGCGGTCAGCTTGCAGACTCGCGAGCACGCTTTCGGAGTGATTCTGTTTCCTCATGCGCAAGGCAAAGCGTTCGGTACCTCCGGTCCTCGTCTTATGGTGGGACTAGCGTTGCAACTCGGACTCACGGTCGAGAACTATCTGATTGCGCACGATGCGCATCGCCGCACCCAGGAGTACGAACTGCTTACCGAAATCGGACAAGCCATCAGTTCACGGCTCGATCAGGACGAAGTGTTGCGCACCATCCATGCGGAATTGGGACAGATTTTCAATAACAGCAATTTCTACATCGCGTTCCAGAACGGGGACGAAATCTGCTTCGAGCTGGAGGTGCAGGATGACCATGTCCTGCCTAAACGGAAACGTACGATGGAGAATGCCTTCACCGAATACGTGATTCGAACCGGGCAAGCTCTGCTGATACGCTCCGACCTGGAGAAGAGCCGGACGCGATTGGGCATCACGTATCGACCCGAGCAACCCGCCAAGTGCCTTTGTGCCGCGCCCATCCTGCTGGGAGGCAGGCCCGCGGGAGTCATGGTTGCCATGAGCCTCACGCGGGAATTCGTATTTGAACAACGCGACGTGGACGTGCTGATGACCGCCGCCGGACAGGTATCGGTAGCAGTGGAGAATGCCCGCCTGTTCGCGGAAGAGCAGCGCCGCTCCCGGCAATTGGCATTCCTCAACAACATCTCCCGCACGGCGATTTCGAGCGACGATCCGGTGCACATGCTGGGCCAGATTGTGCGAGAAATCCAAAAGAACTTCAGCTTCGATCACATTGGCATCGGCTTGCTGGATTACGGTACCAAGGAGATCGAAATCAAGGCCGAAGCCGGGGCGACGGCTCACGCCATGGGCAGGCGTATTCCTTTGGGCATCGGCATTCTCGGTCGCGTGGCTCGCACGGGGGAGCGGGCTTTGGTACAGAACGGCGTCGAAGGCCAGATTGGCGCTATTTTGCCGGAATCGCGCTCCGTGCTGTGCATTCCCATCACGTATGGCGAAACCTTGTTGGGCGCGCTGAATATCGAAAGCCGTAATGAGAGCGCATTCTTTCCGCAAGATGTTCTTATTCTCAACACCCTGGCGGACCTGCTGGCCACCGCACTGCATAATGCTTTCGTCTTCCAGAAACTGCAGCAGCAGTCGATCACGGACGGTCTGACGGGAATCAAAACCCGGCGTTTTTTCTGGGAAGCCTTGTCCGCGGAATGGAAGCGCGCCTCGCGCTCGGGCCGGCCGTTCTCCGTGGTGCTGATCGACCTGGATAAGTTCAAGGAAGTAAACGACACGATGGGCCACTTCGAAGGCGACCTAGTTCTGGCTCGCGTAGGCCGCCTTCTCGAACAAAAGTCTCGTCAATCCAATGTGGTCGCCCGTTATGGTGGAGATGAATTCATCATCCTGATGCCTGAAACCGGCCCCGAGCAGGCGGAGGTCCTGGCGGAACGCCTGCGGCAATGGATTACTACCGACCCCATGCTCAGCGAACATCACATTACCGGGAGCTTCGGCGTTGCCAGTTTCCCCATGCATGGTTTTTCCATTGAAGACATCATCCGCGTGGCCGACGCAGGAATGTATGTTTCCAAACGTTCTGGCGGCAATCGAGTTTCCGCGGCCGAGGAATTTGCCGGAGGCGAACAGTTCGCTCCCCAGCGGCAACAGATTTCCACCTACATCGAAGGGTTTCTGCAGCGCGAGCATAACGGGCCGGAGCACCTGGAAGAACTAAGCTCGATGTTGATCAAGTTCTGTGGCGGTGAAGAAGACTGCAATGTCCCGCTGCTGAAGGAATCGATCGAGGTCCTCAGCCGCGCCGCGGAGTCTCGCGAGCTGCGAACATCCGGCCACGGAGACCTCGTTGCGCGTTATACCGAAATCATCGCCAAGGCTCTCCACTTGCCGCCGGAGGAAGTCACCGACCTGGTTTTCGCCGCTCGCATTCACGACGTGGGCAAAATCTTTGTGCCCGAACGCATTCTGAATAAGCCCGGCCCGCTTACCGACGACGAATTTTTCCTGGTGCGCATGCACGCCCGGGTGGGAGCGGAAATCGTTGCCATCCTGCCGCACAGCGCCATGATGCGGCAGGCCGTCGAGCATCATCATCAGCGCTTCGATGGAACGGGCTATCCCGATGGTGCGAAAGGTGAACAGATCCCTCTGTGGGCGCGCATCGTCGCGCTCGCCGATGCTTACGCCAACATGCTGACGGAGCAGTCGATTGCCGCGGCCCGCACCCCCGACCAAGCTCTCGATGAACTGGCCAAGATGAGTGGCACCGGTTTCGACGGCATGTTGGTCCGGTTGCTGTTGCGCGAATTGAAGTCGGAACGCGCATCCTCCTCGAGCCTGGGAAGCTAGACTGTTCTCGGGCCCGATCATCATCGGTCGCGCTTGTTATCCGAGCGCAGCAAGGAACCTTGGTTCTTGTGTTGAGGTGACTTCAAGCCGTGGACCGCGCGTCAATCCATTCCGCTTGTTTGTCCAGCTTCTATAAGCTTTCGATTTGCCCGGCACCGAGTGGGACGCAGTGGGGGCGTACGTCAAGGAACTACGGAAGTGAGCGGTCGCGTGGATAGACAACTCAGCCCCCGGTCGTCGTCAACCACTTTCCTAAGAGTCGTAGCGCTTCTATCCCTGGCTCTTGCCGCAGGTGAGTTTCTGCTGGCACTGCATTACCGCCGCGAATCGGAAAGAAACGTGGCGGATAAATTCCAACAGATCTACTACAACTCGCTGGTTTGGCTGAACTCGACGACGTGGCTGGGAGTGCCGTCAGAACAAGCCCCCACGGACAACTGGAGCATGCAGGAGCTTATCGCCGAGGTTCGACCGGATTACATTATCGAAACGGGAACCGCAAACGGTGGGACGACTTTGTTCTACGCTACGGTGCTGTCCCTGGTGAATCCGGACGGAAAGGTGATCACCGTGGATGTCGATCCTCACGTGAAAAATGCCTCTAGGTTTCCCCTATGGAACCAACGCGTGAAGGTGATTGTCGGCAGCTCGCTGGATCCCAAGGTGACCGATCAGATTGCCCAGGAAGTTTCAGGCAAGAAAGTGCTAGTTACCCTCGACTCTCTGCATACCCGTGATCACGTCTTGCGAGAGATCGAGATTTACTCCAAATTAGTTTCCCCAGGCAGTTACTTGGTGGTGCAGGATACAAACATCAACGGCCATCCCGTGAACCCAGGATGGGGACCGGGCCCCCTCGAAGCGGTCGAAGATTTCATGAAAACGAACGACAACTTTGTTACCGACCGCAGCCGGGAAAAGTTCATGCTGTCGTTCTACCCCAAGGGCTGGTTAAAACGTATGAAATAACTCCTGGTCATCACGGCACGGGCAAACATCCGGGCCTTCGTGGTCTTGTAACTTTAAGCTCCAAACCTGACACTATTCCGATGCCCATTTCTCTTTCTCTCTCCGGCAAAGTCGCCTTGATCACTGGAGGCTCGCGCGGCATTGGCGCGGCTACCGTGCGTATGTTCTCGGCGGCAGGCGCGAAGCTCGTGTTCAGCTATCAGAAGGCGCAAAAGCAGGCGGAGGCACTGGCCCGCGAATGTGGTGAGGCCAACTGCCGTGCCGTCAGCAGCAGTCTCAATGACCCCGATTCCGCTCGCGTCCTGGTGGCGGAAGCGGTCAGGCATTTCGGCAGGATCGACATTCTTGTCGCCAACCACGGCGTGTGGCCCGCCAAAGACATCGCCATCGATAAAATGACCGACGAGCAATGGAGTTCCACCATCTCGATCAATCTCAATGCGGTGTTTGGTCTCGTCAAACATACGGTTGCCCAAATGAAAGCTCAACCCCGCCAAGGCAAGAGTGCCGGACACATCGTGCTCATAAGTTCTACCAGCGGCCAGCGCGGCGAGGCCTTCCATTGCGATTACTCCGCCACCAAGGGCGCTCTGATCAGCATGGTGAAGGGGCTTTCCTCGGAGTTGGCCTCGGCAGGCATTTATGTGAACTCCGTTGCTCCGGGCTGGGTCGACACCGACATGTCAAAGCCTGCTCTCGAGGACCCTCGAAGCGGAGAACAAATTCGCCGCACAATCCCGATGGGCCGCGTCGGAACTCCGGAGGAAATTGCCGGCCCGGTGCTATTTCTGTGCACCGAATATGCCGGCTTCATCACTGGCGAGGTGTTCAACGTAAACGGCGGAGCCGTGCTTGTAGGGTAATTGGCCAATCGAATCCCGGCGGGTGACGTCAACGATTTTTTCTGCATCCAACGAAATGCGCGGAAGTCCGCACTGGTATCCTCAAGCCTGCCGCAAGCAGCTACAATTTCTTGTTCGGGCTTCATCGTTGATCGGTTGCATGAAACGTTTTCTTCCTCTTATCGCCGCTCTGGCGTGCGCGCTGGCTACGGGGCTCAACCGCGTGCCTGCCGCTTGGGGCCAGGTGGCATCGTCCGGCTCGGCGCAGTCTCCCGCCGCAAGCAGCCCTCCGATCCCCCTCGATCAGAAAAACGCCCACCAGGCTCGGGAGTTACTCGATCAAGCCATCGAAGCCCTAGGCGGGCCGGCGTATCTGAACGTTCACGCCATGCAGGAGCAGGGCCGAGTCTACAGCTTCTATCATGGGCGCCCTACCAGTAATGGCGTCTTCTTCTGGCGATTCCTGGAGTACCCGAACAAGGAGCGCATCGAACTTACTCCTCAGCGCGACGTCGCCTATGTGTATGTGGGCGACAAAGCCTACGAGGTGACCTACAAGGGCGCACGCTCCGTCGAGAAGAAGGATCTCGATGATTATCTTCGCCGCCACAAATTTTCTCTCGACACGATATTGAGGGTCTGGATCAACGATCCTGGCGTGGCGCTTTTTTATGACGGCGATGCCCTGGCTGGCAGTCTGGCCGCCAAGCGCATCACGCTGATCAATTCAAAGAATGAGTCCGTGAGTGTTTACTTCGACATCGATACCCACCTCCCCATCAAGAAGACTTATTCCTGGCGTGATCCCGTGGACAAAGAAAAGAATCTGGAGGAAGAAACCTGGAATGGATACCGCCTCGTCCAAGGCGTGATGACGCCCTTTGGATTCACTCGCTATTTCAACGGGGATATGCAAACCGAGCGATTCATCACGTCCGCCAGCTACAATCAAAATCTCAACCCGGCTATGTTCGACGCCAACTCCGGCTACAATCCTCTGAAGGCGTCCGGCAAACATTAATCGGGGTTCTCCAGTGTGCCGGCGGCCAATACTCATCCCTCGCTGGAGGAAGACCCTTAAACCGCCTGGATTCAGTCCAACCCAACCCCTTCCTCTGGTCGTTCCGCATTGCCATATTGCAAAGCCACGCACTGTGGCTTTTCCTAATAACTGGCATTCGACCCTCACTTTTTGGGCAGCAATCGGAGTTTTTGGGCAGGGTTCGAAGATGCAGGCAGGACAGGACGCTTAATAAATCCGAGGCTGGTCGGGGTTGCTGAACGTCTCGAAGACGGAACTCATCACTTTCAAGGTCATGAGCCGAGCAATTGGCTCGTTGTCCGCTGGTTGCATCCACTGTGCCACCGGAAGGCGGACGCTATCACTACATTCCCAGCCAAACCGGCATCGTAGCCCCGATGCAGGAAGAACCGGAGCAACAAACCCTGTCACGGCAGCACAAGCCACACAGAACCAGGTGTGTGCCCTGCATTAGCTTCTCCTTCCGGCACGGGCTACTGCTCAAAGCACGAGTGGGAGCGAACACGGATTGGCGAAAAACCAGCCGCTTGAATCCTGAAATTCTCGCAGAAGTTCTTCGTGCGCAAGCGCCATGTGCTCGTCCTCGAATCGCCCCAGACAATACAATTCCCGCTCTAGTGTTTCAAGTTGATTTGCCGACCTGGTAGCGTCGTTCGCTGACAGCAACGGACTCAGTTGGCTTTTTGAGCCGGCGACCCGGGAACAATCTCCGGGTCGAGCGCCTAATTCGTCGGCAAGGTGCTGCTAGCCGTTCCGATGAAAACATCGCTTCTACAATTCGCCGCGACCGTGCAAGGGTAGTTTCCTGAAGTGTCTCCCAGTTGGCCAATAAAGGAACTGTTGGCCATCGTGCTCGTATAGACAAAGAAATTCCCCGTCTGCGAGATGTACATGAGCTGCCAGGTTGGCGCGAACTGAGCCGTTGGAGAGCCGTAGGAATGGGCGTATCGCGTAATCGTCCCGCTGCTGCCGGAATTTGCGGGCGTGTAGATCGAGATGATTTCGTCAATCGTGCACATGCTGTAGACCGGGTCATGGGTGCCGGTGGTGGCGCTTGTGAAGAAGGGTTGCTGATCTGCGCCGGAGTTGTTCCACCAAGAGGGATGGGAATCGAAGATGCCGCTGAAGGTGCCGCAGTAAGTCGAGGGGTATTGCGTGTACGTCAGCGGGCTGGCGAAAGTTTTCCAACTGTAATAAGGCGTGTTCCAATTGGTTGTGATTCCGGTGTAGCCTGCTAATTGATGGCCGCTGCAGCCAGTGCCGCAGAGCGTGTAGAAGTTCACTGTACCCACTTCCCATAGATAAGGGTCATCTCCCTGGAAGCAGGTTCCGGCTCCCGAGGTACAACTGTTCACGCCGATCACTGCATAGATCCCGTCTGGGCTGGCTTTCACGTTGTGAATGGTGAAGGTTCCGGGCGAGATCGGCGC
>Ga0187867_10002223_pt1 | contig 16242 bp, 17 predicted proteins | sample June2016WEW_13_1_FD_132976 | JGI IMG/M metagenome (GOLD analysis project Ga0187867, IMG submission 132976) | Peatland microbial communities from SPRUCE experiment site at the Marcell Experimental Forest, Minnesota, USA - June2016WEW_13_10 | ecosystem: Environmental > Terrestrial > Soil >...
CCTAGGGTTCGATCCGCTTGCACGGGTGCCATCAGAAGAAAGCGTCACCTCGGTCCCACAATATTCACAAGTCAGGGAAGTTCGATCTACGCCCCCTCCACAGCATGGGCATTTCAGCGCTACCAGCATCTCCTAGCTCCTATCGGTCAAAGATGGGATCCGAAGGGCCAATGCGTCACCACGCATTCAGTTGTCTGCGACATCATCATACTGGCTGGTAGGGTGTTGCGGAAGGTTTGTCATCTTTGGGTTTGCTTCAGTCGAAATTGCCGATTTAAGGCGAATTGCCCACCAGTGTACCCACAGAGACGACTAAAGAAGTGAAACCGGGACGCAGCTAGTTATCCATCAATGCCTACATATCTGGTTCAATGTGGTGATGCCTCTTTGCAGGTTAAAGGGCACACTCCGACCGTGCCGACCGGCGACATAAATCCGCCTCGAATTTTCTCCTTGCAAACCAGCGACAGTTAGGTTGTTGTTTGGTACAGTGTCGGGTAATGGTATACTCTCATATCCTGGCCTTTTTGGATGCAGCGGGCTTGTAATCCGTCAACCGTCCGCCCAAAAGCCGCTCTCCCCGTTCCAGCAATTCCACGAAATCCGTCATCGTCCAGACCTTGTTCGCAACGCCCGCCATGACTGCCGGGGTCGTCTTGATCGTCTGGTGAACGCGGATGAAGTTGTAGTGGAAGTAGTGCAGGGCAATCGCGTATTTGTGATTTTCGAGCCGCTTGCTGAATCCGTTTGTCAGCCGGGTAAACCGCCGCATCGACATTCGCATCGTCAAGTTCTGTCGCTCGACGTAGGACGTGTTAATGTGCTTTGGATCGGGCGTACCCGTCAAAATCTCTGGACGAGCGGCAACACAGATTGGCGGGCTATATCGGCCAGCGCCACCAAAGTCACTCGCGTATTCCTTGATTAGCTGCGCGTAATCAACCTCAGTGCCAAACGCTTTCCGCATGGCCTCCCGATATGCACTAAACGCATCGCTGGTGATTTGAACGCGGTCGCTTAGGCGGTTGGCAAGATCGGCCATAAATTCATTCGCGCAACGACCATTCCGTTCGCCGACAAGCCAATTGATCGCCAGCTTGCTATCGGCATCAATCGCAACCCACGTCCAGCAATCGCCATGACCGTGGCCGTGGTTGTCTGCGTTGATGTTCTGTTTTTTGCAGTGGATGAAGCTCCAAATTTCGTCCAGTTGCACGCGCTTCGTTGTCAAATCGCAAACCGTCAAATCGTGGTAATCAGCCGCAAGCGTACCGGCATCGGCCAGCAAGCGAAGGATCGTGATTTTCGAGACGTGGAACATTCGGGCCGTGGCCGAAATGCTCATTCCCTCCACAAGGGCCGTAAGAATTTGGGCGCGTTGAGTCGTACTGAGCTTTTTCATGTCTATTATTGTACGGACCAATTCCGGACAGTCAAGAAAATTCTTCTTGATTTGTACGATTTTTATCCGTACACTATTTAACCATGGCAAAACCAGGACGACCAAAGAATCCAAAGGGTACGAGCAAAGACGAATACCTCGAATTGCGACTCGACGCCGCCGAGAAACAGGCGTTTTGGGATGCCGCCGAACTGGCAGGCATGGCGCTGTCGGTGTGGGTGCGCGAGCGGCTACGGAAGGCCGCGCGAAAGGAATTGGAAGATGCGGATAGGCCAGTTGCATTTTTGGGTTAGATTCGCTTCTCCGGTGGGAAGAAAGGATCGCACGGAGTCGCAGAAGAAAACGATACTGACTCCCCATCAGATATGACCAGACAGCGACCGTCCCGAAACCTGATTCTGAGTGCCTTAATTCTCCCGCGCGCTGGCTCATGGGATAGCTTCAGCGCTTCCCAATTTAATTTGACCGGGGAGACGACACGGAGAAGGTATTTAACTTGAATGTATAGTTTGCCGCCTGCTGCCATGACGTCTACCCGTTCATTTCCTATTCCATAGTCCGCGTATTCAACCTCATCGGGCTGATAGGTTGTTGATAAACTAGAGGGGGCGGTGTTTTTTACAAATGGCTCGAACGGCGGCATTCGGATGGCCGTGTCAATTCTTATCACCCCGTATTCATAAAGAAGAAAACATCTGCCATCCGAAAGCTTGAATCTCAGTATTTTGTGTGGGCCGGTTGTTGCCGGATCATGCACACGAAGCAACTCATTTGTCAGCCGTTCAGGAGTAGGCCTCTCGAAAAGTTCCCGGAGATAGTCCGCCAAGGTTTCTCCGGTTCCTCCGGCGTCCGTCCAATAATGAAACCCCCTTTCAGAGCTCCCATAGTCCGCGTAAACGATGTCTCTGGGATTGAATTGTCGGAGGGAAGCAGCGACCGTTCGCCACGCAATTATAAAAAGTATCAAAATCGTAATCAGGGAAATGCAAACAACGATCAAGACCGAATCGCGTCGATTACCGACATCGTAAAGAACCGCACTCCAAATCATAGCGGTCAACGCGATCCAAATTGAAGTTGAAACAATGGGCAGCCAATAGGAATTGCGAGATGGATTAGGCGGGAGCGTCATTTTCCCTCCCGCCGCGAGTTCGTTTGCCTGAATGAAAACCCGAGTCTGTTTCGCGTTCTGAAATAAATATATGACACTGCAAACCGCGCCGGTTATTCCAACGATAATGCCGCAGATTATCCCCACGGCTTCGATGGTACTCGATCCGGTCGTCGCATCGGCGATAACGCCTACCTTCCACATGATTTGTCTCCAGTATTCGGGACAGCCTGGCGAACTGCCGCCGCTGGAGACGCAACGGCAGCACGCCAAGGCATCGGCGGGCAATTACTCCGCCGTTCCCGATTATTGGATATTGTCGGCAATCCCCTTTAGCGTGGCAATCGCTTGCCTGCGTCCACGCCCGCCTCAAATGCTGCCCTAAGCAATGCCATGCCCCGCTCATCAACCTTGCCAACCCCAGCACTCCACGCCTTCCACGCGGCCTCCAGGTCGGCCGGCAACGGCTTAGAATGCCTGTCCGCTGTTTCCTTGACGACCCTTGCCGCAGATTGGTTAGCGTCCATGATGGATCGGTCCTTTCGCGTAAGGTATTATACGGTCGGGAGGTGGGTTGCGAAGGGAATTCGGGACAAAAGAGTATACCATTACCCAGTGTCGTGCAATGGCCCATCTTCGTCTCTCCATTTCCTTCCCCATCTACGGCTCTACTGTTCCCCTGCTCTACTTTCTCGCTCCGCGCGGGGGGAGGGGGGGGGATGGGACATTTTAGGGAAAAGGCGGATATTCTTAGACGCAAAAGCGGAAAAATAGACCCGAATTTGCGACATGCGGAAATGGCAGGAACGGCTGGGAAATGATCGTAAATGAAATCCGGGGGACAAAAAATGGAAAGCGTGAGGGGATGGCCTTGCTTACACGCACTGGAGCTTGTTCATTCCGTTGAGGGCGGCGACTTTGTACGCCTCGGCGAGGGTGGGATAGTTGAAAACGCTGTTAACGAAATAATCGAGCGTGCCCTGGAGGGCCATGACGGCCTGGCCGATGTGGATGAGTTCCGTGGCGCCGGTGCCGATGGCATGGACGCCGAGGATTTGACGGTTTTCCTGATGGATCAGGAGCTTGAGCATGCCGTCGGTGTCGCCGAGGAGCTGGCCGCGGGCCAGTTCGCGGTATTGGGCAATGCCCGCCTCGTAGGGGATGCCTGCGGTGGTCAGTTGGTTCTCGGTCCTGCCGACCATGGAGATTTCGGGGATGGCGTAGATGCCGATGGGGAAAAGCTCGGGGATACTGCGGGTGGGAGCGCCGAAGGCATGGCAGACCGCCAGCCGGCCCTGTTCCATCGCGGTGCTGGCCAAGGCGGGAAATCCGATCACGTCGCCGACGGCATAGATGTGCGGCACTTCGGTTTGATAGTTGGCGTTGACCTTGAGCCTCTGGCGGTCGTCGGCCTTGAGGCCGGCGCGTTCCAGATTGAGAGCCGAAGTGGTTCCCTGCCTGCCGACGGCGTACAGAAGCGTCTGGGCGCGCAGGGTTTTGCCGCTTTCCAGCGTTGCTTGCACGGCCGCGCCGGCGCCGACCTCCTGGGTCAACCGTTCGATCTTGTGGACCTTTTCGCCCAGGCGCAGCGTAACGCCCATCCGGCGCATCTGGTATTGCAAGGCCTCGGTGATCTCCGCGTCGAGAAACCCGAGGACCTCGTTGCGGCCTTCCACCAGGGTGATCTTCACGCCCAGGGCCGCCAGCATGCAGGCATATTCGATTCCGATCACCCCCCCGCCGACGACAATCATGGTTTTGGGAATGTGATCGAGCTTGAGCAACTCATCGGAAGTGAAAACGGTTTTATTGTCGAAGGGCACGGAATCGGGCCGGGCGGGACAGGTCCCGGTGGCGATGACGACCGTGTCGCCGCTGACAACCTCGAAATCGTCCGGCCGCTCGACGTGGATGACGATTTCCTGCTCGAATTTGGCGGTTCCCCAAATCAGTTCGACGCCGTTGCGCTCGAGTTGGTTACGGATCAAATCCAATTCGGTGTGAACGACCTGCTCGCTGACGTAGATGAGATCGGCGATGGTGATGGTTCGCTTGACGCGATAGCTTTCGCCAAAAAGGCTGCGCCGGTTGAGGCCGGTCAGGTGCAGGACGGCCTCGCGCAAGGCCTTGGAGGGAATGGTGCCGGTGTTGATGGACGTGCCGCCGAGGACGTTGCTTTTTTCGATGATGCAGACCGTCTTGCCGAGTTTCGCAGCCTGAATGGCCGCTTTCTGGCCGCCCGGTCCGGAGCCGATCACAACGCAATCGAAATGCCTCATGTCATTGCCGTGGAAAAAACCTGGATTCGGCTGGGCTGGTTTCCGGCCCAGATGTTACGAAATAGCCGGCCGTGCGTCCACCGGATAAACCGGCCCCTTCAATTTGTGCAGCCGTCGCGCTCTGCAAGCCGACACTGATATATCGGACGGTTGGGAACCCCCGCGAGCCGAGGATCGCCGAACATGAGCCTCTTAGAATCCACGGAACGGAATAGCGTTGACCCGCTCCATTTTACGGTCGGCTGCATCGTCTTGACGATGGTCGCTTGTTTCTGCATTGTCGTGACATGCGTCGCGTATTTGAGATAGGAACAACCCCCGAATCGAACGGCGGGCAACTCCAATTCCCGGCAAAACGCCCGGCTTCATCGGGCCACGGCGGCAACGGCGTGGGCAATCCAGCCGTCAATGGTCGGCGCCCAATCGATCGCCAGTCGATGGACGTACAGGGCCGTCACCGCGCCGGCGAAGACGTCCATGGTGTAATGGGCTCGCAGGACCAGGACGGCACTCATCTCAAATAACACGATCAACGTGCCCAGCAATAGTCCCACCGAGCCAAAGGCCGTCGCCAGGGCGACTGCGCCATAGACGGCGATGGCGGTGTGGCCGGAGAAGAATAGATCGTTGGACGTGCCGTAGGTGACCAGCACGGCCGGAAAGCCGGGACTGCGCCAGATCATCCCCGGCGGCGGGGGCAGGGGACAAAAGGCCTGGCAGAATTGGCGCAGCGCAAAGAGCATCAACAATCCCAGAAATGGCTGGATCGTCGGTCCGAAAATCGCCGAAGCGAGGAGATAGAACCCCAGCAAGTCGATGACCAGCGAACTGGAGATAAGCAGCGCGTTCGCACGAAGCGGATTGTCCAGCAGGCGACGGTTGATCCGGGCGGTGAGGCGATGAATTCCATCGCAAATCACGCCGGCTTCCTCACCGGCGGCCGGCGGCCGCCGTGCCAAAAGCCATTGTGTCCAGAACCACAGGGCGAGACTGCCCGCGATCGCCAGGACTCGCGCGGCAAGCACCGGAAATGAGACCATCGCAATGCCGGGGGCATTCACGAGCAATCCTCCAATCCGAGCATCTGGCGCAATTGGGCGGCAATCTGGTCCATCAGCGGGTCGTCTCCACCGCGGCCCTCTCGAGCGGGGGAAGCCTCAATCGCCTCGCCCACGGTGATCGTCGCATGGATCGGGCCGTGGACGCGAACGCGATCCGTCAGGTCCTCCTCGAATCGCTCCACCGTTTCCAGCAATCGCTCCGGCGTTGGATTGGTGAGCACGTAATCCGGCGGATAGTGGAACAATTGCTGGGCCAGATAAAGGTCGGCAAGCTGCTTCCACCGCCGCTGGCGCTCGGTCTCATCCACCTGGTCCTTGGTCATGTCGGGGAGGATGGCCGAGCGCAAGCGCTTGACCCGAGATGGAACGGCGTCGTCCTGCTTCCCTCCGAGCCATTTTTGTTCGAGCGGGACGAGGATCGCGTCGATCAGACCGGCCAATCGCGGCCCCACGGCGCCGCCGCGGGCTTCACCCAGGTATTCCAACTCCTTGAGCGTCAGCAAAGCGCTTCCGGTTTTGTAGATGCGATCGACCAGCGCAAGCTGCTTCTGCTTTCGCCAGGTCAGGCGCGTTTCGATTTCGTCCAACACGGCCGTGACCGCCGGCTCGACGTTGCCCTGAAACCGATACCGGATGGCCACCGGATGCACAAGCACTTTCCGCGGCGGCTGGAGCTTGGCGCGCTTCTTGGCGGCAGACCGCGCGATCATCGCCGTTCCATCGAGCAGTTCGTTCAGCCGATCGTTAGTACGCGAAACGTGCCCTTCGGGAAAGATCACCAGGGGGCGCTCGGCGTGTTCCAGGATTTCGACGGCCGTATTCAACGCGGCGCGGTCGATGCCCTCGCGATAGATGCTGAACGCGCCAGCGCGCCGCAGCAGAAACGCCTGCACGCGGTCCTGCATAAAGACGTGCCAACTCGCCATGACAAAAAACGGAGAGCGGACCGCGCGTGAAAGGATGCCCATCAGCAGGGGATCCTCGTCGCGGCAATGGTTGGGCGTCAGCAGGATGCCGTGCCCGGCCGCGATGGATTGCCCAAGGCGCTCGGCATTGACGCACTCGACCCGCATCACGCCGTATTTTTTTCGCAGCAACCGCGGGGAATAGAGGGAAAGGATAGCCGGCCAAATCCGGCCGCGATGCGGCGGCACCGGAACATAGGGCTTGTCGATGACGATATTCTGCATGCCCGTCTTCTTGACATAGCCTGCCCGAGCGGATGCGCGGCGTCAATCGGCCCCGAGACGGCAAGGGCGATGGGGATTATCCGTTCTATGGAGCGATCAAGTAAATATTCGACAGATCGCGCGCCGACACGTAGCGGGCTTCAACATGACCATCGAAAAAACCGACGTTCATCTTGCCCTGATGACGGACTGTATCGAAATTCTGGGGATCGCCTGCCAGCCTGTCGCCGGCCAGGGCATCCGCCAGAGTCACGGGGCCGTAGGGGACCTTGTTGTAGACCGTGCTGAAGCCGTAATACATGCGGGTGATGTTTCCTCCGAGTCCATCGGCCATGAGCATGGTTTGGCTCTGGGAGCGTATTCGGGCGAGTTGGCCGCGAGCGCGGTTCATGGAGTCGTCCCATCCGAGAGCGGCTTCGTTGTAGACGTAGCTCTGGCTTTCGAGCCAGGCGATCCAGGGCGAGCTTGCGGTTGCGGGGCTGGCGAAATAGAGGGCCGGGCCGTAGAGGGGGCCGGGGTCCGGGAGGTGACAGGGACACCGGAAAATCCTGACAAATCCGTGCGGGTCCAATTGGGCGACGTTCAGATCGTCGACGGAGGCTGCCTGCTCAATTCGGGGGTCGCCGAGTTCCCCCGCCAGGGAGGCCGTGAAGCACATGAGCGCGTTGTCCAAGCCGGCGATGCTGAAGTTAAGGTAGTCGTAATTGATTCTGGCATCGTCATTCAGGCCGGCGGGCGTGATCTGCGGCACCGCCAGGAGTCCGGCGAGGGGCACATACCCGCGATGGCTGACGGCATGGACGTGAACCATGGCCAGGATCTGCTGAATTTGGGCGGCGCACTGGGTCCGTTGTGCCGCACGCTGCGCGCCGATAATCGCCGGCAAGAGCAGGGCAATCAGAATAGCGATGATGGCGATGACAGCCAGCAGCTCGACCAGCGTGAAGCCGCCGCGAGAATCACGTTGCCGCACGTTCAGGAGTTGCCTGGACATAGCCGGTCCACCGGGAAACGCCAACCGATCGCCGCAAGGGAAAATAACCGACCTTGGTCGGCGGTCAAGAAAAATCCGTTGTTGCAAGTGGAATCGCATCAAGGGAACGCCGCGGATTTGCCTCATCCATTTTGCGAAGCCGTCTTATTCCAGACAAAGGCAACGTGACGGCAGGAGAAGGCGCCAAGCTGGCGGCCGAGAATGTCGATCGATTCCACGCGAAATCCCAGGCTGCCGGCCAATTCCGACCACTGCGCCGGTTTCCATTCGCGGAATGGATAGGAAATCCTCTCCGACCAGGCGAGCCAGCGATGGAACGTTCGGAAGGCGAAGCGGTCCCAGAAATTCGACGTGACATCCTCAAATACGATCACGCGCCGGCGGCAAACCCTGCGGGCCTCGGTCAGGATCGCCTTGGCATCCTCCGCGTGATGCAGGACGAAGATGAGCAGCACGACGTCGAAACTGTCATCGGGAAAAGGCAATCGCCGGCCGTCGAACAAGGTCAGCGGCACGTCGGTCACGTTGAAATCTTCGACGTCCACGGGCACGACTTGGCAGCCCACCGTTTTCTGCAACCGAACGACGAGCCGGCAATCGCCGGCTCCGATGTCCAGCACGCGGTCCGTCGGCTTGATGAACCGCGCCAGATGGCGGGCGGTCCAGCGCGCCCGGTGTGCATATACCCGGCGTCTAATATTTGCCACAAGCCAAGCTACCATGAAATCTCCTGGGCGGTCGCGAAGAGGTTTGGTCGAGGATTCATACATTAAACAGGAAATGCACGATGTCGCCGTCGCGCACGACGTAGCTCTTGCCCTCGGCGCGCATTTTCCCCGCGGCCTTGATGGCGGGTTCGGTTTTATACTGCTGAAGGTCCTGGAGCGTATAGACCTCGGCACGGATGAATCCGCGTTCGAAATCGGTGTGAATGACCCCCGCCGCCTGGGGGGCGGTGGCGCCAATGGGGATGGTCCAGGCGCGAATTTCATCGGGACCGGTGGTGAAGAAACTGTGCAGACCGAGCAGGCGATACGCCTCGCGGGCCAGCGCGGCCAGGGCGGGCTCCTTCAAATCCATGGCGGCGAGCATCTCGGCGCGGTCGGACGGATCCAGCTCGGCCAGCTCCGCTTCGAGCTTTCCGCAAACGGGGACAACGACGCTCCCTTCCGCGGCCGCGCGCTGGCGCATCGAGGAGACCAGCGGACCCTGGCCGTGAACGTCCGATTCATCGACGTTGGCGACGTAGAGGACCTTCTTGGCCGTGATGAGGCCGAAGGATTTGACGATCTTGCGCTCCTCGGGATTCAGTTCGAGCGAGCGGACGGGTTTGGCCTGATTGAGAACTTCCTTGGCGCGTTTCAGCAACTCGGCCCTGGCGAGGGCTTCCTTGTCGCCGCTGTGGGCGATGCGCTCGGCTTTGTCGAGCGACGGGCCGACGGTTTCCAGGTCGGCCAGTGCAAGCTCGATGTCGAGGGTGTCGATGTCGCGGACGGGATCGACGGTTCCGTCGACGTGAATGACGTCGGTGCTGGCGAAGCATCGCACGACGTGGAGGATGGCATCGACCTCGCGGATGTGGGAGAGGAATTTGTTGCCCAGGCCTTCGCCGGTGCTGGCGCCGCGGGCGATGCCGGCGATATCCACGATGCGCAGGAAAGCGGGGACGATTTTTTCCGTTTCCTGGAACTGGTTGATGATCTTGAGCCGCTCATCGGGGACGGCGACGACGCCGACGTTGGGCTTGACGGTTTTGAAGGGATAATTGGCGGCCAGCGCCCCCGCCGCGGTGAGGGCGTTGAAGATCGTGCTCTTGCCGATGTTGGGAAGACCGACGATTCCGACTTCTAGGGCCATAATATTTTCCGACGCCTATCCATTTATAGTCGCTTTGAGTTTTTCTAGCTCGGAAACAATACCTTCTTCTGTTCGAGTTAGAGCACGTCCTTTGATTTGCTCAATATCCTCTCGCGTAATATATCCCTCTTCCCGTCTAAATTTCGCCGCTATTGCATGCAGTCTGTGTTGAAATTCATAGGCTTCTTCCATCGTTTGCACGCGTATTGCAGCGATATCTGATTTTTCACTTAATCTTTGAGCAATTCGGTCACGGTGCGCGAGCAGTAACAATTCGGGTTCGATGTCGCGCGGCATTTTCAGGTGGTCTATCGTGGGAACTGGAGACAAACGGGCCGAATCCAAAGCGTTACTGGTCAAAACGAAGGTTCCATCGATAAACCCTGTTTCTAGATCAACCGTCTTGTGGTCACGGCGGAAGTTCTTTCTAACGATCCGTATATGATGGAGGTCAACGCAAACCGTGCCCAACTCACCGACCATTCGGCGAATCACCGTCCGCTTGTCAGGGTACACGGAACTGAGTGTAACATTCTCGCAATCGCCGAGGTAGGAATACCCGCGGCTTTCAAACCAATCGCGTAGACGATCGTAAAAGCCGCGGTCCAATTCCGGAAATTCATTTAATGTTGCGGCACGGTACTCATGCCGATGCGGGCCAAAAACGACTTGGGCCTTTGAAACCATTCTTAGTGCGGCCTCAGCCTGTCGCTTTTGCAGACTCATGTCACATCTCCCGCAGATGGTAACTCTTGATTGTCGTCTGCTGGAAATCCGGATAGGCGTTCAGATCGTATTCGGAAAGGTCCAGTCCATCGAATTCATCCGGTTCGCGGGACCGAATGCCGACGGTGGCGCGAAGCAGGAAGAAAAGCAGGCTCGAGACGGTGATGGCCAGGGCGGCGACGATGGCCAGGGCCACGGCCAGCGCGGCGAGACGGCTGGCGCGCTGGGCCCAGGTGCCGCGGGCGAGGATGGCAACGGCGATGGCGCTCCAGGCGCCGCCGAGGCCGTGGATGGCGATTCCGGCGGCGGGGTCGTCGATTTTCCAGATCATGTCCAGCTTGACGACGGCGTAAGGGACGATGATCCCGGCGACAGCGCCGGCGAGGACGGCGCGGGCGGGGAGGAGCAGGTCGGCGCCGGCGGTGATGGAGACCAGGCCGCCGAGCATTCCGGCGTAGACGAGAAAGACGTCCTGCCGGCCGTAGCGGATGGAGCAATAGACAAACGCCGCGACGACGCCGGCCGCGCCGGCGAGGAAGGCGTTGAAGGCGGCCTCGGCTTCGTTGGAAGCGAACCCGGCGACGTAGGGAATCCACATGGCCAAAATGAGCAGGACCCCGCCGGTGGCCAGCGGGAGATTGTGGCCGGGGATGGCGTTGGTGGATCCGTCGCGGTTGTATTTTCCGATTCGCGGACCGAGCGCCAGGACGGCGACGAGGGCGACCAGGGCTGCGGAAAAGTGGATGAACGTGGCGCCGGCCTCGTCGACGAAGCCGTGATCCACGAGCCAATTCCATTGAAGAAGCCTCCACGTGAGGGGAGTGAGGATGCCGGGCAGGAGCGCGGCGGAAGCGATGCCGACGATCGCGCGGGAACGCTCGATGGTCGCGCCGGAGACGATGGCGGGTCCGATAAGAAAGGTTGCGGCAAGGAACAGGGCGGTGGAACCCATGGGATGGGCGATTTCGCGCCAGGAGCCGTGGACGGCGGCGCCGATGGCCGCGTAGGCGAGGATGCCGACGGCGATTTCGACGATTGCCCGAAAGAGGGTGGAGACGGTATTTTTGGAGCGGGAGAGACCGGCGAGATAAAAGGCGAATCCCATGCGAAGCAGAACGGCCGCGACGCCAAACAGGACCCAGGGATCAATCATGACAGCCGATTTTCTACCGGATTCCAGGGCGGGGGTACAGGGCGGCAGAGCCAAATGCCCAATGCGGTACGCGGTAAAGGCTTGGCGGTCAACCGCGCCGGGCATTTGTGGAGATGCGTCGCACCGAATAGAATGCATGGGCGTCGGGGAGTGACGTCGTCGTCGTGGCCAGCGATGCCTATGGCACAGATTCATCCAACCGCAATCGTGGATCGTCGTGCCGAGTTGGCGGATGACGTGACGGTGGGAGCGTACAGCATCATCCAGGCTGGGGTGACGATCGGGCCGGGAACGAAAGTGCTGGAGAGTTGCCACATTCACGGGAACACGACGATCGGCCGGAAATGCCTGATCGGTCCGACGGCGTTCGTGGGACTTCCGCCGCAGCATACGCGTTACGACGGGGCCAATACGCGTGTGGTCGTGGGCGACGAGGTGGTCATCCGGGAGACGGCGTCGATCCACCGCTCGATCAGTCCGGACCCGGGACACGAGACGCGGGTGGGGAATCGTTGCTACCTGATGAGCAGCGCGCACGTGGGGCACGATTGCCAGGTGGCGGACGACGTGATGCTGGCGCAGGGGTCGATGCTGGGTGGACATAGCGTCGTGGGAGCGCGAGTGTTTCTGGGCGGAAACGTGTCGATCCACCAGTTCGTGAGGGTTGGCAGGTTGGCGATCATCGCGGGCGGGGAAGCCATCTCGCACGACATTCCGCCGTTTGCGGCGGTGCGATACGGGGGTTTGAAGGGGTATAACGCGATTGGGTGCAAGCGGGCGGAGATGTCGGGGCCGACGATTCACGCGGTGCGATCGGCGTATCACTGCATCCACGTGAACCGCACGTTGCCGGCCGCAGTCGCGGCGATCCGGGCGACCGTGCCGATGTTGCCGGAGATTCTGGAGTTGCTGGAATTCATCGTGAGCACGAAGCGTGGAGTTCTGGGGAGCGTGCGGGGCGCGGGCATCGCCAGAATGGGGCTGGGGAACTTCATGGGCCAGGATGCGGGCGGGGTTTGATCGCAGCGCCCGAAGTTCGCATTCATACCGACGATTGTTCATTTTCGCCGCACCCACGTTCGCCGCGGAAAATCAATACTGGAGCACGGAATGAACGGGCATGGGGGCGATTTTGGCGCGGCCATCGAGGCCGACCAATTCGATGAGCACGGCGACGCCGACCAGTTCACCGCCAAGACGATCCACCAATTCGCAGCAAGCCTTCATGGTTCCGCCGGTGGCAAGGACATCGTCAACAATCAGCACTCGCTGGCCCCTGACAATCGCGTCGGCGTGCATTTCGAGGGTGTCCTGGCCGTATTCTAAATCGTAGATCGTGGAAATCCGCTTGCGAGGAAGTTTGCCGGACTTCCTGACGAGGCCGAATCCGGCCGACAAGCAGCATGCCACGGCGGTGCCAAAGATGAACCCCCGGCTTTCGGCGCCCACGACCAGATCGATATGCTTTCCGCGAAAGGGGTTGGCCAAAAGCTCGATGGAAAGCGCCAGGGCGGAGGGGTTGGAGAGCAATGGGGTGATGTCCCGAAAGAGGATGCCCGGCTTGGGGAAATCGGGGACGTCTTGAATGTGAGCCTTGAGTGTTTGGTTCATTTGTTCACGCGGGGGTTTGGCGAGGGGGAGGCGGCGCCTGGTCCGGGGAACCCGACGCCGCGGGCGAGGAAGCCGCCGTCGACGATCAAAGTCTGGCCGGCGGTGAAGCTGGCGGCGGGGGAAACGAGATAGATGGCGGCGCCGACGAGTTCATCGGCATAGCCGAAACGTCCCAGCGGAGTGTGTTCCTTCATAAAATCGCCGCGGGGAGTGTTCTCGATGAGGGAGCGGTTCAAATCCGTGGGGAAAAGGCCCGGGGCGATGGCGTTGACGCGGATTCCAAGGCGCGCCCATTCGTTGGCCAATCCGCGCACCAGGCCCAGGACGCCTGATTTGCTGGATGCGTAAGCGAGAACTTCGCTGAGTGAAATGTAGCTGTTGAGCGAGGCGATGAAGACGATGGAGCCGCGTTGGCCGCGGGAATCGGCGGGCTGGTCCTTCATCACGCGGGCGGCGGCGCGGGCGACGATGAACGATCCGATGAGATTGATCCGCACGATGCGATCGAACTCGGCAACGCTCATGTCCAGCGAAGGCTCTTTTTTGATGACGCCGGCGGCGTTGACGACGGCGTCGAGCCGGCCGTAACGTTTGACCGTGTGATCCACGGCCGCGACGACGCTTTTTTCGTCGGCGACGTCGATTTGGATGGCGTCGTGGCCGGCGCCCAACTCCTTGCGCATGGCGTCAACCTTGGCGGCGCTGCTGGACCCGGCGACAACCTTGGCGCCGGCGCTGGCGAAACCGAGGGCAATGGATTTGCCCAGCCCGCTGGTGCCGCCGGTGATCAGGCAAACTTTTCCCGATATATCGAAACCATTGTAGGCCATCTGTTAAATCTCCACCGTAACTACCCAACCACATTCACCGAGAAAGATTTTTACCGCGAAGGCGCGAAGAACGCGAAGTTACGCGAAGAATCAATTTATAAAAAAACCTCATGTTTAAACTGATTCTTCGCGTAACTTCGCGTTCTTCGCGCCTTCGCGGTGAAGCATTTCCATTAAATCTCCACTTTACGAAGTTGCGTGCGATCAAAATTAAATTGCGCTTCCTGGGCGATGTGCTGCAAGGCGTCAATCTCCGCCTCCGTGAAAAGCAGGCCGCCGTGCTTGGCGCTCAGGGCGGCGCCGTCGGCCTCGATTTGGCCGGGGAACATCGCCCCCTGGTTGCCATGGCCGAGGATGTCCTGGAGAACCGCCTTGACGTTGCCGGCTTGCGAGCGGCCGGCGGCAAATGCGTCGGCGGAGATCGCCTCGGGACGGATGCACTGGAAGAAAAAGCAGCAGGTCCCCTTCTCGCCGGCGGGAACCTTGTCCCATCGGTTGCGAATGGTGGGCAGCGAGCCGCCGACGTAGGCGGCGTAGAGCTCGTCGATCAGAGACAGCCCGTAGCCCTTGTGCTGGCCGAAGGTCATCAGGGCGGCGATCTTGGCGGGGTCGGTGGTTTCATTGCCGTCCTTGTCGACGCCGCAGCCGGGAGGAAGCTGCTTGCCCTCGCGCAGGAACTGCTGAACGCGGCCCATGGCGACGGTGCTGGTGGCCCAGTCGATGCAGATGGGAAAGCCGATCAAATCCTGCGTGGGGAAACCCCAACTATGCGGGTTGGTGCCGAGGGTGGGAAATTTCCCGCCGAAGGGAACGACCTCCGCCAAGGCGGCGGTGCAGGAGGTGTAGGCGATGTAACCTTTCTTGGCGGCGTCGATGACGTAGCCGCCGCCCCAGAGGTAATGGAAAGCGTTATCCACGGCGACCACGCCGACGCCGAACTCGTCGGCCAGCTTCATGGCCGTGTCCATAGCCTGGAAAGCGACGGCTTGGCCGAGCTTGCGATTGGCGTTCCATTTCTGGACGGCCTTGTATTTGGAGGGAAGCTTTTCGATTTTCGCGCCCGGTTTGCATCCGCCGGCCTTGGAGCCGAAGAGTTCGTCGAGATGCAGGGCTTTTATGACGTTATGGGTTTTGATGCCGTGCCAGGCGGTGATTTCGGAAAACCGGGCCGCGGCGGCGGCTTCGTCGGGACTGAAACCGCGATGCCGATAGGCGGCGGCAACCAGTTCGTTATGCAGTTTCGGGGGAACGATGTAATTCGTGGGCATGACTGGGTGTACTCCGGAGTCAATTGCCGATTGCCAATTGCCAATTGCCTATTGGAATAGGAGTTGGCGATTGCGTCTCGGTGGGAAGCCAAATTAACCGCTAATGAGCGCGATTCCAAGCAGTTTGGCGGTAGCACTTTTCGAGCTTTCCTTTGTAAATGGCGCAATTCATCCAACTTTCGGCTCCAAATTGGGCTCCGGGATGGCCGAGGGCGGGGGCAATGCCGGCGCGGGAAGGGCTTGGGGCGGAGGCTCGACGGGCGGGAGATAGGCGGGCGCCAGCGGTTTGAAAGCGCCGGCCATGTTGAAGATGGCCAAGGCGGCCGGGAAACAGCGATGGTCATCTGGGTCTTCAAGAAACTTGGCGAGGATTGCACTGGCCCGTCCGAGGAGGACCTGATAACGATCGATGACGGTTGAAAAGAGCGCAACGCGAGCGTTGGCCAGCACCCGGCGATAGTCCGGATCGAGGGTCTTCCATCGCCATAGGGTTTTGCGGTTGATCTGGAGCCGTTGCGCGATTTGCGCGTCGTTATGCCCCTGCATGGTCAATTCAATGGCACGAAGCTGACGTTCGGTAAGCTCGTCGATCTCGGAAAAATCCCAGTCGTCCCCAGAATGTCCCACCACCCCCCCTGAGCTTGGGAATTTATCGCTCATTCAGCCTCACCGTTCTCCCCTCGTCCGGTGAAAATGTTATTCGACGATTTGTCTCAGCGGAGTCGGGATTGCTGGATTGGCCTCACTTTCGTCGTAGGCG
>Ga0187867_10002225_pt1 | contig 16228 bp, 16 predicted proteins | sample June2016WEW_13_1_FD_132976 | JGI IMG/M metagenome (GOLD analysis project Ga0187867, IMG submission 132976) | Peatland microbial communities from SPRUCE experiment site at the Marcell Experimental Forest, Minnesota, USA - June2016WEW_13_10 | ecosystem: Environmental > Terrestrial > Soil >...
AAGAAAAGAGTTGGTACGCCTGCTCTATGTAGGAATGACCCGAGCTCGCGACTTCCTTATCTTTGCTGTCGCTTCGAAGCGAAGAGGAGGTAATTCCACTGCATGGCTGGATTTTTTAATAGACGGGACAGGCCGCAAGATCATTAAGCTACCAACTCAAAATGGAGCAGGGGGATATATAGATGTTCGCGATAATAAATTTCCGGTCGTCGTATCGACCTTTGAACCCGTAGGAGGCCAAAAGCAGAAGAACCTAACGACAGCCTACATTTATCCCATGCCGGAAGAAACAAAGGAGTTTCCCCCTGCTCACTTCACGCCAAGTTCTCAGAATTATACGTTAGACAAGGATATCTTGCCTGAATCAATACGCATCGGCAATCACCTGCCTATAATCGGCAATCCTGACATGCAGGCCTTAGGAGAGGCAATTCACACCTTTCTGGCTGTGGATAATGTGGGGGAACTTCGGGAAAAACGGCTTCTTACAGCCGAAGCCATGTTGAAACGCTGGCAGACGACGGGCCTAGCGGCTGAATCCTTGATTGAAGCGAGCAACCAACTCTGGTCCTATATAGGGAGTACCTTCGGAGAGTCCTGTGTGAACAAACGCGAGTGGCCCGTTCATCTCAGAGTAAGGGATCAGAAGGCCGAGGGGTGGATTGATCTTTTGCTGGAAACGCCCGAAGGGTTTGTAATTATAGATCACAAGAGTTTTCCTGGAACCGAGGAAAAGTGCCTGAAGCGAGCCGTGGAATACGCTCCACAGGTTTCTCTTTACAAGGAGGCTGTCGAGCTGGCAACCGGCCGTACGGTGCTCGATACTTTCATTCATCTTCCCGTATCAGGACTCATGGTCAGATTGAAAAGGGTGTAGGTGCAGGGAGCACCGAAACCGTTAGCTATAATTAGAGAAAGCTTGGAATTAACTGAATTATATTCGAGCTTGGAAAGACTTATTCGGAGTCTGGACCCACCTTCGAGGTAGGTCCAGGCTACCCAATTACGAGTCAACTCTGTAACTCTATTCCAGATCTGTAATTCAGAGGAGGTAATTACAAATGGGTCGTCTTGCCACCGGCAAGCAGAACTGCTCGTTATTGGCTATTCGACTCCCCTCATCAGATACGACTACTACATTTTGGCTTGAAGGCATTTATGTGCTGGGCGTGAAGGGTTCGATCTTGTACGGATCCTGATCCTCAGCCGCCCGACGCTTCTGAAGCTCTTGTTCAACTACGAAGGCAGAAAAAATCCCACCAGCCGCTTGCCATGCTGTCATATGAGGCAGCGTTGAATTGATCGGTGCATTAGGATCCTTCAGAGCTTTTCCAATTACTTGTGGCACATTAGTTAAGACTGGACCACTCATGATCTTATCCTTCCTAAAAGAGTTTAATCCAAACTTCTTAGTATAAATACACGATATAGTCAAAATGCACTGTCTGTGCCATAAGCACTGCTGAACTTAGCTGTAAATATAATAATTTCCGAATTTGATTCCAAAAATCATCGTTTTCCGTTACAGACGGCTAATTTCCAAACGGACTTCTCTCTCACATTCGGGGCAAATTCCATGTGTAATTTTGCACTCCCCTTCAGGAACAACAAGCTCCACCCAGAGCCCGGGCTCAATCCAGACTTTTTTGCACCAGGCGCAGATGCAGATCCAAGAATCCGACGTTTGTGTTTCCTGCAAGCGGACACTTTGCATAGCGTTCTTGCTTTCTGCCTCAGGTTTCACTTTGGCAATGTTGAGAGATTTTCCCTTATCTACTATCATATTTTGCCTCCTTCCCTATTTCGTTTTGAGGTTAGGAGGGTTGCAGGACTAAAATCCCCGCCCTCCTTCGAGAAAGCCGGTGGTTTTTTGTCCGCGATGGAACAGGTCCACCTGGCAACCCCGCTGTCTTATCTGCGCCTGTCGCAGACTTAGACCGGAAGCTTTGCGCCCCGCGCTTTAGCGCAGTTTGCCCTTCAGTGAAATTTCAAGTCAACGAGCCGTAGGCATCCAGTGATAAACCCATGCATTGGTTTTCATCGTGATGCTGATCACTACATAGAAGACACCCCGGTCAACGTTGTGTCCAAGGAAGTGCTTTTTTTTATCGACAAGAGATTTTTTCCGATGGACTTGTGGCGAAAGAACTTTGACACCTTCCGATTCCTAGATATAGTGCTGGGGGTTCGTTCTTTTGTTCCGGTTTTCGCTATTGTGCTGCCTCTCCCAAGAACAATCTTACTCTCTCCTGCGAAGTGCAGGTCGATTCACCAAGCCGAAACACACGATTTTCGGAAAGTTTGCTTTCGATCTGACAGCGGATCTCTCGGATTAAAAGCAGAGAAAATCTACAACTTTAAAAAACTTTTTATGATGGACACAGCGTTGTCCGACCAATGAGCTAAATAGGATTCCAAGTTTGAAAACAACCGACGAAATTAGCCAGAGACCAAAGGAGAATTCAAATGAACGTGGATTTGACGCAGTTCCATGAGATTGAATTTCCCAGCCACTGTGACATTGTTTACGTGCTGGAATACATTAAAAGTGGCGACACAAGCGCCATTCCCTTTTATGTTGGGGAAACATCGAGGCATATGGGCCGTTTTGGAGACTATGTCTCCGCAAAATTCTCGGCCTCGACTGATTTCAAAGTTGGCGAAGCCGTGAGATACCTGCGTGCGTGCGGCTACAAAGTTATGATTAAGTACAAGGAGTCAAATTCCCGAAGAGCCGACGAAGAGTCGATTCTGAAAACTTTGGTTCAGGAAGGGCACCGTTTGCTCAATAGTCTGGCAGGCTACGACTACAGGAATTCCGACGAAGAGAGGGAGCGATTGAGGATTCGAGGTTTTATCGATGAATTAATTAGAATTACCGACTCTGCTGAGTAATTCCGCATTGTTCATTGAGCCATGCGTGACGGTAACGGCAAAGCCATACAGGGTGATGCTGTGAGCGGAGAACTTTTGACTCAGGATTTAACTGGCGATTACGTCAGTTAACGAAGAAATGGTGCGGAATAAATCGAAAGGGAGACATGGAAAATGTGCGAACTTCTAGCACTAAATTTCGCAATTCCTACGAGGGCAGCTTTTTCTTTCCATAGTTTTCGTCAAAGAGGAAAGCATAATCCCGATGGTTGGGGTATCGCATACTTCGATGACAAAAGAGAGCTGCGGTTGGTAAAAGAGCACCGACCAGAAGCCGGTGAAAGTGAGCTTGCGGCCTTTGTCGAAAAATCGATGAGGAAGGGGACCACATTTCTCTCACACGTGCGAAGAATATCTAAAGGATCAATAGCATACTGCGATACTCACCCCTTTTACAGAATCATTGTCCAGCCAGCAAAGCAAGGCATCCAAGAATGGGTATTCGCTCATAATGGAACATTGGGAGGAGATTACAGAAAAGATTTGAAAATTGGGAAATACAAACGCATTGGTCGAACAGACAGTGAGTTTGCCTTTTGTCATATTCTTAATGAGATTACCTTGAATGCTCCATTCCCAGGAAAAGCTGAATTTTACTTGTGGTTACATAAACGTTTGCGTGCAATCAACGCCTACGGTAACTTCAACTGCATCTTCTCGAACGGCGATGAATTATTCTGTTATTTTGACAGAAATGGCTACAATGGACTGTTTTTTGTCCACCGCAAAGCTCCGTTCCCTCGTATTCAGCTGAGAGATGAAGACATTGAAGTCAACTTAGACGATGAAAAAGATCCAACCCAGCACGGATACGTCATAGCTACACGCCCGCTCACGATAAGCGAGAAATGGGAGAGCTTCACTCCAGGTGAGCTAAAGGTTTTCAAAAACGGTGATATGATCTGGTCAAGGGAATAGTGGTAGGCATAGTGCGGTGCATCCTGCGCGACAGTTCTACTTGCGTGTTTTGATTCAGATATCGTATGATTTATGGACTTAGCGTGTTCCGCAACAAGGAGAGAATATGTCCACATATCGTCTTTCAAAATCGAAGATACTTTCCGGGATTCAGTGTCCCAAAAGGCTTTTCCTTGAGGTACACTCCCCAAAACTCGCAGAACAAAGCGATGCAGCAGATACCAGGATTAAGACCGGTCACCAGGTAGCCGAAGTAGCGAGGACACCTTACCCTGATGGCATAATGGTGGAATATCAAGATGACTTATCCCTTGCGGTCGAAAAAACTCGCACTTTACTCGCCGAAGGAACCACAAATCCGATTTTTGAAGGCACATTTGCCGACTCCGCCGTGCTGGTCAGAAGTGACATATTCCTGAATGACGGCGATGGCTTTAACTGATTGAGTTTAAGTCATCTACTTCAGTCAAAGACTATCATCTTTGGGATTGCGCGGCTCAGTCATGGGTGATCGAGGAGGACGGATACCCGCTCGAAAGTGTTGCTATTGCGCACATCTACAGCAGCTTTGTCTATCGGGGCAATGGAGACTATAATGGCTTTTTTCACCCCGAGGATGTAACGGATACGATCCTGAAATACCGGGTAATGATTCCGGACAAGGTTGCGAAATTACAAAATATGTTCGAAGGCGATGAACCTGATATTAAAACCGGCGTCCACTCCCAAAAACCTTTCGGATGCCTTTTCAGAGAATACTGGTCCACTCTTCTTCAGCGATAGAAAAGTTCTCTTTTTTGACTGCCGGCATCAACTCCCCGATCAAACCCGTACGCTCAAAAATTCATTTCAAGTATGACAGAATTCGTCACAGGTTCATGCTACTCCGCTTCTAAAGAATTGAAAGACTGGATTTACCTGAAAGACAGCGATGATATGGCGGGGCAAAATGGGCCGGTCTTAGTCAATTGCCATAATGAGGAAGCTTGAAGATGAATACCGGAACTACCAGGCGCAATTTTCTCAGGTGTATGGGGTTGCTTGCTTCCGGATTCATAATTGCCGACGCCTCTTTGATTTTTCCTCCGTCGTGGGGCGCAAACACGAATGAAATAAAGCCAATTTACACCCACTTCCCTGATCTTGACAGGATAATCGACGGTTTTGGACCCTTTGAACTGGTTCTCTTGGCAGGCCGTCCCTTTACGGGCAAGACATCCCTTGCCGTTGATATTGCGGTAAGCGCCACAGTAGATGAAGGTATGCCAGTTGGCATTTTTTCTTTGGATTGGTCTAACGAAGGGTTTGCATGGGACATCCTCTCCCGAGTTTCCGGAGTCAGCATCGAGTCCATGAGAAAGGGGACGTTATCGACTACCCAGATCAGTCTTCTCTTGGATCATTCCAAAATACTAAACAATGCTCCCATTTGGATTAATGACAACCCAGACATCTCGTTCAGCGAGTTTTCGAAAATCGCTTACGATTTGACAAAACAGCACTCCGTTAAATTGATAATTGTCGATTACCTCCAGCTCATGAGGGATTGGAGCATCAACGGTGGAGTCGTCAAAAAGTTGAAGGCCGTTGCTGTAGATCTTGGCGTCCCGATTTTGCTGGTTTCTACTCTGCCCCGGCGTATCGATTATCGACCGGACAAGCGGCCCAGGCTTTCAGACCTTGCACCCCAATGGAAAGGAAATCCGCAGGAGATCGTTGAGCCATATGCAGATATCGTATTGTTCACATACAGGGATCGATTTTCTTTGCAGCAATTGAGGAGAAGCTATCTTCGTGAGTTTGTTGCCGCAGAGGATACAGAGATCGCCGAAATTATAGTGGCGAAGAATCGACATGGAGCGACCGGCACTGTCAAATTGAGATTTGACGAAAAGAGCGACAAATTCATTTCATAGAGGAAACAAATGGACGAGCTGGAATATTATTCGCCTGACGAAATCGAGGATATGGAATTGCAGGATTGGGAAGTCCTCGGAAAATCCGATTTTGACCTGATGGACGAACTGGCCTCCATCAGTGCGATGAACGATTACGAGATGGACCCCCACCTCGATCACGACCAACAGATGGTTCTGGCAGAGGCAATACGAAGGGGCCTTCTTATTCATCATATTGATGATGACTGTGATTGCCTGGAATGCCGCGACAGCAAAAGCGTCGATTGTGACTTCTGCCAAGGCTGTGGGGCATAAAAAGGAATGTCATTATAAGGAAGATTGTTTACGAGTTCAGCATAACCGCGAGCCCCCTAACCAACTCAGGCCTACTACTCAATCCAGCTTTTGCCTGATTTCATTTAGATTCACCACCAGGCATATCTTGTCATGGAAAAAGAATTCCTCCGGGAGAGGTCCTTCGATCGACGAATACCCGCGCAGTTCGTATTGGCCTTTTGGCTCTCTCTTTCGAACAAAAACAAAATCGGCTCCGAATTGTTCCAGCATCGGATCAAATTCGAAGCTGATCTGATAAGCTATTTGACTGGCATCCGGGAAGCTGATTCCGAAGTTTACCAATTCGCTAAAGAGAATGATTCTAATCACAGCTTCATAGGTGAATAGATGGAATTTCCCTTGTTCGCTATCGACCTCCATAAATTGTTCCTGGTTGTCCACCTCACTAAATTGTTTCAAGAATCCGCTATCGATCCACCGCTGCAAAATATGCCGATTGATCCCGAACTGGCCTTCGACATAAAAAGTTGAATACAGCGACATGGATTCTTCCTTTAGCTTCCTCATTCGATTTATTTCAGTCTGCGAACGCAGGGTCTTAATCCCTTCCCTTTTCTGGGCGGGCCAAGTATGTTTCGAAGCGTACCCGTTTAATGTGGCATTTTCTGTCACACATCAGGAGGAAATTTTCCTGATTTTCCTATCTCCGTGCCTTAAAGCACATGGGCCATTGTTTGGATTAACGTTCATGTTTCCACCATAGTGGTCCGATAATAAAAAGGTGAACCGTTAGGGAGTCAAAGTCTTGATGAGGTTGCCGTCCATGATGGTTGGAAGGATTCTGATAAAGGTTCTAAATGCGCTCGATCTTCTCGCCAGACCCCAGGGAGCAACTACCAACGAGCTGGCTGAACACCTTGGTGTTGATAGAAGGTCAGTCTACCGGATAAGGGAGACGATGGAGGCCTTAGGCATCCCGCTATTTGAATCCGAATTGTCCGGCAAAGAAAAACGATGGATGGTTTTAGATTCATACGTCAAAAAGCTTCCAAATCTCACTATCCCAAACACCAGCCTGACGCTTTCTGAGATCGTCGCTTTGTACTTGCTTAAAAACGAGTCGGGCCTTTTCGCAAAAACCGAGATTGGACAAAGGATTGACTCGGCATTCAGAAAAATCGATCAGATGATCCCAAAAGGACTGGGCCGTGAGATGGGGAAAATAAGTGGCCTCTTTGTCTCATGTCCCAAATGCTCAAAGGACTATTCTGGAAAAGAGCACGTAATCGACGCCTGCACTGAGGCCATGCTTCAGAGAAAGACTTGTTATGTGAAGTATGACTCCTTTGCCGACGACGAGATGAAGAATTTTAAAATCGATCCTCTTTGCTTTTTCGAGAACAACGGTGGGCTTTATCTCTTCGTGAATGCGACCACCTTCGATGAGATCCGGACATTGGCGGTGGAAAGGATACAAGCGATAACGCCTACCGATTCTGCGTTTGATCCTCCGAAAGATTTTGACCCCAAAGCTCTTTTGGGTCCAGGGTTTTACATAGTTTATGATGACTCTCTGTATGTGAAAATTTGGATCTCAGCTGATCAAGCCAGGTACGTCAAGGAGAGGGTTTGGACTAAAGGGCAGGTTATCACCGATCAGCCTGATGGCTCAATTATATTGGAGATGACAACATCTGGGTGGTGGCATGTGAAAAAATGGGTCCTCTCACTTGGGGCTGAGGCAAAAGTGCTGGAACCGAAGAAGTTGGGGAAAGCGATCGCTGATGAGTTGAAACAGGCTTTGGGAAGGTACACGGGTGCCTTGTAGCATCGGTTACAGTCGAGACTGAAATTTTTAATGCCATCTGAATAGAGAGGAGAGCCATGGCAGGTAGATTTATTGAGATCGCTAGGCTTATCGCACAGATTGGTTCGGAGCAGGGTATCAGCGTTTCGCAACTCACGGAAATCATCTCGGGTGCGTTGGGAGAAGATCACAATTTCAACTGTTATCCCGGAATCCCCGGTAATACGTGCTATGACATAGCCTTCTTTTTTTCTTTAAATGGAAGTCTCAAAAGTGGAGGCGGGCATTATGGCTTCAAGGAAACACTTGAAACGGTTGTTCGGCACCTCCAAGGATATTGTGCGGGACAAACATCGCAAGGAATAATCATAATCGACGAATGGGTTGCAGGTTGGTATGAACATTGGCTCTCAAATTTGCGACAAATTATGGCAACCGGAGTTAACCTAGAGATCTACCTGGTAGGATCTGGTGGGTGGGTGACCGAAATTCCAATTTAGATTGGAGCCGAGCATGCGCTGTATGGAGAGTTTTCAATGAGTACTTCCCCGCGGTCCAACCTTTACTTGAGCAAATCGCTCTACACCATGGGGCTTCAGTGCTACAAAGCCTTGTGGCTCCAAAAATATCAACCGGAGTTAAGAGATGAAGTGCCGGCCCCGACGGAAGCGATCTTTGAACTCGGGCACGAGGTCGGAGCGCTCGCCCAGGAACTTTTTCCGGGTGGAGTTCTGATTCCATACGAGGGACTTTCCCACTCTGAGCAGATAGCCATAACACAAAATGCCTTGGCGGACCGCATCGAAACAATTTACGAAGCGACTTTCAGACACGATGACGTCTTCATAAAAGTGGACATTCTGCACCTTGGAACTGGTGGGTGGGATTTATACGAAGTAAAAAGCTCCGCTGATCTCAAAAACCAATTCCTGGACGATATTGCAGTTCAGTACTATGTCGCATCTGGAGCGGGGCTCCGATTGGCAAAGGCCTGCCTGGTTCACATCAATACGGATTACGTGCGGCAGGGCCCCATCGATGTAAAGCAGCTTTTCACGATAGTCGATCTGACGGAAACGATCCGGGAGATGCAACCCGATGTTGCGGCCAAGCTGACGAGAATGAGATCCATGCTCCAAGAGAAAGTGCCGGATATAGACATTGGCCCTCAATGTGATGATCCTTATGCCTGCGGATTCCACGGTCACTGCTGGGAGCACATCCCTGAGAACTCTGTATTCGATTTCCGTGACATAGGTCGTCCGAATGCTTTTGATCTATACCACAATGGAATCGTTAGAATGGAGCAAGTGCCTGCCGAAACACTTGGTTGGCGCCAAAAGCTCCAAAAAGACGGAACCCTTTACCAGAAAAACCATGTTGATAAGGCAGCAGTCAAGGCGTTCCTTGATTCTCTCTGGTACCCCCTCTGCTTCATGGACTTTGAGACTACCTGCATGGCCCCCATCCCCTTGTTTGACGGCATGAGGCCATATGGGCAATTACCCTTTCAGTTCTCGTTGCATATGATCGAAAAAGAAGGGAAAGAGCCGGTCCATCACTCATTCTTGGAGAAGGAAATGAAAAATCCCTGCGAGGAGTTCTTATCAAATCTCCTTGCTGTGATACCTTCAGGGGCGTGCATCCTGGTATGGAGCCAGGGGTTCGAGAAGCGGTTTTTACGGGAATTTGCTGAGATGTTTCCTGAAAAGGGCGGCGAGATTGAAACCATTCTCGAAAACATTCGCGACCTGATGGCGCCTTTCCGTGACAAGTCTATATATCACTGCAAGTTCGATGGTTCGTATTCCATTAAAAAAGTTCTCCCTGCCCTGATGGACGGATACTCATACGAAAATATGGCTATCAGCAACGGTGAGATGGCCTCGGCGGCTTGGGTGAGGATGGTGCAGGAGCATGACTTAGGAGAGAGGGAGAAAATTTATAAGGAACTGCTTGAGTATTGTCATTTGGATACATTGGCTATGATAAAGATTTTGGATGCCATGATGGAGAGAATTGAAGCTCCTTGTTGAACGAAAACAGCCACAATGAATTTCCATAAAAAATCGGGAGTAGTTCACTATGACAACAAATGATTATTCATGTCTCTTCAAGCAAGGTGATAACGTTGTGGCGTTGCAAATCGCAAAACTCATTGACTGGCCAAAAGCGGAGAACTGTAAGTTATGGCTACCGCCAATCCAGCGCTCGATTGTCTGGTCGAACGAGCAGGTCATAAACTATTGGGACAGCTTGTTGCGCGGGTATCCCGCAGGAACGATGATGGTCCATTCCGTTGGAGTAAATGGATCAAGCCGGAAAGGTCGCAACTTAGAAAATGGAATGACTAGCCTGGTGAAGGAAGGCGACTACCAGCTCTTTGATGGCCAACAGCGCATGGCTGCCATCCTATTAGGTCTGGGCAAGGGGGAAATGAAAGGCGACCGAAAACTTTGGGTCGATTTAGGAACAAAACCGAATAATAGTTCCGGCTTGAGGTTTCAGCTACGCATCACGAGCACAGGTCAGCCTTTCGGATATGAGCCGGACGCACCCAACCAGAAGCTCGAACTCCGCAAACGCCGAACTCAATGGCAATATTGGCGCGAGAAACGAGGAAGAGATGTGTCCCCCCAAGATGCATTTGAGAATGCTGAAGGCATCGATGTTATTGACGCGGAGTGCGCCGTGCCTTTCGATGAAGTTTATCATTGTCTTCGTGAGAATGACACGGAAGGGGACATATCGTTTCTTTCCAAATTTGATAAGGCATTAGAAGAGATTGTGCGCGAGTTTGTTAAGGCGCTCAAGAATGCGCTTGAGAGTGAGGTAATTATTCAGAAACTTGATTCCGAAAAGATCGTCAGTAAACCAGAGGAGTATATGCGCTTTTTCGGACGGGTGGGACAAGGTGGAACACGTCTTTCCGATGATGAGTTGACCTACTCGATGATCAAGTATCATTACCCGGAAGTCAACGACCGCATGAAGGACATTATGCGGGATGGCGGCCGTCTTGCTGGTGAAGTCGACTTGGTCTTGGCCGCGCTTCGTGTTGCAAAGACTATGGCGTCGTGGGATAACGCCAAGGAATGGGATGTGATCAGTCGTCCCGGCCCCGCTTTTGTTGCTAAATTGAAGGAGAAAAAAGAGGTCGAGGCGGAATTTAAGGAAATGATCGGTTTGGACAACAGACCAAGCAATCTTGCGGCTGCAGTGAAAAGTATCCTTGACACGCTTGTGTACGAAGCGAAAACTCGCCCTAAGGGGCTGCCGACCATGCTGCTTGCCCGCCTGCCGAGCGAATTAGTCGACGTGCTGATTCTTTTCGACGTCAAGCGACACACATCCGAAAGATTACAGACGGACGAGCACGAAACACTGCGTGCATTTGTCCTGAATTGGCTGCTCTTCATAGGCGATGGTGGGAAAGCAGCGTTGCGAGCATTCCAACATGCTTGGGGCCGGAAAGACGCCATGGTTACCGAAAAGGATCTGATTGTGGAATACGAGAAAGAGGGCATCTCACGTTTCCTGCCGCGAGGAGAACTTTTATCTAACCTTCGGGAACAAGTGAAGGATGGTGATCATGTGCTGCGTGCGTGGGCAGAGCGCTTTACCGCTGCCGACAATAATGAACACCAGCCTGGCGAAGCGCTTCGCGTGCTTTCTACCAATAACGAACTGATTAAACGGGCTCTTATTTGGCTCCAGCGTGAATACATCGTGGATGAGTTTCCTTATTACAACCCGTTATCAGCACGCGACGAGGATCTGCCATTTGATCTTGACCATCTTATCCCTTACGATATCTTCGGCTTCAATTGGGGCAATCGCTGGTCCCGTCTCGACAAAGAGTTTTGGGATGATGGCAAGTTTCGTTGGCAACGCTGGACAGTTGGCAATTCACTCGGAAATTTCCGTTGGCTATCAGCTCCAGATAATCGTGGAAGACACGAGGGCGAGTTACGCCGAATCAATGGAGATCTTGTTGATAATCCTGATGATTGGAACGCAATTATCCCCCAAGACAAAAATAACCAACCTTGGTCGAAGGAAAAGGTAACCACCTTTCAACGCCTCATCGACTTGCGAACGCTAGATCTTTATGAAAAGTTGCTAACCGGCATTGATTCTATATTGCCACCAATGTGAGTGTAGTGAAAACCATAGCGCGCCCAGCTCATCTCAAGTTTTCGTTGTAACAGCCGACCCCGGTGGGGTCGGCTGTGAATTAACCCCGCAAGGGAATGAAAATGCCTTTGCCATTTCAGGAGGCAAAGGGTGAGTTGTCCACCAGCCTGTCCTTGCCCTGAAGGCGAGGATTTCTATGGTGGATTGAAATCAGCTATTTGTAGCGACTAGTCGAACATTTACCGGACAATAGAGTGGCGGCATCGAAAGATTCGGAAGGGTTGATGGACCGTGAGGGCAAAAGTGTCCTGATAGAGTCCCCCTTAAAGTTCAGTAACGTTTTACCGGCATGGGCAACTTGATACCCGTTTTGAATCGATCAAAGGCTTAAGATGTCTTACAGATTGGTCTGAGCCGAAAATTAGTTTCGGGATGGTTACTGCATTTTGCCAAACTGTTCAGTCCGAAGAACACACCCACGCATAACCAAGCAAAGGCACTTCTGATCAAGTTGCCAAGAAGACGACTTGATCAGGAATGAGCCTTTTTCGTTAAATTCCTTCTATTTATCCGCCCAGCTGTTCGCAATAATAGGCTCAGCCAACACGGGAACCTGCTTCAAATACCTTTTACCTGCGGCCTCCATCACATTCGTGAGTATTGCCGCCGCCTCGTCAGTTTTTTCATCTGGGACTTCCAAGATTATTTCATCATGAACGCAGGCGACGATCTTAGCGCCAGTACCGTGTAAAGCTTCAGGGAGATAACCCAGGGCTATTTTGAGAATATCTGCGGAAGTGCCTTGTACTGGCGTATTGAGCAGTTCGGTAATCTTCGCTGGGAACGGCCATTGTCTTCTCCTTCCACTGAGAGTCCTTGTTTCAAAAGCAACTCTTGAGCCCGTCGCCCTATGCCACTGTGCCAAACCTTGATAACCATTAAAAAACCTTTGTCGGAAAGTGAGGGCCAGATCCTTTGTCATATCGACGCCGTAGGTGTTCTTGGCGTAAGCGCGTAATCCATCGGCGCCCATGGCATAAATCAGGCCGAAGTTCACGGCTTTTGCGGCTTGCCTTTCTTCCTTGGTAATCCGGTCGATTGCTTTGCCGGTCAGAAGGGATGCGGTTAGCTGGTGTAAATCGAGCCCGTTAACGTAGGCACCGATCATCTTGGGGTCTTGGCTGATTTCCGCCGCGATTCGCAGTTCGATTTGAGAGTAGTCAGCGATTACGAACTTGCAGCCAGGAGCTGGGATAAAACAGCGCCTGAATTCTTTCTTTCTCGGGATCTGTTGCAGGTTGGGATCGCTGCATGAAAATCTACCAGTTGCAGGCCCGAGCTGCCGAAAGTCAGGATGGATTCTCCCGGTTGCCTCGTGAACATGCTCAGGCAGTTTTTGAGAGAAAGCCTGAACAGCTTTAGCTACGCTTTTGTATTCGAGAATATCCAGAATAATAGGATACTTGTCTTTAAGTGGGGTGAGGGTTTCTTTATTGGTGCTCTGGACTTTAATTCCTGAAGCACACAGGGCTTTTTGCAGTTGGGCGGGACTGTCAGGATTGAGATCGGGTAGTACCTTAAAAAAGTGTTCCCGCAGCTTGGCACGCAGTCTTCTTCGGTCCTTCTCGAGATTAAGGCCTAATGCCAGAATAGCTTTTAGGTCCAGTTTGATTCCCGTAAGCTCCATCTGGGCTACAGAAAAGACACAATCACACTCTATTTGCGCTGCCTCAATTAATCCTGCAGCATCAAGTGCCTTGTGAAGAGGGGGAAAGAGCCTCAGAAGCATTTCAGCATCTTTGGCTGCATACTGGAGTTGATCGGGGGTGAGTGTGCCGGACCAGTCACTTTTTTGCTGGTCTTTTGGCAGGTCTTCATTCAAGAACTCTTTTACCAAATGGGCCAATCCGAAGCCGTTATAGGCCAGACCAGCCTTGAGTAGCTGGGCGGAAAGCATCGTGTCGAAAACGTTTTGAATGAATGGAAGACCTGTGCGGGACAGGAATTTTATGTCGAATTTTGCGTTGTGGAATAACTTGACCGCCGGCCCATTCAGAAGATCCCATACCGGGGCAAGGGCCTGTCTCTTAATTTGAAAGAAATCAATAATTAATGTGGGATGCTTGGGTGCTGCTATCTGTAGTAGACGGATCTCATGTATGAGGGGGTCAAGGCCGGTTGTTTCCGTATCGATGCCTAAAACGCGGGATGAATTAAGCGGTAAGAGGGCTGCTTCGAGTTGGGCTGGGTCCGTTATCGTTATAATGCTTTGGGCCGAAACAATTGCTGGTGTTTTTGGAGTAGAGTGGCTCTCCGTAATGATTCGATCTATCATAATCTTTCATAAATCTCCTTTTCATTTGGCTTAAAAACAAAAAGGGCGGGAACTGTTACATCCGCCGCCCTGAAGAACTGTGGTTTTGAGTTTATTTGAGAGAATAGGTACCAGCCTCTTGGGGATGCTGGTCCAGTTCTTTAAAAAATTATAAAAATTAATTTATTATGGCACCTATTGCAGAATAGAATGAAAATTACTCAATCACCAGTAATGAACCATCGGCACATAGGGAGATAAAAGTCTTACAGACATCAATTACTGTCCTTCTGAATTCTGCTGGGTCATTTCTATAATCCATATGACCGATATGAAATTTATCATAGAATTCTTGGTCTTTTTCGCCACTGCCATATTCTGCTATTGCTTTCATGAGAGAATTGGCCATGTTCTGAGCATCTTCTGCTGGAATTTCACTATAATTATAGGTCGAACCCACTTCGCACAGGTCTATACCAAGTTCTGATGCCCGTTTTAGGTTAAAATTTCGCCTTATTGTTGGATCAGGTGCTTGAGTACTCGTTGGTTTCCATCCGTGTGCGACGGCAATTACCAATAGCATACAAGATTTCCAAGGCCTTATGCGTAGAGAATTGCTTTTACTATATATGCGTACATCGTCGGTTTGTATACTTACTATCATTTCAAATTCTCCTTTGATATCTTCCTTCTATAACGAATCTACTGGGAAACGCCAAAGGCGGATCTGGTCCAGTTTGGGTTCGAATAAAATTACCTGTTTTTGTATGAGTGATTTTCAAGCCTCATTTTTTGCGGGCTTGCCATGAATCTCCTTTCATTCGATTTTTCCTCAATTGAAAACGTCTCCTTTCGAACAGATTGATCGCATTTTTTTCCACGGGTTTGTTAGAAAGGGTTTCAAAAAGACATGCAGAGAAAACCCATAACAAGGTTATTCACAAATTGACCGATTTTTGCGCCGGGGAATTTAACTTCGGAGTTTTCGACTTTAAAAAAGGATGATGGAACTGCGGCTTCCGGTGCTTGTCCTGCTGATGTGGTGGATGAACGTTGTCTTGAAGTTCATCCAACGTTCATCCGCACGTTCATCCAAAAATATGTAAATAATTCAAATAATTAATGAACGTAATGAACGTAATGAACTGAATTCGGCATTCACCCTCTGTCCGACTTCAATGGGTAAGTTAGAGACTTTATATTAACCAATTGGTTTTTATTACCGATCCCGAAACAAGTTCATAACGTTCATAACGTTCATTATATAACTGAATTTATTATATTTATTTGGATGAACGTGTGGATGAACGTTGTCCTGATGTTCATCCAACGTTCATCCACGTACCCCTAATTACTGCTCCACCATTTCGGCTATCACGTCCGTCCATGTGTAGCGGGCAGCCTTCGGGATTGGTTCTACGGTCGGATTCACCTCCTCAGTATTTTTTGGACAATCCGAAGGTAACTCGCTTTTTTCAGCCTCATAAGCGCACTCAGCACATTTCTGAGCCCCGGGATTATTTCCAGATAAGATATCGGGTTGGGGGTGAGATTCAATTTTGTCCTGAAGTTCATTCATGTCCTCGGCGATGGTAATGAGCGATTCGGCAACGGCTAGGAGTCTATACTGTTGAGCCCGATCTTTTGAGCGCCCGGCAGATATTCGGTAATTGCCTAGCTGTCTATCACGAAGAGACCCGAGTAATTTTCCGAATCTGGTCTTTTGACCCCTATCGCTTCCTGAGTTGCCCAGATCCAGCGGAATCTCGTATTTATCCACCAATGGATAGAGCTGTGCGACTCCTACTTCTTTGTCCTGAAATTCCTGCCACCAGACTGAAACAAGTGAGCGAAGAACCTCACCCTCCAGATCCGATGCGTCATAAAAATCCTCCATGCTACCCAAGAATCCATCGATTCCGG
>Ga0187867_10002227_pt1 | contig 16223 bp, 14 predicted proteins | sample June2016WEW_13_1_FD_132976 | JGI IMG/M metagenome (GOLD analysis project Ga0187867, IMG submission 132976) | Peatland microbial communities from SPRUCE experiment site at the Marcell Experimental Forest, Minnesota, USA - June2016WEW_13_10 | ecosystem: Environmental > Terrestrial > Soil >...
AGAGTCCGCGCCGCCTCCAATCCGAAGATCACGCCCATCGCGCCATCCAGCCAGCCGGCATGCGGCTGGGTTTCGATGTGGCTGCCCAACAACAGCTTGCGGCCCGCCGAACGATCCCGTCCGAACACGTTGGCGATCCCGTCAATTTCAGCGGTGAGGCCGGCCTCGGTTAGTTTCTCCGCCAGCCAGTGGCGCGACTGGATGTCCTCGGGCGACAGCGAGGGCCGGTGCACCCCCGTCCGGTATTCGCCGATCTTCCGCAGCGCGTACAAATCGCCCAACAGCCGGTCGGCGTCGATCTTCGGCATCGTCAGGGGCTCCTCGTTTTTTGCCGCAGTGCAACAGAGCCTACGGCGCAACGGACACCCCGCGCAATCGGATCAATCCATCCGGTGCCGGCACGAACCCGGACACCTTGGCGCTGAGACCCCACAACCATTTCAGGTGATACAACACGATGTGCGGCCGATCGGCCAGGTAAACCTCGCTCAGATCGCGATACAACGCCTGCCGCGCCGGAATGTCCGTCACTCCTCGCGCACGCCGCAAAATGTCATCGAATTTCGGGTTGTTGTACTTGCCCCAGTTCAGGAACCCGTCGCTGGCGAGCCAGATCGACACGTTGCCGTCGGGATCGACCCGACCGCTCCACAATACCAACAATGCGTGAAAATCGCCGGCCTTGCCCGCGGCAATCAGCGTATTCGCTTCGACCGCGCGCAACGTCACATCGAACCCCGCCTCCTTCGTCATCGATTGGATGACCTGGGCGACCTGTAACTCGACCGGCTGATTGTCGACCGTCAGTGTGAATGCCGGATGCGGCGTCCCGGCCTTCGACAGTAGCGCTCGCGCCCGGTCCAGATCGCGCGGCGGCACCGGCCGGGCGGAATTGTAGTAAAGGCTGCCCGGCGCCTCGAACTGGTTCGACGGAATGAACTGCCCGTCCATCACCACCTGGTTGAGCACGCCGCGGTCGATCGAATCCTCCAGCGCCTCGCGCACCACCGGATCGTGCAACGGGCTGGTTTCGACAAGGTTCAATGCCAAAGTGTAATAGGCCAGCGCCGGCTCGGTGATCAGGCGAAGCTTCGGGTCCGCCTTCACTGCCGCCGCATCAGTCGGGCTGAGCCGCTCGATCATATCGAGTTGCCCGGATTTCAGATTGACCAACCGGACGGTGGTATCCGGGATCGGCTGATAGATCACCCGATCGAGCTTGATGTCTGCCGCATCCCAATAACCCGCGAACCGATCGACGACGATGCGGTCCTGTGCCACCCGCTCGGTCAGTTTGAATGGCCCGGAGCAGGGCAGCTCATCGGCCAGATGCGAGCCCAGTCGGGCGATCGCTTTGGGCGAGATCATCATTCCGGCACGGTCGGCCAGCGCCGCGACCAAAGGCGCATAAGGTTGCGCCAGTCTCAACCGGATGGTTTTCGGATCGAGCACTTCGACAGCGGAAACCGGCTTCAGTTCCCCCTTGCGCACGCTTTCCGGCGCGGTGCGATAGCGCTCCAGGTTGACGCGAGCCGCCTCGGCATCGAACTTTTCGCCGTCCTGAAACAGCACGCCGTCTCGCAGCGTCAGGGTCAGCGCAAGATTGTCCGGCGACCAGGACCACGTAGTGGCGAGCTGCGGCACGAACTGGTTGTTCGGATCGGTGTCGAACAGCTTGTCGCAAACCGCGGCAAACACCAGCCGGCCAACGAAACTTGCGCTTCTGGCGGGATCGAGTGCATCCGGATCCTCATTCAGCCCGATCCGCAACGTGCCGCCGGCATGGACCGATAGTGGGGCAAGTATTGCCACCAGCAACAGCAGTCGGGCGAAATGCGATTGACGCATGACAAGAGCTCCTGAACGACGGCGGAAAGCTGCCGAATTTTTCTCATCATGGCGAGCCGGCGTCACGCTGTCATCGAACTGTCATGAAACTGCAATCTTTCTGTCGTGGCTCGGTCCTAAACCCTAGGTGTTGTGATTCAGGGGGACATCATGAGACTAACTGCCACCGTCCTGGCCATCGGCCTTGGCGCAATTTCGTTCGGCGCGCAGGCGCAACAAATCACCGGTGCGGGCTCCACGTTCGCCGCGCCGATCTATGCCAAGTGGGGCGAGGCCGCGAGCGGAACGACCGGCGTCAAGCTGAACTACCAGGCGATCGGCTCAGGTGCCGGCATCAACCAGATCAACAATCGCACGGTCGACTTCGGCGCCTCCGACATGCCGGTCGCCGCCGATCAGCTCACTGCGCACAAATTGATGCAATTCCCGACGGTCATCGGCGGCGTCGATATCATCGTCAACTTGCCTGGCGTGAAGCCGGACGAGTTGAAACTGACCGGATCGGTCCTCGCCGATATCTATCTCGGCAAGATCACCAAGTGGAACGACAAGGAGATCGTCGCGCTTAATCCGGGTCTGAAGCTGCCGAGCCTGGCAGTCGCCCCGGTGCATCGGGCTGACGGCTCCGGCACGACATTCGTGTTCACAGATTACCTTGGCATGCAGAGCCCCGAGTGGAAGAGCAAGGTCGGCTCGTCGACCAGCGTGAGTTGGCCGGTGGGTGCCGGCGCCAAAGGCAGCGATGGCGTGGCCGGCACGGTGCACCAAATTCCCGGCGGCATCGGCTATGACGAGAGCGCCTATGCCGCGCAGAACCATCTGACCTCGGCGTTGCTGAAGAACAAGGACGGCAAGTTCGTTGCCCCGACGATGGCAGCGTTCCAGGCCGCGGCAGCGAGCGCGGACTGGTCGAAAGTGCAGAATTTCGCCGTCGACCTGAATGATCAGGCGGGCGCCGAGAGCTGGCCCATTGAATCCGCCACCTTCGTGCTGCTGCCGACCGATCCGAAGGATGCTGCGCAGAGTGGAGCGGTGAAGAAATTCTTTGACTGGGGCTTCGCTCATGGCAGTGACATCGCCACCCAATTGCTCTACATCCCGCTGCCAAAAAGCGTTCACGACGCGATCCGGGCGGCGTGGCAGAAGGAAGTGCCGGGCACCATGTGACGGCGGCGGATCGACCCACTAACATCCGAGGTGGCGCGCCGACGTTTCGCGGCGCGCCGCTTCATGAACCCCCGGTTTTCGAACCCCTTTTAAACAGGGAATTTTCAGCCCGTGCAGCAAGCGGTTGCGCTTTCGGCCCCTCCGGCCACCCAACGCAAAACCAGCCTCGGTGACCCGATCTTCGCCGCCGTGGCCACCATATCGGGCGTTTTTGTCCTGCTGCTTCTCGGCAGCCTGATCCTGACGTTGTTCATCGGCGGTCTGCCCGCGTTCCGCCGCTTTGGTGTGGGCTTTCTCACCTCCACCGAATGGGATCCGGTGCACGAGGTGTTCGGTGCGGCGGTGTCAGTCTACGGCACCCTGCTAACCTCGATACTGGCATTGGCCTTCGCCGTGCCTCTCGCATTCGGCATCGCCTTCTACCTCACCGAGTTGGCGCCATCGTGGCTGCGCCGCCCGGTCGGCACCGCGATCGAACTGCTCGCCGCAGTGCCCTCGATCATTTACGGTATGTGGGGCTTCTTCGTCATCGTGCCGATCATGTCGCAATACGTCGAGCCGACATTGATTGACACCTTCGACGGCGTCCCGGTGCTGCAGGATCTGTTCGCCGGCCCGCCGTTCGGCACCGGTCTGTTTACTGCCGCCATGGTTCTCGCGGTCATGGTCATCCCATTCGTCGCCGCCACCATGCGCGATGTGTTCGAGACAGTGCCTCCGGTGTTTAAAGAGTCGGCGTACGGCGTCGGCTGCACGACATGGGAGGTGATGCGCTCGATCGTTCTGCCGTACACCCGCGTTTCCGTGGTTGGCGGCATCATGCTGGGCCTTGGCCGCGCGTTGGGTGAAACCATGGCGGTCACCTTCGTCATCGGCAATGCCGACCGCATCTCCGGCAGTTTGTTCGGCTCGGGCAACACCATCGCCTCGATCGTCGCCCTGGAATTTCCCGAGAGTCCGGCAGGAAGTTTGAAACTGGCATCGCTGCTGGCACTGGGGTTCATTCTGTTCGTCATTTCGTTCATCGTGCTGGCAATCTCCCGCACGTTGCTGCGGCCGAAATTGAAGGTGTGAGATGAGCGCGAGCGCGACTGTCCATCCCGGTCCGGCCAAAGATCTGAACGTCGCGCGCAGCCTCGGGCGGCGGCGGCATCGCTCCAACCTGGTGGTCAAAGCGTTGTGCGTGATCGCCACCATGATCGGCCTGCTGCTGTTGGCCTCGATCTTGTTCACTTTGATCTGGAACGGCGCCGCCGGCCTGTCGCTCACGGTCTTCACCAACACCACCAAGCCGCCGGGATCGAACGGCGGATTGCTCAACGCCATCGTCGGTACTTTGATCCAGACCGGGATCGGCACGCTGATCGGCACACCGATCGGCCTGATGGTCGGCACCTACCTCGCCGAATATGGTGCGCATTCGGCACTGGCCAATGCGGTGCGCTTCGTCTCCGACGTTTTGCTGTCGGCGCCCTCGATCCTCATCGGCTTGTTCATCTACGAGTTGGCGGTGGAGCCCTTCGGCGGCTTTTCCGGAATCGCCGGCTGCCTTGCATTGGCCGTGCTCGTGATCCCGATCGTCGTGCGTACCACCGAGGACATGCTGCGGCTGATCTCCCCGTCGCTGCGTGAGGCGGCGGTGGCGCTTGGCGCGCCGAAATGGAAAGTGATCGTGCTGATCTGCTATCGCGCGGCGAAGGATGGCATCATGACCGGTATCCTGCTCGCCATCGCCCGCATCGCCGGCGAGACCGCGCCGCTGCTCTTCACCAGTCTGGGCAATCTGAACTGGTCGATCGGTCTGGGATCACCCATGGCCAGCCTGCCGGTGACGATCTACCAATACGCCGGGTCAGCGTTTCAGGACTGGGTCCAGCTCGCCTGGGTCGGCGCACTATTGATCACCGTCGGGGTATTGGCCCTCAACATTGCTGCGCGTTTTGCGCTGCGTGGCAGGAGCTGAACGGAATGAGTACGACAATGAGCGGTCAGCAGGAACAACACAACAACCGCGGCGGGGTCCAGGTCCACGCCAACACGGCGCTCAACGAGGCAAAGATCTCGATCGAGAACGTGGATTTTTTCTACGGCGAGCACCGCGCACTGAAAAGCATCAATCTTGACCTGCCTGATCGCCAGGTGACCGGCATGATCGGTCCATCGGGCTGTGGCAAGTCAACGCTGCTGCGCGTGCTGAACCGGATGTACGACCTGTATCCCGGCCAACGGGCCACCGGCAACGTCATGATGGACGGCCACAACATCATTGCCCCCGATACCGACCTGAATTCATTGCGGTCTCGCATTGGCATGGTGTTCCAGAAGCCGACGCCGTTCCCGATGACGATCTACGACAACATCGCGTTCGGCGTGAAACTGCACGAGAAACTGTCGAAGTCGCAAATGGACGAACGGGTGGAGTGGTCGCTGACCCGCGGCGCGTTGTGGACCGAGGTCAAGGACCGATTGCAAACCTCGGCGATGGGTTTGTCCGGCGGCCAGCAGCAACGGCTTTGTATCGCGCGCACCATCGCGGTGCGACCCGAAGTCATCCTGCTCGATGAGCCGACCAGCGCGCTCGATCCAATCAGCACCTTGAAGATCGAGGAACTGATCGACGAACTGAAGCACGACTTCACCATTGCGATCGTGACGCACAACATGCAGCAGGCCGCGCGCTGCGCCGACCAGGTTGCATTCTTTTACATCGGCGAAATGGTGGAGGTCGCTCCCGCAGCGCAATTGTTTACCGCGCCAAAGGAAAAGCGGACACAGGATTATGTGACGGGCCGGTTCGGCTGATCCAGGCCCGCCGGTTTACAAAGGAATACGAAACCATGTCGGAACAGTCCGAGCACCTCGTCAAGAGCTTCGATCAGGACCTGAAGCGGCTGACCGACATGCTGATCCGCATGGGCGGGATCGTCGAGAATCAGGTGGCCCTTGCCTCTGAAGCGGTCATGGAACGCAATGCCGAGGCGGCCACACGGACAGTTGAAGAAGACGTGAAAGTTGACGCGCTGGAACGCGAGGTCGATGCGTTCGTCATCCGCATGCTGGCGCTGCGCCAGCCGATGGCCGCCGATTTGCGCCACATCGTTGCCGGGCTGAAAATCACCGGCGATCTGGAACGGATCGGCGATTACGCGGCCAACGTCGCCAAGCGCAGTATCGTTCTGGCGCAGTTCCCCGCGCCCTATTCGATGGGCGGGCTGGCACACATGCTGGTTCTTGTGCAGGGGCAACTCAAATCCATCATCGACGCCCTCGGCTCCAACGACAGCGACAAGGCGATCGAGGTCTGGCGTTCCGATCGCGCCGTCGACGATATCTATAACACAATATTTCGTGAACTGATCACCTACATGATGGAAGACCCGCGTAATATCACACCGTGCACGCACCTGCTGTTCATTGCCAAAAACCTGGAACGAATCGGCGATCACACCACCAATATTGCCGAAACGATCTACTACGCGGTGAAGGGCGAGGTGATCCCGGATGTGCGGCCGAAGGGGGATACCTCGGCCTATGCAGTGGTACGGCCGAAAGAATGAAGGGAACAGTAGACCATGCCTGACGGTCTCTCAAGCTTGCCAAGACCGCTGGTTCTGGTGGTGGAAGATGAAGCGGCGATCGCAACAATGTTGCGCTATAACCTGGAAAAACAGGGCTATCGCGTGTCCGAAGCCTCCGATGGTCAGGAAGCGCTGACCCGGATCCAGGAACAGCAGCCAGATATCGTGTTGCTGGACTGGATGTTGCCGCTGATGTCCGGCATCGAGGTCTGCCGGCAAATTCGCAGGAAACCGGCGACCCGCGATCTGCCGGTCATCATGGTGACCGCTCGCACCGAGGACCAGGATGCGGTGCGTGGCCTGAACACCGGTGCCGATGATTACGTCACCAAACCATTCAACATCGACTCGCTGCTGGCCCGTATGCGCGCGTTGTTGCGGCGGTCGAATGCGGTGCCGGAAAAGGGCCAGCTGGCATTTCACGACATCGAAATGGACCTGTCGTCGCACCGGGTCAGCCGCAACGGCCGACGGGTGCATCTGGGCCCTACCGAGTTCCGGCTGCTTGAATTCTTCATGCAGCATCCGCGCCGTGTGTTCTCCCGCGAGGAGTTGCTTGACGCGGTCTGGGGCCACGATATCCATGTCGAACCGCGAACCGTGGACGTGCATATCAGGCGTTTGCGGAAGTCGATGAATATCGAAGGCGAGCTGGACGTAGTTCGCACAGTGCGTGCTGCCGGTTACGCGTTGGACACCGAGCCGATCTGACCTCTGCTCCGATCCCCCGGGCTTTGCGACCGACCGCGGGTAAAGTTCTGCCCGACGCGGGGTCAATGCCCCGCGTTCGCACCGGAGAAATCCGGCGCCGCCACCCCTGACGCCGCAAGTTGCCGGACCAGCGCAGCCTGCAACGCTGCGAGGCCCGCTGTAGTCTTTGCCTCGGCGCGTGCGACCAGCACCGCCTGGGTATTGGACGCCCGCAACAGCCACCAGCCGTCATCGGTCAACACGCGCACGCCGTCGGTTTCCGTCACCTTGGCACCTTCCTGGCGCAGGCGGGCGGCAACCTCCTCAATCACCTGGAATTTGCGCACGTCGTCGCAATCGAAACGAACTTCCGGGGTGTTGACAACCTGCGGCAGCGCCTTGCGAAATTCCGATAACCGGCGACCGGATCGCGCCAGAACGCCCAAGGTCCGGACCGCGGCATAAAGCGCATCGTCGAAACCGTACCATTTATCGGCGAAGAAAATGTGGCCCGACATTTCGCCGGCGAGCGGGCACCCAGTCTCCGCCATTTTCGATTTAATCAGCGAATGACCGGTCTTCCACATCAGCGGCACGCCGCCGGCCGCTGCGATTTCGTCAAATAAAACCTGGCTGGCCTTCACGTCGGCAATGATCGTAGCACCGGAGTCCGAGCGCAGCACGTCGCGCGCCAACAGCACCATCAGCTGATCGCCGAACATGATCGTTCCGGTATCGTCAACCAGGCCGATGCGGTCTGCGTCGCCGTCAAACGCTATGCCAATATCAGCGTGTTGCGCGTGCACCTCGGCGATCAGTTGCTCGAGGTTCTTCGGCACCGTGGGATCCGGATGATGCGCCGGGAAGGTGCCGTCGATCGTGCCATTGAGCACGGTATGCTCGCCCGGCAAATGCCGGACCAAGGCGGCGAGCACATCGCCTGCCGCGCCATTGCCGTTATCCCAAACCACCTTCAGCTTGCGATCGCGGCCATCCCAGTCGCGCAGCAATCGCTTCGTGTAGTCTTCCTCCATGTCGATAATGCGGGTCGCGGCCGAGGTTTCGGCGACCACGTCACCCTCACGCGCCATGCGGCCAATGTCCTGGATTTGCGCACCGAAAAACGGCTTGCCGCCCAGTACCATCTTGAAGCCGTTATAATCCGGCGGATTGTGGCTGCCGGTGACCATGATCCCGCCGCCGGTCTCGTGTGTGGCAGCGGTGTAATACAGCATCGGCGTCGGACCTCGGCCAATGTTCAGCACCTGGATGCCGCTGGCGCGCAATCCGTTCGACAGTGCCTCGGCCAGTTCCGGGCTGGACAAACGGCCGTCGTAACCGATCGCGGTGGTCTTACCGCCGGCTCGCGCAACGATCGAGCCAAAGCAGCGGCCAACGGCAAACGCGTCATCGATCGTCAGTGTCCGCCCAACGATCCCGCGGATGTCATATTCGCGCAGCGAGGTCGGATCGAATTCGTGCCGAAAGCTCATGCGGTTCACCGGTACTTTGTCAGGAAACAACGCACGGCTTCCGACAGGTCCGGTCGCTTCAAGGCAAACGCGATCTGTGCCTCCAGGTATCCCACCTTATCGCCACAATCGAAACGTATGCCCTCGTAGCGCAGTCCATGGAACGGCTGCTGGCCGATCAATTTCGCCATGCCGTCGGTCAACTGGATTTCATTGCCGGCGCCCCGTTCGAGGGTTTCCAGATAACCGATCACTTCCGGCATCAGAACGTAACGCCCGATGATTGACAAGGTCGACGGGGCCACGTGCGGCGCCGGCTTTTCCACCAGGCCGCGCACCTCGACGAGCCGCCCGTCGTCCGCGCCGGTCTGCAAAATTCCATAACGGCCGGTGTGTTCGCGCGGCACGTCGCAGACTGCCACAACATTACCTCCGGTGGCCACATAAGCGTCTGCCAGTTGCTTCATACAAGGCGTCTCCGACAAAATCAGATCGTCAGGCAGCAGGATAGCGAACGGCTCGTCGGCGATAAACGCTCTGGCGCACCAGATGGCGTGACCCAGGCCATGCGGCACCTGCTGGCGGACCGTTAACAAGGATCCAGGTTCAATGCGCATGGCGCTGAGTTCGGCCAGCGCCTCTTTGCGGCCGCGTTCCCGCAGCGTCGCTTCCAGTTCGAATGCGATATCGAAATGTTCGACCAGTGCAGTTTTGCCGCGACCGGTTACGAAACAAAATTGTTCGATGCCAGCCGCGCGCGCCTCTTCCACCGCATATTGGATCAGCGGTTTGTCGACCACCGGTAACATTTCCTTGGCCAACGCCTTGGTGGCGGGCAGGAATCGCGTGCCCAGTCCGGCGACGGGCAAGACAGCTTTGCGCAACTTTTTCGGCACCGATTCGTCTCCAGGTTCATGCCGTGGCTTGCAGCCTATGCGCCCGGCGATATTGTGGCACGGTTACAAGCTTGAACCTTTCCAACGCTTTATACAACCAAGAGTTGCCAGACTACCCCAATAAAACGTCACGCGCCTGATTGACTCGCGACGCCAGCCAGTCCGATCCGCCGGCGTCCGGATGAGCCGTGCGCATCAGCCTGCGATGGGCAGCGTGGATGGCGTCGGCGTCCGCTCCGGGCTTCAGGCCCAGTACTTCAAAGGCTTCCTGCCTGGTCATCGACGCACTTTGGCGCGGCGGAGGTGGCGGGGCCGTCGAGCCGAACCCACCGAAGGCGGCTTTGCCCTGGTGCCAGCGACGCCATAGCAGGGGGCCGACCAAAACCAGACCGCCCAGTGCCTGAGCCCCTCGCCCGCTGAGGAAAAGTAGCAATGCCAGTGCGATACCGCCAAATGCGGCGATCCATTTCAGCAGCGTGTAGATCGCCCCGACCGGCGCGCGCTCGAACGCCCGCAATCCCAGAAGCAGGACGGTCAGGATTGCGGTGCCAAGCAGGAGCCACAGCATGTCAGGTGTTCACACTCGGAAGGGGATCGTTCCGAAACCGGCCTGCGTGACATGGCCCCGCCATCGCATCACCGCAATCCCCTTACGCCTCCGCCTCCTGGGCTTCGACCACGGCAAGCGCACTCAGGTTGACGATACCGCGTGCGGTCACGCTGGGGACCACCACATGGATCGGTTTGGTCATGCCCAGAAGCATGGGACCGATCGGCAATCCGTCAGCCGCGGCCTTCAGCAGGTTGAAGCCAATGTTGGCCGAGTCCAGGTTTGGCATGATCAGCAAATTGGCAGTGCCGGTCAGTCGGCTGTCGGGCACGGCAGCATTGCGGATCGATTGCACCAAAGCGGCATCGGCATGCATCTCGCCGTCGATTTCCAGCCCAGGGGCTCGTTCCCGGATCATTGCCAGTGCCCGGCGCATCTTGCGCGCTGAATCCGTGTCGCTGGCACCGAAACTGGAGTGCGAGACCAAAGCGGCCTTCGGCATGATCCCGAAGCCTCGGACGGCATCGGCGGCGAGCAGGGTCATTTCCGCGACCTGCTCGGCGGTCGGGTCGAGCACCATGTAAGTGTCGCACAGGAACAGCACGCCAGAAGGCAGGATGACACAGGACAAGCCGTAAATCCGGCTGACCTCCGGCCGGCGGGGGATGATCGGCAGGATGTATTGAATTTGCCGCCACCAGGCGCCGGTGCCACCGCAAATCGCCGCGTCGGCCAGACCGGCATGCAACATCATCGCCGCTGCGACCGAGGGGCGATTGCCGACCCGCCGTTCCGCCGAGACCGGCGGCGTGCCGCGGCGTCCGACCAGACGCTGATACTCCGGCACCAGCGGCTGAAACACTTCGTGATCCTGTGCCGGATCGAGCACTTTCACGTCGCCGCCCGGGTGCATCCGCAGGCCCATATCCATGATCTTCGCCGCGATCACGGCATGGCGGCCCAGAAGGATCGGAAACGCTGTGCGGTCGTCAATCAGGGTTTGCGCAGCGCGGAGGATACGCTCGTCCTCGCCCTCGGCGAACACGACACGCTTCGGGTTGCGTGTGGCTGCTTCGAACACTGGGCGCATCAGCGAGCCCGAGCGGAACACGAACCGCTCCAGGTCGCGGCGATAGGCGTCGAAGTCCTTGATCGGGCGGCGGGCGACGCCGGATTCCATGGCAGCCCGCGCCACGGCCGGGGCGATGTCGAGGATCAGCCGCGGATCGAACGGTCGCGGAATAATGTAGTCAGGCCCGAACACCGGTGCGGTTCCCCCGTACGCCGCGGCAACCACCTCGCTGGCCTCGACCCGGGCAAGGCCGGCGATTGCTTCCACGGCGGCAATTTTCATCGCCTCGTTGATAGTGGTGGCGGAGACGTCGAGCGCGCCGCGGAAGATGAACGGGAAACACAGAACGTTGTTGACCTGGTTGGGATAATCGCTGCGTCCCGTGGCAACGATGGCATCTGGGCGGTGGGTGCGGACGGCGTTTGGATCGATCTCCGGATCGGGATTGGCGAGCGCCAGGATCATCGGTTTGTCAGCCAGTAACGGCAGCCACTCGGGCTGCAGCACGCGCGGCGCGGACAGGCCCAGGAACACGTCAGCGCCCGCCAGCACATCCTGCAGGGTTTGCGCGTTGGTCTCCCGTGCGTATCGCGCCATATTCGCCAGCATGCCGGGCCGGTCGGCACGCACGACGCCTTTCACGTCGGTCAGCGTGACGTTTTCCACGCGCAGGCCCATGGAGACCAGCAGGTCGACACAGGCGAGCGCGGCGGCGCCTGCTCCGGATGTCACCAGTTTCGCATCGTTGAGCTGCTTGCCTTGCAGCAGTAAGCCATTGCGCACCGCCGCTGCGACGGTGATGGCGGTACCGTGCTGATCGTCGTGGAATACCGGGATGCCCATGCGGGAGCGCAGGTTTTGCTCGATTGCGAAACATTCCGGCGCTTTAATGTCCTCCAGATTGATCGCGCCGAAGGTCGGCTCCAACGCAGCGACGACATCGCAGAAGCGGTCCGGGTCAGAGGCGTCGACCTCGATGTCGAACACGTCGATGCCGGCGAACTTCTTGAACAGGACGGCCTTGCCCTCCATCACCGGCTTGCCGGCGAGCGCGCCGATATTGCCAAGGCCAAGCACCGCGGTGCCGTTGGAGATCACCCCGACGAGGTTGCCGCGGGCGGTGTAATCCCGCGCAGTGTCGGGATCGGCCTGAATTGCCTCGCAGGCCGCCGCGACGCCGGGAGAGTAGGCCAGCGCCAGATCGCGCTGGGTTGTCATCCGCTTGGTGGCCTCGATCGCCAGCTTGCCGGGCCGCGGATAGCGGTGGTAGTCGAGCGCAGCCTTGCGGAAATCTTCGTCCATTGAGGCTGTATGGCCGGACGATGACACCGATGCAACTCGGCGCATCGGACCCTATTGCCCGCCGATCTGGGCGATGCCTAATGTTCCCGTAGGGTTCACCCAATGGGAGACGTTGCATGGCCACCGATGTCAGCCAACTTGTCGATGCCGGCAACGGAATGATCAGCCGGCGGATTTTTATCGAACCGGAGATCTATGAGGCCGAGCAGCGGCAAATCTTCGCCCGTTGTTGGCTGTTTCTGTGCCATGACAGCCAGGTCTCGCGGCCGGGCGATTTCCTGACCACCTATATGGGCGAGGACCCGGTGCTGGTAGTGCGCGACACTGGCGGCACGGTGCGGGCGTTCCTGAATGTTTGCCGCCATCGCGGCAATCGGCTGTGCCGCGCCGATGACGGCAATGCCGCGAGCTTTATCTGCGCCTATCACGGTTGGACATTCGGCAATGACGGGCGGCTGACCGGGGTGCCGAACCAGCGCGAGGCGTATCACGGTGAGCTGAACCGCGACGACTGGGGACTTGTGCCGGTGGCGCAACTGTCGAGCTACAAGGGGTTGTGGTTCGCTTCATTCGATCCGAAGGCGCCGTCGTTGCGCGAGTATCTCGGCGAAATGGCCTGGTATATCGACACGTTTGTCGATCGCCGCGAGGGCGGGATCGAAATCCTCGCGACGCATAAATGGGTCATGCCGTGCAACTGGAAGTTCCCGGCGGAGAACTTCGGGGGCGATGCGTACCACGTGCAATGGAACCATTTGTCGGCGGTCAAGGTCGCATTCAGCCGCGGTGCGACGGCAAACGCGAACAATGCGGGACGCATGGTGTCACCGGGCAATGGCCACGCGCTGATTTGCATCGGTCCGGACGAGGTTGGTGACGCGCCCATGCCGGAAATCGAGAATTATGAACGAGCGATCGCGGCGGAGGTTCGCGAGCGTCTGGGCTCGCGCGCCGGGTTGATCAATCCGATCGTGGGGACGGTGTTTCCGAATTTCTCGCTGTTGCGTGGCACGTCGCGAACGTTTCGGGTGTGGCAGCCGCGAGGCCCGGAGAAGACCGAAGTGTGGTCGTTCGTGTTCATGGATGCGGCGGCGCCGGCGGAGGTCAAACAGGCGATCCGCAAGGCGGGGATCAGGGGGTTCAGCCCGTCGGGATCGTTCGAGCAGGACGATATGGATAACTGGCAGGAATGCACACAGACGTGCCGCGGGGTGATGTCGCGTCGCATGCCGCTGAATACGCAAATGGGGCTGGGGCACGATCATTTCGATCCGGCTCTGGGCGCATGGGTCAGCGATTATCGGTTCAGCGAGAGCAACCACCGGCAGTTTTACAAGCGCTGGTCGGATTTGATGGCGGCTTCCGACTGGGATGCATTGGCGCCCGCGCCGGTGCGGGAGGCTGTGCATGCCTGATGAACGTCTGATCCGTGAGGTCGAGCAGTTTGTGTTTTACGAAGCGCGACTGCTGGACAGCGGGCGGTTCCACGAATGGCTTGGGTTGTTCACCGACGACGTGCACTACTGGATGTCGGGCCGCAGCAATCGTTATCCGCGGTCGAGCAAGGCGATCACCATGCTCGATCCGCATCGATACGATGAGCCAGAGGCGGATCAGCGCGGGCTGTTCGACGAGGACATCAAAACCCTGACCGCGCGCGTTGCCCGATTGGATACCGGCATGGCATGGGCGGAAGATCCGCCGTCATGGACCCGGCACTTGTTCACCAATATCGAGGTAGTGCCAGGGGATTCCGAGGTGACGGTGTTCTGCAATTTCCTGGTTTATCGCAGCCGCGGGGAGAGAGAACAGGATTTCTATGTGGGAGCGCGGGAGGATTTACTGCGACGGGTCGATGGCGAGTGGAAGATCGCTCGGCGCGGATTGACGTTGGATCAGAATGTGCTGACGGCGAAGAATTTGAGTATTTTCTTTTGAACGCAGCCCGTCATCCCCGGTGAACGCAGCCCGTCATCCCCGGTGAACGCAGCCCGTCATCCCCGAGCTCGTCCCGGGGACTACATGCGGCACGGTGCTGGATCAGGTCCCCGGGACAAGCCCGGGGATGACGAGGGGGTGGTGTTTATTCCGCTGCGGCCTTCTGCGTGGTCAGGTCCGTCGAATACCGCAGATGCACCGGCGCGTTGGCTTCCCACGGATCTTTCAGGCCGAGTTTCGCACCGTAGTCTTTGATTTCCGGCACGACCTCCTTGAACAGCAGTTCGATGCAGCGTTTGCGATCAGTAGCGCTGACCGTGCCGTCGTTGCCCCAGATGCCCATGATTCCTGGGCGGGTATTCTCGACAATGTATTTCAGCTTTTCGATCACCTGCTTCGGCGTGCCGGCGACGATCATGGTACTGGCGAGCTGGTCCTCGAAGGTCGGCGCGCCGCGGGGGTTCTTGGCGCGGCCGGTGGCGAATTCGACAAAGCCGCGGCGGCCGGAGGGCGAGAAATAGCCCGACGGATTAGCCCAGACGGGATGCGCGAGGCCGGTGAACTCGCCCTGCATCCACATGAACTGACGGGCGTTTTCCAGCGCCTTTTCCTCGGTGTCCTGAACGTGCACGCGGATGAGATAGCCGAAGTTCTCCGGACCGGCGACGTAACCATTTTCCGCGGCGGTTTGCGAGTAGAGTTTGAAGATTTCCTTGGTGTGGTCGATCGCGGTGTTCAGGGCAATGTAGGGATACCGTTGCTGGGCGGTCCAGATGATGGTTTCCTTTGACAGCACGCCGGGGACCCAGACTCTCGGATATGGTTTCTGCAAAGGAACGGCCCAGGGATTGACGACGCGATGTTGGTAGTGGGTGCCTTCCCAGCGGAACGGGCCGGGTTCGGACCAGATTTTCTGGATCAGGTCGTGCGCCTCGATGAAGCGCTCGCGGTTGAAGGCGGGGTTAACGCCGGAGGCCAGTTGCTCCTGACCACCGCCTCGCACGAATCCGGGGACCAGGCGGCCTTTGGAGATCATGTCGATCATGGCCAGTTCCTCGGCCATGCGAATTGGGTTGTCACACAACGGCAACGGGTTGCCGAGGATGACTATTTTTACCCGCTTGGTGGTGGCGGCGAGGATGGCGGCGAAAATGTTGGTTTTTGCCTGCATGCAGAACGGCGCATTGTGATGCTCGTTGAGCATGATGCCGTCGGCGCCGCAGTCCTCGGCGAGGATGTAGTCTTCCAGGTATTCGTTATACAGCCGGCTGCCGGCGACGGAGTCGTAGTAGCTGTTGGAGAAGTTCAGCGCGGTGGCGCCGAAATCGAGGCCGGCCTTGGCGTCGTAGGCGGACATCGGCTGCTCGGTGAAATACATGATGTGCATGAGGGCGGTCCTCCTTCAGGCGGCGTTGATGAAGTCGGTGATGAGCCTGGCAACCTCGGCGGGTTTTTCCATCTCGGCGAAGTGGCCGCAGTCGGCGATGGTGGTCATCGTCGCGTTGCGTAACGCTTTGGTATAGACGTGGCCGGCGCTGATCGGGACGATCTGGTCGTCGTCGCCCCAGATGAGCAGGGACGGTGTGCGCACGCCGCCGAGCAGATGCGGCAGGGTCTGGCTGTACATGTAGGGTTTCCACGCAGTGCGGAAGCACATCTCGCGGCAGATGTCCCACTGTTCCAGTTGGTCGGTATCGACCTGGCCATAGA
>Ga0187867_10002230_pt1 | contig 16214 bp, 16 predicted proteins | sample June2016WEW_13_1_FD_132976 | JGI IMG/M metagenome (GOLD analysis project Ga0187867, IMG submission 132976) | Peatland microbial communities from SPRUCE experiment site at the Marcell Experimental Forest, Minnesota, USA - June2016WEW_13_10 | ecosystem: Environmental > Terrestrial > Soil >...
ACTCACATGGCAATGGTGTACCGCCGCCCGGTAGGCGTCATGCGGCAGAGCGTCAAGCCACAGCTGGCCAGCTGGGATCGAGCAGGGCATCCCAGCCAGGTGAAGCTGGCTCGCTTCCTGGCGTACGTGGACGCCATAGCCGGGCCGGTGCTGGCGACTGCGCGCGGCCGGGTTGCTGCCGAGCTGATCGTAGGGTTCAGCGATGGCGTCTCCCTGATTGATGGCGGCCATGATCTGGACAACTACCTGTTCCCGGTCGCTCAGCGGCTAGGCCCGGAGCGGGTGGCGGCCATCTTCGGCCGCAAGATCCACGGGCCGTCGTCACTAGCGGTCGGCCCCGCCCAGCCGGACACGGCCGAAGCCACCCCGCAGTTCTCGACCCGGATGGCTGGGTCCTATGAGCGCAGAGAGTGGAAACAAAAGCTCCACGATCGGCTTGCCCTGCGGGCGGCCACCATCGATCCGGGCCCGGCCGGGCTGAAAATCGCGCTGACGACCGGGCCGGGCCGCAACTGGGCCAGCCTCTGGAAGCCGCTCATCGATGCCTTCGGCCCCGTGCTGGGCGAAGACCCCACCCGGCCGTTCCACCCGCACGATGACCGTATCGTCAGCCTCGGCCTGCATCACACCATCGACACCGGCATCGCCCACGACGTGATCATCCACGCCTGGTGGACCCGCCTGTAGCTAACCCCGCCGCGTCCCGCCGCGCATGCCATAGCGAGGCCGGTCCTGCGATGAGCGCATGTCGGCGAAGTCGGCCCTGCCGCCGTGTAGTTGCCAATTGGGTGTGGTGGCAGCGGTGGGCTGACTGGTGGTTGTGGTGCTCACGGTTGGCGCTGGGAGCTTGTTTGCCGGTCCGCTGGCTCAGCGGGCTGGGCTGCGCGCCTGGCGGCAGTTATTCCGTTCGCAGGACAATGGCGGCCGGCGTGCGCGATGCGTGTCTGCCGGGAAGGGCGGCGACGAGGTTCGCGAGCACGAGGGCGCCGAGGGCGACGTAGACGAGTGAGAGCGCCGGCACGGTGGCTCTGGGCACGGCGTAGATCTGCTGGGCGAACAGGATCCACAGCCACCGCCCGAGCGCTACGCCCGCTGGGATTCCGCCGACGATGCCCACCGCGACGGCGGCCGTCGACTGCCACGTTACGCAGGACATGAGCTGGCGCCGGGTGAGGCCGAGGGCCTTCAGCAGCGCGAGGTCGCGGCGGCGGCGGCGGACCGAGGCGATCAGGGTCAGGCCGAGCGCGACCACAGCGCCAGCTGCCAGCCCCGCCGCGAGGAACGCGGGCGTGGCGCCTATCGACCGGTAGTTCTCGATCTCCGCGGGATATTGCACGGGCAGGGTCTCGACGCTTTGCCCGGTGTAGAGGCTGCCCGGCAGGGCTTCGAATGCCCTGGTTCCCGCCTTGGCGATGCGCTGCAGCGATCCCAGGCCCGCGGCTGGTGTCACCCCGTTCCTCAGCCGGACGAGGACCGCCCCAGGGCCGTTCAGCGTGGGATCCGGGCTGCTGAACGCCTTCTGCATCGCGGGCGGCGCGATCCCGGCGGGGACCAGCGCTCCGGTTCCCATCGAGGTATGCAGGGTCTGCACGTTCCCGATCGCGGGCAGTGTCGCGGTCCCGACGATCACTTCGGGCGTTGGCGGGATGTACACCGGGGCGTCGTCCGGCGCCCCGTAACTCACATCGACGGTGTCACCGACACGCTTGTGCAACTGGCCAAGCGTTTGCGCGCCGAGGACGATCTGGTGGCGGCCCTCGGGCGGGTGCCCGGACAGGATCGGCGGGCTGACCCGGGCGCGAGTGCCGGTGAGGATGGCCGGCGTGATCTCGCCGTCGACTTCGAGGTCGCCGAACGACACGCCGGTCCATGCCGCCACCAGCGGGTCGCGACGCAGCAGCGCCAGGGCCTGCGGGGGGATATCGGGACCCTCGAGGACGTAGCTCCAGTTCCAGCCGTACAGCGGTGGATGCGAGACCAGCGTGGTCAGCCCGCTGCCGAAGGTGAGTGTGGCGACGACGATAGCGACGGCCAGCGCGGCGCCAAAAAGCGCCGAGCGGACCGGCACCGCGGTGCGGCCGCGGCCGGGTTCAAGCGCGAAGCGGATGCCGGCGACCGCGGAAACGGGGGCACCGGAGTTCGCCGCCAGCCGCGCGATGCCCGAACCCCTGGCAGGCCGTGCCGCGCCCTCGTGGCGGCGGCGGCCCGCTGCCGGCCGGGCGGCGAGCACGACGGCGACGGCGCCAATACCGGCAACGAGGGCAAGAAACCCGAAGCCGAGCACCGTGGCGTCGGCCGCCAGCCCCGGCGTGGGATAGACCAGCCGGACCGGGCCGATGGGCGAAAGCGGCGACAGCCCGACCGCCACCCCGGCCGCGAGCAGCGAGCCAGCGACGATCGCCGCGAGGATGCCGACAAGCCCGTCGCCCATGACGGCGAGGCGGCTCGCGCCCAGAGCGCGCAGCACCGCGGTCTCCCCATCGGCCTCCCGGATCTGGCGCGCGATCACCTGCGCCGAGATCAGCAGCACCGCAAGCATGGCAATGACGCCGAACACGGCCAGGGCGATCGCCTCGGGCTCCACGGTGTGGCCGACCTGCCCCTCAACGACCGAGGTGAGGTGAAAGCTGTAACTGACGGCTTGCGGGATGGCCCGGATGATCTCGTGCTCAACGGCCGGGACCCCGCGGGCGCCATCGGTCAGCTTGAGCCCGTAATACACACTCTCCCGTCCGGTACTGAACGGCCGCGTCAGCGCCGGGGTGAACAGCACGAAGGACGGGTAGCGGTCAACGTCATCCAGCACCACCTCGTTGTTGAACATCACGATCCCGGTGAGCCTCATGTCGAGCCGGCGCAGCGGCTTCGACGTAGCCGACTGGGCGTTGGTGTAAAAGCCCATCGGGATGACCTGCCCGGCGTGCCAGCCGAGAAGACGGGCCGCCAGCGCGGTGGCGACGAACTCGTCTGCACGGTCCGGGCGGGCCATCCGGCCCGCCGTCACCGTGACCCGGTCCTGGTCGAAGTACTCGCCGTCGATACTGCCGATCGGGATGGCCTTGCTATAGCGGAACGCGGGGGGAATGATGGGCGCCCCCGTCCGCGTCAGCGGGAACGCGTTGAGGGAGAACAGTGCCGCCTCGACGCGCTGAACGCCGGGCAGCCGTTCCAGCTTCCTCGTCAGATTCGGCCCCTGGCCGCTCAGGCTCAGGTCAGAGGGATTGGTAGCGGCCAGGAACGTCGTGTATGAGGACTGCGTGCGCCTGGCCGCGGCGACCGAACCCAGGGCAATACCGCCGATCAGCCCGATCAGCAGCACGAGAGTGAGATAGCCACCCTGCCTGCGGCCAAAAGTGGCAGCAAAGCGATACCACGCAACACGCATGACCTGCCCGCTCACGGCACGGACCACCCCCCATGCGGCCAGCCTCAGCCACCATCCACAGTCTGACCGGCCCGCGCATGACAACCCAAGGGGGGCAACCTGCCAGCCGCCCTCGTGCCAGCAACACCCCGCACCAGCCCACGGCATCCGCTTACGGCCAGTCTGCGCATCCACCACATCCGGTACCGCGAACTCCGCGGTCCGCAACCGGGGAAGCTGGACCCCGCGATCTGCCTGCCCCGCGTTCGGCGGGCCACCCCGACTTCGTCCTGGCCGCTGCCGATCAATGATGACGAGTTCATCGACCGTGTCCTGGCGATCCAGGCGCTGGCCGGCCGGCGAGTCACACTGCTGACCTACGACACCGGCCAGTCAACCCGCGCCCGGGCGGCCGGGCTGCGGGCCAGGAAGCTGACCCAGCCAGAAAAGGGCGAGCCTGGCAAGCTAGGGGGCGCCCGCAAGGTCTGTCGGTCCGGATCGGCCTTGTCGTTGTATGACAGCGAGCTGGTGGCGCAGCATCGAGATCCCGGCGGTCTTCCATGTCTCCGCACGCTGAGACAGCCGAGGCCACCCGGCCAGGCGGTTCGCAGCCGAGTGCGCGTAATGCTGCGACTATGTCGCTACGAATCCGTTCATTATCCCTTTCCATCACCGTTTGCAATACGATTGTACCGGCATCGATTTTCCGCAGCACTCAGCCAGCGCGAGGCATTCGCGACCACTGGGGTAGCATTCAGTTCGGACGGGAAGGTCAGGCCCAGAGCACCGCTGGCCGACTTTCCGGCCGCCAGGACAGCCCACCCCCAGTGGGCGTGAAGGTCTGCCGCGTGCGCTGCCATTTATGCTGGCGGATCGAGCAGCCAAGCAGGGGGCCGTGGGAGTTGTTACGGCACAGCAGCCCTTCCCTGGTGATGGCGCAGCACCATACCGGGGCCGAACCAGGAAATATCCGAGCGCGGCCAGGGACAAGATCAGGATGACGGCATAGCCGAGGCTGTGAAGGAGAAATCCAGCGATGGCTACGGCGAGAGCCAGGTAACTCCAGTAAAGCGGTTGGCGGTCATCACCGCCAGCAAGGCCGGTCGGAACGTCAAGGCGAACGGCGCCGACGTCTTCCAGCTGCGCGATGTCAAGGTGGTGGAACTCTGGAACGCCAACACCGACCAGTACGCCCTGGATGAGATCCTCAGCCGAGGCGTAGATCGTTAAGCGTCAGCTGAAGCCGCCGCGTCGACGATCAGTCCGAGTCGGGCACCCGTGGGTCCGGCCCGTGGGTCCCGTGGATCCGGCTTGCCAGTCCGCTGTCGCGCCAAGGTGTCGCGCCAAGCTCTTGTGAGGATTTTCTTCACTCTCATCAAGGGCGTGCCTCCGGCGCGACCTGCTCGCCGCCCTGGACCTGGCGCTGGCCCAGCTGCCCACGCCGCTATTATGATACATGTATGTATAGACACCATATATTGCACCTAGGCGCATGGCTGCCAATTATTATTGTAATTGCTATATTGATTTTCGCTTTTGAAATATGGATGATTGTTGATGCGGCTATTAATAAAGAGATTACCGATAAAGCAAAGGCCTGGTGGATAATTGGCATGCTTATCATCCATCCATTTGTCGCAATTGCTTACTTTTTTACTGACCATCGTAAACGCTAAGATCTGAGTTGCTGGGTCGGCTTAGCGAAGTCGTCCAGGCGGCGGTGTTGCGTTGGCCGATCGCGGTAGGCAGGAGACTGGAGCGGTGACGTCGCCGGCGCTCCTCCTCAGTGTTCGCAGGCTTCCGGTTCCCGCGGGAGGTGATCTCGGTCGCGGTTCGCTGGTACCTGCGCCATAACCTCTCCTACCGCGACGCCGAGGAGCTGCTGGCCGATGCGCGGACTCAAACGCCACAGGTCCGCGCGGATCCTCGCCGCCGGGCACGCGTTCGTGCAGAACCTGCGCCGCGGCCACTACGAACTCGCCACCGACGTCCCCGCCCGCCACCGAACCCGCGCAGCCTTCGACCAGCTCGCGACGGCCATCTGATCAGCCGGTCATCCTCGTCAGCGCGCCCTGCCATGTGTGTCGACCGGCCAATGCAACACTGCCTTCCAAGCTGGTGATGCTCAGTGAGTTCCGTATGGCGTCGCGCCATTTTGAGCAGTGAGGTCGCTGCGGCTGTGGCCGGGCGACGCCGTTCTGGCGACGCCCGTTTGGTATCGGGCGTTACGGTCATCGTCACCCAAGTGCGATGAACTCGAGCTGGATGTTATCCGGGTCCCGGAACACTACCGTGGAGTAAGCCAAGGGTTGCTGCTCATCCCTGATGCCGGTGTGCTGGATGCCGAGCTCATCGAGCCTGGCCACCCAGACCGCCAGCTCATCGCGGGTGGCCACGCCGAAGGACAAGTGGTCCAGCCCGGTGCGGCACTCATCGAAGGCTTCCCCCCGATTGGCCTGGTGGAAGTCCAGCCCAATCCCTATACCCAGGCGCGGATCGAGGAGCATCACGCCGTAGCCGTTGTCTTCCCGCCCATAGTGCCGGAAGGTGAACGGTATCCGATCCATCCCGAACAGCCGCTGGTACCACGCCACACTCGCTTCGACGTCGGTGACTGTCGCAGAGACGTGATGGATCCCGGTAATCCTGGGTCCCGCGCCCTCCGTCATGCCCGCCTCCCCAATGATCTGGCACATATCCCCCACCTAGGCCAACAGTATCGGCAAAATGTCCGCCGGTAAGGACGGCGCTCACCGGACGCCTCTCCTGCCAGCACTTCAGCGGTAGCGGCATGCGGGTGGAAATGTGGGTGTCCTCCCCCGAACCCGCCGTAGGAGGATCTGTGACGCCCGGAACCCGTCAAGCCCGCCGTCTGTAGCCGCAGGGCAACCGCCTCGGTCAAGGCGCATGGTTCACGTACCCGTGAAGACGGCCTTGACCGGACCCGTCAGTCACCAGGTCCGGCAGCTATCGGGTTCGGAGGAGGGGTCAGGGCAGGGCAGGGCACGGTCCCCCTCGCCGGTCAAAGGCCCGATGTCGGTGACGAGGACCAGGGCGTCACAATGCCCGGTGTCATGTGCGGCTGGGAGCCACGCTGGGAGCCACGCGAACGAACGACCTTCCAGTTCTCCGGACTCCGTGAACAGCGGGCAGGGACGCGCCCGAGGTCACGGACTGATCTGAACGGGTCCTGTGCCGCCCGGAAACTCGATCGTGTTGCTGACCTGCCCGCTTCGCCTGCGAGGCTGGTGCGCATCATGCCACCCCCGACGCCCCAGAACCGCCGCCGACCGGCGTCTGTCAGCCGAACAGCATCCAATCACGCAGGTCGTCAAGCCGGTCTGGGACCAGATGCCCGTAGAGTGACAGTTCCTCAGGGCTGACAAACCTGCCGAGTTCTTCGCGGGCCGCAACTACTGCGGCTGTTTCCTCCGGGGCCAGTCCCAACCGCGACGTCAGTATCTCGCCAGGCACATGATTGACATCGACCAGGCCGCCGTCGTCGTACTCGCGCGGCAGGTCTGGCCTGCCGATCCGCAGCTCGCGGGCAAGGACCGGATCTGCCTGCGCAAGCTCCCGGGCGGTGTTGCGGTGCTTGATCCGGTCCCTGGCATCCCCTAGCGCACGCGGATTTGCCTCCATCAGACCAGCGTCATGGTGCAGCGCCACGAACGCATGCACGGGTGCGACCACGATCAGCAGCGTTGCTGTGAGGCCCGCGATCACGGGGCCAGCACCACCTGGCCGGGTGGACGCGCAAAAGATCTCAAACACGACGGCTGCGAGGTAGCCAGCGAACACCCCCCAGTCACTGTTCCGGCGCCGGGCAACTGCGAGCCGCAAGAACGGCACATACGACAGTAACGATAAGGACCAGACAGGCACCGAGGCCCAAGCCAGCCGACTCAAACGGCCCGACAGGCGGCCGTCCCCACGATTTGCCCGCCGCGAGCGCGCTGCCACCGACTTCGTCATCTGCCTCGCTCCCCCTATACCCCCGCACGACGCTCCGGCCGCCGGCCTTGGGTCGGAGGCGACCGCACATTCATGCTAGTGCAGCGCCACGTTAATCGTTCGGGGGCTGGGTCCTGTGGGCTCGATTACTGGATCTGGCTTGGGCAGCCAGCCGGGCTGGGATCATCGCTGAGTGATCTTTCGGTCGCCTGCCTGCTCGTTCGCCGTCTGGTCGGTTATCTGGCGGTACTGGCCGGCGTGAGGTATCCAAGGACGCCGAGCTCCTGGTACTTCGGCACGAGAACGGCGGTGCTGCGCCGGCGGACCGGCCGGGTCCGCTACCAGCCGGCCGGCCCGCTGTGGCTCGCTGCCTTGTCCCGGCTGATCCCCCGCCGACGGTGGGGTGAGGTGTTCGCGGTGACCCCGGCGACGCTGCTCGCCTGGCACCGGCGACTGGTCACCCGCAAATGGGACCACACCAGCCGGCGGCGACCCGGACGACCGTCCACAGCAGCCGCGATCCGGAAACTCGTGATCCGCATCGCGACCGGCAATCCGGCGTGGGGGCACCGTCGCGTGCAAGGCGAACTCGTCAGACTCGGCCACCCGATCGCCAGCTCCACGGTATGGCAAATCCTGCATGCCGCTGAGATCGACCCCGCACCCCGCCGCACGGGCCCAACGTGGAAGCAGTTCCTGACCACGCAAGCCCGCGGCATCCTCGCCGCCGGCTTCGTCCACGTGGATACCGTGCTGCTCCGGCGCATCTACCCCCTGGTCGTCATCGAGCACGGCACCCGCCGCCCCCACCTGGCCGGCATCACCGCGAACCCTGACGGCGCCTGGACGACCCAGGCAGCCCGCAATTTCCTGATGGACCTCGGGCAACTCCCGACCTCGGTCAAGTTCCTGATCAGGGATCGTGCAGGCCAGTTCACCGGCTGCTTCGACGCCGTGTTCACGGCGGCAGGCATCAGGATTCCCGCCAGCCCGCCGCAGGCGCCGAGAGCGAACGCGATCTGCGAACAGATGATCGGCACCCTGCGCCGGGAGGTCTTCGACCGGCTGCTGATCGTCAATGAGCACCACCTGCGCCGGATGCTGACCAAGTACCTGCTGCACTACAACACCGCCCGGCCGCACCGTTCCCTCGGCCAGCTCGCACCGGCTCAAGCTGACACCCGGCCACCGGAAATCAACCTCGCCGAGCACCGGATCCGCCGGAAACAAGTCTTTGGCGCACTCACGCACGAGCACCAGATCGCCGCCTGACGGCCACACCCTGCTGCGACAAGGAGCAGGTCACCGCCACGATCGTGTATTCGAGCCCCACAAGACCCGTTGACTAATTTCAAGCGGCACAGGACCGGCCGGAGCAGCCGGCGATCCAGCCGGGCCAGCAGCTCGCCGGGCGGCAGCACCGGCAGCTGGGCCGCGGCCAGCTCAATGGCCAGCGGGATCCCGTCCAGCCGCCGGCAGATGCCGCTCACGGCCGCGGCCGTGGCCGCGTCGAGGGTCAGGTCTACGCCTGAGGCACTGGCCCGGTCAGGAACAGCGGCACGGCCGGCGAGCCGGCCGTGCCGTCCTGGTCACCGGGATCCGGGAGCGCGAGCGGCGCGACCGGGTACTCGCGCCCGGCGCGCCGGGCTTCAGTAGCTGAAGGTCGTCGCGCCGTCATCGCCGATCCATTCCCACAGCTGGACGCTGCCGGCCAGCTCGGCATTGGACAGCAGGGTGCCTTTGTCGAGTTGCTTGGCGTTGAAGCAGACCGTGCAGACCATGAACCGCCCGCCCGCCTTCTCATACCGCGTGAGCAGGTCGGGCAGGGCGGGGCAGCCGTCGCAGGCGGTACCCGCGGCCGTCCCGTCCAGCGCCAGCCGGACGGCTTCCTTGGCCTGGAACATCAGGGTCGGCCGCCCGGATTCGGCGGCGCCGACCGCGACGAGGAACGCCACGGTCACCTTCTCCGGGTCCTCCATGCCGGTGCTGAGACTGATCACTGCCTTGCCGGCCATCGCTGCCTTCTCTCATCATCTGCAATGCAGTTAGCACGATCGTTCGTACTAATTTCGGACAGTACGACCGGTCGTGCTAAGTTGTCAAGGCAATGAGCGACACCATGAACCGGCACAGCCGGGCGCGGCGGCGGCCGCGCGCCGACGGGGAACACACCCGCAACGCGATCTTGCGCGCTGCCGCGTCGCTGGCCACCGTCGACGGGCTGGAGGGCTTGTCGATCGGCAACCTGGCCGCAGCGATCGGCATGAGCAAAAGCGGCCTGTACGCGCACTTCGGCTCCAAGCAGGAACTCCAGCTGGCCACCGTGGAGGAGGCGGGCCGGATCTTCGCCGAAGAAGTCGTGCAGCCCGCACTGGCGGCTCCCCCCGGCCTGTCCCAGCTGACGGCAGTGTGCGAGGCCTTCTTCGACCACCTGCGGCGCCGCACCTTCCCCGGCGGCTGCTTCTTCGCCAGCGCGGCGCTGGAGATGGGCACCCGCCCCGGCCCGGTCAAGGAGCGAGTCGCCGCCTTCCAGTCCGGCTTCGTGGCGCTGATCCGCGGGTTCGCCGCCACCGCGGTTGAGCAGAAGGAACTCCCTGCGCACGAGGACCCTGACCTACTCGCCTTCGAGCTCAACGGGATCATCCTGGCCGCCGACACCAACTTCGTCCTTCACGGCGACCCAGCGGTCCTGGACCTGGCCCGGCAGGTCGTGCACAGGCGGCTCGGGCTCAACCGCGGAGAAAATGCCAGACAGGGGTAAGGCCGGACAGGTCTGTGGGGTGCCACAACTCGTGCAGGGCACCTGACCTGTGCTTCTATCCTCGGCGCCGTGCTCTTCCGCCTCGTCTATCTTCTCATGATCCGGTTGTTCGGCTGGCTGGCGTTGCTCGCGGGGAGCGACACCTCGAAGGACGCGGAGATCCTGGTGCTGCGGCACGAGGTTGCGGTCTTGCGCCGTCAGGTCGCCCGCCCGGAGCCAGACTGGGCCGACCGTGCCGTGATCGCCGCACTGGCGCGACTGCCGCCAAGCACCTTCGCCTGCATCGGATCGTGACGCCCGGCACCCTGCTCGCCTGGCACCGACGCCTGGTCAAGAACAAGTGGACCTACCCGAACACCAAAGGACGCCCACCGATCCCGGATGAGATCCGCGAACTGGTCCAGCGGCTCGCCAGACAGAACCCGCGGTGGGGCCACCGGCGCATCCAAGGTGAACTCCTCGGCCTTGGCCACCGCATCGGCGAGGGAACGATCCGCCGGATCCTGGCCGCAGCCGGGCTGAAGCCCGCACCACGCCGGGCGTCACCGACCTGGCGGCAGTTCCTGACTTCCGAGGCGTCCGGGATCCTGTCGTGCGATTTCTTGCACGTTGACAACGTGTTCCTGAAACGCCTGTACGTCTTCTTCGTAATGGAGATCGAGACCCGGCGGATGCACATCCTGGGCCTCACCGCCAGCCCCACCGGAGCGTGGACGGCCCAGCAGGCCCGCAACCTGCTCATGGATCTCGGTGAACGCGCCGGCCGCTTCAAATTCCTCATCCGCGAGCGTGACAGCAAGTTCACGCTGGCGTTCGACGAGGTGATAGCCCGCAACGGCACGCGGATCATCAAGACTCCGGTCCGGTCACCCCGGGCGAACTCTTTCGCGGAGGGGTACGTGGGAACGCTACGGCGCGAGTGCCTCGACCACCTGCTGATCCACGGCGAACAGCACCTTCGGCACATCCTGGCCGAATACGCGCAGCACTACAACGATCACCGGCCCCACCAGTCGCGAGAACAAAGACCTCCGCTGCACAAGCCCGGCGAAACGATCGATGCGACCGCCCGAATCGAGCGCAGGCAAGCCGTCCAAGGCTTGATCATCGAATACCGGAGAGCAGCCTAACGATCGCAGGAAACACCAACTCAGAGCCGACATGCGATTTTTGGCACGGCACAGGCAGTTCCTGCACGCTCAGGCCGCCGGGATCCTGGCCGCCGATTTCCTGCACGTCGATACCGTCGCGCTGACCAGGCTGTACGTGCTGGTATTCATCGAGCACGGCACCCGCCGGATTCACATCGGCGGCGTCACCGCCCACCCCACCGGCGAGTGGACGCCACAGCAGGCCCGCAACCTTGTGAGGCTCGATGTTCCAAGCCTGTCGTCCTACGTCGGTAGCTGGCTATGGCCTTGGCAGCGGTTGACTCCCTACCTGAGCGAAGCGGGACGGTGGGCCACATACTTGGGCTATAGGATCGTCTACCTGAAACAGAATACCGCGATCCATGATACAACGAATAAAATGGGTATCGCTACCGCTACACTGTGCCCGAACAGCCGAGGAGTTCCCGACATGATCGACGGATAGCCCTCAGGGCGTTCTTGCGAATTTTCGAATTCTTTATTCAGTTTTCGCAAACGTGCTAGCGCAGCGTTAACAGTTGTGAATACCAGGGCCGCAAGGGCGATCCCGAGCGCAGGCAATTCATAGAATAGCTCATGAGCTGCGCTCGGAAAACCCCGTTGGACTCCATGGTTCTGAACCGCCAGTGTGGACGCATATGCCGCAAAAAGAAACGCCTGTCCACCGATGAGCCAGCCGTTTCGCATGCCGATGAGCTGGTCCTCGTGTTCAATCTGCGTCCGATACGCATCGTAGATATCGGCCTTGATCTGATTTCGATCTGCCTGGGATTCAGATCGGCCAGCCTCGTCTTTTCCGTCATCTCGCGCCAGGCCGCTGCCTCGGCGGTTTCGTCTTCTTCGATCCCCCCGCCATGCGGCCACCTAAGACTCCTTCCTCTTCGTCCACGCTGCGGAACAGCAGGAGCGCCGTCGCGCCAGCGGCGAGCTTCCGCCCGCCAGCGCCGACTACTTCCTTATCAGATCATCTCGCAGGCACGCCGCACCTGCTATGGCGCAGGCGGGTGGCTTTACAGGCTCTCCGTCAGTGACCGCTATGACTCCATGGACGACCGCCTGATCGGGCACGCGACGGGCACAACTGGCGGTTTTCAAGAGCGTCGTTTGATCAGGCTGCACTCCTGCGCTAACTCGCGCCGCGAGTCGTCTGCCCGTCGGACGGCGCAAAGATCATTCCGCGGGCGCTGTTGCGCTGGTGGATCGCGGCGGGCGGGAGACTGGAGCCGTGACGTCGTCGGGCTCATCCAGGGACATCACGATGCGGGCGGTGCAGGTCGCCCCGGACGGCAGACGGCTCGGCCGTCTAGTCCAGCTCCTCGCTCAGGGCTTGCTCACGGTTTCGGTAGACGACAGGTTCCCGCTCGAGCGGGCCGGCGCCGCACTGGCGCGCGCCAGGTACGGTGCCCACGGCTCAGCCACCGTGCCGCGGACCGGCGCCCCAGGGTGAGGATCATGTGTCCGCCTTTGAACACCTCCCATTGATCAGCCTCTCCGTGCGTCGCCTTGATCATGCGGGATGACCGGCCAACTCAGACGGGATCCCAGGGGCTGGCCGTGGCGCCAACGATCGCCTACTATGCGTGCATCGACCCGCGAGCGCTGTGGGGGAGGCGACCGCGCTGTTCTTCGCCGGGTTCGGCGCGGCCGGATACGCCACCCGGCGCCACCTGACCGCGATCGCGCGGGCCAGCTTCTGGGTCGAGCGAACGGCCGCGACGGACCAGGGTCCGGCCAGGGTGGTTCACAGGCGCGATCGCATGGCCTCGGGGGCGACCGTGGATGGGAGCTCAACATGAGCCCGCGTTCCTACCTGCAGGAGGTTCCCTGTGAATGCCACAGATAAGCAAACTGGCGTCAAGCCGACGATCGTGCTGGTGCACGGCGCCTTCGCCGATGCGTCCAGCTGGAACGGCGTCATCGAGCGGCTGCAACAGCAGGGCTACACCGTCATCGCCACGGCCAACCCGCTGCGCGGCCTGGCCGCCGATTCCGCCTACACCGCCAGCCTGCTCAACCAGATCGACGGCCCGATACTGCTGGCCGCGCATTCCTACGCCGGCGCGGTCATCACCAACGCCGCGACCAGCGCCCCGAACGTCGTCGGCCTGGTCTACATAGCCGCCTTCGCCACCGATGACGGCGAAAACCTGAACGATGTCGAGAGCGGCTCCAAGGACAGCATCCTGGGCACGGCCCTGGTGCAGTACCACTATCCGTCCCGACCGGACGGGGAGACCGCCGTTGAGCTCGCGGTCAACCCCGCGCTGTTCCGCGAGGCCTTCGCAGCCGACCTGCCCACGGAGACCACCGCGCTGATGGCCGCCACCCAGCGCCCCACCGCCGCGACGGCGTTCAGCGAAGCGTCCGGGCCGCCGGCCTGGAAGAAACTGCCGTCCTGGACGGTAGTCGCCACCGGCGACAAGGCCGCCGGCGCCGACGTCATCCGGTCTCAGGCTCAGCGGGCGGGCGCCGACATCACCGAGGTCGAGGGCTCGCACGTGATCATGATCTCCCAGCCACAGGCGGTCACCGACGTCATCCTGACTGCGGCCCGGGCCGTCGCCGGCTCACACCGGTAGACGACGATGAACAGGGCACCCAAGATGAGCATGAAGCAGCCGATATGACCATGAGCACCCCGTTCGGCGCGCTGAAGCAGGTCGACGCGGGCCCGCTGAGCGTCGGCTACGCCGATGCCGGCCCTGCTGGTGGCCCGGCCGTTATGTTGCTGCATGGCTGGCCCTACGACATTCACAGCTTTGCCGATGTCACCCCGTTGCTGGCATCGGCGGGCTACCGGGTCATTGTCCCGTTCGTCCGCGGCTATGGGACCACTCGCTTCCTGTCCGACGACACGCTCCGGAACGGCCAGCAAGTAGCCCTGGCGGCCGATGTCATCGCGCTGATGGATGCGCTGGGGATCGACACGGCCATCCTGGCTGGCTTCGATTGGGGGGCGCGGTCGGCCGACGTCGTGGCGGCGCTGTGGCCGGGCCGCTGCAGGGCCCTCGTGTCAGTGAGCGGGTACCTGATCGGCAGCCAGGCCGCCAGCCACGCGCCACTGCCGCCGCAGGCCGAACTCGCCTGGTGGTACCAGTTCTACTTCGCCACCGACCGCGGCCAGGCCGGCTACGAGAAGTACCGGCGCGAGTTCAGCAATCTCATCTGGCGGCTCGCCTCGCCGAAGTGGGTTTTCGACGACGCGACGTTCGCGCGCAGCGCGGCCGCCTTTGATAACCCGGATCACGTCGCGGTCGTGATCGACAATTACCGGTGGCGGCTCGGCCTGGCCGCAGGCGAATCCCAATACGACGACCTGGAGCGCCGGCTTGCCGGCTTTCCGGCCATTACCGTGCCCACCATCACCCTGGAGGGAGACGCCAACGGCGCGCCGCACCCGGACGCTACCACCTACGCCAGCAAATTCACCGGCAAGTACGAGCACCGGGTCGTCGAGGGCGGCATCGGACACAACCTGCCGCAAGAGGCTCCCCGGGCCTTCGCCGAAGCCATCATCGACGCCGGCAGGCACTGACCGGTGAAGAATCACGCCGCCGATGGACTTACGACATTTAGCCCTGGAAGCCCGCTACGGTCGACCTGCGTGGCCCAGCCGGGCGCCGCGGACACAAAACGAGGAGTGCACAAAATCCGGGACGTTTCAAGGCGCTGCGAGACGGCTCGGGCCGACGCTCCGGGCTGCCGTTGTCCGTAGTGTGACGCTGAGGAGGTTCCGGTCATGATCACCGCGATCATCGGCACGGGGGGGATCGGATCGGCCATCGCCCGCCAGCTCGCCTCAGGCGGCGAGACCCTGCGGCTCTCGAGCGCCGGCCCTGAGTCGGCACGAACGCTGGCGCACAGATCGGTCGCGCTGCGGTCGTCGCCGCCGGCAGCCGCGACGCGTTGCAGGGCGCCGATGCCGTCGTCCTCGCGCTGCGGTTTACCGTGCTGAAGGGCGTCATAGACGAGATCGCCGACCCGCTCACCGGCAAGCTCGTGGTCGTGCCGAGCAACCCGCTCAGCACCGACGCACACGGTAACGTCTCACGTGTCCTGCCGGAAGGCGACCCGGTTGGAGGACGACGACTCCGACGATGATCAAGATGGCGGCGGCCGCCGCAGCAAGCCACACCCCGACCGGGCCGGGCATTGTCCGCCCCCCAAGAAGCGCCGGCCCCTGTCACTCCCCTGGCTCGGTGGCGTAGCCGCCGAAGGGGCCTTCTGGTCAGCCTCGGCGTTCTGCTCGGCCAGCGTGCGCATCATTGCGGCGACCGTTCGGTCTTCGAGAGTGGCGGGTGGCTCGACGTGCGGCGGCAGCTCTTGGGCGATTCGGCCGATTTCGCCGTACTCGGCGACGACGCCTTGGCAGTACTGGCAGCCTTCGAGATGTTCGTTGAACTCGGCAACGTCGCCCGGGGGCAGGTTGCCGAAGACGAATCAAAGGCCTGCGGGTGGGCCAGCTCGACGTCCCGCTCAGATAGCATCGTCGCCACCCCGCAGGCTGGCCAGCTCGGCCCGCAACGTGTCTGCTGCCTTGGCCATCCGGGATTTGACAGTACCGATCGGCATGCCCAGACGCCCGGCAATCTCGGACTGAGTGAAGCCGTCTCGGACCAAGCGCATCACATCAGCGTAGATCGAAGGGAGCTTGCCGAGAGCCTGATCGACGGTGAGCACCGTGAGCGCCTGATCAACGGTGTCGTATTGGGGCGGCAGCTGGAAGTCCTCAACCGGCAGCAACGGCCGGGACGACGGCCGCCGGCGATGTCGTAGGCCGCCGAGCGGGCCATCGTGAACAGCCACCCCCGCACCGGACCCCGCTTGGCGTCGTAGTTGCTGGCCTGCTGGCAGAACTTGATGAGGGTCTCTTGCACCATCTCTTCGGCTAGCCCCTGGTCGTGCAGTACATGGAAGCCGAACCTGAACAGCTCCATGCGGTACTTGCGATAGAGCCTCCGTGCCTCGACGCCGTCGTTCTTGG
>Ga0187867_10002231_pt1 | contig 16207 bp, 11 predicted proteins | sample June2016WEW_13_1_FD_132976 | JGI IMG/M metagenome (GOLD analysis project Ga0187867, IMG submission 132976) | Peatland microbial communities from SPRUCE experiment site at the Marcell Experimental Forest, Minnesota, USA - June2016WEW_13_10 | ecosystem: Environmental > Terrestrial > Soil >...
AGGCCCGCCTTTACATCGCGAAGCAAAATAGCCGGCCTCCGCCATCCTCCGCTGCGCTTCGGCCGCTGTCGCTGCGCTCGGCGGTGCAGGTCCGGTCCGCCCGCCGTCTGGTGATCGCCACGAAGGCCGCGATGGGCGCGGCCAATCCGACAAGGGACTTCACCATGGCGACCGACCGCGACGACACTGACATCGAGCCCCCGCACACCTCATCTCCGACCGACCACATCCTCGCCGAGCTTCAGCTCTACGGCCACCGTCCCTTCCAGGACGATGCTGACGTGCGGCCACTACCCGACGCCGACACCATCGGCGGAGCCGTCGCGGACATTTTCGACGCGCTGGTCTCGACGCTGACCGACACGCGCCTCGAACCCGACCTCGAGGATCTGCTTTGGACGACGGTCAATCTCTTCCACCGCGCCACCGACCGGATCGAACGGGAACTCGACGACAACGAGCAGGCGCAGCGGCGCAGCCAAAAGGAGCAGGACGGCTCGGAAATTCGCTCCGTCGAACTCGAACGCCTCATCGCTGAGGGCACGACGCTGATTGAACGCCGCAACAGCATGGAATTCTTCCGTGACCAGGCCGCAGATCAGTTCGAGCCCCACACCGGCTCAGCCTGGCGTCCACGCTCCGGATCGATGAACAATCATCGCACGCTGACCTCGGCCATGATCGACAGCCGCGACTTCCTGGCCGCCAAGCGGCGGGCGGACAACGAGGTGCTGCTTCCCGCCGGTCCCAAGGTCGCCTTCACGGGCGGGCTCGACTTCAACGATCACCAACTGATCTGGGACGCGCTCGACAAGGTTCACGGCAAGCATCCGGAGATGGTGTTGCTGCACGGCGGCTCGCAAAAGGGCGCCGAACGCATTGCCGCCCGCTGGGCCGATCACCGCAAGGTGCCGCAGATCGCCTTCAAACCGGACTGGACCAGGCACGCCAAGGCCGCATCCTTCAAGCGCAACGACCAGATGCAGGAGGTACTCTCGATCGGGGTCATGGTCTTCCCCGGCACCGGCATCCAGGGCAACCTCGCCGACAAGGCGAAGAAGCTCGGCATCCCCGTTTGGAAGTTCGGACACGGTGGCCCGTAAGGGCCACTACTCGCGGCCGGTAATTCGAAACATTCTGGCCCGATCATCCCAAGCGGGCTCGAAGGGAAATCTACGAACGAGTGGACGGTCGAATGTCAGACGGTCGTAATGCACCGGCGGAGGCCATCCCAGCGGGCATGTGTGAACGGCACCCGCTTGGCACGGACTTATTGACTATCTGGCGCCTGGTTGGGGCCGCGGTTGTGTCCCGTCTCTGAACGCGGCCACGCCTGCTGCCGGTCCCGATGGAGTCCGCGAGCCGGATCCCGAACAATTTCGTGAACTCGAAGTGCTGCACGCCAGCCGGGTTCTTCACGCCGAGGTCTCAACCTTTCGCCATCAGATCTTCGTTCTTCACCAACTCGTTGCGTACTACATTGTCTCCATTATCTCCCGCTGTTTTCTTTCAGGCTGCCGTCATGGCACGCTGATATACTCCGCTACGGGCGAGCAGAGCCGACGCGATGCACGCCAGCTTGCTCGCGATCGCGACGGTCACCACCCGAACAGGCCCGAACCAACGAACGGCCCCTTTTTGTAGCATAGGCGGACCAAGGTAGAACGCTGTCGCACGGATAGCGGCAACGAAAGGTGCCGGAAAGCCGGATGGCGAGGTTGCCGTATATTGTGCCATTCCGACAGGGATTGCCTCACGGAAAATCGACCCGTTTTCAGGCTTTTGGCGACCCCACCCTGCCCCTGACGAGAATCAACTGTTTGCCGACCGCCCAAGAGGGGACATCGGCAAAGGCAGAGGCGGGTGGCGAGCGGACTTTCCGGTCAGCCACAATGTACGCGCGACACGTTCACTGGCGCCCGAGGAATCTGAAGTAGAAAGCTCCAAACACCAAGACGACGCCGACATTCACCGCAAGTCGCTCCCAGAACCAGGTTCGGCTTCTGAATAAACTCAAATCTACACCGACTATGACGGCGATCATCGCCACCACGAAAAGAGCGGCAGCGACCTGTCTGCTCATGCCGGTGGGAAATATCATTCTGAGCTCTCCGTCACCTGATCCGCCACCCCAGCCAATTGGCTTACTCACCTTGCGACCTTAACGTGTTCGGGAGGTTCAGCCACCAGTCGTGCACTGCCGCGCACCACGAGCCGGAAAGCAGCCGCTAAGTCCGTGTTTCGTCCACCTATGCTACAAAACGGGGTGTTCGTTAGTTCGGGCCGAACAGGACGTCGAGCAAACAGTCCATTGATCCATGGTTTCTGTTCTCGCTTACGCCGCGCGTAATGCACCAGGTCGGTCGCGCCGAGCACCTGGCGACGGCAAGGTTCCGGTCGCCCGCCTTAGAGATGCGTCCGAGCCCGACCTTGCCTCCCGTCCCGTTTAGGCGCGGTGTCAACCCGATCCAGGCCGCGACCTGACGGCCCGATTTCAACACGCCAGCGTAAATCACAATGGCGGTCGTCGTAAGCACGCCGATACCCGGAATTGTCTCAAGCCGCCGCGACACTGCGCTTTTCAGGTGCCATGAAATGATGGCGCGATAGACCATGGCTAGCCAGTGGACCGCAGCGCAGATTTACGATCATTCGAGTCCGAAAAGAACCTTCATGCGATCGGTCAACCGCGCGGCCAGATTTGGACTTTGCTTGTCGGCTTCTGAAATCGCTTCGGCGCGTGATTTTCCGGTAGCCTCCCGCGCCGCCAGAATTTGGCCAAGCTCCATGGCGATGGCAGGTCGTTCCTTGAGAATTGGCGCAAGATCCTCCTTGGTGATTTCGTAGATGACTGCCTTCGTCAGAGCCATGACCTTAAATGTCGCGGCAGCGCCGGTTAGCACGCTGGCCTGACCCAGGCAGTCTCCGGGAGCAAGCCGCAACACCTCCGTTTCGCTATCGTCGTGTTGCTGCAGCGCGGCCAGAACTCCGGACGTAAGGATGAGCAGCGCCGGGAGCCGGGCACCCTGCTCGACCAGAACATCCCCGGCCTTGTAGGTTTTTCGTTTCATCTTTGGGGCCAGCGCAAGCCGCTCGTTATCTGAGAGAGATGCGAAGATCGGCAAGTGTTCCAGAATCTGACGGGGTATTTCCGAAATATCCCGCCGGGCCCCTCGCGGTGGCAGTGTCAACATGCTGCTGGACGGAGGTGCCACACGTATGCCCGCCGAAGCGCAATGCCGGAACACCAGATCAAACACTTCATTCCGGGCATTGGGAGCCTGCTCGATCAGGTAGACAAAAAACTGCATCTCGCATTCCAGCGCCACGGCGTCCAGAGAGCGGATCATCACGGACGAGGGAGGAATCCGAAGGATCCTGTTGCAACTCAGCATCGCCGTCTCCAGAACCGCGACGCCGGTCGACGGCGCCACCAATGGATCGAGCCTGATGATGATCGTCAGGCCATGAACCCCTTCCGGTTTACTTGCATTAACGATCTTCGCCTTGGCGATAACGCTGTTTGGAACGATAGCGAGATCGTTGTCGGGCGTCAGTATCTGTGTGGCTCGCCAGTTGGTGTCGATGACCCGTCCTTCAAGGCCACCATCGAGGATTATCCAATCTCCGGGATCATAAGGTTTGGCGAGGTTCAGAACCAAACCCGAGAAAAGATCGCCCAAAGTGCTTTGCAGAGCCAGGCCGAGCCCAATAGCGATCACCCCCGAGGCCGCCAGTATGCCGGTCACAGGCATATCGAAGACGTAGTTGACGATCGCGAGGGCACCACAGACGTAGATAAAACCGGCGCAGACATCCTGCAGGAAGCGTGTTTCCACGGGTTGTCGTTTGAAGACGAGGGCGGCACGGACGAAGCCGGCGAGCAACCACGAAGCCGCGAACCACCAGACGATTTTGAACACGCTGATCGTGACGTAGGGGACCGTTTGATCCATTACCGGCGTCGGCGTGAATGGCGTAACACCGGCGACCTTGAGCATAATGGTCAAGGCGGCGAACGACGTCAGTTGGCAGAGGAACCGCGCGACCGGGCGATCGCCAAAGACCAGTCGGGTCACCAGGAACCCCACCACCAGGAACGCGCCGGCAAGGAATAATGGATCGGAAAGCTTCGAAAACAAATGGAAGTAGTCCGAGGTCATCCGGGAACCCGACGTGATGGTTCAAGGCGGCACAGCGGGCGAAGAACCGTCAGCCAGAATTGAAGTACCGTCCGCCCCGTACTGCGCATGATACTTCTGCTGTCACATTCAAGTTTTCCGATTTCGGTAATCGGGGGTCCTAAAGAATTCTATGCCGGCATAACTCGAATGTCCGGCAACATGGTCCGGAATCGGCTATGGCGCCACATAATGCTCGAGAATCCGCAAATAATTCGCGCGTGTATAAGCACTACGATCCCGGCTGCGTTGCCAGCTCATCATGCCCCGCATATCGTCGAGCGATGCGACTTCGCGCTCCTCCATCCATCTTCGCAGGCCGTCGACCAACGCGGTCATATATCCGATATCGAACCGCAACAACGCCGAGGTGGTCATTACCACATCGGCTCCGGCAAGAAGGTATTTCACGACATCACTGACCCCGGATACCCCGCCAGATGCAGCCAACGATGCCTTGATGCGCCCGGAAAGGATCGCGATCCAGAGCATCGGCAGACGCATCTCATCGGGCTCGCTCAGTTCCAACCTGTCAGTTAGCTTCATGCGCGAAAGGTCAATGTCGGGCTCCAGCATACGGTTGAACAGTACAAGTCCATCCGCGCCGTTTTCCACAAGAACCGCCGCGAAATGACCGACCGAACTCAGAAACGGCGTGAGCTTGATCGCCACCGGTAAAGTAATTGAGGCCGAAACCGCCTGAACGATTTCAGTATAGCGAGTCTCGACGTCGCGGCTTGATTCCATGAGATCGGCCGGCACATGATACAGGTTCAGCTCGAGCGCCGCCGCGCCTGACTGCTCGATCAACCGGGCATAATCGATCCAGCCGGCACGTGAGGATCCGTTCAAACTGGCGATGACGGGGATGGAAAGCGCATCTTTCGCGCGACGCACCAGATCCAGATACCGGTCTGGACGTACCCCATACGGGCCACTGACCACGGCAGGGAAGTAAGACGCGGCTTCAGGCGAACTACCCGCGTAGACGTCGATGCGGGATGCCACAGTTTCAGCTTCGGCTTCGATCTGTTCCTGAAACAGCGACGGCAACACGATCGCGGCGGCCCCGGCGTCTTCCAGCCGACGGAGATTGTCGAGCTTGCCGTTCAACGGCGAAGCCGATGCCACAAGAGGGTTTTTGAGTTCGAGGCCAAGATACTTTGTCGCCAATAACATGATGAACTCCCGCCGTGTTATTCGCCAGGCACGAGAACTGGCTTCGCATGTCGCTGCTCGGCTTGGCCCTCCATCCCCGGTAATGGGCTTTTCGGTTCCTGCGACCGCTGCCGAACGTCCGGATGAAACCGGCTACCATCGCGACTCGCGAGTTCCTCGTATTGCCGGTACTTTTCGGTAACCGCCGCCTGCGCCATGGTCAGCAGCATTTCCGCGTCTTCCGGCCGTGAACTTGCGAGCGAGCTGTAACGAAGTTCGTTGTAGGCATACTCCTTGAGGGGAATCCGTGGACGTGGTGAATCAAGGCGAAACGGATTCTCGCCCACGGTTCGCATCATCGGGTTGAAGCGGAACAGAGGCCAATATCCACTGGCCGCCGCCAGGTCCTGCTGCTTCATACCGAACCGCATGTCGATGCCATGCGCGATGCAGTGGCTGTAAGCCAGGATCAGCGATGGCCCATCATACGCCTCAGCCTCTCGAAACGCCTGCAACGTGTGTTGAGGATTGGCACCCATCGCCACCTGGGCCACATAAACGTTGCCATAGGCGATCGCCTGCAAAGCGAGGTCCTTGCGCGCCGTCCGCTTACCCGATGCCGCGAACTTCGCCACGGCGCCCAGTGGCGTCGCCTTCGAGGCCTGGCCGCCGGTGTTGGAATAAACTTCGGTGTCCAGCACGAGAACATTGACATTCCGCGCGCTCGCCAGGACGTGGTCTAGGCCGCCGTAGCCGATATCATAAGCCCATCCGTCACCCCCCACGATCCAGATACTGCGCCGGACCAGGTGATCGACGACCGAAAGCAGATCGAGCGCGAGGGGTTCTTTCATGCTCAATAGCCGGGTCTTCAGTTGCGCGACCCTGATCCGCTGCGCGCGAATCTCCGACTCTTTTATCTGTGGTGCCTTCGCGATCGCGGTCGCGAGCTCCCGCCCAACCTTATCCGCGAGACCATCAAGCAACGACAACGCGATCGCCAGATGCTTATCCGCCGCGAGACGGAAGCCAAGACCGAACTCGGCGTTATCTTCGAACAGCGAGTTCGACCAGGCCGGCCCGCGGCCTTCGGCATTCTTGGTCCATGGCGTGACCGGCAGGTTTCCGCCGTAGATCGACGAGCAGCCTGTGGCGTTGGCGATCTGTGCCCGATCGCCAAACAACTGGCTCAGCAGCTTGAGATAGGGCGTCTCCCCGCAACCCCCACAGGCGCCGGAAAACTCGAACAACGGCTCCAGGAACTGCACACCGCGCACGTCAGCGAAATCCACGCGCGCACGATCGTTTACCGGCAGGGTTTCGAAGAACGCGATGTTGGCCCGCTCCGCGTTTAGCAGCGGCAGCTTGTCCGCCATGTTGATCGCCTTGACGTCTGCCTCGCGCGGGCTGTTTTCCGGGCAAGCCTCAACGCAAAGACCGCACCCCGTGCAATCCTCGACATAGAATTGCAAGGTGAAACGTGCCTCGGGATAGCCGCGCGCGTTGACGGGCGCTGATTTGAAACCTTCTGGAGCTCCTTCCAGCCGCTTTTCGTTATAGTATTTCGCCCGGATCACGCTATGCGGGCAGACGAAGCTACATTGACCACACTGGACACACAGGTCCTCGCGCCAGACTGGCACGCTGTCCGACACATTGCGCTTTTCGAATGCGGCGGTGCCGGACGGAAAGGTGCCGTCGGCCGGTATGGCGCTGACCGGAACCTTGTCGCCGAGTCCGGCGAAAATCCGCGCGGTCACGGTACGGACGAAATCCGGTGCGTCAGTCGGCACCAGCAGCGACATGTCGATCTTACTAGTGACACTCGCGGGAACCGGAACCTCGTTCAGCCGTGCCAGAGTCGCATCGACCGCGGCGAAGTTCTTGTCGATGACAGACTGCCCTTTGTGCTCGTACGTTTTCCGGATTGCCTCCTTGATGTGGCCTATGGCCTTCTCACGCGGCAGCACACCGGAAATCGCGAAAAAGCACGTTTGCAGCACCGTGTTGGTCCGCGAACCCAGGCCGACCTCGCGCGCGACCGCCGATGCGTCGATGACGAAGAGGCGCAGCTTCTTGTCAATGAACGTCTGCTGCACCGGGACAGGTAGCCGATCCCAGACCTCCGCCGCCGGATAGGGCGCATTCAGCAGGACCGTCGCGCCAGGCGCCGCGACATGCAGCAGATCCTGCCGCTTCAACGCCACGAACTGATGCACCGCCACGAAACCCGCCTGAGCGATCAAATATGGCGCATGGATCGGCTCGGGCCCAAAGCGAAGATGGGAGATCGTCTGCGCGCCCGATTTATGCGAGTCGTACACAAAATATCCCTGCGCGTAGCGCCCCGCGTCCTCCGCGATGATCTTCACACTGTTCTTGTTGGCGCCCACCGTTCCGTCAGCGCCAAGGCCATAAAACACGGCCCGCGTCACGTCGTCTTTCTCGATTTGAAAGCCTTCGTCGATGGCCAGGCTCAGGTGGCCCACATCGTCGTCGATTCCAAGAGTGAAATTTGTCCGGGGCTTCGCCGCCTTTAGTTCATCGAACGCCGCCTTGGCCATCGCGGGGGTGAATTCCTTCGATGACAGCCCGTACCGGCCTCCGATCACGCGTGGCATCGTCGCTCGCTCGCCACGGCCGACCGCGCCGGCGAGCCCGGTCACGATATCCTGGAACAACGGCTCGCCCGTTCCGCCCGGTTCCTTGGTCCGGTCGAGCACCGCGATCGCACGGACCGACTCCGGCAAGGCGGCCAGTAAATGCGCGACGGAGAATGGACGAAACAACCGGACCTGCACGACGCCGACTTTTTCCCCGGCCTCCCGTAGAGCAGCGGCGGCTCCGCGCGCGGTTTCAACCCCCGACCCCATGAGGACCAGCACCCGCTCGGCGTCCGGATCCCCTTCATAGTCGAACAAATGATATTGTCGGCCCGTCCGTGCGACGAATCGAACCATCGCGGCCTCAACGATACCCGGCACGCGATCATGGTAAGGATTGACCGCCTCGCGCGCCTGAAAGAACGTGTCCGGGTTCTGCGCGGTGCCGCGGATAAACGGATGTTCGGGGCTCAACCCGCGTGCGCGATGGGCGCGCACCAAATCGTCATCGATCATCGATCGGATGTCGGCGTCGCTCAGCAACTCCAGTGTGTTCAGCTCGTGCGAAGTTCTGAACCCGTCGAAGAAATGCAGAAACGGAACCCGCGCCGCCAACGTCGCCATCTGCGCGAGCAAGGCGCAATCATGTGCTTCCTGCACCGAGGCCGAGCACAACAGCGCGAAGCCCGTCGGCCGCGTCGTCATCACGTCCGCGTGATCGCCGAAGATCGACAGTGCCGAAGTCGCCAGCGAGCGTGACGCGACATGGAAGACCGTCGCGTTCAGTTCTCCGGCGATCTTGAACATGTTCGGCAGCATCAACATCAGGCCCTGTGAGGCCGTGAACGTTGTCGTCAGCGCACCCGACTGGAGCGCCCCGTGCAACGCGCCGGCGGCCCCACCTTCGGCCTGCATCTCCTGCACGACCGGCACATTCCCCCAGATGTTTTCCAACCCCGCGGCCGACCATTCATCGGCGACATCGGCCATTGGCGACGACGGTGTGATCGGAAAGATCGCGCAAACTTCGTTCACCCGATACGCGACATGCGCGACCGCCGTGTTGCCATCCATCGTGGTTCGCGTGCTCATCGGACGGCTCCCTCAGAGGATGCGATGGGAATGATGCGCGCGGTGGCAGGCGCGATATCCTGCACCATGTCCATCGCGTGGCATGGGCATTGCTCGACGCACACGGCACAGCCGGTGCACAGATCCATGTTCACTTTGTAGCCGTGAGTCGGGCCGAGGCTGACGATCGCTGTTTCCGGGCAAGCCGCGTAGCAATTGTCGCATTCGAAGCAGTTGCCACAGGACAGACACCTCTGGGCTTCGTACCGCGCCGCTTTCGCATCAAGGCCGCCCAGCACCTCCTCGAACCCACTGATCCGTCTGGCGGCTTCCAGCGTCCGTTGCGGGGTCGGATCGGCGTCGCTGTAGACCGGCAAATGCAGCATGTCGAAGGACACAACGGACGCCTTGACCGGCGCCTCGTAAACCGCATCGCGCAGCCAGGCATCGATATTTCGCGCCGCGCGTTTGCCGTGGCCGACGGAGATCGTGACCGATCGCTCACCCGCGATCGCATCACCGCCGGCGAAAAGTCCTGGATGTCCGGTCATCATGTTCGTGTCGACGACCACCGTGCCATCACTCCCAAATGCCACTCCCGGCACGTGGCGCAGGAACTTGCTGTCGGTCGTCTGACCAAGCGCAAGCACGACCGCATCCGCCGGCAGCGTCTCGAACTTTCCGGTCGGCTGAGGATGACCGTCGGCATCGAGCGTCATCGTCTCGACCGTGAGGTTGGCTCCGACGATTTCCTTGATGGTAGTGAGCCACTTGATCTTGATGCCTTCTTCGAGCGCCTCGTCGGCTTCAAAGCCATGCGCGGGCATATGCGCCCGGTCACGGCGGTAGACGATCAGAGCTTCATCGGCACCCAGTCTGCGGGCGGTACGGGCGGCGTCCATTGCGGTGTTGCCGCCGCCGTAAACGATGACCCGGCGGCCAAGAAGCGGCTTTTCGCCGGTCCCGACATCGTGCAACAGCGAAACCGCGTCGAGCACCCGCACCGCGTCGCGTGCCGGAATGTCGACATGCTTGCCGACGTCAGCGCCGATCGCGAGGAACGCGGCATCGAATGTTCCGGCGGTGATTTCGGTCTGAACGTCTTCAACTTTGTGATTGAGGACGATCTTTACGCCTATGGCCTCGATCCGGCCGATTTCGCGCATCAGATCTTCTCGGGGCAGACGGTAGGAGGGAATGCCGAAATGCATCATGCCGCCGGCCACCGGTCCCGCTTCGTGGATTTCAACGGCGTGGCCGAGACGGGCGAGGTGATACGCGGCGGACAAGCCGCTCGGCCCGGCGCCGATCACCAGAATCCGCTTACCACTGGGCTTCGCCGCGACCTTGAATGCCCAGCCTTCCTGAGTGGCCAGATCGCCCAGGAAGCGTTCGATTGCATGAATGCCAACCGGCTGATCGAGTTCGCCGCGGTTACAGGCGTTTTCGCAAGGATGGTAGCAGACGCGGCCGTGAACGGCCGGCATCGGATTGTCCCGCACCAGCGTCTCCCACGCTTCCCGGTACTTCCCCGCCTGCGCCAGCCCCAGCCATCCCTGGATGTCCTCGCCCGCCGGACAAACGTTGTTGCAGGGAGGTAACAGGTCGACATAGATCGGGTGGGCGCTACGGACTGGTCCGGATGCGCGTCGGCGGGTCATATCGACCAGAGGGCTCATGTCCTGATGGCGGTCGCTCATGTTCGTGCCTTCATGGTCAGGGAAATGCTGGCGTTCGGCCGGCTGGCGCGGCCGGTCTCGCGGAGGAAACAAGCCAGCACGATCGCCAGCACGATGCCCGCGATGCCGGCCCAGCTGGCATCCTGAAACACGCCCAGAGTGAGCTTGCCACCACCGGCCAGGTCGGTCAGCAGCCAGCCGTAACCCGGCGCTATCACCGCGCTGATGGCGAAAACGACGAAGTTGATCGCGCCGGTCGCGCTGCCTTTCACGTTGTCCGGGTTGACTTCCTTGATGATCGTGTAGGGGATCATCGCGGCACCGGAACCAAGCCCCAGGAGCAGGCCCATCACATAGGGCGGCATCAAATGTGGCATGTAGATAAGCACCGCGGCGGCGACGAGCATCAGCAGGGCGCCGCCGATCAGCACAGGCTTCCGGCGCCCGATACGGTCGGCGATGAAGCCCAGAAGCGGACAGCCGATGACCCAGCCGAGCGCGATCATCGACGCGCGATCCACCGCCGTGGCGTACCCGACGTCGAGGCCCTGGCGCAGGAACGGGACGCCCCAGATCATGTCGCCGATCGTTGTCGGTAAGAACAGAAGTCCGGCCGAAAAACCGCATAGCCAGGACTGCGGGTTGCTCAGCACGACTTTGTAGGGCTTGAACATCGACAGCAGCGATCCGCCGCCGGAGGGCCGCGTGTCATGTCCCGACGGCGTCGCGATCAGCACGACCGCGGCGATGACCACGAGAGCGAGGCCGGAGAAAATCCAGAATTGTTGCCAGGAGACCAAACCGTGGATCATCGGGCCGACGGCGAACTGCCCGGCGGAGCCACCAAGCATACCGAAACATTGGGTAAAGCCGACCGCGGTGGCGAGCCAGGCCGCGGAGAACCCGTGACTGGCCAGGTAGACCGCGCCGGTAAAGGCGAAAGCGGACCCCGCACCCTGCAACAGGCGTCCGACCTCGGCGCCGCTCGCGGAGCCGAGACCAAACATGATGGCACCGACAGCGGTGAGCAGTATTCCGACCGGTATCGCGTATTTCGGACCGTAACGGTCCAGCGATGCGCCCGCGATGATCGCGAACGTTGAGTATGTGTAATAGTACAACCCCACCAGCGAACTCACGCCAAGCGTCGTCAGTCCGAACGCTGTCGTCAGCTCTGGAACCATCACGCCGGGTGCTGACCGGAGAGCGTATTGGCCGAAATAGAATAACAGGCAAAATCCCCAGGCAATGATAAAGCCTGTTTGTCCGGTTCGCGCGGAGGGCGCGATTGCGGTAGTCGCCGACATGTTCTGGTTCCCACTCGATTGCATCGACGATAATGGTGAGCGACCGGCAGGGGCAGAGTCGGAAACTACTCAGACGAATGGGATTGTAACGGATTGGTGCCGCTGTGTTACGGGCCCCGGAGGATCGGCCGGAATGACCACCAGGGACGGACCGCCCAGCGCGGTTTGAGGCTTCCGTAACAGATTTCGTGGACTGGGTTTGAGTAGTTTCCGACTCTACCCGCGCAGGACAGCCACGGTGTATTTTTGATCTGTCTGAACGGGTCTGGGAACCACGGACGGCCATCGTTTTCGCTGGTTCGTGTTTAACCAGGCACTAATCACGTTCGCCATGGCGCGACGTCATCCCGAAGGGATATCAAATGGCAAAAGTCGACACAGTTATCGCAGTCTTCGCGGATCATGATGCCGCCGAAGCGGCCGTGAAAAAGCTCGCCGCGTCAGGACTGGCGATGAAGAATCTCAGTCTCGTCGGCAAAGGATATCACACCGAGGAAAAGGTGGTCGGCTTTTACAACATGGGCGACCGGATCAAATTCTGGGGCAAACGCGGGGCATTCTGGGGCGGTTTCTGGGGCTTGTTCCTTGGCGGCCTGTTCATGACCGTTCCTGTCATCGGGCATGTCGTCGTTCTCGGTTATCTGGCCGCCGTGGTGATCTCGGGGATCGAGAACGCCGTCGTGCTTGGCGGGCTGAGCGCGCTCGGCGCGGCGCTCTACAGTATCGGTATTCCGAAGGATAGCGTCCTTCAATACGAGTCCGATCTGACCGCGGATGACTATCTGGTGATGGCGCACGGCACTGCCGAGGAGGTGGCTCGCGCCAAGGCGATCCTGGGTACGGTTAACCCAACGCGTCTGGATGTGCATGCTGGTGTGCAAGCAGATCGGCCGGTTCACGAGGCTGTCTGATCGCCACCACGCCGCCGGAGCATGACCAGGCAGTCGGTCATAACAGGGGAATGCAATGTTGTGGACAGCATCAGGGATCAAGGGCTACGCGATCCGCGCAAGCGATGGTGAGATCGGCACGGTCGTCGATTTCTTGTTCGCCGATGACAGTTGGGTGGTGCGTTGGTTAGTTGTCGATACCGGCAATTGGCTCCCGGGCCGTAAGGACCTTCTGCCCCCACGGTCCTGGGTCATCCCGATCCGGGGACACGTGAATTCCCGGTCAGATTAACCATGAAGGAGATCAAGGAGAGCCCGGAAATCGGGTCCGATCGGCCAGTGTCGCGGCAAGATGAAACCAACATTTATGGCTATTACCGATGGCGCCCGTATTGGGGTGATGGCTTTTTCATGGGCGGCTACGGTTCCAACGGCGACGACTGGGTCGGAACACAAGCCCTTGGCGCCAGCCAGCGCGAGAGAGAGGTCGCCAATACAAGGCTGAATGATGGTGATCCGCACCTGCGCAGCATCGCGGCAGTAACTGGTCATCACATTCACGCGACCGATGGCGAGATCGGTCATGTCAAGGACTTCCTTCTGGAAGAGACCGACTGGAGCATCCATTATCTGGTTGTTGATACGACGAACTGGTGGCCCGGTAGGAAAGTCCTGATCTCACCGGCCTCAACGCATGACATCAATTGGCCGGATCGACTGGTGAACCTGAATGTCGATCGTCAGACGGTCAAAAGCAGCCCTGAATACAACGAGATGACGACGGTCGACCGGAACTATGAGCGGCGCTTCCATAATCACTACGGTGATATCCGGGCGCCTGGGCAGCCCTGATCGAACATTTCCACTCGAGTGGGGACGACCACGGTAGGTAGTTTCCGAGCCTCGCGTGGGAACCGTCGCCTGATATGCTGCACTGCAACGCGCATCCGGCCCGGCACAATTGCGTTGCTTCTCGCGCGGCCGGCCACGCAGGAGCAAAGCCATGAAAGTCACAGGCATGCCAATGCCGAAGCCGGCATATGACGTCAAACCAGTCAGCCTGCAATTGCCCACTTCCGCCAATCCGGTCGCGGCCACCTGGCCGGACTACCTGGTCGACTCGATCCAGCGTTGCGTGCTTTTCCTCGATCTGCTGCGTCGGCGCGGCAACGAAGAGATCGAGATCGCCACGCGCCCGATGGCGACAGTACTGAGCTTCGGCCATGAGGTCCTGATGGACGGAAAGTCGCTGGCCCGGCCAATCAACTATACACTTTCGCGCATCCTTCCGCCGCCGGGTGTCGTGGCTGATCCGAGCAAGCGCCCGGTCGTGGTGGTGGACCCGCGCGCTGGCCAGGGGCCGGGCATCGGCGGATTCAAGCCTCGGAGTGAGATCGGCGACGCGATCGACGCCGGCCACCCGGTCTATTTCATCGGCTTCGGCGCGACGCCTGAACCCGGTCAGCAGTTCCTTGATGTCGTCGAGGGACAGGTGAGCTTCTTCGAACGCGTGGCCGACCTTCATCCAGACGCACCGCGTGCGTTCGCCATTGGTAACTGCCAGGCGGGCTATCAGACTCTCATGGTGGCGATCTTACGGCCGGATTTGTTCGGGCCCTGCCTGGTCGCGGGATCGCCGATGTCGTACTGGCAGGGCGTGCACGGCAAGAATCCGATGCGTTATTCCGGCGGATTACTCGGTGGCAGTTGGCTTACCGCGATGACCAGCGATTTTGGCAATGGCAAAATCGACGGCACCGGCCTGATCCTCAACTTCGACATGCTGAACCCGGCGAACTGGCTGTGGGGCAAACAATACGAGGTCTACACGCATATCGACAGCGATGCGGATCGTTACCTTAAGTTTGAAAAGTGGTGGGGCGACTTCATTCAGTTGAACGGCGATGAGTTGCAGTTCCTGGTCGACAACCTGTTCATCGGCGACAAGTTGACCCGCGACCAACTCCGCTCCAGCGATGGTAAGACCTTTGACCTGCGCGCGATCACCTCGCCGATCATCGTGTTCACGTCGACACAGGACAACATCAGTCCGCCGCCTCAGGCGCTTGGCTGGATCCTCGATTTGTATCGGGACGTCGATGCCATTCGCGCCACCGGTCAAACGATCGTGTATTGCGTGAGCCAGGAGGTCGGACATCTCGCCATCTTCGTTTCCTCCAAGGTGGGCGCGAAGGAGGACGAGGAGTTCGTGCAGTTGGTGGACGTCATCGACTGTCTCCCGCCCGGCCTGTTCGAAATGGTCATTTCACCGCGGCCAGCGAACGTGCCCGCGGTCGGTTTCGTCACCGGAGATTGGATTGCCCGGTTCGAGGCGCGCTCGCTCGACGACATAAAGGCGCTCGGACGCAACAGCCCCGAGGATGACCGCGCGTTCGCCGCCGTGGCGCGAATGTCGGAGTTGAACCTGTCGTTGTATCGCGCCTTCCTGCAGCCCTTTGTGCGAGCGCTCGCCAACCAGCCGATGGCGGACCTGACTCGTGCCCTGAACCCGCTCAGGCTCAGCTATACGATGTTCGCGGACAGCAATCCCTGGATGCGTTGTGTGGCGCCATTGGCCGAGGTCGTTTCGGCGGCACGCAGGCCGGTCGCCGCGGACAATCCGTTCCTCGCGATACAAACATTCGCATCGACGCAAATCACCAACGCGCTCGGGTCCTGGCAGGCGGCTCGTGACAAGTTGCAAGAGCACATGTTCTTCGGATTCTACGGCTCGCCGATGGTCCAGTCGCTTCTCGGGGTCGGACGGGACAGCATCGCGCGGCCGATCCTCGAGATGTCGCCCGAAACGTTGGCCGTCAGTCAGGCCCGATCAGATGCCTACGCCGCGAAACTGAAGACCGGCGGGTTCGACGAGGCGCTGACCCGAGCGGTGCTGTATGTCATCGCCGCCAATCGGAGCCTCGATCAGCGCTGTGCTCTCGCATTGAACGTCGCGCGCCAACAGTTCATGCACCTGTCGCTTGCCGAGTTTAAGGCCTTGGTGCGTGAGCAGTTCTTCTTACTTCAGACCGAACCCGAGCGCGCGATCGACACGCTGGCGCGCCTCGTGACTGAGGCGGACCGGCGGAATGAACTGCTGAAGCAGGTGCGTGCCATCGCCAGCGCGGGCGATCCCCTGACCGTCGCGGAGGGCGAACGCCTCACGCGGCTGTCGTCGGTCCTGGCCGCACCGATTGAGCCGCCAGCGGCCTCTCGACGGCTCATGGACGCCGGGCCGGGCAACAGGCCGGACATCGTGTTGCACTGAACCGGGGATGCCACCGCCACGCGGCGCACGCGGCGAAGACCAGGCTCGAT